>Ga0080006_1161519_pt1 | contig 16941 bp, 11 predicted proteins | sample RS3BMetagenome_FD_69209 | JGI IMG/M metagenome (GOLD analysis project Ga0080006, IMG submission 69209) | Ferric oxide microbial mat and aquatic microbial communities from Rainbow Spring, Yellowstone National Park, USA - RS3B (SPADES... ... | reverse complement strand
GAACTCGGGCAGCCTCCCGCCTTCATCTTCGCCTTCATCTTCGCCGAGCTGGAAGGTGTCGGTGAACACGATGCCCGGGAAGGGCTCGTAGGGGCCTGGACCACGGAGGCTGTGGTAGGTCTGTTCAATGTTGACTGCGGCGACGTAGTAGGCAAGAAGGACGATCTCGTTGGCATGTAGCAGGTTCTGGTAGCTGTAGGTCAGGTCGCTTGGATTAAGCAGGGCGAGTAATCGGGCAACGAACGTGCCGGTCCCACAGAAGGGGTCAAGTACATGGACGTTTTCTGCGCCGAGGTAACTGCCGAACTCGTCGAGAAGGATCTGGTTGACCGAGTTAAGCATGAAGTCGACGATCTCGATCGGGGTATAGACGATGCCTAGGCGATCGGCATCCTTGGGAAAGGCCTGGCGGAAAAAGGTCTCATAGAGGTCTTTGACGACCTTTTGACGAGCGGCAAGGTTGTCAAGTCCTTCTACCCGCTTGCGCACCGAGTCGTAGAAGGAAGAGAGCTCCTTGCGCTCGGCCTCGATTGCCTCCTCTTCGTGCAGCGCCTTTAACACCTCGGCCATCGAGACCGAGACTGGGTTGGTTTGGGTAAAGGTGGCATCTCCGAAGAGCGCCTCGAAGACCGGCGAGGTCACGAGATGCTCTGCCAGCATCTCGATCGCTTCCTCTTTGCTGACCGCCGGGTTGATTACCTGGCGCAGACCCTCAAGGTAGCGGTCGAACGTGTCGGCAACGGCACCGCCCATCTCGATTGCGGTCGTGATTCGGGTGATATGGTCCTGGGCAATGCGAGCGACGTCCTCTGCCCAGGATTCCCAGTAGCGGCGGCTACCCACATGGCGGACGATCCGGGCATAGACCTTGTCCTCGAGACCCTGCCAGCCGAGGGTCAACTGCTCCGTTAGTCTACTGTGGTCGTCATCAGCACTAGTCCCGCCCACTCCCACGACGCGAATGCGCTGCGAGCGGCCCTCTTGAAGGTCAAGGCGATTCACCTCGGCCTCGAAACGTTCGTCATGGGCTCGAAGCGCTTGGAGCACCTGCCAGACGACTTTGTAGGATCTGTTGTCGTCCAAGACGAGTGCTGGGTCCGTACCGGCGGGCACTGGAACCGGGATGATCACGTATCCATAGCGCTTGCCCTCAGCTTGGCGCATCACGCGCCCAACGGCCTGGACCACGTCAATCTGCGAGGCTCTTGGATTCGTGAAGATAACTGCGTCCAACGCTGGCACGTCGACACCCTCAGACAGGCACCGGGCATTCGTGAGCACCCGGCACTCACCCTCGGGGGGCTCCTCCCTAAGCCAGGCAAGTGCCTGGTCCCGCCTGATGGCACCCATAGAACCATCCACGTGGCGGGTCTTACAGACGACACCTTCTTGGCCTTTTTTGCGCAGAGCCTCTATTACTTCCGGCAGACTCTTGGCGACTTTCTTGGAATAGTTAATGCGGCTCGAAAAAGCAACGGCCCTTCGCATTGGTTGTATGTCGCGCTCGAAGTCGCTCGGATCCCCACTTTTTTTGGAGAGCCCACGCCAGATGCCGGCCAGCCGTGCGGCATCCTCCAGTCGGAGATCCAAGTCCTTGTTGCTGAGCGGTTCGTGGGCGGCTTTGTTTACCCAGGCCTCATCCACCATGAGGACCACGACCTTGTAGTCTGAGAGCAGGTAGCGTCCGACCGCCTCGCCGAAGCCAAGGCGATGAAAGACCGGACCATAGAGCTTCTCGTCGTCCATCGAGCAGATGACGACATCCTCCTCGCGCGCTTTCTCTTTCGCTGCGTCGGAGTAGATTCTGGGAGTGGCGGTCATGTAGAGCCGGTACTTGGCACGCAGCCGCTCATTATCATGGACTGCGGTGAAGCCACTGAATCCTTCATCTTCCGTGAAAGCACCTGTCGTCCGGTGGGCTTCGTCTGCGATCACGAGATCGAAGTCGGGTGCGCCTTGATCCTGTGCCTCGAGCACGCGGTCGAGGGACTGATAGGTCGTGAAGACGACGAGAAGCGGGTTGACCTCGTCTTGAGCCCTTTGCTTTGCCAGGTTCAAATGCTCGATGATGCGCTTGGGATCGGTCGTGGCCGGCAGTGCGAGATCGTAGATGTGGAGGTCTTCACTGTCTCTTGTCACCTGAGTATCTGAGCAGACCGCCATTGCGTGCAAGGGTCGTGTGGCGTCAGCTGACCAGGCACGCAAGCTCTGAGATAAAAGCGAGATTGAGGGAACGCAGAAACAGACGATGCCACCTGCTGGGACAATCTCTTCGGCCAGTTTTAAGGCAGTAAAAGTCTTACCGGTTCCACACGCCATGAGGAGCTTTCCCCGATCGGAGGTCTCAAAGCCCTTCTTGCAAGCCTCGATTGCGGTCCGTTGGTAGGGACGTATCTCTTTTCGGACTCTACGAGGAAGTTGGTCGGGGTGGTCCGGATCAAAACGGGACCAGTCAAAGGGGCTTGCCTCGAACTCGGCGATCCCGATGCGCTGGACCGGAACGACCTGGTCTGCTAAGACCTTCTCCGCATTAGGGCCCCAGCGCTCGGTGGTCGAGACAAAAAGGCGGGCAGTAAAGGGGCGTTTTCCCGAGGCGGCCAAGAACGAGTCGATGTCTTCTCGAGAGATCGTGGTCTCGGGGGCGTAGAACTTGCACTGGATCGCGCACCACCCCCCGTCGCGCTCTTTAGCTACAAGGTCGATACCCGTATCGATCTCACCAGCAGGGCGTTCTGGCCACTCTGACCACAGCCATACCTGGGAAAAGCGCTCCTTGAAAAGCGGGTCCTCGCTCAAAAAAGCCTTGACCAAACGCTCAAAGACAAGACCAGCGCCTTGATTGGTGGCGGTGTATTTCCGGATTTTCTCGAACAGACCACCAGGGCCTGCCAAGGGTTGTCCCTTAAAGGACGTCACCTTACTCACCGCTTCTTCGACGCGAACCCTCATGCCTTCTTGTTAGGGGAAGCATCGAGGTCGTCTTCCTGGTACTAATAAAAACACCGGAGTTCACCAAAACAATTCTCCTATCTCGGCCCGGTGCCCAGCGGATAAAGCCCAATCTAACCAGTTCGTCAATAGCGGATTTGCTGAGCCCAGTAATTAAGCGAAGGCCAATGTTTCCTATTGATGGATGCCCCCGAAGAGCATCAAGCACTGCATGGGCGTTCGTGGAAAGCTCTGTTCCGGTCGTTTCGTTAAATGTATCCACAGTTTCATGGTACCACATGGAGGATTCTCACCCGAGGTTTATCCATGAGGTTTGCTCCGGTTGGCATTCTTTGGATCTAAATACTTGGTAAGAATCTAAGAGTGTTAGGTATATAAGTCCCCTAATTTACACTGATAGCCCTTAGGTGCAAAGGTAACTTTGCGTTAATTTGATAAGTATTTTGTAACATTTTTCAAAATATCCTGAGAATTATTAATCCCTAAAGCAAAACGAACTTATTACGAAGAACTCTAAAAAAATTTGTACGCTTTCTAAGAATTGTCACTTTATTAAAATTCTAAGTGATCCAAAGCTTTTAAAAGGCATAAGTACTTATCGTAATATATTCGTTAAAAATTCCCAACAACTAGCAAAAGCGGGCTAAACTGGGAAAATGATCACATACTGGAAAGAGGGATTTCAAAAATACATAGTATTTAACGGACGCGCAACCCGTGCGCAATATTGGTCCTGGGTTTTTGTCAATATAGGTATTTATTTAGTGGCGGTTATAATAGCTCTTGCTACAAAGTCAATTAAGCCACTCCCGGTAACTATAGTGGTTCTGCTGTCTATCTATTCATTGGCTACTATTATTCCAGGTCTAGCCTACACGGTAAGGAGACTCCATGATGCAAACTTGACAGGCTGGCTTGTATTATTATCTCTTGTCCCATATATTGGATCATTTGTCATATTAATTCTGACTTTATTGCCTTCACAAAACACTAACAACAAATATGGCCCCCATCCATTAACCGCTCAATCAACATTTAATCCAACACCTGGTTATTACCCGCCTTATCCTCCTGGTACTCCATCATACTCTTCAGCACCTTATCCACCTCAAGGAAGTTATTTCCCACCTTATAGCCCACCCCAAGGACCACCGACTCAGCCGGGGACTCAGCAGGTTAATCCCTATCAAAGCTACCCTTTCTCACCGCAACAAAATTATCCACCACCCCAGTCTCCACAACCATCTCCCCAGCCTAATTTCCCTAGTTATCCTTTAAATCCAGAAGTTCCACCACCTAATAATCCAACAAATCCAGAAAACCAAAGTGATCAACCTTAAAGTTTTTAAATAATAAAAAACTTATTTAAACTAAAGCTAGTATTTAGTTTATGCCTCCTGAAAAACCCCAGTGGAAAGAGCTTTATTCTGAGGTTGTAGCAACTGGTTTATGTACTGGATGTAGCGCTTGCATAGTTGCTTGCCCTCATGATGTATTGAAATACAACGATAAAAACTCAGTATTCCAGCCTTATCACGTCGATGAAGATGGCGGCTTATATGATTGTACCCACGGACAAAGAGGTTGCACCCTTTGCACACGAGCCTGTCCTAGATTTAGAAACTGGGAAAATGATGCTGAAAATTATTTATTTGGACGCACAAGAGAGGAGAATGAGGTCTTTGGTATTTGTAGAGAAATTTTGCTAACTCGTGCAAATGATTCAGAAATTCAAAAAGTCTGCCAAGATGGAGGGTTTGTCTCTGCAGCTCTTATTTTTGCCCTAGAAAATAACATAATTGATGCAGCCCTTGTTTCTGATATAAGTGACTCAGATATTACCAAAGCGTATCCTAAAGTTGCCCATACAAGAGAAGAAGTACTAAAAACTGCCGGCTCTAGATATACCTATAGTGCAAATCCTTTGGCATACTTTGATGCAATTAACAGTGGATATGAACGTTTGGCTTTAGTAGGTATGAGCTGTCAAGCTTCAATACCAGCAATTCTATCAGCCAGAAAAGCTGGTAAGGTAGCGCGCAGGTTTGAACTTTCTATAGGGCTTTTATGTTCAAAAACCTTTAACGAAGAAATTTTTGATGATTTCTTTTTCAAACAATACGGAATTAAAAAACAAGAGATTTTAAAAATTAACATCAAAGGTAAGTTTGAAATTTGGCTTAAAGATGGCTCTTACAAAGAATTGCCATTAAAAGAAGGCCATGTTTATACAAGAAACGGATGCAAGCTTTGTACTGATTTTGCTGCACAACATGCTGATATTTCAGTCGGTGGAATTGGAAAATTTAATGATTACACTTTAACAATTATTAGAACTGAAAGAGGTCAAGAACTACTAGATGCAATGATTAGAGCAGGTGCAATTGAAACTAAATCAATTGATGAAGACCCTGACGTAATTAATCTGCTTGAAAAGCTTTCAAGGGTTTCTCGTAAGCGATTAAAAGTAAGTTCTAATTAACATTTACCTGCTTTTTTGCCATTAACTCTAGCTTTTAAGGCACCATCATTACTGATCGTACGTCTTTATGACAAAAGATGAAAAAAATTATCTTATTTATTGACGCTGCGCCGATGCAGGAAATCTTATACAAACACACTTAAGTAATCCATTTCTTTGCGGTCAAAACCTACATCGCCCTCTTTATAGAAGTACCACAACGCTAATTAGAATCCCAAGGAGGTCAAAGCTCTGTATTTGTTGCTTGTTTTACTACTGTTGATAAAGCATAACTGAAGTAATCAGTTCTGTCTTAGCATATACAATGCTGTAGCAAAATACATTCTGGCAGTCACTTGCCACGAGCACCCGAAGTGACTCATATTTACAGTTGACCGGCTTAAGATCAGGAGCCACAGCTTGCAATGTTCATGGTTCCCACCTCGCCATTCCAGGTTCCGACCCTGACCCAGACCTCAGCAGTGCCGCACTGTAGAGCAGGAACCGTTCCGACAATCAAAGTAGTGCTCCAAGAGATTACGGGCGCAACTGCGTAAATCGCTGAGCCAGTGCCACAAAACTCACAAAAGGTTACAGCACCATTGGAAGCACTCCCGAGGTTGGTTCCGGTAATTGTGAAGCGCGCACCAACCGGTGCGCTTTGCGGGGACAACCCGCTAATCGTAGGTGTACCCTGCGCGGTCACCGTGAACTCTGGCCATGAGCCTATTCCAGCTGGTCCTGCCTCCACCCCGGCTGAGTTCCATACATCTGGAATAGCTAAACCTGTTGGCAAACCGGTAGGTACGACAGCCACAATGGAGTTTTCGCTCCACGAGACGATCTGCGCATTAAACACCGGTGTACCTGAGACCGCCATGAAAGTTACACGACCAGGACTAGATCCGAAGTTCGAGCCGCTCAATGTGACCCGTGTACCAACAGGTCCAGACACTGGGGATAAACTGGCAAGCTGAGGTTCTGTAGCCACTGTAGTTACGCTCGAAGGCGGTAGCGTCACAGTCGACTTTGAAGTAGCAGGTATAGATGTCGCAGGTGCCTGCGAGGTTGCAGAACTTTGATTATGTTGGGAGGTTCCTCCCCCGCAACTGCTAAGTAAGGCTGCAATAAGAAAACAAATAGAGGCTAGTGCAACAACACGCCTCATATTGTATAGATATAGAAATCTTGCACTCTCAGCGTTGATCCCCAAGTTACGCATTGGTTAAATACATCCTCGCAAGATATTAACCAACTACATTTCCCCCTTTAAATCCACTCAGGTTGCTCATAGTGCCAAAACTTCATATCATCTGCACACAGTTAGTCAAAGGTAACAGGTGGGAAGCATCCGATTGATAAGTAAATCCCGTCATTGTTTTATTAATTGATTCAACCAAATATTTTAACTCCAGACCCATTAATAGAGTGAGAAAGTCCATACCTCACTCCTCACGTTGCCGGCGTGGCAATTACGGCAGCTATAAGGTCGGCATCGTTGGCTGGATCAGTACCAGGCAAAAGCGGGGACGTGTTCTCACTTACTATGTAGTTACCGGGCTCTAAGACTGCGGATGCAATTACGATCTGAACTGGTGAACTCGACGGTGCCTGCGTCACAACCTGCATTCCAGGTAGCCCGACAAGAGTGATCGACTGCTCGCCAGCCGCCAGGCCGATGACGACTACAAGGCTCCCAGGCGTGGTGACACTTAAACTAACTGATGCCTCCGAGGCACCTGGTGCGCTGTTGTGGCTAAGTACGATGCTTGTGTGGCCAAAACCCTCGAGAGCAACTCCTGCAATCGCCCGCGCAGTTGCACTGGTAGTGTAGCTATCTGTATCACTTGGTGTCATCGCAACGCCAGCAGCTGTAATGCCCCTTGAAGTAAGGGCGGTTCCAACTGTCCCGTCTACAAAAGCACTGGCCGGCAGGGCTCCACCCGTAGCAAATCCGTATAGGTAAACAGGGGCTCCCTCAGGCAATGAAAGACTGGTTGCACCTGGTAGCACTCCGGCTGCAACAATACCTGGCTGGCCCGCCGCGGGTGCAGCAAAGGTGGTGACTGGAATGCTGCTCGCGGTGCTAGGAACGGCTGAAGTTAGAGGTGGCAAGCTCATTGGCAACGTAGTAGATGCGGGAGATCTCGGTGCAGAAAGCGCAGCATGAATAAGCACTGGTACCCAGGACGCGGTTCCTCCGTATACGTACCAGCCGCCATCATCTACACAGGGTATTGCAGCTACACCAGTGGGGCCGCTCGGTCCGGCGGGCTGAAAGTACTGATCGTAACTAGAGGAAACTGCAGCTAGAAGAGCGTCGACGTTCTCACATGGCGTGTCCGGAACACATACCGTCCCATAGACAACAACCGCTGAGTGGTTACCAACCTCTGCAACTGTACCAATAGAAAAACTGTGAACTGCTAGGTATCCGAGATTTCCTCGTGCAGCGTTTCCAAACGATGGAAAAGCGTTTCCCAAAGGCCGATCAGGCGGGTCTATGTAGCTCACAGCCGCCGAGAGGTTCCGAGCCTCAAATGCCTCAACAAAGCCAGTGACGGCTGCAGCAGGAGATGCTGATCCCCCTGATCCGCCAAGCATTGCCGCAATCCCAACACCAATCCCTACAACTACAACCAGAGCAGCGGCGATTACTAGAGGATGCCAAGAACGGCGTTGCAAGCCCGTGGATCCGCCCATGGTAGCCCTGCTGTCCATCACGCCGCTATCCCGAGAAGGGAACCGACCATTTTAAAAGCAGAATCTGATCTCTCAAGATACAAGAAACTAGTTTGGCTCTTTTCCACAAACCTCCTTAATTGCCTCTATTTGGTATTTCACTCTTTGATCTAAAACAAATATTCCAATCTTATTTGCATACTTATTAGGGCTTTGATGCAAATCAGCGTAGTTAAGGCAATTGCTTTATTTGCATCTGCCCTCTGAAACTCTACACACGCACATTGCACTTTAGCTCCTGTTATGTTTGACATCGTTGCTCAAATTTAGTCGGTACCATATTGTCAATTAACGTCTTGATCTTTTTGTTGTTATAGCAAATGATTCACTCACATATTGGCAACCTGACTTGTTGCATAGCTTAAAAAATTCCTTAACTAACTTGATTTTTGTTTCAGAGCTAACCATAAACTCTTAAGCATTGCATTATCACGACAATTGCTGACATTAGTTTTATAGATTAAACCATTTATATTGCATTTAATATAGGACTTAAGTCCCTTTAAAGCTTTTATTGTGATTTACATTTAAATACATTAGCTGTAAACACTTAATTTAGCCCTACTTATGCTGATCTGTTTTAAGATACCGCAAAAAGATTAACTCGTTATAATTGCTGCCGTGAATTAGCCAAGCATTTATCAAAAGGTATTGCCCCAAAATACAGAGCAAAAATAGCTATTTTTATTTGTTGCCATGTCGTATAAATCATAAAAAAGTCAGCCACCTTAGTTACATTAAAGCTTGCTTGTAGTTAATTTAACCAAAAAAGTAGCTGTTTTATCTCTTTAACGAATAAGTATCTTTTAACGCCAAGCCCAGCGTTATCTGGCTTTTCATGTTAAGAAATACCTATATTAGCTTTTTTAATGAGTGATTTAAAGGGGCTCCTCACCTTCTTAGTCATTGTATTAAACAAATAAAAAGGGTTATAAAAAGGCGCCAAATTAGTCCCCAATGCCTTGAAATTTTACACAGCGCGCTCGGAGGGACTCGAACCCCCAGCCTTCTGATCCGTAGTCAGACGCTCTGTCCAAATTGAGCTACGAGCGCTCAAAGTTAATATTATTCATCTTAGCTTGATAAGTAACCGTATGGCATATTCACAAGCTATGCTCAAGGTAGAGCCTTTTTTAAACAAAGATCAAAACTAATTATGATCTGAGTAAATTCTTAACCTTTTATAAAATGAAAATCAAGCATTTACTGACGTAATTTGAGTGCTTTAACTATATAATCAGAGACAATAAATAGCGATTTGATCACCATAGAATCGTGATGCTGGTGTCTATTTAAAACATTTAAGACAAAATTCAGAGTCTAACAGAAACCAGTTGAAACTACTGTGGCTTTAAGTTCTAATTAAACAACCAAGCTATGCCCGAAGGATTAAAAACAAGAGGTTTTTAACTAGTTGGCACAATCTGGTTAAGATCTACAATAAAACAACAAAGGTTAAACGCGAACCAAAAATATGGAAATTCTTGAGTAATTCGGTCAGATTTATCATATTTTTGCTAGAATTTTTGATGTGCTAAAAAAGTTATTTTCCTTTCCTAATCCAGTAAATGAATACGCCGCACGAATAGTAGCTAGCGTTGTCGTTTTACTGGGCTTAACGTTTTTAATCACTAGATGGGGAGTGCTTTTAGTACTACTTGCTTACGGATTTATTGCACGCGTTTTAACAGGACCTAAATTAAGTCCTTTAGGAATGTTTGCAACTAAGAGTGCTCCAAAGATCTTTGGTCTAAAAGAAACTCCAGGACCTCCTAAGCGTTTTGCACAATTTATTGGAACGTTGTTTTCTTTAACAGCTGTTGTGCTTTATTTTGGCTTTAGTTACGTAAATGTTGCTTTAATTGTTATTGGTCTTTTAACCTTTGCAGCTTTTTTAGAAGCTTCTTTAAACTTCTGCCTTGGATGCAAAGTATTTAGTGTGTTAATGAAATTCCGCATAATTCCGCAAGAAGTTTGTCAAGAATGTTCTTTGTTGTCCTTATCCCAACAAAGACAAACCTCATAGACACATCCCCTTATTGAACTATTTACAAATAAAAGAGATCAAATTTAGTTTATCGACAAACTGTGATATTTAAATTTGATGCAGATCATTGGGCAACAGGCAAAAACAACAAGTAATTCCATCACAAAATCAAGAGTTAAGCTCAGACCGCCTTTTAAACTTTTAGTACTCAAGCACAGTTAACTTTTTCTCTACAAGCTCATCTGCATCAACCTGGTAGCAGCTAAGTAAGCAGTTAGTCTAGGCGGTCAAAGTTAATCAGCATCATTAGCCCATGCTGATTTTTACCGCCCCAACACTCTGTCATAAAAAAGACAGCCGGCAAACTCTGAGTCAGTCGTGTACTTTATTCAGTAAAAATTAGCCTCGTACTGAGTTGGCAGGGTCTTTGTAGTAGGCTATCGCCCAATAATCAGCGTGAATCACCAAGCGGATCAGCAACGTTGCGTCCCAATAATGCTACCAAACGATTAATAGCAGGTGCATCATCAGCTACGGGCTGAGGTGACCCAAACGGAGCATGTCCAGGAGGAACGCTCTTGAGTAAGTTGCGACTAAAAACCAGCTCTGTTTCGGCGATATCTTCAGGAAAGACAACTTCGCACCCGGTGGCCCGAGCAAGATCCCATCCGTGAACAAGTAACTCAGTGATCCGCAGATGTAGCGCGAGGGCACCGGGGATAGCACCAAAGGGAACACTTACCGTGCGCTCAAGTGCGCCTGGCTGGCTAAAGGCCTGCAAGAGCTCTTGAACCGAGCGCTGATATTGGGTGAAAAGATCACCTGAATCTTTAGTAGTTTGCTTAAGAGTGCCTGGTCCTCCGAGCAGGGCAGCTGCAAATATTTCATTGCCGGCTATAAGATGCTGGATAATGTCTCTTACGTTCCAGTTTTCACAAGGAGTTGGCAACTCCCAGTCGTGATCACTTAAGGTCTCGATAACTTCCCCGGCAACTCTGGCAGCAACTTCAAGCTGTTCGGTGTTAGCATCCATTCAATAAGTAATAACAGTTTAATTCGACGGAGACTAATTAAGCATCTGAGTGCAAAACAAAGTAACCATCTGGTAATTAAAAACTCAATATACTACGACGAACTTTGCACCACGAAAGCATCAACTATCTTTTGTGTTAAATAAATAAAACATTTTTGGCAAAACATGGCAAAGCCAGTAAGCGGTGGTATTTGATTAGATGTGCGCTGTTAAATTCATACAGATCTTTTAAGCAAAGATCTATTCTAAGTAAAAGGTCCACTTTTATCCAACCTAAAAGGTGCTGCCTTTTTATTTTTTTGTTGGATCAAATTAAAAATGAAATTAAAACCTTACAAACCAAAAAATCTATAAAGATATTTATTCATACTTTATAACTGTGAAATAACATTTATAAGTAGCTAAATTCATAGTTGACAACTTATTACTCTATGAATCAACTTACGCTAATTAAAGACAATTTTGCCATCACAAATTTTTAAGATAAAATAGACTGAGTGGAAACGGTTCTGCAAACAAATTATAGCGATGAAATCATAATCATAAAGCTAAATCGCCCATCCGTATTTAATAAGGCCCCGTCGTGGCCATTGGCCCAACTTAAAGCGAAATTTATTAAAGAAGGCTCAAGGGAAGCTGAAAGCGTGTACATATGAAATGCCATACCGGCATTCGGATCATTTCCCGGAACATCAATGCCTGCAGGTGACTCGCCAAAATTAAAAGTTACAAATGGTTCACCAAAAATTAAATGCCGTTTATCGACCGATCTTATCGCCTTTGTTACACCCGAATAAAACGAGTTTAATTGAGCGTTGTCCTTTTCCAACGTCGTATTAAGGTTTGAGCATTGAGAATTTATCAGGCAATTAGTCGCATCAACTAAGGAAATATTTGTACCTGGCCAAGGTTCGTTTAATATCTCATAACCTAAAACCCAAGGGTCATTTGCGAACTTTTCGGCAACTGCCTTGTAGCCCTCTTGTAAAACACTTTGAATTCTCTGCCCAGTTGAAACCCTATCATTATCCCATAAACTTTGAAACGCCGCTCCGATCGCCGGATCAGTTACATAATAAAGCGGAAACGACGTTTTAGTATTGACTGCACCGTGGGTAATTGTAAGCCACGCTGGAAATCCGTCATTGCCGTATATAGTTCCGGCCGCCGGCCCGTAGCCGTCTTGATGAAAATCCAACAGGCTATATATATGGTGTTCTGCAAGCAGATTAACCGTTGAGGCAATGTCCTTTATGTAAGTTGTATTTGGCGGTCCAGGATTTGGCATTAAGCCTGTAAATAATACACCTAGCCTTACCACTGAAAAACCTTCGCTTTGGATCCAGTCAACCGAATTTGGTCCAAACCCTGAATTAGAAGCACATGGAGTATAAGGCGAAGTCTTGTTTACCTCGTTGATCCCATGAATAAGTAATATTCACCCATAGGAATCAGTCAACCAACGACCTTGATGAGATATAAATCCGGCGCCCAGAAACCAGCGGGCAACTCTCGCAGGAGACAGAATGCCCGGAAGGTACGGGCACGACAGCACCGTACGGCCCTCGCCGTGGGTATCGGTGTCCTCGCCATCCTTGGTGTCGTTCTTGGACTGCATTTCAGCTCAACCCCATCCTCGACGTCCAACACCCCGATGGGAACGACCCGTGCAGTTGACCTCCTCGCGCTCGAGGGGACCTTCACGACCGCCTCGGGCCAGCAGGTGAGCGTGGCATCGCTCCGAGGCAAGCCCGCCCTGCTGTGGTTCGTCACGACGTGGTGCTCGTCGTGCCAGGCAGGGACCCAGACCATGGCTCAGAACGTGTCGCACCTCCAGTCCGACGGTGTGCGGGTCGTCGAAGTCGAACTGTACGGCGACCTCGGACAATCCGGCCCGAGCCTCGCCTCGTTTGGACAACAGCTTGCTGGGAAGCAGTACGACAACCCGGACTGGACCTTTGCGACGGCCTCCTCGGTGATGACTCGGACCTACGATCCCGGCAGCTACCTCGACATCTACTACTTGCTCAATGCGCAGGGACGGATCGTCTACGTCAAAGGCTCGCCGTCTTCAATCATGCCAAATCTTCTCGACGAGGCATCGAAGCTCGCATGATCGATGCTCCAGACTCACCACGCACTTCACGGTTTCGCCTCCATGGTCGATCTGTGTTCGTGCTTGTCGCTATCCTGATCGTTGGCCTGGCAGCAGGCCGACTGGTCCTGGAACATCGTGGCTCGTCGGCATCCGTGCCAGCGGCAACGGCGGGTGCGGTCGGTAGGGTCGCTCCCGGTGGGCAATTCACGACGACGGCTGGCCACACGGCAAGCCTCGCCTCGTACCTCGGTGCTCATCCGACCATGGTGTGGTTCGTGGTGACAGCATGCGAGAGCTGCGCCATCAGCATCCCCGTCGTCGCCAGACATTTGCATCAGCTTGCCAGGGACCATGTGCACGTGATCGTCCTTGACCTGTACGGCGACCTCGGCTCTGGGAGCACTGCGACTGCCAGCCTTGCAGAGTTCGGCGGGGCTGCCGCTGGAGCACAGTATGCGAGCCCCACGTGGACCTGGGGCCTTGCATCCAAATCTCTCAGCTATGCCTACGATCCCGCCGGTACGCCGGACGAGTATTTCCTCGTTGCGTCAAACGGTCACATCGTGTACCAGAACAGCATGCCAGTGGCGACGATGCCGCTGTTGTTGAGTAAGGCCAGTGCACTGAGCTAAACGACGGGCACGCGACGCCATGACGTCGCCACGATCTTGCCGAGCTACGTGTCAGGCCAGGTCCGGGTCATCCCCGAGCGCCCGCCACAGGGGCGCCCAGCCACACCACCCACACCACCCCGATGATCACGCAGAGGAGCACGAGACCCACGAGTCCTGCTGCTTGAGGGCACCAGGCCCAACGGCGCAGGTTGCTCGGTCGCAACATCCCGAAGGAGGCGAGCGCCGAGCGACCGAGGAACGTGGCGATCTCTTTGGCAAGCCCTCCGCTCAGTCGAGCAGCGAAGGAGTTGGCGAGCACGATCGACACCGAGGAGATCATCGCGATCATGGCCCAGGTCGGCTGGACCAGGCCGGTCACGGCCAAGGGCACGCCGATCCCGTTGAAGCCGAAGGCGATGGCGACGTTCTGCTTGGTCTTCCGGAAACTATTCGCCCCGATGTCCCTGGCGTCAGCGACCGCAGTGAGCTGATTACCGACGAGGACAACATCGGCGGACTCGATGGCGATGTCGGTGCCCGCTCCCATGGCCATGCCGATGTCGGCCTGAGCGAGGGCAGGAGCGTCGTTGATGCCGTCTCCCACCATCAGCACCCGGTGACCCGCCTCCTGGAGCTGACGGACCTCGTCCGCCTTCTCGCCCGGCAAGACCTGAGCACGCACGTCATCGATGCCCACCTGGACGGCCACGGCTCGGGCAGTGCGCTCGTTGTCTCCTGTGAGCATGACCGGGCTGATCCCCGCCGCACGAAGGCGCGCCACGGCATCGGCCGCGTCGGGCTTGATCGCATCGGCGATGCCGATGAGACCAAGGCACGTGCCGTTCCGCGAGACTGCCACCACGGTCTCTGCTGCCTGCTCCATGGCCTCTCGGTGCTCGGCCATCGCCCCGAAGTCAGCCCCGAGGGTCGCCACCCAGCTGGGCCTGCCCACGGCCACCGTGGAGTTTTCCACCTTGGCTGTGACACCTTGGCCGGTCACCGAGGAGAAGTCGGTGGCGTCAGGGATCACCAGGTCTCGATCCTCGGCGGCAGCTACCACAGCTCGCGCAAGGGGATGCTCAGACACGAACTCGACCGCTGCGGCCAGTCTGAGCAGTTCGGCCTCGGAGATGTCGCGTGCAGTCGCTACCTCGACCACATCCGGCTTACCGACCGTGAGGGTCCCAGTCTTGTCGAGGACTACCACATCGATGTCGCCAAAGACCTGGAATGCTTCTCCGGACCGCATGAGTATCCCCCGCTCTGCCGCCATCCCCCCGCCGCGCATCATTGCGAGCGGGGTGGCCATACCAAGGGCGCAGGGATAGCCCATCACCAAGCAGGCCAGCGCGGCGAAGACTCCCCGGCTGACGTCGAGATGCCCCGTCACCGACCAGGCGCCAACTGTCCAGACGAGCACGGCCAGTGCAGCAGCGGCGAGTACCCCTGGCACGAACACTCCAAGGATGCGGTCTACGAGCTGGACGATCCCGGGCTTGAGCGCTCGCGCCTCCTCGATGTGGCGGGCCACTTGAGCCAAGAAAGTGTCCTCGCCCACCTTGCTCACCTCGAAGAGAAACGTCCCACTCTGGTTGACCGAGCCACCAATCACCTCGTCACCCTGGCGCTTCTCGACGGGGATCGACTCGCCGGTGACCATCGACTCGTCCACTGCCGAGGTGCCCGAGACCACTCGACCGTCGAGCGGAACCCGCTCACCGGGTCGCACCCGTACCGTCTCACCGAGACGGACCTCCGAAACGGGGACCTCGACCTCCATGCTGTCGCGGAGGACCCGAGCGGTATCAGGCTGCAGGTCGAGCAGGCGCCGCACCGCCGCTGAGGACCGCGTGCGCACCAGAGTCGAGACATAGCCCGACAGCAGGTGGTACGTGGTGATGAACACCGCCACGGCGAGGAAATCCCCGGGCGGGAAGACCTTCGGGGCGACGAACAACCCGAGTATCCCGCCGATCAGGCCCCCGAACGCCCCAGCCTCCAACAGCACGTGCTGGTTGAAGATGCCCCGGCGCAGACTGGCGATCGCCATCTTCATGATCGGCCGGGCGACGATAAACATGACGGTAAGAGCCACGCCGAGGATCAGCCACGGCCCGTAGGCAAAGAGGTGACCACCAATCGTGAGAGAGGGGGGATGGCCGGTCACCCAGCGGTAGATCATCAGTCCCAGCGTGAAGGCAGTCAACGCCAGCCCTGCGTGGAATCGGTCCCGCTCGGCGTGGACCTTAGCCTCTTCCTCTTCGAACAATCCCACCTTGCGGGGGTCGCGCACGGAATAGCCGACACTTCGCAGGGTGTCCACGATGGCCTGCGGACCGACCGCCTCGGGACGGTAGGTGACCAGTCCCTCCTCGTGCGCGAGCGACACCGACACCGCTTCGACGCCGTCGAGCCGACCGACGGCCTTCTCGATCGTGGACGCACAGAAGCTGCAATGCAGATTCCCAAGCTTCAGCTGCAGGCGAGCGTGGCCGTCCTCATCGAGACGGACCCGCTCGGCAAGCCAGGAGTCGTCGCGCTCATGTGCGTGCTCGGTGGCCGCCGCACCCTCCCCTACGGGGTGCCTCCGGCTCTTGGTCGTACTAGTTTGGCTCTTTTCCACAAACCTCCTTAATTGCCTCTATTTGGTATTTTACTCTTTGATCTAAAACAAATATTCCAATCTTATTTGCATACTTATTAGGGCTTTGATGCAAATCAGCGTAGTTAAGGCAATTGCTTTATTTGCATCTACCCTCTGAAACTCTACACACGCACATTGCACTTTAGCTCCTGTTATGTTTGACATCGTTGCTCAAATTTAGTCGGTACCATATTGTCAATTAACGTCTTGATCTTTTTGTTGTTATAGCATCGGGCCCTTTCTTGTATCCCCAGACGAAATTAAAGATCCTCATAATTTGCGAATAAAAACTTGGGTTAATGATGAATTAAGACAAAATTCAACTTAAATGGCAGCCTTAGCTGTACTCCAAAAAAGCACATGCGATCTGGGGGGAGCCAGGGGACGACTAATCCCCGCCTCAGATCGCCTAA
>Ga0080006_1137865_pt1 | contig 16948 bp, 20 predicted proteins | sample RS3BMetagenome_FD_69209 | JGI IMG/M metagenome (GOLD analysis project Ga0080006, IMG submission 69209) | Ferric oxide microbial mat and aquatic microbial communities from Rainbow Spring, Yellowstone National Park, USA - RS3B (SPADES... ... | reverse complement strand
CGATCTGTTTCAGATTGGGTGTATCGGGCTGATGAAAGCCATTGACAAATTTGACCTGTCTTACGACGTCAAGTTTTCAACATACGCGGTGCCCATGATCATTGGGGAGATTCAGCGCTTTCTCAGGGATGATAACACAGTCAAAGTCAGCCGCTCGGTGAAAGAGATGGCGCGTCATATTCGTCATACTCGCGACCGCTTGGCCAAGGAACTCGGTCGCCAGCCTCAGATCAATGAGGTGGCAGAGGCACTCGGCATTGACCCGGCTGAGGTGGTGCTTGCTCAAGAAGCGATGAGGGTGCCGGCCTCGATTCATGAGACCGTCTTCGAAAATGACGGGGATCCGATCTATCTCATGGATCAGATCGCGGACGCGGAGCAGGACAAGTGGTTCGACAAGCTTGCGCTTCACGACGCCCTGTCCCGCCTTCCTGAGCGTGAACGCCTGATCGTCTACATGCGGTTTTTCAAAGACAAGACGCAGTCTGAGGTCGCCGATATGTTGCATATCTCACAAGTACAGGTCTCGCGTTTGGAAAAGCGAATTCTGGAGACGATTCGCCAGTCGCTCGATTGAGGGCTTTGCGGATCCCTGCATTTGGTTTATGGGTGGACCGTGTAAAGCCACCTCCTTTGGTCATCCTATGAGTATCCATGGGACCAGAGGAGGTGGCTTTGTTGAGTGTCAAGATGGCATCAGACAAGGCTCGCTACAAGTCGTTCTTAAAGACACGGCAACCCGGGAAACCGTGGGTTCGCAACTCCATTCGCGCGTTTTTTGCGGGCGGGTCCGTGTGCCTGGTTGGACAAGGAGTGCAGGAGACCTTCGTGCATTTGTTTCACTACTCCGAGAAGACAGCAGGCAATCCCACGGTGGCGATCATGATCTTGATCTCGGCGCTATTAACCGGCATTGGCGTCTATGATCGCTTCGGCCAATGGGCGGGGGCGGGGTCTTCGGTCCCTGTCACAGGCTTCGCCAACTCCATCACGTCGGCGGCGCTTGAGCATAAGACCGAGGGGTACGTGGCGGGGGTGGGAGCCAACATGTTCAAAGTGGCGGGCCCGGTCATCGTCTTTGGCGTGGTCGCCGCCTTCTTCGTCGGCTTGGCTCGTTATCTGTTTGTGAATGGTTAAGGAGGCAGACTATGCAGATCGGCGATCAGACGTGGCACTTTCCGTCCCAGCCCCGGGTGCTGTCGACTGGCACGGCCGTGGGACCAATGGAGGGGGCAGGGCCGCTTGGCGACTCGTTTGATCTGGTATATGCCGATGCGTATATGGGTCAAAGCTCATGGGAGAAAGCGGAGCGCACACTCTTCGAACTCGCACAGGATCATGCGGTGCGCCAGGCAGGACTGTCGATGGAGGCGATTGACCTGATCGTCTCGGGCGATCTCTTGCCCCAAAACATCTCCTCCAACTTCGCCGCCCGTACGGCCGGCCGCCCGCTTATCGGCGTCTTTTCCGCGTGTGCCACAAGCATGGAAGCCGTGGCGCAGGCAGCTCTCTTTATCGATAGTGGATTTGCCCATTATGTTCTGGCAGGAGCGGTCAGTCACAACAGTACGGCTGAGCGGACGTTTCGCTACCCCACGGAATATGGGGCCCAAAAGCCGCCCTCAGCACACTGCACAGTCACGGGCGCCGGCGCTGTTGTCCTCGGGCGCGGCGAGGCCCGGATTGGGGTCAGTTTCGCCACAATCGGCAAGGTTGTCGACTTTGGCGTCTCATCCCCGTGGGAAATGGGGGCCGCGATGGCGCCGGCTGCAGTCGCCACCATCGTCGCTCATCTCAAAGATACAGGGCGCACGGTCGCCGACTATGACGCCATCGCAACGGGCGACTTGGCCCGAGTCGGTTTGCCGATTGCGCGCGAACTGCTCGCCGAGCAAGGCGTGGACGTAGGATCCCGTCTTCAGGATTGCGGCGTGCTCATGTACGGTGCTGACCAAAAAGAGGCATTCAGTGGCGGCAGTGGTCCGGGTTGCTGTCCGTGTGTCACCTTTGCCCACTTGCTTCCGAAGATCGCGTCGGGGCAGTGGCGCCGAGTCCTTGTCGTGGCTACCGGCGCATTGCTCTCTGCGGTCTCGGCAGGACAAGGTGAGACGATTCCCTGTATCGCCCACGCCGTCAGCTTTGAATCCGTCGATGCGTTGACACAAGGAGGGGAACCCTCGTGACCGGAGTTTGGCTGTTTGTTTCTGCCTTTGTCGTGGGGGGTCTGATCTGCGTAGTGGGCCAACTGCTCATGGATTTGACGAAGCTCACGCCAGCGCATGTCATGACGGTCCTTGTGGTGTCAGGTGCGGTGCTCGACGGGCTGGGGCTGTATGATCCACTCATTCGATTCGCGGGTGCAGGGGCGACCGTCCCCATCACGTCGTTTGGCAACGCGCTGGTTGACGGTGCCATCGCGGACACACGCCAGTATGGCATTCTGGGGCTGATCACGGGCATCTTCGAGGTCACGAGCGCGGGCATCTCGGCCGCTATCTTGTTTGGATTTCTGGCCTCATTGGCCTTTCGCGCACGCGGGTAAGGGGACGGTCATGGCCAAAGTTAGGATTAGCGTGGACGACTTGCGACGCGTGATTCTGGTGACGGATGGGGATGAGATGGCGCGGCGAGCTTTGGAGCAGGCCGCCTTCTATGTGGGCGCACGCGTCATCTCTCGGTCCGCGGGGAATCCGACCCCGATCAGCGCGACGGAGATTTGTGACTTTGTGCTACAAGCCGCCCACGACCCGGTGATCGTGATGCTCGACGACAATGGGGCTGGGGGACGTGGGCCCGGGGAGCGAGCGCTCGAAGTGATTATGAAACATCCTCGACTGCGCGTGATCGGAATTCTGGCCGTGGCGAGCAACACGTCGCACACGCGTGGGGCGCGCGTCGACTTCTCGCTAGATCGGCACGGACACATCGTCGATGCCGGCGTCAATAAACATGGTTACAAACACCGATCGCCACGTAAGATGGTATACGGCGACACGGTCGATATCTTGCGCAAATGGAACCGACCCGTGCTAGTTGGCATTGGCGATATCGGCAAGATGAAGGGCTTGGACGATCTGCATCACTGCGTGCGCGTGACCACAGAGGCCTTGCGATTGGTGATCGAACTCGACCCGCTTGTGCCTTGCTACCAACCACGTTGAATGCTATGATCGCCGTGATCCTTTACTTAGCTAACGTGATGGTCCGAAAGGGAAGGCGACATGATGCATCTACACGGTACGAGCAAGATCGCCCCGGATGGGCACTTGATGATTGGCGGTGTGTCTGCGGTCACCTTGGCGCAGCACTATGGAACACCCCTGATTGTCTACGACGAGCAACTGATCCGGACGCGCATGCACGAGTACTTGGATCCCCTGCAAGCCAGCGGAGCGTCGCACGCTGTGGTCTACGCATGCAAGGCGTTCACGTCGCTGGCGATGTGTCGTTTGGCCGCTGAACAAGGGCTCTGGTTGGATGTGGTCTCGGCGGGAGAACTGCACACGGCGCTTACAGCAAAAGTCGACCCGTCGCGGATCCTCATGCACGGCAACAACAAGACGGAGTCCGAACTGCAGATGGCTGTGGAAGCGCGCATCGGCTTGATTGTCGTAGATAACTTCGATGAGATTGAACGCTTGGCCGGGATCACGGCACACGCGCAACAACGCATACAGGTCCTTTTGCGCGTGGCGCCGGGCGTGGATGCGCATACCCATGAGTACATCGCGACGGGCAAGCAGGATTCAAAGTTTGGCTTCGATTTGCACAGTGGCCAGGTTCAGAAGGCCGTGCAGGCGATCCATTTGCATCCGTCGTTGCACCTCATGGGCCTGCACTCGCACATCGGATCGCAGATCTTCGATGTCGAAGGGTTTCGCGTGGCGGCTGAGCGGATGGCGGGACTGTACGCGCAAATCGAACGCGAATTTGGGATCTCCCTGTCCATCTTGAACCTCGGCGGCGGACTCGGCGTCCGTTACACCGAAGAAGACATGATGCCGCCCATCGATCACGCGGTGTCAGGAATTCTCGACGCCACGCAAACGGCTTTCACCGCCAACGGTCTGGCATTGCCCATGATCATGTTCGAACCAGGGCGAAGTCTGGTGGCTGAGGCGGGGACGACCCTGTATCGCGTGGGCAGCCGCAAGGACATCCCCTCCATCCGCAGCTATGTGGCAGTGGACGGGGGCATGACCGACAACCCTCGTTTGGCGCTGTACGGGGCGCGATACGAGGCCTGTTTGGCCAATCGCATGCTCGCGTCGGCGGACAAGACCGTCTCGATCGCCGGAAAGTGCTGCGAGAGTGGGGACATGCTGATTTGGGATGCGGTGTTGCCGAATCCGGAGCCCGGAGACCTCTTGGCTGTATCGTGCACAGGTGCCTACAACTATTCGATGGCGAGTAACTACAACCGAATGGCCCGTCCCGCTGTAGTGTTTGTCCGCGACGGTCAAGCGAGGTTGGTGCTGCGACGCGAAACGCTGGCCGATCTCATCTCACTGGATGTCGACGAGGCGAGTCAACAAGAGGATCCGCATTCATCCTGACGAGTAGAACATGGGCGCCTGCCGCTTCCGGTAAACGGTCGCTCGCATAGGATGACCTTGTGTCGTGTCGTAGGTCGGCTGGGTAGGTCACCGACGCGTGCGAACGCCTATGGGGGTGGACTCGATGTTAACGATGCTTGCCTGGATCCCGCGCATTGCGCGTGCCTTTGGAATGTTTCGCGGAGTGATTGGATTTATCGGACCGATCTGGCCCCACGTATCCCGATTCCTGCGCGGCGGCGCTCGTACGGGCGGTCTGGCGGTCCGCTAAGGAGACAGCAGTGGGCCACGCCCCGTGTCGCAGGTTCCGCGGATTGATGCGGAGCCTTTTTTGCATCGTCTATACGGGCGGGGGTGTCCCGCTCTTGCTTTACAATGCACCTGATCGGTCTGTATACTAAAGGCACAAGTACATTTGATAACGATACTCCTTCAGGGCAGGGTGACGAAGATGGCGCCGATTCGGGCGCAGCATTTTCCATTCCCGACCGGTGGTGACGCTTTTAGGGCGAAGTCCACGAGCCGAGAGGCACGAACTGGTGTGAATCCAGTACCGACGGTACAGTCCGGATGAAAGAAGGAGGCGCGGTAGTGACTGTCCAGCGGACAGCCACTGGATTGCGCTTGTCTTTCAGAGCCCGCCGGGGAGTATCCAGGGGGCTCTTTTGCTTGCGCGAGGGCCGGTCCGGACAAAAGGGAGAAAATCATGACCGATCACCACTACATGCAGATGGCGGTGGACCTCGCGGCCATGGCCGGTGGCCAGACCGCCCCAAACCCGGTGGTCGGCGCGGTTCTCGTGAATGCGGGCCGTGTCGTGGGTCTTGGCGCCCACTTGCGGGCGGGAACGCCTCACGCGGAGGTTCACGCGCTGCGCATGGCGGGCGATGAGGCGCGCGGCGCCACGCTGTACGTTACGCTGGAGCCCTGTTCTCATACCGGGCGGACGCCTCCTTGCGCGAACGCCTTGATTGCAGCGGGCGTGTCGAAAGTGTTTGTGGCGATGGTCGATCCGTTTCCAGCCGTAGCGGGGCAAGGCATCGCGCGACTGGAACAAGCCGGCATCGAAGTCGATGTGGGGATGATGAAGGACAAGGCTCGCGAACTCAACAAAGGCTACCTTCATTTTTTAGGGTGCGGTCGGCCGTTTGTGACCTGGAAGTCGGCGCTGTCGCTCGATGGCCGGATCGCCCTTCGCGAGGGGGAGCAAACGGATCTTACGGGGCCCGAGGCACGGGCCTTGGTGCATCAGTTGCGCAACCGCGTCGATGGCATCGCAGTGGGGGTGGGAACCATCCTGGCGGATGACCCCGCACTGACGACTCGCTTCGCGAACGTTGCCGGACACCACCCGCGTCCGGTGATTTTTGACAGTATGCTGCGAACTCCGCGCACGGCGAAGGTGATGAGTGCATCCGGGCACTCGCCACTGATCTACTGCGCTGAGACCGCCCCTATCGAGCGGGAGCACGGGCTGTCGGATTGCGGTGCTACAGTGGTTCGAGTGCCCGACGCAACACGGGTCGACCTCTTGTTCGCGCTGAGACACGCTGGACAGACCGGAATCCAACACCTTTTGCTAGAAGGCGGTCAAAGGCTAGCATCTGGGTTTCTGGAGGCTCGAGCGGTTGACGAGGCATGGTTCTTTCACACTCCGAGGTTGTTCGGGACAGGCGTGTCGGCGCTGTGCACAACGGCTCCCCTTGGTGGCGATGGAATCCAATTGGAGGATGTCTCGATGCGACAGGTCGGGCAGGACAGCTTGATCACAGGGCGTCTCGTGTACGTGGCGGCGAGGGGCGATCCGGTGCAACGCGGATCGGACAGGGTAGGCGCGAGGGGGACGACCGGATGTTTACTGGGCTGATTGAAGAGGTAGGCCGCGTCGGCCAGATACGGCGTACGGCTCGCGCCGCCAAGCTGTACATCGAAGCGGCGACGGTGATCGCCGATGCTGCGATTGGGGACAGCATTGCCGTCAGCGGCGTATGTCTCACTGTGACCGATAAAGTGCACGGGGGATTCGTCGCCGATGCCGTGGCCGAGACGCTCGAGCGCTCGACCTTGCATGATCTGTCGGCAGGGGATGCGGTGAATCTGGAACGGGCGATGCGGGCATCAGCCCGTTTTGGTGGGCACTTTGTCGCCGGTCACGTCGATGGGATCGGACACCTGAAAAATGTCTGGCCAGACGGGGCCGGTTATGTTCTTGAAGTCAGTGTGTCACCGTCTTTGACTCATTATATCGTTGAGAAGGGTTCGATTGCAGTGGACGGAGTCAGTCTCACGGTGATGGATGTGGGGACGGATCGCTTTCGCGTGTCTCTCATCCCACACTCCGCGCACGCCTCCACGCTGGGTACGCCGAGGGCTGGCCGAGCGGTGAACATTGAAGTCGATCTGCTGGCGAAGTATGTCGAAAAATTGATAGGGAAAGACGATAGGTCCCCATCACTCCCCGATTCGCTGAGCGAATCCAAGTTGCGGGGGTGGGGATATTGAGGAAGACGGAGAGGGATGACGCCATGTTCGCGCCGATCGAGGACGGTTTGGCCGCGTTGCAACGCGGCGAGGTGATTGTGGTCGTCGACGACGAGGACCGTGAGAACGAAGGGGATTTCGTCGTCTTGGGCGACTGTGTCACGCCGGACGTCGTCAATTTTATGATTACGCATGGGCGGGGGTTGGTTTGTGTCCCTCTTGCGGAGGAGCGGGCCTTGGCGCTCGGGCTGCACCCAATGGTCGAGCAGAATTCCGACTCGCACGGGACCGCCTTCACCGTGTCGGTGGATCATATCAGCACCACGACCGGGATCTCGGCCGTCGAGCGGGCAGCGACCGTGCGCGCCTTGATTCATCCCGGCTCCGGCCCCGCAGATTTCAAACGTCCTGGACATATCTTTCCGTTGATCGCCAAGGCGGGCGGTGTGTTGCGCCGCGCCGGCCATACGGAGGCCGCCGTGGACTTGGCGGTGTTATGCGGCAAGACGCCCGCGGGGATGATCTGTGAGGTGCTCAAGGCGGACGGTACCATGGCACGCGTACCGGACCTTGTATCGCTTTGCGAGGAACACGGGTTGCTCATGATTACGATCGCCGATCTGATCGCATATCGAAAGCGGATGGAGCAACTCATCGAACGCGCTGCGGAGACGGAGTTGCCGACGGCGTACGGCATGTTTCGCCTCATCGGGTACACAAACCGGTTGGATAACAAGGAACATGTGGCGCTCGTCTATGGCGATCCCAAGCCGGGTGAGCCGGTGCTGATTCGGATGCACTCAGAGTGCTTGACGGGGGATGTCTTCGGGTCCAACCTGTGCGATTGTGGCCCGCAACTTCATGCAGCGCTCAAGGCGATTGTGGAAAGCGGCGCGGGGATCCTCGTGTACCTTCGGCAAGAGGGGCGCGGGATCGGACTGATCAACAAGATTCGAGCGTATCATCTGCAGCGGCAAGGGATGGACACCGTGGAGGCAAATCAGGCACTCGGTTTTCCCGCAGATCTGCGGGATTACGGCATCGGTGCACAGATCCTGCGTGATCTGGGGGTGACCCGGATGCGGCTGCTTACCAACAACCCACGCAAGATCAGCGGGCTGTCTGGGCACGGTCTGGAAGTCGTGGAGCGAGTTCCGCTGCAGACCGCGTCGAGTCACTGGAATGAACGCTACTTGGCTACCAAGATGACAAAGTTGGGCCATATGCTACAATTGTGATGGAAGCGAAGGGGTGAGCGCGATGAGCAGGCAACTGGAGGGACTTCTTCTCGGCGAAGGATTGCGGATGGGCATCGTCGTCGGCCGGTTTAATGATTTTATTTCAGGACAGTTGCTCAGTGGGGCCAAGGATGCCCTGCATCGGCATGGTGTCGCCGATGACGCGGTGGATGTGGCATGGGTTCCAGGGGCTTTTGAGATTCCTCTGATTGCCAAGAAGATGGCGGCCTCCACACGGTATGATGCTGTGATCACGCTTGGAGCCGTCATTCGGGGCGCAACGCCGCACTTTGATTACGTAGCCGCAGAGGCCGCCAAAGGGGTCGCCGCCGTATCGTTGCAAACGGGCGTTCCCACCATCTTCGGCGTGTTGACCACTGATACGATTGAACAGGCGATCGAAAGAGCGGGTACAAAAGCTGGGAACAAGGGCTGGGAAGCGGCGGTGACGGCCATCGAGATGGCCAATCTGATCCGCACGATGGGGTAAAGGACACCGTGACGACGACATTGTATCAGAGCCACTCACCTCATCAGGAGATTTTTGTTGGCGAGCGCAAGGGCGTTCGTTTTATGCGCTTTGGCAATCAGCGTGCAGGATGGCAAGGTGCCTGTGTGGTGAATCAGCCGGAACGTCTGTACTTTCCGTACCAGCAGGCGTTTTCCTTGCATGTGGCGTTTCGGCCTCTGGTCAAGACCTTCCTGGCGGTTGGTGTGGGGTCTGGGACGGCGGTGTCCCACGTCCATCGGCGCCATCCGAATGCCCAGATTATGGCGATCGAATTAGACCGCGAGGTACTGAACGTCGCCCGACGCTTTTTCTCGGTTCCGGCCGATCATCGTGTATACTATGTAGAGGCGGACGCGCGTTCGTATGTGCCGCGGATTCACTCTCATTTTGACCTCATTTTCATCGATGCATTTTACAAAGAGCAGACTCCAAAGACATTTTTGTCTCCCGTTTTTCTACGCGCGGCCGCGGAGCGCATGTTGCCGGGCGGGGTCTTTTGCATGAATGTGATCATGCCGACCTCCGGCGAGCACAGCGAGCCATTTGTCCAGTTTTGTCGGGCCCTGAAGACGACCATCGGACCGACTTACATGTTGCCAATCGGGTTTTCGGGGCACACGCCGCGCAACGTCCTGCTGTTCGCTCAGCGCAGCCCCGTCGTGATCGACACGATGGCGCAGATTCGCAAGCGTGCGCAGGCGGAGATTGCCAGTCATCGCGAGGCGTATGCGCGTTATGCACCTGTGCTTCCTTGGTTGCTGCGACGGGTGTGAGTCAGGTCGACCATCCCGGGCGATCAGAGACAGGAGAAGTGATGGTTTGTTCGGATTTCTCGGCAAAGATATGATTTTTCGGTTGATCGCTTTTGTCTTCGCCATTGTGGTACACGAATTCGGCCACGCACTGATGGCTCTCTGGGTCGGTGACGATACAGCGAAACGCTCGGGGCGTGTCACGCTGAACCCGTTGGCGCATCTCGACCTGATTGGACTTCTGGTCATTTTCATCCTTCCGTTCGGGTGGGCGAAGCCAGTGGTTTACGATCCTCGAAACATCCGCATCAACAAGCGGCTCGGGACCATCTTGATCATCTTGGCAGGGCCGGTTATGAATGTGCTTCTTGCGATTCTGTCCGGCATCGCGCTCGGTGCCATCGAGCACTCACTTTCTCCTTTTTGGAGCACCGCCTTTGGAGGGTTTGTAGCCACCGCCGTATTTTATATTGTCATCGTCAACATCTCTTTGGCCATCTTTAATCTGGTTCCGATTCCGCCGCTCGATGGTTGGGGGATTGTGCGGTCTTTGTTACCGATGAAAGTACAGTTCAAACTATTGCCGTTTGAGCGCATCGGTCCGTTCCTCTTGATCTTCTTACTCATCACCCCGTTTGGGCAAGCGATCTTTGGCACGGTGATCTCCACGGTTGCAGCTTGGTTTGGGGTCGTATGAGTGTCAACTCCCCGGAAGCGTTTCACTTGCAACTGACAGCCTTTGAGGGCCCGCTGGATCTCTTGCTTCACCTCATTGAGAAACAGGAACGCAGTATCTATGACATCCCGATTGCGGTGGTCACAGATCAGTACCTGGCCCTTTTACGGGACTCGTTGGCGCTACATATGGAGGTAGCCAGTGAATTTATCGTTATGGCCGCGACGTTGATTGCGCTGAAGGCGCGGTCGCTACTACCGCGACCCGAGCCTACAGAACTTCAGCTGCAGTGCGAACTGGATGCCGAGTTGGTGGATCCGGAGTGGGAATTGACGCAGCGCTTGCTTGAATATCGGGTTTTCAAACACATGGCCGGGCAACTTCAGGGGATGGAGCATGACCGCCAGGAAATCGTCGGTCGAATGCCTTTGTCATTGGATGACTTTCAAATCCGTCCGAGTGTAGGTGACGCCTTGTCCGCCGTGACACTCGAGGCCCTCCAAGCCGCGTTTATGCGAGCCTGGGAGCGCGCTCGACCGGTGCGCGAGGTCAGCATCGTTCGAGATCGCGAGACGATTCCCGAGCGGATGCGCGCCATAGAACGGGTACTGGGGCACGGACGTTTGTCATTTGTCACACTGTTGCAACGTGCAGGGCGCAAAGAAGTAGTCACTGTGTTTCTGGCTGTCTTGGAATTGATGCGAATGAATCGAATCCTCTGTTATCAGGAAGGGCTGTTTGCACCGATATGGATCGAGCGGACGCGCACGAAGGACTTGTAAAGGTGGAGCCCGAGTCGGAAACGGTGGACTGGCTGCCGGCTCTGGAAGGGATCTTGTTTGCAGCGGGCACGGAAGGACTGACCGACCGTCAGATCGCCAGCGTCTTTAGCCTGGAGGAACGGCAGGTTCCACATGTCTGCAACCAACTTGCTGAGCGTCAAGAGCGGTCGGGGAGTATGTTGCGTGTAGTGAGACTGGCGGATACCTGGCAATTGGTCACTCATCCATCACTGGCGCCGTACTTGCGGGCGCTCGCCTTGGCACCGCCGGTCGCGGCCTTGACGGGTGCCGCGCTGGAGACCCTGGCGATCATTGCGTACAAGCAGCCGATCACGCGTGCCATGGTGGAGGAAATCCGCGGCGTAAAGAGTGAAAGGCCGCTCGGGACGCTCGTGGCGCGGGGGCTGATCGCCGAGGTAGGACGCGCGGAGGGGCCGGGGAGACCGTATCTATATGGAACGACAAAAGAATTTATGGACTACTTTGGCATAGCCAATGCACGTGAACTTCCCCCTTTGCCAGTCGGTGAATAACACATCCACAGTGGCACACACTACATGGTGAAAAGGCCCAGTGGCGCGAGAGACCGCCAAGTGAGGTTGTGTATAGTCATGTGGATCGGGATCAGCTCGCTCCTGTTGCTCTTGATCATCTGGGTGCTCTTGACTCGTCCGGTACGAGTGACAGTAATGGCCGGCCTGAAAGAAACAAAACTCTCCTTTACGCTGTCGTTTCGCTATTTGCGATTTTTCCACTATGACTTTGCGCCGACCGAACGGCATACCCAAGATTCCGTGCCACCGCATACGCACGTGGACTCCGGCGAACACGAGACGACCACGATTCTCGATACGCTGCGCGAATTTTTAGGCATCACTCCGCAGGTGGCTGACCGGTTGCGTTCATTTCAAGTCTGTGACTTGGAGTGGCGATCTCGCATCGGTGCAGGCGATGCTGCCTTGACGGCAATCACGGCCGGAAGCCTTTGGAGTATCAAGGGGGGGGTGATCGGCATCCTGTCAAACTACTTGACCTTGGTGCGCGCGCCGCGATTGTCGGTCGAGCCTTGCTTTTCTTCGGCGGTGTTCGAAAGTGACGTCCGGTGCATAGTCGAGAGTCCCCTTGGTCAAGCTATCATCGCGAGCTTGCGCCTGTATCGCTTGCTACACGGAAAAAGAGAGAGGGACGCCAATGCAACTTCAGGATCATCCCATTCAATCGATGATGCAAACCGCGATGGAGAACCTCAAAGAGATGGTGGACGTCAACACGATCATCGGCGATCCAGTTGAAACGCCTGATGGCAGCGTGATTATGCCGATCTCAAGGGTGGGATTCGGCTTTGCGGCTGGTGGCAGTGAGTACAAGCTGCGGCGTGAGACGTCAGTACCGGGAACCGTCAACACCGATACCCTGCCGTTCGGGGGTGGTGCCGGGGGCGGGGTGTCGATCAACCCCATGGGCTTTCTGGTCGTCGGGCACGGCAACGTGAAGTTGCTTTCAGCGGAATCGGGCAACCAGTTGTACGATCGATTGATCGATTTGGCCCCCGCCATCATGGATCGCCTGGAAAATTACGCGAGGGGGCGTGGGGCCGATCATGAGGTCGTCACGCATGCGACGGCGTTCTAGCTGGAAGGTGACGTTTGCAATCTGCCACACAACTCGTGCAAGCGCCAGGGGACTGTGCGCTTGCTTTTTTAACGTGCAGTCTGCACGGCAAGAGGAGGCGTCTACATGGATAGAACGAGGCATAGTCTAAAGAGACAAGCTGCACGACGACGCACGGGCACGCACGGGCTCAAGATCGCAACGGCAGTTACCACGCTTTGTCTCGTCGTAAGCGGGATGGCCTCACCGCAAATCGCTTCGGCTCGTGGGCACTCCCGAATCGAGGTCGTCCCGGCGCCACAGGTGGTGACGCAGGAACCGGCCAATTCCGCTGAGACTGCTTGTCTGGTGGATGTGACAACCGGGCGAATTCTCTACGAAAAACATGGCGATCGCCGCATGCGAATCGCGAGTTTGACCAAGATTGTCACGGCGTGGATTGCGGTTCGTTCTGGCAAATTAGATCAAGTCGTCACCGTGTCCCCCAAGGCGACTCGCCAGGAAGGATCGTCGATCTATTTGGCCTCCGGCGAGCGGCAGACGCTGCGGGCGCTGACTTATGCGCTGATGATGCGCAGCGGCAATGACGCAGCGATGGCAATCGCTGAGTTTCTCGATGGCTCAGAGGCAAAGTTTGCAGAGCACATGAATCGGGAGGTTCGGTCCCTGGGTCTGACTCATTCTCATTTCATGAATCCGCATGGCCTTGATCATGACGAGCACTTTTCAACAGCGCACGATATGGGGGTGATTACGGCCACAGCGCTTCGTGTACCCGAATTTCATCGCGTCGTAAGCACGAAAATCTACACGATTCCTATGCCTGGCGAGTCTTGGGATCGCAAACTGCGCAATAAGAACAAGCTACTTTGGATGATGCCGGCAGCGGATGGGGTGAAGACCGGCTACACGAAGAAGGCCGGGCGATGTCTCGCCTCGTCGGCTACCCGAGACGGTCATCAGGTCGCCCTCGTTCTACTCAGGGACGGAAATGACTGGATCGACTCGATACATCTGTTGACGTACGGGCTCACGGGGTTTAACCGGACAAACATAGGGCAACTCGCCCACCGAGACTTCACGACGAATGTGCGATATGGGGTGACGGACCGCGTTCGACTGCAACCAACCGGTTCGCTGGTCTACCCGGTACGGCCCGATGAGATCACCGAGATCGCCACTTCCCTCCACGTGCGTTCGCTGGGTGCGCCCGTTCGCAAAGGGCAGGTAGCGGGCTTCGTGGACTATGAGCTACATGGGGTCAAGCTCGGAACGTTGACTTTGGTTGCGGCGGAACCCGTCGAACCCAAAGGGCTCTGGGGGAGAATCCGAGGCCTATTCGCGCGGTGATGCAGGGGCGGGTTGCGTTTTCTCTTGGGAGGGGGGAACGCTGGCATGATGAACGGGATCTGGCTGTTTCTATTTTTAGTCGGCATCATCGTTGCCGCGTGTACCGGGCGGATCGAGGCGGTGACGGAAGGCGTCCTGAGTGGAGCGTCAGATGGCGTCATGGTGTCCCTTGGCTTAATTAGTATTATCGCGTTTTGGCTGGGGATGATGCAGATCGCGCAGGATGCTGGCTTGGTCACTTCACTGTCTCGCGTTGTCAGGCCGTTGGCTCGCTGGCTGTTTCCGTCTGTGCCGTCGGACCATCCGGCGATGGGCTCGCTGATCGCCAATATGAGTGCCAACATCCTGGGCTTGGGCAACGCCGCGACCCCGCTCGGACTCAAGGCGATTCGGGAGTTGCAGACCCTGAACGAACAAGAGCCAGAGACGGCGTCCGATGCGATGTGTACCCTTTTGGCAATGAACACCGCAAGCCTGACGGTCATCCCGGCGACGATGATCGGGCTGCGCATGCAGTTTCACTCCCGTGCCCCCTCGCAGATCGTGGGGGCGACTGTGCTGGCGACCCTGGTCGCCACCTTGGCGGCGGTCGTCCTCGATCGTTGGTATCGACAACGCGATCGCAAACGGCGCGGGGGGCGGGGCGCGTGAACGGCTTGGTTTCACTACTCTCCGATTGGGCACTGCCTGCGACTTTAGCAGGCATACTGGTGGCGGGCGTCGCTCGCCGGATTCCGGTATATGACGCGTTTGTGACGGGAGCCAAGGAAGGGTTCACCACCTCTGTCAGTTTGATTCCGCAGTTGGTGGCGATGATGGTTGCCGTCAGCGTTTTTCGGTCATCCGGAGCGCTGTCCATCTTGGTCAGTGCGCTCCATCCGCTCTTGGCCTGGCTTCATTTTCCTCCTGAGTTGTTGCCGCTGGCGCTCTTGCGCCCGATTTCAGGGTCCGCCTCATTGGCTTTGGTGACGGACTTGTTCAAGACGCACGGCCCGGATTCGTTTGTTGGCCGAGTGGCGTCTGTCATGCAAGGCAGCACCGATACCACGCTGTATGTGCTGACCGTCTATTTCGGAAGTATCGGCATTCGTCGGCCGCGTTACGCCGTGAAAGTCGGTCTTTTGTCAGACCTCGTCAGCGTCATTGCCTCTGTGTTTTTTGTCACGTTGATGCTACAATAGCAGTATGGAAGCCAGTCAAAAAGAACCGGTTCGTTTGCAGAAGGTGTTGTCTCAGGCGGGTGTCGCATCCCGTCGTCATGCGGAAGAACTCATAGCCGCCGGTCGTGTCATGGTAAACGGTGTCATGGTCACTCAGATGGGCACCAAAGTGACAGAATTGGACGAGGTGACGCTGGATGGGAAGCGCATCGGCGGGCAAGCTGCCTTCGTCTACGTCCTCTTGTACAAGCCTACCGCCACGGTTACGACAACCCGTGATCCGCAAGGTCGAAAGACCGTGATGGCTTGCCTCAGCGGACTGAAAGAGCGCGTATTTCCCGTTGGCCGTCTCGATTATGAGACGGATGGTGCCTTGATCCTGACCAACGATGGGGATCTGGCGAATCGACTCATGCATCCTCGATTCGGGATCGAGAAGACGTACCGAGCCATTGTCAGCGGAAAGGTGACCAGCGAAGACGTCGCGGCCTTGTCCGCCGGTGTGGTGCTGGACGATGGAATAACAGCCCCGGCGAGTGTGCGGCTGCTCGGCACGGATGGGCTGACAAGCACGGTCGAGCTCAGGGTGCACGAAGGGCGCAACCGTCAAGTACGGAGGATGATGGAAGCTGTTTTGCACCCGGTCATCTCCTTGACGCGCACAGCCTATGGACCTCTTGACTTGCGTGGATTGCGCCCTGGCACGTGGCGTCATCTCAGCGCGGAGGAAGTGGTCAAACTGCGCGCAGGGAAGGGGCCTGCACCGGATCGCGTAGAGCCTCGCCCGCGGGGACAGGAAAGCAGATTTACCAGAGGAGGAGTGCAACGTGGAAGCCGCCAAAGAACGAATTCTCGTAGTCGATGACGAAGAGCGCATTCGACGTTTGGTTCGCATGTATCTGGAGCGCAACAACTACGACGTTGAGGAAGCAGATGACGGGAGTGTCGCGCTCGGCAAGGCTCTGGAATCTGACTTTGCGCTCATCATCTTGGATTTGATGTTGCCAGGGATGGACGGGCGCGACGTGTGCTCGGAGATTCGACAGTATAAAGACACGCCGATCATTATGCTTACGGCGGCGGGTGACGAGGGACAACGCGTTCATGGCTTTGAATTGGGGGCAGACGACTATGTCGTCAAGCCATTCAGCCCACGTGAGTTGATCATGCGTGTCAAGGCGTTGTTGCGTCGAAGTAACGGCATCGTTCCGGAAGCCCAGCAGTCCCCAGGTCACTTGCTGACTTTCCCCGGCCTCGTGATTAACATCGACGCGCGCAAGGTCCTCGTCGAGGATCAAGAGGTGATGTTGACTCCGAAAGAGTTCGAACTTTTACTTTACCTCGCGCAGCGCCCCGAGAAGGTATTCAGTCGCGAGGAGCTGCTTCGGGACGTATGGAACTATCAGTTTTTTGGAGATCAACGCACTGTGGACACCCACGTCAAACGGTTGCGCGAGAAGCTGGGGCGCGCATCTGAGCGGGTCCCACACCATATCCATACGGTATGGGGCGTAGGGTACAAGTTTGAGGTCTCGGAGTAGTGATCCGCCGTAGCATTGTTTTAAAGCTATGGTTGACTATCATCGTTTTGGTGTTGGTGGTTTTGGCGATTTTGGCCCTTTATTTGGAGCAGTTTTTCGATACCTATATCCAGTCAATCGAGCGTCGGGATCTCGTCAGTCAGACCATCCTCGTGAGTGAACTACTTGAGCAAGAGCCTAATCCCGTGCTAGCTTATGATATTGGCGCTCAAGTAGTGACCGCCCTACATAGTCATCTGGATATCCTGCCGCCCCCTGCGCAGGATCCGCCGGTCGCGCGGTTCCTGCAG
>Ga0080006_1180215_pt1 | contig 16949 bp, 13 predicted proteins | sample RS3BMetagenome_FD_69209 | JGI IMG/M metagenome (GOLD analysis project Ga0080006, IMG submission 69209) | Ferric oxide microbial mat and aquatic microbial communities from Rainbow Spring, Yellowstone National Park, USA - RS3B (SPADES... ... | reverse complement strand
ACGAGGGATAAGCGATTTTAACTCACACCAATTAAAGAGCAGATTTGTGTATAAAACCCCCAATCATAACAACCAAAGGATACGTCAAGCCATGACATGCTGGTCATGGATTACTGCAATGCAACAATATTAATCATGCGTGAGCGAGAAGCAAAGTGTATTGTTGTCTTAGATACAACATCTCCTTTTAACAAGCTACCGGAGGTTTGAGATAGTGAGACTATACTCCGAATAGATGACTTGATACTTTTAAACCTGAAGAGGTGATAAAATAGGAGTTATATGCAGCTCACATAGATATCACAATCAAAAACCATTAAACCTATACGAGTCATGCTAAGTCCTGCACAACCATTTCATTCTTTTATTTTCATACTCCTAACAAAGTTGGATGATACCTGGATGCGTTCCTGAGGAGAGATATACTTCAAGCAATGGAATTTTTGAAAAACAAATGAAGAAGAAAAGTGTATCGAACAATGGAGCAGTTGCAACACTTCAAATGATCTTTATGCATAAATGTCCTTTGGTGGCGAGCTTTGCCGCAAGAATACATTAAACAATGAACTGAACCGACCAGCTTTCTCTGCTAAAGCTTTAGCTATATCAGTAATTGAGATGATGCCAACAAGACCATCTTCATCCACAACAACCAATCGTTTTACCTTATTAGTTGCCATCGTTTTGAGAGCATCTTCTAATGTTTCTTCGGGATTTACCGCGATTATGGGTGATGACATTATGTTTCTGACAAAAGTACTCTTTACAGATGAACCCTTGGCCGCCACTCTTCGCACGACATCTCTCTCTGTTATGATTCCAACTATCTTTCCTTTGTTTTCAACGAGACAACATCCACAGTTGCAAAATTCCATTTTCTTGGCCGCTTCTTCTATCGTTGTGTTTACATCTACACTAAGAGGGCTTCTAGTCATTATATCCTTGACTTTCAAGTTGAATTTCTCCAAAATCTGATCTTCATTCGACATGAAAATCATCACAAGATATACATGTTAAGCAAGTTTGTTATCGCCCTTGGCTAGCCCATCAACATCTTCTGCATTTCCGGAGGTAGCATCTGCATCATCATCATTTTCTTATCTGGTTGCAACCCCATCATTAATTCTTTCATTGTACTTATATCCTTCATTCTGCAAACATCGTGACATCGGCTCATCACTGAAACCATAATGTTCAGGTCTGCCATCATTTGTTCCTTCGGTAATCCCATCAATGCCAACATATGGGTACCGATAAGCTTCTTGCGGGTCCCGTCATCGAAACTTTCAGCTAGAGCCTCTAACCTAGCATAAGTCAATTTTCGTTGGCTCTCCGTATCCATCTTCTGGAGAGCCACAATCATGCTTTTCATTGCGTTTAGCCTCTCCTCGTCCCCCATATCTGCGAAAGCAGCCAAGCGCGACGTTATCATATCTCTCTGTTGTTTCTCAGGTAGTTGCGCCAGCATCCTCACCATAGCTTCCATCGTTTCGCTCATGATTCTATCATCTAGACATGAAGACAGCACCTTGAAACCTTTTACCTTTAATTATGAAGACTTGGTAACTAAAAACTTCACTTTAAGGCCAATCTAAGATATGATTACAATAATAACAATAACTTATGAAGTATTTTATAGTGAATGATTGACAATTACAATGAAATATTTTTCATATCTGTTACGATTCAAGTGCATAAACACACAACATACACAAAAACGTATAAACTTATTACTCTTGCATTCCCGTTCAACTTGACTGGGAATGCACCACTCTAGGTTGGGAGAGCCCTTTGTAAACCATATGTATTTACTTTGTCGATATCGATGCCTCTTTGTTTGCAGATCGTCTTGATAACCTGAAACATTAACTTCCCTCCGAAACCTATAGCTGTTGCAATCGCTACCTTAACTGGCAGAATTCCACTGCTATCTCTCATAGCGTTCCTGGATGCCATCTTTGCCAAATGTCTGTAACAGGCATAGTAAACAGCCAGTTGTGAGTCATCTAGCATTCTGGTCGAAAGATCTCCAGACTTCAAACGTCCTAGAGGGACATTTTGCATGGGGGTAACCGTGAACTCGAACGGTCTGCCATCATCAAGTGATGAGTTGCTTAGTCGATTTATCAAAGCTACAGTCTCCCAATTGTCTTCGGAAGTCTCACCATGTTGCCCAACTTGCACTGTAAATGCAGGTCTCCAGTAGTATTTGTTCAGAACATAAGTCCCTGTCCAAACGATATCTGCCCAAGAGCCGTCCGATCCTACCTTGAGCGGAAGTGTCTTGTTCGGCATGTGAATCTTTGCTAGCCTGTCGCTTCCAGTTTCTATGCCAATCTGAATTCCTATCCAGTTAGAGGGTCCGGCCTTCACTATTTCGGACAGCTTTTTTACAAGGTCTGGATAGGCTGCTGGAATCGATATTCTTCCATGTGTTGGGTTCGTACTCTCTACTCCTTTAACCGACATAACAGTCTTAAAAAGAGTCAGAAGAGCTTCTTTGTTTGGTTCGTAGTTCCTTCCGTGCATATATGCAAAAACTTCATCTGTCTGCAACCATGCATTACGGAAACCACCCATTCTTACATTCACTTCTACTTCCCTTGCAACCCTTTCCGGAGAGTAATATCTCAAAGGTCTAAGTGTGACTTCGCAGAAATCGCATCCAATTCCGCACCCCCTCATGACTTCTACCAAGGCTTTCATCGATGGTCGCCTTATCTCCGGGATTTCCTCAAGACGTGGGTATTGTTTGGAAAATGGGTCTCTCGATATGAACTTCTTGTGGGGGCTCCAGAACCTATGAAAATTGGAATCGAAAGTATGAAAACCTAAATGAAAAGGTCCATCGTTCCAAGTAATACTGTCATTTGAAATCTTGGTGAATAAATCGCAAACAACGTCATCAGCCTCACCCTGAAACGCGTAATCAACCCCAAGCCTATCAAGCTCTTCAGGAGCCACCATGAATTCCCACACGCCAGGGCCGCCAATTAGTATCTTTGCTTTGCTGTTACACTGATTTATCGACCTCTTTATTCGCCAAAGCAATCTCTCGAACTCCTTTTTAACATATGGATAATAATTATTGAACAACGCAGCGTATGACATGGTAAGCGGTCCAAAGCCAAGGGGGTCCATGGTACTAATCGCTACTATCTCTGTATCCGAGCCAATGAATTTTTCGAGATAATCTTGATGAGGTACCACAACCTCATTCTCTTGATATTGTTGCAACAAAGCGCTCTCGATCAGTCTGACCGGATAAGGTGCATATATTGCTCTGCCATCTGGCAGCGCTGGAGGAGGAGGGCCTCTGAGCAGGCCGTATATAAAATCTGGAACAGTGTTAGAAGGCGCGCACGGTAAAAAATCTAGAAGTGGAAAACCTCTATAATTATAAGACAGAGTAGTGTCTGATAAGATGACATACTTTGCAGATTTCTTGTGCATTTTACCAACAATACCATTCATGTAAACCGCAACTCCATTTATTCCATCCAGTTCGGAGTAAAACCGAATCTTCTCTTGAACTCGGATTTTAGAAATCTAAGTATGAAGAAATTAAGCGCATGAACTCCGATTACAGTAGCTAATCTGTTGAAAGGTCCGAATTGTTGCGTTGCAAGCCAGATCGTATCTCCAAATTCTCTTGTGTTATGCTTCCAGCAGGTATAGTACAGTCTCCAGTGATGTTCATTCATCATATCATAGTCCATCGTTCTTTCTGGTCTGTAATAGTCTACATAGAGAAGTGGCGCGAATATTCCTCTAATTCTGTTAATTTTGGAAAGCTTCTCTATGAACTCTGTGGTCATATCCACTTCATCATTTTGTTCTTCGGGATGACCAACGATTAGCGTTATTGCCGGGTAATAATGATTCATATTCATGATTTTTATTGCCTGCTCGACAGTTTCTGAATACTCTTCAGGGGAGTACGGTTTTACCTTATATGGCATAAATTTCTTAACGAGTCTTGGAGAAACCCATTCTAAACCAGGTTGAACACCCATCCAATCGTTTTTAAGATTATTTATTTCTGAAAGTCGTCTTATAAGATCAGGGGCAGCCCTTACCCCTGCAAACGTCCAGTGAGTGCATCCTATCCTGCTAGCACCAGCGTTCTTTAATGCAAGAAAGAGTTCGATTATTGCATCTTTGTTTGGTGTCTTATCTTTGCTTTCACAGCCATATAATGTGAGTTCTTCTGAGAGAAGCCAGACTGAACTGTGTCCCAACTTCATGTTTATTGCGGCTTCTCTCACAATTCTGTCCACCGGAAAGTCTCTCTTCATTCTGAGATTCGGTGCACAGAAATCACATCCTCTTCCGCAACCCCGCATTATCTCTACAGAACCTGTCAGTGTACCCCTTGTTATTTCTGGTATATCATCAATGCTGGTTATAGTGTTAGTAAACGACCTTATGACCTCTGGAGCGTTACCAGACTCTACCTTCTCGAATATTCTTGGTGCAGTAACATCAGCTTCGCCTTCAACCACATGGTCAACCCCAAGCTCCTCCTTCACCCACTCATCTATCTTCGTATCAAGTTTTGTTGAGAAGACAGGGGTGTCGCTTCTAAAATGAGAAGCATACCTAGCAACAGCTGTTCCCTGCCTTCTTAGGAAATCTGTGAAAGGATGAAGGAGTTGCCATGAGCCTGGGCCTCCGACAACCACCTTAAAGTGGAATCTCTCTTTTAATTTCTTTAATTTCTGCATCAAGTAAATGAACCACTTTCTGTTCCAGTTGTCATTCCTCCAGCTTATCGCCGTATCAACCGTTCCTATACCAAGAGGGCTCATCTCTGTCAAGCCAACCACAGTTGTGTTGGCATTGATGGCCTTCTCAATCTCAAACGGGTGTTGTGAAATTACGCTTGATGAGCCAAAAGCATTCTCTAAAGCGGACTGTATTCTACGTAGTCCTACCGGAGCCAAGATAAGCTCTCCTGTCAGTTTATCGTAAGTGTCCTTCGTTGGACAAATCATACTGTAAATTGGCTCCGGCGAGACTTTCGCTGGCCCACAGGATAAAAATCCATAAAGGAAGTTGCCTCTGTAATTGGACATTTGTGATCGATCTGCAGAGAGAACAAATCTGTTGGTATACAATCAAGCTGTAATAATAAAAGTGTCAGATATTATGTTATCTCGTTTTTAATTAACTATATATCACATTTTTATTATCATAATTGAAACTAATGTATACGTATTTTTGTAATTAGAGACATCTTCATTTACACCTTAATATCGATGTAAAACTCGCTCTAGGCATGACTACGCTTCATAGTTATTGCTATACCGCCCGCAACAATCCCTATGGTCAGGACTACTACTCCTGAAACTTGGCTTGATAGATTACTGTACGTTATGCCTATGCTCAAGGCGACCAAGCCAACTATCAAAATAGCAATCCCACCCGCTAATACTTCGCTTATCACGGATTCAGTTCGCCCACCTCACAATATTAATTGAGCACGACCGTATTTGTTGATCTATTTTTTATATTAGGTTATCAAGCCGGATTTTTCATATATTCTATCTTTGGCTATAAACATTTGCCACAAACGAAAACATTTCAAGGCTTCAATTCTATTTGTGAAATTATAACCTATTACTACCACGTCAAATAGATCTTATCAGACAAAGAGAATTGTTGTAATTTATTCTACAATTAAGAAATCTTTTTCTTCAAAAGCACCATTGCTATAACTTCATGCATGAGGTTTTCAGGTTTGATATTTTGGGACTATTGTATTTGTATCACAACATGCAGCTATTACTACTTGGAACTGAAATAAAACCTATTCCTGTTTTATATTATTAAAGTAAGCAACGATATGTTTTTCCTTCTTTAAGTGGAAAGGGATTTACTATTCATCTAGATATATTCGTTCATGCAAGGTAGAAATCCCTCTGTTGATAAAATTGATGACAGATTAGATTTGGCAAAGTCCGTTATGGGAAGTAGTATTTCCGCAGTTAACCCTTCCAACTTGGGGTCATCTGATGGCCTTCATTTACCACTCTTTCCAGGTTTTAAGAGCCGAATCTTTCCATTATTGTTGCTCTACTGGATTGCAGCAATTGCTATATCTTTGCTATATGGAAGTGGCGTCCCTTTGGTGATTGCTGGATGGCTCTCTCCTACAACGATAATGCTATGGCCTGTAGGAAGAGGGATGGGGTTGAAGTATATCCAGTATAGAACGCCTTGGTTTATAGGGTCTGTATTGTCTATGTCCGGAGTTCCGCTAAGCGTACTCTGGATAGTATCTACACCCATGACAGATCAGGTGACGAAGCACATTGCACTGGTTATACTAGTTGCTGTTGTCATAGGGTTCTTTGGTGTTGAGGTCGCTCATGAAAAGGCCTTTGGAAAGCCGCTAAAGATGTTTTTCAGGCCGGACTTGATATTGGGTCCTAACAGGATTTTGGCAGGCGGACTCGCAGCCCTGGCCATCGGAATGAAGTTCATGTTCACAAACGCTCCACCAGGCGACACTCCTGTGGGTAATTGGTATGCATTTTTCATTATCATAATCCTTGGACTATACCAATTGATACCTTTGCGTGGACTTGTCAAAATGAGAACGATGGTGTCGCGCATGCTCTATGACAAGAAACGGGGTTTCGGCATAACTGCTTTAAAAGAACTTTATCTCATCGTCGCAATATCTCTTATGCTGTTTGCAGCCCATAACTTCTTTGGTGGTGTTGTACCGTTTACCCGCCAGGTTCTCGCTGGAAGTGTTGAAGGTACTGTAATAATGATACTGGCTGGGGCCTTTATGGTTTTAGTCCGCGCATGGTACAAGAAACACATAGGTGATCCATTCTTCAAGGAAACAGTCAGTCAATCAGTTTGGAAGGACCTCATACTTGTGATAGGAATGACAGCCTATTTCTATGGTTACGTCAACGTTATGGTCGATCATTTCCCCAGAACGCTGAACTTGGGGACAAACACATACCTGAGCGAAATAGGACTTGGGTTATATCTCTGGGGTCTGATACTTTTGATACCGTTGAGAGCTTGGGCACGACAAAATCAACAGCGTGGCATCATCGAACAGATGGTTGGCGCAATGCTGCCTAGTCTTGACGACGAACAACGTACAAGAATAATGAAGAAGGTTCTGAGTGCTATTTTAGATCTTCCTGAACATCGTCGCCTGAAAGTGGTCAGGTCCATAGTAAAAACACTAGGACGAATGAATCCAGTTGATAGGGACAAAGTGATGTCGACTCAACTTTACGTCCTTTCTTCCCTTCCAGCCGAAAAGAGACTACTCATGATAAAGGCAATGGACAAAACTATCATGGGATAGTTCTTATGAATATGCAGCAAACATCCTCGTTTAAACCGAATGACTAAGGCGAGTTTGGCCGTTGGTATATGGGTTTAGGGCATACAATAATTCCTCTAATTTCGCTCTATGATAATAACGTGAGTAAGTGCTTTCGATACTGTGGTACATTTTTCCCATTAACACAATATTAAGTTATTTCACTGAACAAAAGGAGCCTCTTTATTTTGCGCGATTCTGATCTTCTTAGTACCACCCTATGCTCTACCCAAAAGTCGTTCTGCTGGTGCCATTGTTCTAACTCAACTGACAGACTAGATTTAGTTGAGCATAATTACTGATAAATTAAGCCAGGTTCAAAAATAAAAGTAATCTGTCTCGCATACACTTTTTCTTAAAAAAGATTACGGTAGCTTTGTCAGTGGTGTTAACTTAGGGACTCACCTCCATCAGGTTCAGTAGTCCATCGGACTTGACCCTGTCCCTCATTTGGTTGTACATGAAACAGAACAGGTTCAACCACCTTCTAACATGCGCCGAGCTACATACCTTCTTCCTGCAGGGATTAAAGAATGGTCATTGAACCCTTTAGTCCTGTCCTTCAGGTATTGGTTTACCCTCTCTATCAGGCTCTTCTCGTATGGAGTATGTATGTGTGTATTCTATGCTCCAGACCAAGCAACTTACATGCATCTGGATACCATACACCCTCATCTGTGTACACTACATGCTTTCCGTACATCTTAACAAGAGTCCTTAGAAAGAGCTCAGCAACCATGATATTCTTATGATAAGACATGTATATCCAGGGTATGTATCTGTGTACAGACTCCATCTATCGCTATCCAAACCCATGCTTCATATCTACCTATTCTGATGTAAGTTTCATCAATTAGGAAGGCTGTAACTCTTTTATGGAATAATGCGTTCTTACCGAACAGCTGTATCCACTTCCAGATTGATAAATGACTACTCTTGACAAAAGGGTCTAAGGCATCTTTACGCAACAAACCTTAAACTCAACAAACCCCATCCAATACAGATAGATACAATACATTACGGCCTCTACGCGTGTCCTTTCACGTATGAATCCAAACATAAGGGATCGGGCACGCCCAATCTATGATTCTCACTGAGCGAATATGGATAGGCAATCAACTCAAACAGCGCTAAAGTTAACACCACTGACACCTACAACGTTAGGTTTATAAGTTTAAGAGCGTCCAAATTTGTATCTGGGAGAATAAAAGGTTGCCGAAAGCATTTTCATTTTTGCAGCTCCAAGATAGACCGAAGAAGCCAAGAACAGAAGGGATAACTGAAATCCGCGATGATGGTCTTAGCACGAGACAACTGGAGGATCTCTTAGAAGTCGGGGCTGACTATTTCGACATCTTAAAGATGGCTGGAGGCACACAAAGGCTCGTTGATAGAGAAATTGTCAAACGTAAAATAAAGTTGTGTCATGATAACAATATTCTTGTTTCAACCGGTGGCCTCTTAGAGCGTGTATTACTTCAGGGTTCAGAGGCAGTGAAACAATTTCTGGAAGAAGCAAAGGATCTTGAATATGACATCGTGGAAGTATCAAGCGGTGTAATAGTAATGTCATTAAGTGATAAGGTCAGGCTTATGAAGGAAGTCCAAGACTATGGATTCAAGCCTAAACCAGAAGTCGCTCAAGCCTACGGAATAACTTCCGAAGAAGAAGTGCCCATCAATGTCGAGAAGCTAGTCGGCGAAGCCAAGAATCTTCTGGAGAATGGTGCTTGGATGCTGATGATCGAATCTGAGGGTTTAACCGAAAACGTCAAAACTTGGAAAACCGATGTTATTCACAAACTAGCATCTGCACTTGATCTGAAAAAAGTCATGTTCGAAGCCGCTGATGAAGCTGTCTTTGAATGGTACATCAGAAATTTTGGACCGAATGTTAATTTGTACATCGACCACAGCCAAGTAATAAGACTAGAGTACCTGAGGGAGGGGCTCTGGGGTAAAAGACTTTCTTGGGGCAGAATTGTCAGCTATAGGAAAGGAGAGTAGGAGGAAGCATATTGTCTTCTTCTGGGGCGCTGAAGTTTAGGAAGCTGCTCAAAAGCAATGAGTTCATTTTTGCGCCTGTAATTTATGACCCTCTTACGGCCAAGATAGCAGAGATGCTTGGATACAAGGCACTTTCGTTGGGCGGCTATGCTGTAGGTGCTCACCTTGGAACCACTGAACCTCTTACTACCATGACTGAAATGGTTGATGTCGCAAGGCGCATTGCCAGTTCGGTAAAGGTACCGCTTATTGTAGACGCTGGAGCAGGATATGGTGAACCAGTGCACGTTATGCGCGCGGTAAGAGAATTCGAGAACGCTGGGGTCGCAGGGATTCACATAGAAGATCAGATTTATCCGAAGAGAATGCATTACCATAGAGATTACAAGGAGCATATAATAGATGCACAAAGTATGTCCGACAAGATCTATTATGCATGCCGAGCAAGGGATGACAAAGATTTTGTCATAATAGCTAGGACAGACTCATTAAGAACGGACGGCCTAGAAGAAGCCATCAGAAGAGCCAATCTTTATGCTGAGGCGGGTGCTGACATGGTGATGGTCTTTCCAAACAACATTGAAGAAACCCGGGTCCTTCCAAAGAAGGTCAGAGTGCCTTTGATATACGTTAATAGTCCGGGGAACCGGATAAATAGGCCTCTTTTATCCATAAAGGATCTTTCAGACATGGGATACAAGATGCTTTCAGATTCAACCACAGTAGTTCTTGCAGCCTACGCAAGCGTAAAACGTGCACTAACTGATTACAAGAAAACCGGCAAGCCACCTGGATCGATTGAGGAGTTAATTCAATTAAGAACAGAATTAGAGAATGAATGCTTACGGTTGACTGAGTACTATAATATTGAAGGGAAAACAACCGAAAACGTAGAATCCGAATATAAAAGAGCATAATCATGTGTCGAGGTTTCAGAAAGTATTGAATCAAGATTAGATTAAAGTCGATTGGAAAGAAATCTACTCTGCTCGCACTTCTACAGAGCTAAAGGGTCACCATGGGCTTAAGACAACTTATTGGAGTAACGATGTATTTAGAGCCCCAGTCGACGACTTGATTTACAGAAGATAGAAGAGACGAGATTAGTTTGCGAGGGAAAATTTACCGCTAGATACATATGAACAGCTCCACAGTACTCTGTTGAATAACTAATTAGCATTTGATTCTTATCGGTAGATTTCATGTTTTTCTTTGCTTTTTCCTGCACTACACCTTTACGGCCAGAAAGATGTTATACAACCTTTTGCCTTCGAGAACATCTCATTTGCCATATACTTCCATTTTGTTGATGTAACATGCTTCCCGAACATTCTCTTGAAGTATGATATGGATTATTCTACCCTCCTCCCATCTTCTGCAGTAATCATGGTTCCTCTTCCACCTGTCATAATCAGCAAGCTGCTCTATGACAACAAGCTTTCTAGCTATAGAACATCTGGCTTTTGATGAGGAACTCTTTCTGACCCAATAACGGGTTCTATTCATTCCTTTGTTCGAAAGATAGTTGAATATACTTCTTCTATCATACACTGCAAATAAGGATTTTTGAACATCAGGTCTAATCGTCTTTGTCGTGATGCATGAACGGCCCTGAGGGCATGCTCTCATCGATCCAAAATGGGAGCATACGACATGCTTCTCAGGAGTATATCACGATACATCGTGTTCCTGAGGGACTGATAATGGGATGTGTAAAGGTAGGCGTGCGCCTGCGATATCCCCCTAACGGTGTCCAGCCACGCCATAAGTCATTTGAGGTTAGAAGTTACAACAGGTTCATCTTCCTGATACCTCCGGACATCCTTATCGGTTGAGATTCGCAGATTACACTCTATCACAAACCGAATGTCGACAGAACAGAGTCTTTGTATTCTTTACATTTAGGTCTCCTAAATTCTCTTGTATTTTTATGCAATTGAATGACAAGCAATAGCTGCCATAGGAACTCCGATAAATCAAAATATGTTATAATCTAACTATTCAAAATTATGTCCAAAAAATTTTCAACCCTCAACGTAAGCTGTTCCTCTCATAAGTAACCGCGCCGTCCTTCGCCCTTTGACATATTCTACTATTGGTTTTCCTCGCACAACTTTGACTTTAGCGGAGGCGCGCGCTATGCCCTTAGGATGAGCTATGCGTATCTCTTCCCTTTCTGTTTGTCTTGCTACTCTGTTTACTATTGTACCCGGTATCTTCGCTGCAGCTGCGATACACAGCGCTGCTGTGAATGGAACTGCATGATGCATTCTACCCATAGAGAATGCCCTTACCATTACATCAGCATCGGTTACATTTATAGTTCTTCCAAACCAATCAGCATAGGATTTCATCTCTGAGACCACTACAAGACGCAATGCAAACGGCGAATCTTCTGTTTCCTCTCCTGTCAATAGACGAGAACCCAGCTTCAGTCTTATTGCATGTCGGAGTCTTTCTGCTCTTTCAAGAATATTCTCGTTTACGTTTATCATAGTAGGCAGTTCTGTTCCAGAAATCCCGATAGCCTCCGGGGGTACAAATGCATAGACCGAGCTAACATCAACTACTGAAACGTCTACAGCATCTGCACCCAAATCCACTTTAAGAGATGGTTCGATAATTGCGTCGGAAGAGGAGAGAGAAGAAGCGGCAGTGCCTGCAGGATCAAGGATGCGATATTCAACTAAGGCTCCTGTTTCTGGAACTCCTTCGACATCGTTTCGTCCTGAATAATGCGTTTTTCCATCTTGAACTTTGAAGGTACTGATTATGTGTTTTTTTGTGTTGATATTGAACAACTTAACGTCAAAATCATGAGGTGTATCAGATCTGGGTGGTTTAACCAATCCTTCGTCTACGGCAAAAGGTCCGACGGCAGATGTTAGGTTGCCACAGTTTCCACTATAATCCACTTTGGCCTTATCCACATACACTTGTCCAAACAAATAATCCACATCGGCGCCGCTTTTAGTTCCTTTGCGTACTAACATTACTTTACTTGTAGAAGAGAAACCGCCACCTAGACCGTCAACCTGTAACGGATCAGGACTTCCCATCAGTTTTACAAAGAGTTCATCTCTATTCCCTGCAGGAAGCTTTTCATCAAGCAGGAATACGCCTCTACTCGTGCCACCGCGCATGAGTGACGCCTGAACTTCTTTCCGCCACATTAGACAAAAACCTCTCAGACTCTAGTGTAATTTTGCGAAACTTGCTGCTTCGACTCCAGCGATTTTCCCAAAAACAGCTCCTCTCATCAACCCCGCTCCCCCGGGGTAGTTGTGATAGAAGAAACCACCGGTGATTTCTCCTGCAGCGTAAAGCCCTTGTATCGGTGAATCATTCTTGCTTATGACCTGGGCTTTCTCGTTCACTTTTATGCCCCCAAAGGTAAAAGTGATTCCACACGTAACGGGGTAGACAACGAAAGGCGCTTCATCTATCGATTGGGCCCAGTTTGACTTTGGAGGATTGATATTCCTCGTAGCGCGTCCATCTTTTATCGTTGGGTCAAATTTCTTAGTGGTATCTATGTTTCTGTTAAACTCTTCAACCGTCTTCTTCAGCTGATCAATATCTATGTCAATCTTTCCTGATAGCTCATCCAAAAATTGCGCAGTGATTGGAGGAAATGTGCTGTACCTTTTTTCCAACAGATGTAGTGTCTTTTTGTCAAACATTTGATAGGCGGTCGCATCTCGTTGCGTAAGTATTATCTTTCCAAGCTTAGCATAAACTAGGTCTCCAAAGTCTTCACCTTCATCAACAAACCTCTTGCCTTCCTTATTCACGAGTATACCAAACATCCAAGAATATCTTGCGGTTTTATCTGTGAGCTCAAGCGTCCCATAGTCTGGAGACCTAGCATCTATTGGGGTAGCATGGCAGTCCGAAAGGTCTCCAAATGTGCTTGCACCAGCTTCAATTGCAGCTAGAAGAGTCTCACCGGTGTTATACTTTGTTCCTCTGACCTTGGCTTTACTCCAGTGATCTCCCATGAACTTCATTCGTAGCTCTTGGCTTGATTCGAATCCTCCTGATGCTAGAACCACGGATTTTGCCCTAATCTCGATACTCGCGCCGTTTACACTTGCTACTACCCCTTGGACCTTACCCGCCTCGACAAGCAATCTCTTGACCTGAGTTCTGTATTGGATGGTGATATTGGAAGTATTTTCACACTTTCGGAACAACCCTGTAGATAATCCTATTCCTTTTCCTTCAGCCATGAGAACTGCCGGTCCCCTGAACTTCTTGACTCCCAAGTCCGTGAGTGTGAAGACGTCATTGAAGACGAGCTTTATCCCCAGTTTCTCCTTCATCCAAAGAACTGTATTGTAAGATTCGTTTATCCAAGTCCTAGAAAGGACTGGGTCTGCTTTACCTTGAGTTATTCTCATTACTTCCTTATATAGTTCTTCTGGAGGAAACGGAGAGATCTCGATTTCTTCCCATTCCTTTTGAGATAAGGAGTCAACAAGCTTCATTATGTCCGGCTTGCCGTTGTGAGCATGTCTTAAAACGCCCCCTGTAAAAGCAGTATTTCCCCCTCTTTCTTCTTTCGGCGCTTTTTCGAGTACAAGGACATCAACATCCGACTCAGCTGCAGAGAGTGCAGCCGTCAGTGCTGCGTTTCCAGCTCCCACCACCAGAACATCAACTTGATCCATAGATATGAATTACAATGTGTGTAAAACCTTATTTATATTTTTTTGGTTTGCCTTGGCGATACTGTTCATCCATGTGAGCTGGATTTAATCTTCACCTTTGTAGATGCTATCGCTTTTGTTTTGATTAGATTGGAGAGGATCACTTTGTGCCTCTTCGAGAGTATGCTGTACATCCAGTACCATGATGATGAACTCTCGAGGACCATACTTGTGTCAGGAGGCAGACTATCTGAGAATTTCTCAATCATGTCCGGATCGTTCTCCAACCTCTCTTACGGAGAAGAACCTCATCTTCATCCTCTACGTCAATCTGAGAGTAGACATTATGCACATCTGATGCTGTATACATGCGCATACCGTCGTCTGCTTGAGTAATATTCTTCTTCTGTCTTACATGCGACTAGGCTCTGTTCCGAACAACTCCAGAACGGTAAACAATTGCATCCCTTCGTCTTTACCTTCGGTTATTTACCCTTCGGCCGGCTTCATAACACGCTACACTCAGTTACGATAGACTCTCTAGAAGGCTCGAGAAGTTCCGCACCTTCGTAAATCCGGAGGCGTAAAGCGCAATTCCATCCTCACAACTGATTAAGCGTCTGCGGGTTCTTCCAAGATCACGTGAGAACAAACGAAGAGATAAAGAGAGCTCCCAGTGGGTGTTATGAGAGTTTGATGTCAGAAATCCATGGACGACTCGCAAAGGAGGGCTTAGCTTGATATCATCCTAAAATTTGATATAATTTATATTAACGGTTCATCCTAAAGGCGACCGTGCAAGATTCCGCGACGGCGGTGGTGGCGGAATTCGCTTCATCACTCGAATTCGACAGCATTCCGTCAAATGTCCTTGAAGGTGTAAAGCTCTACCTCCTAGACACAATTGGGTGTGGGCTGTACGGCGCCACTGACAGACGTTCGCGCATCCTCTCAAACATTGTGAAGAGGTTAGCTGGGAAGCCTTCCTCCACCGTCTGGAACAGCTCGTTTAGGGGCTCTCCACTTGACGCTGGACTCTGCAATGGCACTTTCGTCCACTGCATAGACTTCGACGACCAGTGCCAGGAGGCTGGACTGCATGCTGGCTCATGTGTGGTACCGGCGGCCCTTGGAGTAGCGGAGTTTATTGGAAACGTCACTGGCAGAGAGTTTCTTACTGCTCTGGTTGCTGGATACGAAACAGCGATAAGAGTAGGACTCTCGATAGGTTTGGAACCTGTAAAGACTGGGTGGCACCTGCCGGGCTTTAACGGCACATTCGGTGCTGCAGCAGCGGCTGGAAGGGTCTTGAGGCTTGACACAAAAACCATGACGAATGCCCTCGGCTTGGGAGCTACGCAGGGGGCAGGTCTGATGTCCGTTCAGTACGGATCAGACGCGAAGGGGATGCACTGTGGGAAGGCATGCCAAAGTGGAATCTACGGGGCTCTGCTCGCACGCGATGGCTTCAAAGGGATACCGGATGTTCTAGAGGCCAAGTATGGAGGGTATTGCGTCACGCTCAATAAGGACTACAATCTAATGAAGACTCTTGACGGGCTAGGCGAAAGGTATATCACCCTCGAGAAACTTGCACTCAAGGCCTACCCCGGAGTAAGGATGATTCATGCGGCTGTCGAGGCAGTTGGCCACTTGGTTGAAGAGAACAGCATCTCACGGTCGGACGTGAAAGAGGTTACCGTGCAGGTCACCACACTTGCAAAGAATCACGTCGGATGGGAGTTTAATCCAGAGGGGGTTACTTCGGCTCTTTCCAACTTGTCGTATGGGGTTGCTGTGATGCTAGTCAAGGGGACCATCGGGCCAGAGCACTACACGGACGAGAGCATAAGGGATGAAGAGGTTCTCAAGATGACGAAGATGGTAAAAGTGCAAGGAACCGAAGAGATGGACGCCAAAGGCTCTGCCCACATGGGAGCCAAGGTTACGATATACCTCACCGATGGGAGGAGCTTCGTTGAAACAATCGAGAACCCAAAGGGAACACCAGGCGTGAGACCAATGACGAAGCAGGACGTAGTATCGAAATTCCGCAGGCTAGTGGCGAACGATGAAAGGTCTTACAGGATCATCGAAGTAGTTGAGAAGATCGAAGAGATGAATGACGTCTCGGCCTTTGCAACCCTTCTGGCCTGATGATGTCCATCTCGCCATAATGGACGCTATCTTAATAAGCTGAATGTATAAAGAAGCAGCAGGAAGTGTTCACCTGAGCAGGGCATGGGTGACGTAAGGTCTTAGCCGTTGACCGAAGGAACCGAGGTTCAATCGAATACGTTCATGAGTATGGCGATCTTTTTCTTCAACTCTTCAATTATTACTCCAGGGAATAGCAAAGCAATACAATCACAAGGAGTCCCACCAGTTTCAGCTCAGTGCCAGAGAAGGTCATAAGAAAATAATCGTAGAAGATTGCTCCACCTAGCAAGGGATCATAGGTCGTGTCCCGTCCTTCCATCAGCATGATCGCAAGCATATCTAATGAAAGGCCGAGGTCCAGAACCTCGCTGGAGAACACGCCATATGTCGTCCATCCTAAGCCTGCATAGCTCGCTCCCGTGATTTTGGGAGCGCTTCATCTCATGATTAGAACGAGGCAATCTGTTCGTACTACAGGCCTTCAAGTGCTGCGGACGAACAAAGAGAGAAGTTCGAATAAGAGGTTCTGCCCAAAATTGCGGGGATTCAGCTCATTATACATTTTTGGGGGATAAATTAATCGTACCCCGATTAGCTGATGCTTTTCATCAGCTCCAAGTGTAGCTCGTGGATTGCTAATAAGGTTGCCGAGAAATTGTTTTTCCGCTTTATTTTTACACTCAGATCTTCAGACGTTCCTCAACCTTGATCCTGCGTTGCTGGGTCTTCTCATTTGAGGGATGTCTACAAGCTAACAGATCAAACTTCTG
>Ga0080006_1153848_pt1 | contig 16959 bp, 18 predicted proteins | sample RS3BMetagenome_FD_69209 | JGI IMG/M metagenome (GOLD analysis project Ga0080006, IMG submission 69209) | Ferric oxide microbial mat and aquatic microbial communities from Rainbow Spring, Yellowstone National Park, USA - RS3B (SPADES... ... | reverse complement strand
TTATCACGCCCACCTCAGGATGAAGATGTCCCATTAGCAGGTATTTTGAGGAATCAAGGGAACTATCTGGCCAGGTATGACCATGGTTAAAATAGAAATCTCCTAGCCTTATACCTCTTGGCCCATGAATCTCAAGATCAAGGAATTTTTCAATGCCTCCATCATGGTTCCCCTTTATAATTATCACCTTTACATACCTTGAAATCCTTGAGAAAAATTTGATTATCTCCATCTTTTCCTTCTCTGAAGGGTTTATTGCATGCTTAACATCTCCTATTATAATCAACTTATCTGCATTGTTTTGCTTTATAATACTTTCAAGATCTTCTAGCATATTTTGCTTGCCTATGATTACACCATTTTTTTCATATTCCCTCTCAATTCCAATGTGCAGGTCAGAAATAACAATAGCATTCAGGGCACCTATATATGCCGCTGGTTCATTGAATATGAAATCTATCATGGTATTATCCTCAGTAAAACGCCGTCCCCCAGCATTCTGCATTCCATACTAACTTTTATCATTTCCTCAATCCTTGAGGCAGTTTTCATATATGCTGCGGGTGGGGCCTCTGGTCCTATGAAGTGGGGAGAAATAAATATGTACATCTCATCAAACATTTTATCCTTGAGAAATGATCCAATTACCCTGGATCCTCCCTCCACCATAAGCCTTCTTATACCTATTGAATATAGATCCTCCAGTACATCCTTTAAAATCAGATCATTACCCTTCATCCTCCTTATCTCCGCATTTATTTTTCTATCCTCATTAGAAAGTGTATATATTATTGTTCTTGCCCTACCATCGAGAACCTTTGCATTTGAAGGTATCCTCAGCTTAGAATCAAGGACGATTCTTGCAGGCCTTTTAGGGTTTTTTACATATATTTCCTTTACAACAAGGGAGGGATCATCACTGAGCACCGTGCCTATGCCCACCATTATTGCATCCACAGAATTCCTAAGGTAGTGAACCCTCCTCATGTCCTCTTCGTTTGATAGCCTTGTCTGTTCCCCGGTTGAGAGTGCTATCCTTCCATCTATGCTCATTGCAAAGTTTATTATCACATAGGGCCTCATAATGTAAATACCCTCCCTCTGGAGATTGAATATCTCAGGTTCCATGAATTATCAAAAACAAGGAGGTCAGCATCCATACCCTCCTCTATCCTTCCCTTCCTCAGGCCAAGCCTTTCAGCAGGGTTCTCAGTGATTGTCTTTATTATTTCAGGCCATAGCTTTGTATTGAGAGATTCCCTGAATATCCCTAGAAGTGTATCAACGGGTGATACATCCATTTTCTTGAGAATACCATTTTTATCAAAGATGGGTATGGATCCATTTCCATCAGTGCTTACCGTAATACTTTCAATTGGTACACCTCTGGAAAGAAGATATTCAATTGATCTCAATGTCTTCCCAGGATGGGCAGTAAGATCAATCAAACCCCCCATTTTTGCATATTCAACAGAGGATTTTAAAAGATCCTCATTCCTGTCTACATGTGTTGGAATGAAGTGCCATAAAGGAATTTCAGTTTTTTCAATTACCTCATAGATTGGAGAGAACATTTGTTTTCCGTCTCCCATATGGACAGTTATTATTGTTTTCTTATTTGCAAGCATTGAAGAGACCCTTACCTCCGATGCAAGGTTCTTTAGTGTTTCAAAGGATGGATAGGAAGATCTATGGTCCGAAAGTGCAATCTTTACACCTACCACCTCCGGTACAAATATAATATCCCTTGGAACACTTCCAGTTAATGTTGGACCTGGAAGCTGGTAACTGCCTGTGAGCATAAATGCATTCATTGAGGCATTAAGCCTCCTGATATGCATTAGTAGATCAATTAAATTCCTTGTATAACCATCCGTGCCTAGAAGACCTACCACAGTTGTTATTCCAGAAAAAAGAAGCAAATTTGCCTCAATGGGTAATGTCCTTGTCAATGGACCACCCTCGCCCCCTGCACCATTCACATGACAATGAAGATCTATGAATCCAGGAACAACAAAATTATTGTCAATATCCATTGTTTCAACGCCTTTTATTGATATTGAATCATGTATCATCTCTATCCTATCTGTTATAAGAATGTCACTGTTTACAAACTCACCTTTCCTGAAGATCCTTCCACCCTTCAAAATAAGCATAATAAACAGTAATAATCTTGTTTAATAAAATTTATTAAGATCCCAATATTAGTATTATTTAATGAGGGAAGAGGAACTGAGGTCCCTGATTGAAAATCCTGGGAACAATGTAATAATTGTTCACGGTCCTGTTGATACTGGAAAAAGCTTTACAGTGAAGAATGTTCTTGATAAAATGAATATAAATTACATTTATATTGATGATTATAGTATGGACAATATACTTGGTAAATTCAACCTTAAGAATGATTTCATCAGGTATTTGAACATAATGAAAACTGTTTCCCCAGTTACAACAAACGAGAAAAATGTATTCTATTCACTTATTATGGAAAGAATTAGGAATATAAAAGGTGAAGGTAGGATCCTTGTTTTAGATCAGGCTTCAAAGATTGAAAAGGATATGCTTGAGATTTTTGTAGAATTTATAAATAATCATATATATAAAAATGAATGGAAAATAATTATAATCTATAATGATGAATCTTTGAGCGATTCAGCAAAATACATATTTAACTTAATAAGGGGCAAGGGGGTAAAGGAATTAATTTTTCAAAGGCCTGGATTTAATGAATTGAAGAACATCATTGAAAATATGGGATATTTCATACCAGATAGCGTATTAAGGATAATATATTCAAAGACAAATGGATCAATTGGTGAAACACTTAACTATATAAAAATACTTGAAACAAGGAAATTTATACAGGATGGTCTTTTTCTTAAGCCACCAACGGAGGATTTGCTAAGGGAGATAAAAAGCATTATTTTCACCAGTGTTTCTCCTGTTCAGGATCTCAAGGACATTGAAAAGAGGGTATTGTTATTTATTTCACTTGCAGAGGAGGGCATTGACGCATTTGATCTATTCTCATTAATGCAGATAAATGAGGATGATTTAATAAATTCAATAGATGAACTCATAAGGTTGAAGATGGTAAGGGAGGAGGGAAACAGGGTAATGATAACAAGTAATGAACTATCCAGGGAAATACTTTCACAGTTCTCAAATATATATATCAATTCAGCAAGGTTGAAAATGGCAGAGTATATGAAATCTAGGGGTAGGTTGGGAGAATCAGGAAGACTATATTTCCATGCTGGAAAATTTGAAGAAGCATACACATTCCTGCTCGAGGAGGGAATGAAGTATTTCTCAAGCGGTTATCTTTCCAGAGCCCTTGAATTCCTTGAATTTTGTTCGAAAATAAAATATGAGGAAAATGTATCAAAAAAGATCCTTGAGATTTTGACACTGCTTGGAGATTATGAAAAAATGCTAGATTTCTCAGAAAGGCTTATAATGGAACATCCAGAAAAAAATTATTATAAGGTCAAATATGCAGAGGCACTTTATCAGAGGGGTGAATTTTCTAAGGCCGAGATGATACTAAGGGATCTTCTCAAAAGTGCTAAGGAGGATAGTGATCTCCTCTATGATCAAATACAGCTTTCGAGGGTATTAATCTCCAGGGAGAAATATCCTGAAGCCTGGGATTTGCTTGAAAAGGCCCTTGAAATATCAAGGAAGATAAAAGACCTGAGAAATGAGGCATATATTTTAAGGCTGATGGGGAACATTAAGTTCTCAATGGAGGAGATGGATGAAGCCCTTGATCTTTACAAAAGATCACTCAGCCTGATAGAGAATACGAATTTTTACGAGGACATAGCATCATTGTACAATAACATTGCAAATATACTTGTAGATAAAGATATTATTGAAGGAAGGGATTATTATAGAAAGGCAATGGAAATTGCACAGAAATACTGGTATGTTGAACTTCTTGAAACAGTCTACCACAACCTTTCTATTATTGAATACTACAACGGGAATATAGATTACTCACTTGACATGCAGGGAAGGGCAATGAGGATTGCAATAGCATCAGGAAGGTATGACCTTGCATTGCTTAGCATAATGAATATGATGGATCCAATAATCAAAAAAGGGAATATAGAGGATCAGGTGAAGTATACTGACCTTGCTATTGAGCTATCATCAAAGATTGGCGATGAGCTTATGGAGAACTTTTTCAGGGCATACAGGAAGGTACTGAATATCCTAATGGGTAAGGAAGATAATATAGAGGCTGAGACAGATATATTGAAAAAAGGTACCCCTATGTTCAAGGATTCCGTTTATTATGCAAACTCAGCCATGGAGATGTGGAGGGGTAACGTGAGGAGATCAAATGAGATACAGAAGGAATCAATTGATAAGAAAATGAAAAGAATTACCCCAGATTTGCTTATTGATATAACTGACCTAATTGAATTTTTGCTTTATGAGAACTTCTTCTATGGGAATAGAAATGAGGATATAAAAAATTATTTAAATATAGTAAAAAATGACAGGAACTATCAAAATATGAGGTATGTACAGTGGAGAATAAACATAATAAATGCAATTCTTGATCAGAATGAAAGAATGTTCCTGGAGAATTTAAAAAATCTTGAGAGGCAAGGCCTCAGATACCTTGTTGCAAAATTAAAGATTATTTACGGCCTATACGATGCTAGGAAGAATGGTAAAAGGAAGATATTGGATGAGGGCCTTTCATTGATTAGGTCCCTTAATGTCCCTGGATTTATGAAAGGCTATTCACTTGCTTTCTCATTTGGCCTTTGACCTTTTTGTTGGCTGTTGTAGCTTCTTCAGCTCACCATTTATAAATTTCTTTATTATTTCACTTATAGTTCCTGGATCAGAATGCCAGCAATAAATTCCATAGGAGAGCATGAGACCAAAGGTGATCTCACCAACATTTGAACATATTATGTCACTTATACCATTTTGTACTAGAAAATCTTTAAAGTCCAAACCTGCAAGCTCGTCCTTTTCCCTGAAGGGATTCTCAATGAACTCATAACTAATTTTTTCATCTATGTTTACTATCGCGAAATAGTTTGCCTTTGCCAGCCTTCGATCCATCATGGATCCCTCTTCCCTTCCCTCTGACGGAATTATCACCCTGAAACTCTTCCTTTTAACAGGCTCAACGTGAACAGTAACATGGTATATTCCATTTACAGATTCCCTCACCCTTTTCTCTATCTCCTCGGTAACTGGATGTGCATCGTCTATTGTTAAAAGTGGGTCCATCTCCACAACAAGTTCAACAAATATTACAGGCCCAGCCCACCTCAACCTTACCTCCTTCACCTTCCTTACCTTATCCACGGATGAAACAATCTTCTCTATCTCATTCTTCACTCCCTTCTCCTTTGGAAGGTCTAGAAGTGAGAGAATTGAATCCCTCCCTATGGAATATGAGGTGAACATTAGAGCAAGAAATGCAATTATAAGTGAAAGATAATAAAAGCCTGGACCAAAGTAGTAAGATAGGAAAAGGCCTGCAGAAACACCCAGGCCCTCATAAAAATCTGTATATGTATGCCTGCCATCGCTTTCTAGTGAAGGTGAATTAATTTCTTTTCCAGCAAGTAGCTTGTAATGCGCAGCTAATGCAAGAGGAATTACAGATAAGCCCTGGATAAGAGATGAATCCAGTGCCATTGAAGGCCTTGATAAAAAGCCAGAAATAAGGAATTCAATGCCTGTAAATGCTACAAGAATTGCAAGTGAAAGGGAAATAAGATCCTCGAGCTTGAAGAGGCCATATGAGAACTTCCCAGAAAATTCACTTGAAATAACCCTAAGTGTAACAAGTATGAATATTGTTATTATAAAATCAATAACAATATGTGCAGATTCTAAGGCAAGTGCAAGGTTACCAGTTATAAAATAACCTACCAACCTTATTATAAATGCAATTGAAATCATTAAGAATGAATATGTGATAAACTTAATCGCCTTCATAATTACTCAAATGAGTAATAATATTTAAATTTTTCATTTTCTCCTCGCAAAATAAAGCACTAAGTACAACGAAATAAAGAGGATCAGGGGAACAATAGCATCAAGTATGAAATTGTATCCTAAGTTAGTAATGAATATTGAGTATAATATTAGTATTGCAAGGATTGTATAGTATATTTCCCTGTATGGGCTGGCAAGCCTTCCCCTACCCCTTCTAGTAAAAAAAGTGAGAAAGGAAGCAAGTACTAGCAATGGAACGAGATCGGATCTCTCACATTCTATCACAAAATCCCCCTTTGACCATCCCATAGATCCAACATTTGTTCCAAGTGAAACTACATTCACCATACCCTCCCTGAATGACATTATTCTGGAATAGCCTCCCCTCTCTAGCTCGTAACCCCTTCCCATATAAACTACCTTCATTTTTACAAATTTTCCTACTGGAAGACCTCCTTCAATGATTCTGAACTCCCTTCCCTCCCTCTTTACATCAACGTTTATGGATCCACTGATGTTTATGTTTGGATAAATACCAGTATAAGATATCGTTGCAATGGTGTTACCGTTCTCGGTTACAACATTATTTTTTATTATGTATTGCATTAATAGGAATTATAATTTTCAAATTAATAATTTTTTACTTACCTTTTAAATTTTAAATCATTTTAGTTCATCAAGAAAAACAATAAAAAGACCTTTAGGATACACGTGGATTTTATACTTTTAATATCAAGCTATGTATAAATTTAAATACTCTTTTTTTATATTGTTTAACTATGGAAAAGGCACAGTCCCCTAAAGAATCCCCAAAAGTAAAAGACTCTCTAATAAATGAAAGTGTAATAGGAAGGGATGCAATAGTATTTTTAATGAATAACCAGATGGAGATGGGTAAATTGACTGATTTCTCTAAATATGAAATAGAAATAACAAAAAAGGATGGTACAAAAAGAATAATATTCAAAAGCGGTATTTTAACAATTGAGTTCAGGTAGTTACCTTTAAAATAATTTTTTAAATATTAAATTTAATATTTATGAGATAATCTAAGGAAGAGTTAAATTTTGTAAAAAATTTTATAAAGATATTAATATTATATAGAAATGAAATTTAAAATCAATGCAAAGAGATTTATTTAATTTATAAATTTTATAAAAATTAACAAAAAAATTTAAATACACCATTTCTATTTTTATTCTGATACCTGGAGGGTTCCTGTGAAGGAACATGGATCCGGTGATGGATCTTTGAAAAGTCTCCTTGTGATAGGGGGTTCTGGATTCGTAGGCAGAAATATTATACCTGAACTGATGGAAAAATATAGCGTAAGCTATATGTCAAGGAGCGAATGCAAAAAACTAAAGGACCTTGGTGTTCCATGGATCAGGGGAGATATAAGGAATGAGGAGGACCTTAAGATAATCAGGGACTTTGATATAATAATGGATTTAGTTGCAGTGATAAACGAGAAGATGGAGAAACATCATGATGTGAATGTAATAGGAATGCACAACATAATTAGCATAGCAAGGGAGGATTCAAGGATAGTTTACTTTTCTGCAATGAACTCCGACAGGGGAAGGACTAGGTACTTCATAACAAAATACCAGGCAGAGAACATGCTTATGAAAAGGGGTAACTATACAATCCTTAGGCCATCAATAATATTCGGTGAGGATGATTACCTCACCAATATGCTTAGAAACCTTAAGGTACCTTTTGTACCTAGGTCTGGATGGCTATGCCCTGTTTATGTTAAGGATATAGCAAAAATACTTCCAAAGTTGATAGATGATGGAGGGATCTTTGAGATCTCCGGTCCAGAGGAGCTATCACTTCTTGATATGTACAACATTATAAGGGAAATAAATGGAAAGAAAAGGGCACATTCAGTGCCAGATTTCCTTGTCTACCCATTTTTACCATTCCTACCAATAACAAGGGAACAGCTTGAAATGCTAAAAATGGACTTCTGCCACGGAAAGGATATTTGGAAAAAATATTCAATGGAACCATCAAAATACAGGGAAACAATGGAAAAATTGTTAAAAAAATAAAAAAAATTATTTTTCAGGTATTTCTTTATAGGTAAGCCACCAGGCATACCCTTCAAATTCCTTCTCCCTCTTCTTTGAATCATCAACTGTCTTTGGAGGTGAATTCAAGACCTTATCTCCTATTAGCTCATTCTCTGGCCAGTTTGCTGGCATTGCTACCTTGTATTTATCGCTCAACTGAAGTGCCTTTATTGCCCTAAGTATCTCATTTACATTTCTTCCTATCTCTAGAGGATAGTACATTATTAGCCTTACCACGGAATTATTGTCCACTATGAAAACTGCCCTCACAGTTGATGTACTTGATTCTGCATAAATCATTCCAAGCCTTTTTGAAACATTTCCCATCGGATCTGCAATCACTGGAAAAGGTACCTTTGTACCCAGCTTCTCCTCTATCCACCTTACCCACTCAATATGGCTTATATTGCTGTCCACAGAAAGACCTATCAATTCAACATTCAGTTTCTTAAAATCCTCGTACCTCCTTGCAAAGGAGTAGAACTCTGTTGTGCATACTGGTGTAAAATCACCCGGGTGGCTGAATAGCATGAACCATTTTCCGCTAAATGCTCCTGGTAGTTTTATTGGCCCATGGGTAGTGCTCACCTCTATCTCTGGAAACTTTTCACCTATTAGGGGTATTCCATACTCAGACATTTTTATCACCATTTACCCCTAATAATTAATTGTATAAAAATTTTGTGTTTTTGTAAAATAATTCTTTACAATAGAGAAAAATATTAAGATAATGGATAAATTTTTTATACATTAATCATATGTACCACCATGGACGATATTGATAAAAAGATTGTATTCCTACTGATAAAAAATGCAAGACTATCACTCCAGGATATTGCGGATAAGATAGGTGTAAGCAAGGCCACTGTGGGTAACAGATTAAAAAACCTTGAGAAAAATGCAATTATTGATTATAAGGCAAGGGTTGATTTTAACCTATTTTCCATGGATGATGTTATAGTTGGCCTTGATATAATGCCTGAAAAGTACATAGATGCAATAGAGAACATATCAAGGCTTGAGTTTGTTATTGAACTGTACCTTACCTCTGGGGACCATGTTGCAATAGCAAGGATTATTTCAGATAAAAATGAGGTGCAGGATAAAATTGCAATGATTGGAAGGATAGATGGTGTTAGAAAAATCTATCCTGCATTTGTCCAGAAAATAGTTAAGTAATTTTTCAAGCTCAGGGGATTTTTCCTGTTCAGGTGATACCCCTTAAGGGGTAGAGTTGTGTTTTATGAACTCCTCCATGCAATAGAGGGGGTGATGAATATAAAATGCATGGAAGGGGGATGGGTTTTTCCCCTTTTCCTTTAAAAAAGAGGGAAAAAACTCGCCTTAGGTCCGGGGCGATGCCTGAGTAAGGCCCAGGGCATTCCCTGCTGACCTTTTCTTCCCGGAGAAAAGGCAGTTTAAACGGGAATTGCCCAGGACCGGTGATCAACGGAGGTGATCACCATGGTAAGAGATAATAAAAAAGAAAATAAAATTTTTGATTCCAGGGGTGAATTTTTTAAGGAGAACTGGGTTTCTCTCACTCCCCTGGAACCCAGGGAATATAGGAACGATGGATACCTAAGGGAATGTTTTGAAATTGTCTATGGAAGAGAGCCTACAGTGGATGAGATAAGGGCAATTGAGCAGAGCGATGATCTTAGAACATCCCTAATAAACAGGGCAAACCTGAAGGTGCAAAGGGATAGCATGAGGTGATTCAATATGTACCCAATTTTTTCTCTTGCAGGTAAGAATGTGAAAATAAAGGCAACGGTAGACATTTCAGAAAAAATAATTGATATAATCAGGGAGATGTCAATGGAACCGGAAATGAGCATGGCAATAAAAGGCTACGAGTTCAGGGATCTTTCACTTGAATGTTATCAAGGATATTTTCTTGCAATAAATTACATAAACTATGCAAAGGTGATATATCCTGAGAAATACAGGGATACAGTATTCATAAGGGATAAATATTCAAGGGAGAATAATGCGAAAACAAGGCTGATCTACATTGGAGACCTATGGGAAAAGGGGAATAAAAGGTTCTTCAGGATATCAAGGAATATCGAGGGAAAGGAATTGATTAAGGTGAGGATGGTAAATGGTAGGATATACTATAAAGGCTTAAGGGTAATAGTTTTCGGGAAACTTGAGGAGGAGATGGAAATAAGTGTGGTAGGACAACTCAACAGAACAATATTTGCATACAGGTGGTATCAATGATTCTTGCCATACCGGATATGGATATAAAGGGAATCAGGTTCAGGGATGTCAAAAGGGATCTTGAACAGATAATACTTGGGATAAATAAAATATCCTTTCTTACTTTTTTTGATTCAGATCTTAGAGTTGGCTTTATTACTCATGGCGATGGGGATGATGATTTTATAAAAAATTACAGCAATATTTACCCTGTAAGGTATGAAAGGTATGAATATAAGGAGTCCAGATATTTTGAATTATTCTTTACTAGAAATGCAATGTTTCCAATTAATCCAGGTATAGATATACTTTCTTACCTTGCAAATCTATTTGAATTGAGGAAAAAAGGGTATTTCAGGATAGATATTAAAAGGTCTCAGATGCCTTTAATTAACTTAAAGAAATACATGGTGAAAAGGGAATTGAAAAAAAGGCATATCACAAAAATTGAAAGAGCCATAGGTGAGGGTGTAATTGAAAAGTTATCATCTCCAATCTATAGCGTTAGGATTTTTACAAGCGATCCTTGGTTTTTCAATGTTACAAGGGATCAGTTAACCGGCCAGGCCCTTGCATTGAATGGCAAAAAAATATACATGTGTAACAGGGAGATCTCTTACTTTATTCATTTTCCATTAAGTAACATAAAAAGGAGAAGACCATGGTAGAAAATATATACAATTTTTTTGAGCTAAGGGATTTTGAAAATATACCCGATGGCCATGGTGCCATATTCGGAAAGACTGGTTCTGGAAAAACCTCCCTTTTACATTTTTTTTCTAGATTACTTTCAGAGAAAAATGAAACTGTAATAGTCCTGGATCCCCACGGTGACCTCGTAAAGAATCTACTCATTCCAAAAAAGAGTATATTCATATCACCACTTTTCAGGTATGTGAATGATAGGAAAATGGCAATAAATATGAACCTGATGGAAACAGAAAAAAGGGATGAATTAGGTATTAATATAATAACTGAAACACTTAAAATGCTTTTTTCAATGGACATTGATTACTCCCAGGGAACTTGGGGTCCTAGGCTAGAGACAGTATTTTCCACAATAGTTCCTGAGGTAATGAATAATATTGAGAATGCTACACTTCTTGACATAGAAAATACACTTATAAACAGGGATTTCAATGCTTCCAATTATCTAAAAAGCCTTTACGGAAGGGCATATTATGACTACATACAGAGTACAATGAACAAATTAACACCTATAACAACTAACCCATTTTTGAGGGAATTCATTTGCAGTAAAAATGTTTCATTCTCATTCCTCAAAAATGATATTAGAGGAAAAGTAGTTAATATTTATCTTGCCAAACAGGAATTGGGTGAATTTTTATCAAGGATGGCAGGATCTGCGGTGCTTTCAATGATACTAAATGCAACGAAATTTAAGAAGATTAGGGATGCAACAATAATAATAGATGAGATAAAGGACTTTTCACCATACCTTTTGCCTGGACTTTTCAGTGAATCAAGAAAATTCAATATAAGGATAATAATTGCAGCTCAGTATGTAAACCAGCTTTCCAAGGATCTCTATGATTCAATAATGGGAAACATATCATGGATAGCATCATTTAAAGTTTCACCAGAAGATTCCATGAGGATATCCAAAAAATTTTCTCCTGAAAATTTAAGGATTGAAAATACATTGCTTAATCTCCCTGATAGAATTGCACTTTTTAAGGAAAAACAGCTTGGATTGTACAGGATAGGTGAGATCATTAAGTTTAATAATGAGGAAATAATAGATGATGCCTATATAAAATATGGAAATGAGATTGATTATTTTCCTGATGATATACTTGGTCTTATTTACTCAATAGAAGAGAGGGGGAATGTAGCAAACTTTGTTAATATTAAGAGGGAATACGAATCTCTTAGTAGGAAAGAAAATAATAATCTGGATTCATCACTGAGGATACTTCAACTGAATGGATTTATCGCCTATAATAATGGAGTTTTCAAAATCACCGAGAATGGAATAAGAAGATTATCTGAAAACAATTCAAACCAGTGGGAAACAGTTTATCACAGGTATATGGTATCAAGGGCTGCAGAGTTCTTTAGATCCCTGGGTTTTAATGTAAGATTTTCTAGAAAATGGATGAATGAGCCAGATTTACTTGCTAAAAATGATAAATTCGAAATATATGTAGAAGCGGAATACGGGGACATAAAATCTCCAGGGAAGATCGTAAATCACCTTATACAGTGGAAAAATAAAAGGATATTATTCCTGACATTCAGGCAATTCTCGTGGAAATTGTTTAAAATACTCTGTATGCCTGCAATTGTGGATGATTATGGAAAAATAATATTTTACAAGAATGGAAAAAACATTGTGGATTTTAGAGAGGCTGGAGATTATTCTAGGAATGTATGGATAGGGATAGTACCAAATCCTGGAACACTTGGTACATTACAGAAATTTTCACCTTTGCAATGTAAAAATCTTGAGATTGAGGACCTAAAAGAAAGTGATCTATTCTTCTTAAATGGATTGAATATTTTTGATGAGTTTGAAAATAAACTATACAAGATAAAAGATGGAAAAATAATAAGGAGATGTGATTATTTTGACACCAATAAAAATGTATTCAATAATGATTAAAAATATATTCTATTTTCCCTTTCCTTTCTAATCAAAAAAATAAAATAATCATAAAAATAATATCTCTGTATAATGGAAATGGATTCTAATGAAAAGGAAAAAAATGTAATCACTAATGCTTATGAAGATAATAGCATTAAATACTCAAATGAAACTATAGAAAATCCTTCAAATTTTAGGATTTTGGGCGTAGGTAACTCTGGAAATAAGCTAATAGAGATGCTCCCTGGGAATGGAATAGATAGATCTTTTCTTGTAAACGTTTGTGTGGACTGCCTCCCATGGGGCTGTGCTTGGGCAAAGAGCAGAGAAAGAATAAGTATTTGCGAAGCGGATAAACCAAGGACAGGAATACCCCATCCACCAGAGAGTATTAGGTGGCTTGTTATAGAGGCTGAAGAAAATGTAAGGAGAGCACTTTCTAGCTATAAAACAATATTGATGGTGGCAGGATTGGGTGGTTCAATAGGGACTGGTGCATCACCCGAAATAGCAAGGATATTCAAGGAAATAGATAAGAATAATAGGGTCATTTCCTTTGTTTCATTACCCTTCAAAGATGAAGGGAAATACAAACAAGATAAAGCAATTAAGGCATTTGAAAAATTAAAGATCTACAGTGACTTAATAATAATAGCACCAAACATGAGGGTTTTAGGCCTCTACAGGAAAATGCCAGTCGACTTGTGGTTTAAGGTAAGCGATTCTGTCTTTCTTGTTTCATTAACTGCCCTGTACTATTCAATTCTTGGAAAGGATTTCCCTGGCTTTTTAAAATCATTAACATTAAGATACGGATCAGGGATATCCATGGCCACATACGGAGATAGCAATGTGAATGTTGAAGAGGCGTTCAATAATGCCCTTGGATCACCATTGAGCGGAATTGAACTAATGGATGCTGTTGGCTTAATAGCCACTCTATTCTATAGCAATAGTATTGATGAAAATGAAATAAAAAATGCACCTAGGATCATAAGGGAACGTCTCAATAGATCATCACTCCTTACTTTTAAAGCAATAAAGAATGAAATGGTTGATGCCCCAATCAGAATAGTTTTGATTCCAATAGTTCCCGTTAAGGAAAACATATTTGACAGGGAAAGAATGGAGATGGAAATGAACGGAAGGCTTTTCAATTTCTCCTGGGAAAATTCAATTGAATAAAATTAATAGATTTTATTTTTATCTTTTTATTTATAACTTATTAGTTTCGAAAATGAATATTTTTTATTGTTTTTTAGGATTACATAGCTCTTTCAAGATAATTTATTATTGTTTTGCAATTCTATATATTTTCATTGCTATAAAGGACTTATAAGGCCGATAATTAAATTATAGTTTTGCATTAAACTATAATTCCCATAAATTCAAACATTTCTTTACTTTAAGGTCATACCGAATGAAATTTCAATTAATATCTTCAACAAGTGGGTAAGCCATTCATCAATCTTTATCATATCAATTTATACAGATATTATAAGAATGGATACGAGCTAGTTATGAGTGAGATACCATAATTAGCCGAAAAATATTTAATAAATAATGGGATATAAAGAATGGGGATTGTAATGGATAACTCAAATGTTTCAAAATCTAATGAAAAAATCCCTAAATTTGATGAATTTTTAGCACCTATATTACGATTTGCTGCAGATGGTCAAGAACATACTTTATCGGAAACTATTAGCAAAATAGCAGTTGAATTTAAACTAACTGATGGGCAACTTAATCTTTTAATGCCAAATAGAAATAGAACATATATTTATGATAGAGTTGCTTGGGCTATTACTTACTTAGTTCAGGCAGGACTCTTAACAAGAACGGGTCGTTCTAAATATAAAATTTCGGAGCTTGGAAAAGAAGAGGTAAAAACCATACCAGACAAAATAACTTATAAATATCTTGAAAAATTTGTACAATTTCAAAAGTTTAAAGAATCCTGGCATAAAAAAGAACGTCATATGAAGGATCAAGAAGAATTTATAGAAAATGGATTTACACCTGATGAAGAAATTGAAAGAATTTTTAAAATGAAATCAGATTTATTAGCAAATGATCTAATAAGAAATTTAATAACTATAAAACCTTCTGATTTTGAACGAGTGATTATAGATTTAATGTTATCATTGGGATATGGGAAGAATTTTGAAGAAATGGCTAAGGTACTAGGTCAGCCAAATGATCAGGGTATTGATGGTGAAATATCTTTGGATAAATTAGGATTTGAAAAAATATATCTTCAGGCTAAACGCTACAACCCAGAACATCCAATTACAGCCAGTGAGATTAGAGATTTCATAGGTGCTTTAACTACTAAGGCAAATGCACATAAAGGTGTATTTATAACTACAAGTAAGTTTACAAAAGATGCTATTGAAACTGCTAGGAGAGATACTAACCATAGTATAATTCTTATTGATGGCACAGAATTAGCAAAATTAATGATTGAAAATAATATAGGTATAAGGGAAATTAAAGGATATAAAATAAAGGAATTGGATAAAGATTACTTTGAGTCTTTATGAGAGGGCAGTTTTACATTAAGTAATGGAGGAAATGGTTTATTTAACAGACTCAAAAGATGTTTGTCAGCCAGAATAGGAAAATTAAAATATCGGAATACTAATCCATAAACCAATTATCCATTTAAAATAGTACTAAAAATCAGGATAAAGAAAAATTTTTTATTTTTTATTTTATACAATTTTAAAAAAATTATATATATTAGGAGTATAAAATTATTTTTGCAAAATATTTTTAAAAAAGAAATTTATAAGGAGTATAGTGATTCATATGTTTTTTGAATTTGCTAGAATTTTAATTGGTCCTAAACCTTGTAATAATAATGAAAAATGTAGAGAGATTGATAATTTATGGGAAAAGATTGAAAATTCAAAAACATTGGGTTCAACATATTTAATATTCAGTTTATCTTATGATTTATTTCGTGAAGCATTGGCTTGTTATCAAAACAATGCTTATTTAGCTACTTCAATTATGTGTAGAGATTCACTTGAATCTGCTATTTATATAATGGCAATAGCTAAGGACATTAAATGCTGTGATATGGGTAACCTATTTATTTGTAGTTATACTTACGAAGAATGCAGAGAATATATAAGTAGAGACTATGGATCAATGCTTTCTATGACAGAAAAAAAATACAAAATTGATGAATCTATTAAAAATAATTTAAAAGAAATAAGATCGGATGGTAATTTTGCTGCTCATTTAGCTCAAAAAATAGATGAGAGTTATGAGGAGATAACTAAGTTTTATAACAAGCATTTAAAAAAAGCAGAATTTTCAAGAAGAAATTGGATTACTAAGGAGGAAGCATACAAAACATTAGATAAAACTGTAAATGTTCTTATAGCCTTATCCAAAATTGTATACGAAACAAATTGTAAAAAATAAGCCTTTTTATGCATAGAAAGATTAGTTTTAATATTATTTAATATATAAAATAAAGACGAAAAAACTTAAAACATTATAAAGTGGCCTTAATATTATTGCAAAACTGAATAAAAATATACATCAACTTAAAACCTTATCATCAGCCTTTAATCCTTATAGGAATACTATTTGGAAACACCTTCCTTATTTCAAATTTAGGTGCTCTAATTTCTAGATTTCAATATTATAGTTTGGTATGGAAACTGACCTTCATATTTCTTTCACATCCTGAACTCCCAAATTCTCGCCCAGAAAATATTGCATCTTGCATTTTCACATCTATTGATAAAAATTTATAGCAAACTTGATCAAGAATGTGATGTTCTGGTATAGGGAAATGGAAAAGGCAAGGCATAGAAATCGCCCTGAAAAAAAAGAATCCCATAGGAGGAATCTAAAAGGAGAGTGGAGAGAATGAAAATGTTAGGGAGGATATTAAAGAATGATAAATAAGGCAAACCTTGATAGAAAAATACATCCAAGTATTCAATTTTTGATAGTGTCCGTAAATTTTGTGTATAAGGTTAAAGATACCTCCTTGGCAAAATCACAGGCAAGGAGGCATGAATAATATGGAAGATCTGGATAAAATACTTTCGGAAGTAG
>Ga0080006_1234170_pt1 | contig 16964 bp, 17 predicted proteins | sample RS3BMetagenome_FD_69209 | JGI IMG/M metagenome (GOLD analysis project Ga0080006, IMG submission 69209) | Ferric oxide microbial mat and aquatic microbial communities from Rainbow Spring, Yellowstone National Park, USA - RS3B (SPADES... ... | reverse complement strand
AGGTCGAGGAGCTTTGGCGCCGCGTCGAGGACTGCCGCCAGCAGGTTGATGGGTGGGCGCACAAGCCCCCGAGCGTCGAGGAGCGCGAAACCGTCATGAAGCGCGTCCTCGGGCTGCACACAGCGGTAGCGCGGCTCGAACATCGGCACGGCCAACCATGAGTCCAACGGCACGAAGGCGGCACTACGCGGACTTTGGTGCCACTCGGTCGCGGAGTGCTCGGGCAAGGAGAGCGATTAGCTTGTCGAGGTCGAACGGCTTTACGAGCAAGTATGGCGTGCCCATCTTCGCTGCGAGCTGCGTCAAGTCGTGCCGGCCAGAACACAGAATGATCGGGATTCGTTCCTCGCCCGCGTCGTGCAACATCATCTGGTGGGCCATGCCGATGCCGCCGAGCACGGGCATGTCCACGTCGAGCAGGATTACGTCGGGATGCGGCGCGTTGCGAAGAGCCTGGAGTCCCTCTTCTCCGGTGCGGGCGGTCTGAACGGCATGACCCTCCGAGACGAGCAAGTGCTCAAGACTCTCCGCAATGTCGAGATCGTCGTCAACGATGAGAATGCGTCCCACGTCTCCGAAGCGGAGGCACGAACCAGGCCGTCCTCTCCCACTCGCGCCCGTCTAGCCGCCTTCGACAAGTCAGCGCCAGCAGGTCCGCACCTCTCCGTAGCGAGGTCGCTCGTTCGGTGCCGCAACCGATCCCTTTCGTGGGGGTCACACCCCCATGTCGGCACCCCTACAAAACACGGCATCCCGAGACGCGCAACGGACCACGATTTCGGCACGGGTGCGGTTGATCCGAAAGGGGTCTGGGTTGTAGTCGGGACATGAAGACCCGCGCCGCCCTGTACTACCGTGTGAGCAGCGACGAACAATCCACCGAGTGCCAGCGTCCCGAGGTCGAGCAGCTTTGCCGCGCTCGGGGACTCCACGTCGTGTCCGTCTACGAGGAGCAGGCGTCGGCGGCCAAGCACCGGCCCGAGTACGAGCGCATGATGAAGGACGCCAAGCGCGGCAAGTTCGGCGTCTTGGTCATCTGGGCCATCGACAGGTTCGGAAGATCGATGACCTCGAACCTCGGCGACATCCTCGAACTCGACCGCGTGGGCGTGCAGGTCGTGAGCGTGCGGGAGACGTGGCTCGACACGGGGTCGCCCGTGCGGAACCTGCTCGTGGCGATCTTTTCGTGGGTCGCCGAGCAGGAACGTGCTCGCCTCGTCGAACGCACCAAGGCCGGGATGGCGGCGGCACGACGTAGGGGTGCTCGCATCGGTCGTCCACGTGCCCGCATCGACCGAGATCGCCTTCTCGAACTCCACGGGCAGGGCTGGTCCGTGCGAAAGATTGCGGACGCGCTCGGCGTCGGGTCGAGCACGGTGCAGCGCCATCTTGAGGGTCTCACGCACGTTCGTGAGGTGGCGTGATGAAGACCCCGTGCCTCACCCCCGAGATCGTCGCTGACGACGACGCGCTCGCCCTCGCCATCCACGAGTTCCTCTTGGGGTCGAAGAAGATGCGCAAGTTGTCGCGGCGCGTGCGTCGGGCTCAGGGCCGACTTCATCGGGTAGTCGATGGACGCGCTTGGCGGGTGTACCTACGGCTCGAAGAAGCCGTGAACGACCGTGACGGGCTGGAGGGCGATCTGCTCATTCGGTGGGCATACGAGGCGGGGAAGCGACACGGCGTTGCACTGGGCGTGCAGCTCGTGTCGTGCCCACGCTGAAGTTCACGGCACGGGTGCAGTCCCCTCGGCGACCCCGACGATGAATTTGAACGCGATCAACATCTCGTCGATCTCGTACTTGGGGTCCGTCAACCGCCGCAACATGAGCCGCGCTCTGTTGGCGATGGCATTGAGCCTTGCCTCGGGCGTGTCCTTCAACTCATCCTCGACGTTGCCACGGATTGTGGTCCCATCCACGACGACCTCGCCCCACGAGAAGATGGCGTCGTCGTCCACCGCCGCGTGAAGGATGACCCGTCCCTCAATGATGGCGCCGTCGTCGCGCACGGCCTCGAAGGCCACCGTGTTCGGGAGTCCGGTGAGCGCGGGCCCGAACCTCAACTTGACTAGGTTGCCCACCGTAGGCCTGAGCAACTTCATGATCGTCACGCCGAAGATAAACCCCGAGTCCGTGTACTCGATGCGCGTGTCGTCCTCGACGGCAATGGCCGACTGGAAGCGGCGGACGACGCGGCGGGCGATGGGGTCGAGGTTCACGACGGGTTCTCCTCCGGCATCGTCGGCGCCGGGGGCGACATCCTGCTGAGCGCCCACCGGGACCGGGACCATCGGTAGATACACTCGCGGCCCCTCGGGGTCTTCGTGACGAGGCCCGCATCGACGAGCACGGAGAGGTGGAACGCCGCCGTCGAGACGGACACGTTCGACAGCCGCGCCGCCTCGGAGAGGGAGAGCCCGCGCTCGCCAAGCATGCGAAGGATGCCGAGGCGGGTTGGGCACGAGATGGCTCGGGCGATGGCGACGATCTTCTCCATGCTGTCCTTGTGATTCCCATCGAAACTTCCGCGAGCTTCGTGCGTGTTTACGGCGGAATGGCCGACATGCCGGGCCAATTTCACGTCCCCGACTTGGCCAACCCATCGCCGTGCATGCGCTTGACTTGCGGGGGTTGCGGTCCGTCCGGCCCCGATGGGTCGCGATCCTCGACGGCGGCATCTACCGCACCCGCGAGGCTTGTTTCTCCCCGTTGCGGGGGATGCGGTAGATGCGGGGCATGGGCACCCGCCGTTGTCGCATGGTGCGAGTCGGTGACGACCTGGCCCACCGCGCCATTTTCGCCATCGTCACGGTCGTCCGAGGACGTGCATCCCCCGCAAGCCCCGCATCCCCCGCAACGGCCATTTTCACGAGGTGAACCTGCGGTAGATGCGGCGAGGCTCCGTCGCGCATCCCTTCGGGCGGGGTACCCCGCATCCCCCGCGAGTCTGACGGCAGGACAAGAAAAAGAGGCCGACGCACTGCCCAGCGCGTCGGCCTCGGTGCCATTTCTGGCTCGCCTACTTGCAGTATACACCGCGACCTCGCGGGCCGCTCGACCCCTCGCAAGAAAAAACTTGCGCGTCGTCTGCCGGTGGTTAGGTAGAGCGTGCCACCTGCGAGCAATCGCAGACCAGGCTCGCCGACGATGCTACGCCCTGCCCCCTCACCCCCGCACGAGCATCGTTTCAACGGACACGGCTACCCGTTCGGTTCGGATCACCCGGCGTGGTCCCTGAGCAGCACACCTGGCTGCTCGGCCCCGAAGGGTCTGCCCAATGTCCGAGCCCATTTCTGCATCGCCTGCCCAATCGGCTGACGGCGCCGCCGCAGCCAACGACAACAACCCCCCGCCCAACAACGAGGCCGTCTTCGCGGTGATGACCGCGATGACCGAGTACTACGCCTCGACGTGGGACAAGACGGAGGAGCTACGCACGCTGCGGCGTGACCGGCTCATGCTCCACTACGGCTGGTCGGCGGAGACCATCGCCCGGTTCAAGATCGGCTTCGACGACGGAGGCGTGGTCGAGCACCTCAAGAGCGCGGGCTTCACCCGCGAGCAGATGGTTGCCACGGGCGCCTTCCGCATTGACACCTACAACCACGTCGTCTCCCGCTTCGAGGGGAGGATCGTCTTCTCGTACATCGACGACGAGGGCGTCACCCGCTACTTCACCGCCCGCGAGACGGCCCTCACGGCCCGCTGGAAGGACGACGAGGGCAAGGACATCACGCCGAAGTACGTCAAGCTGCCCGTCCACAAGGAGAGCAAGGACGGCGACGACGACGGCATCTCCCCCGCCGTGCAGAACGTCATCTGGACGACGCACGAGAACCCCAACAAGCAGAAGGTCGGGATCATCGCCGAGGGCGTGGCCGATGCGATCAGCGCCGCCCAGGCTGGTTACGCCGTGCGCTCGCCCGTGACCACGACCTTCAAGGAGGCCGACGCCGACAACATCGACGCCCTCATCTCGGGCTGGGACACGACGGTGCTCATCCCCGACATGGAGTGCAACGAGTCGGGCATCAAGGGCGCCGTCAAGACGGCCAGGAAGCTCATCGAGAAGGGGCGCGACATCCGCATCGCCATCCTCCCGCACGATGACATCAAGGCTGCCGCCGAAGCTCGCGTCGAGGCTCTGCGCCAGGAGCGTGTCGCCGAGGGCAAGGCTCCGACCGAGAAGGAGATCAAAGCGGCGTCCGACTGGAAGATCGACCTCAACGAGTTTCTCTCCGCTCCCGTCGAGTCGAAGGCCATCATGGCGCGACTGTCGGATCTAAAGCGGTTCGTCCGCGCCGACAACACCGAGGACAACGCCACGTTCGAGCTTGCCCGCGCGGCGGCCCGCCAGGAAATCCAGTCCGTGCGGGCGGGACGCCGGGACGCCCTTCGGGCACTTGTAGAAGGAGCGGCGCCCGCGCTCGACGTGATGATCGAGGCACTGCCCGAGAAGGCCACGCCCAGCGACTACACGACGTGCATCTCCGAGGTCACGGAGACCATCGCCGTCATCAAGAACGACGCCGAGCGCGAAGCGTGGCTCGACAGGCTCAAAGCCCGCGTAGGCGGACGCCTCGGCGTACTTCGCGGCATGGTCGAGCAGCAGTGTGGGGGCGACGAGGAGTCCGAGGAGGAGAACCCGCTCACGGCGATCCTGTCCGGCCTGTCGTTCTTCCGCGTGCTCACGGGTCGTGTGTTCACGGTCGTGGACGGTCTCGCACTGCCGGTGGACGGCGAGGAGTTCGCCGCCTGGCTCTCGCACGAGTGCCACGGGCGCACGGGCAAGGTCGTCGGGCCGACCACCATCAAGGACGCCATTCGCGCCGTCGTCGGCGTCTCGACCAAGTTGCCGTTGGGGGTGGCGCCCATCCGGTACGCCTGCGACAACGACGGCGGGATCTGGGTTGACCTCGCCGACAAGGACGGGAACTTCGTTCACGTCACGGCGCGGACAGTCAAGATCGAGAAGCGCAGCCCGGTGGCGTTCTACCGCCCTGCGGGGACGGGCGCGATGCCCATGCCGGAGTTGACCGAGAAGCCCGAGGTCACCGCCTGCGTGCTGACCGAGTTCTTCGACTTCCTCGCGGTGGGCAACAAGAGCCGGGCGGGGCTGTTCGCCATCCTCATGTCGGCCATGCGCCCGATGGAGCATCCGAAGACCGGGGCGCTCACCCGCTACACGGTGGGTGTGTTCAACGGCGAGCACGGGTCGGGCAAGAGCACACGGCAGATGTTCGTCCGCCGCATCATCGACCCACGCGAACCGGCCTCGATGAAGATGCCCGACAAGGTGGACGACCTCTGCATCTATTCGGAGAACTCCGCCGTCGTCTCGCTCGACAACCAGAGCAACCTCTCGCTGATGATGAGCGACGCCCTGTGCCGCGTGGCGACGGGCGATGGCAACGTGAAGCGCTCACTCTTCACGACCCGTGACCTCGCCGTCTTCCGTGGGGCACGTCCGATCCTGGTGAACGGGATCACGGACGTGGTGACCCGAGACGACCTGCTCGACCGCTCGCTCATCGTCCACGTCGAGCGGCCCGAGGAAACCAAGACCGACGACGAGTTGGAGGACAAGTTCAAGGAGCTGTGGCCGCGCGTCTTCGGGGGCTTGTGCTTCTGCATGATGGAGGCCCTCGACGGCCACGCCGACAGGGAGGTGAACCGGGCCATCCGCATGTTGCAAGCCGCCCGTTGGGCTGCGGCTGCCGAGGTGGCGGCGGGGTTTGACACGGGCGCGGTCGAGCAGGCGTACATGGCCGCCCGCGAGGAGGCCGTTGCCATTGCCGCCGACGATCCCTTCGTGACCGCGTTCCTCGCCGTCGTCGGCAAAGACTGGAAGAGCACGGTGACCAAGCTAACCGAGGAGCTGGTGGCCCACGTCGAGGCGCGTGACCCCGTGACCGGCAAGGCTACGAAGCGCCCGCCGAAAGGGTTCCCGACGACGGTTCCGATGGTGCGTTCCACGTTGAAGCGCAAGATGCCCGCGCTGCGGCAACTTGGGGTCGAGGTCGAGCGGACCGAGGAGCGCACGCCCACCGCGAGCAAGGTCGCGTTCATCCACTTCACCCGCAAGGTCGTTGACCCCGACGCGGTAGCCACCGTGGGCGAGGCCCCGACAACGAACGGCTACAACGGCGCGGGCATCGCCGTGGACGACAACGACCCCCTCTACAACGTGTAGGCGGAACATGCGTCCCGAAACTTCCGCGTGGTTTTTCGGCACGCCCTGGAGCGCTACATCTGGGACGTGGGCCGAGTTCGACCTGGTGCCTGGGCGGGGGTGGTCATGATGATCACGGCCATCATCGCGCACGACGGAACCATCACGGTCGGCCCCATCGACCCCGAGGACTACACGACGCACCGCGAGGGCATCATGCGCATCATGAGCACCCTCGGCTCGACGGTCGTGGAGACCGAGTGTCTCGAACCTTCCGAGGTCGAGGCCATCGTGCGTCGGCTCGCCGACCTGGCTAGGGGGCGGCCATGAGAGCGGTGCTCTACGTGAGGCTCTCGAAAGAAGACCGAGCGGGGAAGAACGAGGGCATCGACTCGACCAAGATCCAGACGACGGACGGGACGAGTGCGATCCGCGACCAGGGTTGGCAGCTTCATTCCGTCATCATCGACGACGACGTTTCGGGCACGGTGCTCGCTCGTGATGGGCTCACCCAAATCCGAGACCTCGCCAAGAAGCGCGAGATCGACGTGGTTGTGGTCCGAGACCTCGACCGATTCTCGCGCCTCTCTCCCGCTCGGACGATGGCACTGCTACAGGAGTTGGCCGACTGCGGCGTGCGCGTATGGACCTACCAGTCCAAGTCCCCGGTCGAGCTGTCAGGCATGGCGAGCATGATGACGTTCGTGCAAGCGATCAGCGCCGAGGCGGAAGCAAAGAAGGCGAGTGAGCGTGTGAAGGCCGCTCTTGCGGGTCGAGCCCGTGACGGTCGAGCCGTGAAGCGGGCGCCGTATGGGTACACCATCGAGGACCGGGGCAAGGAGGGTCTTCGGTGGGCCATCGTCGATGCCAAGGCGGCGGAGGTGATCCGTATCGCCGAACTGACGTTGCAGATCGGGAGCAAGAACGGCGCGGTGAACAAGCTGAACGAGCTTGGCATCCGCGCACCTGCGGGTGGTCCGTGGCGCATCTCGTCGTTGACGAAGGTGCTCGCCCAACCCCTTTATCGCGGCGTCTATCACCACGCGGGGGAGACCATCCTCCATCCCGAGCTGCGCATCTTCGACCCCGAGCTTGAAGCCCGTGTCGATGCGTTCCTCGCCAAGAAGTCAGTCCCGTGGGGTTCCACGCCGCGCCATCTTTCGACGAGGTTCGTGAGGTGCGGGGTCTGCTCGGGATGCCTCGTCGCCACCATGTCAGCGCGTTCGGCGGGGTTCTCCCTCGTGTGCGATCTGCACCGGCAGGGGGGATGCGAGGGCATCGGCTATAGAGCTGAGCCCCGTGTTGACGCCGCCTTGCTGTCGGCGGTCGGCGCCGTCGTGACCGACGCCATGTGGGGCAAGGTCAAGGAAGTCCTACGGGAGGCGCTCGAAGCCCAACGTCAAGCCGACAAGCACGAAGCCGAGGTCGAGCGTCTACGTCGGGAAGTCCAGACCGCTGAGCGGCGCATCCGATCCGCCGAGGAACTCGTGCTCGACTCCGAGGGTGCCGAACGTGAGACGCACAGAGCCAGCTTGCGCGCCGAGCTGCAACGTGTGGAATCGCTCAAGGCGCGACTTCGGCAAGTAGAGGCCACGGCCACGCCCGCCACTCCCGAGGCCATCCTCGACGAAGCTGAGCGCCGCGTTCACCAACTTCGCGATGCCCTCGCCAAGGGCGGCATCGAGGCCATGCCCGCCGTGCAGGCCATCATGGGCAACGAGAGGTTCAAGGCGACCAAGATCCCCGAGGGCTGGAAGATAAAGGCCCGAATCTCCACGGCAAACGTGTACGAAGTTTCCTCCACTCAGCGGTGCTGTATTGCCACTCGTACGACGCACGGCGTGCGACCGACTCGGTCACGAGCTTGACCGTGCCGGAGACGGTGCCCGGCCTCGCGCCGAAGACGCGCTTGGCGTGCACCGCGACCTTGCGGACGTTGACGCCCGCGCTCTGGATGACCGCCGCCGCGTTGTCGGGGTTGGCGTCGGCCATCTTCTGGATGTAGGCCTTCAGCTGCTCGAGCAACGTGACGAGCGCGGCGCGCTTGTCGTTGCGGATGGCGACGGCGCCGTGCGTGCGCGCCTTCGCCGCGGTCTCGGCCGTCTCCAGGTCGGTGATCGCCTGGATGACGGTCGCCAGCGTGGGATCGGGGTTGGGGAACGCCGCGTTGCCGGTCATCGCCTGCACCATGGACTTGGCGAGGGCGATGAGAGCGGGGACGGGACGCGGCAGCTTGAGGGACACGAGAGCACGAGGGGGACGATTGGGGGTAGCCATGACGGACTCCTGATCGGATGGACAACGCGGACGTGCACGCCATGAAGCGTGCGCTTCGAAGAGGGACTGCAGCGGATGGATCGATGAATGTGGCTGGTGGTTCACCTCCGTCGGCTGGGAGATTGCGGAAAAAGGCGGTGGCTTCGCGAAAAGCGGCGATGGATGTGAGGACCGCGGCGGTTCATCTCGGGAGAGCGGCTCGTGGTTCGATGAATGAGGCGATGAGGTTTCGTCGAGCGGCGATCCCATCGGGCAGAGACGACGGGAGATCGATCCGCGCGGCTCTTGGATCCGGTCGAGCGGCGTGACCGACATGCATCGCGGCGATCACCCCGTGCCGCGCGTCATTTCCTTTGAATCGGCACGCGATGCTCGTGTGCATCGTGTGCCGTGGTTCGAGTCGAGCGGCGCGACCTCGACGCCGAGCGACGATGGGAAAACATCGGGGTGCGTTCACTCCAGTAGTAGCCGCGTTCACTCCATGACGAGCGGCTGTACGCAGACCACGAGCACCGTTTCACGTGAGTGAAGCGACGCGACGCGCTGGACGAGCCTCTTTCCACGTTCGACGAGCGGAATTTCATGTCCGACGCGACGCGCTGCCCGGTCGTCGAGCCGCATTCGTAGGGATGCAAGCGGCTCTCCCGCTCCGCCCAGCGGCGCCGGCCCGTGTTCGGTCGAAACCGCCCACACGCCGGACGCCGCTCCGTGGGGCCGCGTCGTTTCTGCCTCTCTACCCTTGGGGCTTTCGCGTCCTCCCGGTATCAGGACGCCCAGGACGGCCCGATTCGGGCAGCTCGCCCGCGTCGGCGCGGATGCGCTCGAGCGCGCGGATGCTCCGCCAGAGCGGGGGGATCTTCTCCTCGATTTCGGCGAGGGGTACGAGGAGCGTCCTCCCGGCACGCACCAGCGCGACGCCGCTGGACCGGAGCAAGCGCCGGAGAAGCCGGGTGTCGACGTTCGCGGCGCGCGCGAGGACCACGATCGGGTAGAGCGCCCTGGGCTGCACGGAGATGGGACCGTCGTCGCGACGCCGGTGCATCAGCCCACCTCCTCTTCCTGCGGCACGACGCTCGGCCCGTCGCCGCGCGCCCGCTCGTAGGCGCGCACGGCATGGGCGCACGCGCGCTCGACCTCCTGCCGCCAGGCGCTCACCGCCGCCGGGCCGCCGGCGCGGACGACCTCCTCGAGCCACGCGGCGGCGGAGTCCGCCTTCGTGACGCCGCGGACCACCGCGGTCATGTACGCCGCGCGGAAGCTCGCGCTGACGACGAGCGCGCCCGCGAGGCAGCCGCTGCCGAGGGCGCGCTCCACGCGCTCCGACCACGGCCGCTCGATGTAGAGGCCCGCCAGCAGGAGCGGGTCGGCGACCGGCAGGGCCTCGAGCCGCGCCTTGATCTTGCTGGCCGCGTGCAGCGCCTCCTGGCGCGCCTCGACTTCCTCGAGGCTCAGCGCGGTCTCGCGGCGGAGCATCGGGTAGTACGTCGACGGCTGGTCGATCGCCGCCTCCGCCTCGTTGAAGAACCAGAACAGCTCCTCTTCGGCCGCCGGGCTGGGCGACACGTCGGGGAGCTGCACTTGCGGGTACGCGTACTTCGATGGATCGATAGGCGGCATGACGGCACTCCCTCCGGGGGCAGGGGGCGTCTGGCGCCTCTCTTGGAACGCGAACGGCACTTCACCAACGCTGGACGGCTTGCGGGAAAAGTCGGCCACGAGGGGCCTCCTCTCGTTGCGAGCGCGTCTGGCGCGTCCGGGGTTGCTATTAGGGGAATGGCACCCGAATCGGGGGAGCGTGACAGGAAATCGTCACGGACCCTGTCGGTTGGTGCCCTACTGCTCGACGAGCACCGCCACCGAGCGCGCCTTCACGTCGAGCGTCGCCCCGCCCAGCGGCATCTCCGCGCCCGACGCCGCGAAGGCCCCGCTCGCGCTGTCGCCCGCGACGTACCACGCCTTCCCGCCGCCCGCGGCCGGCACCGTCGCCGTGATGTCCGCCGCCCAGCCGTTCCACGCGACGTAGAGCGACCGCGCCGTGTCGCCGCCCTCCTGCCCGTCGACGCGCCACGCGAGGAAGTGGTTGTTCGCGTTCCCCATGTACGCCGCGCTTGCCGGCGCGCCGGTCGTGTCGAGCCACGCGACGTCCGGCAGCCCGTTGCCGAGCGCGCGGAGGAGTACGCGTTCGCGCTGGACGCGATGGGGCTCGGGAGGCGGCCCTGAGCGCCTACGACGACGCCGTCGCCCCCTGCCGCTCCGCAAACGCCTTCACCAGCTCCCCGTACGCCTCCATCGGCGGGAACTCCTCGAACGAGTGCACGGCGCCGGTGACCGCCCACGGCAGCCTGGTCTTCGCGTAGCTCTCGACGAACGGCGCGAACCACGCGTGATCGTCGAACATGGTCGGGCGCACGTTGACGATGTGCGGCGCGATGGCGGCTCGCGTGAACATCCAGGTCATGCAGTACGCGCAGAAGAAGTGCTGCGCGTCGGGGCCGTGCAGCCCGCCGATCACCGGGTCGCCCCTGGTGACCTCGAACGCGTCGGCGAGGAACATCGCCGTCAGGGAGAACGCGCTCGACGACATGCGCTGACAGCCGGGGCAGTGGCACGCGAGCGTGATCAGCGGCGCGCTCGTCGCGCGGATCCGCACGCGATCGCAGCGGCAGCCCCCCTCCATCGGAAGCTTCATGCCGCGACAGTAGCCGGTCTTCGGCGTCGAACGAAGCGCCGCCTGGGCGAGCCGATGGCTAGCGCGCTCCGCCGTCCGGCTCGTCGTCAGGGACGAAGTTGATCGGATACACGACCGTGACGACGCCGCCACTCGGCTTGGGGAACCCCAGCTCGCGGAACCCATGCAGCACGCACCGGATGACGTTCGCGTCGGGCATCGTGCTCCCGACGTCGTCCGCCGCCGTCACGAGTCCGCCGCGATCGATCACGAACTTCACCTTGACCTGTCCGCGCAGATTCGGGTCGCGACGCAAGCCGTCCTCGTAGCAGATGCGGAACCGGGCAAAGCTGGCGCGCACCGTCTGCTGAATGACGACCGGTTCCAGACGCGGGTATGCCGGTCGGCTCGGCGCTGCGCTCGCCGGTGCCGGCGCCGGCGACTGCGCCGACGGCGAAGCCGCGTTCCCGCGGCACGCCACGGCCGCCGGCACGAGCACGAACGAGAGCATCCGCCGCATGCGGCGACGATAGCACCGGCAGCCCGAGCGCCCGTGCCTGCGCCTCGACGAGCGCCCGCTGAACGAGACGTCGGCGCGACGTGCGGTCGTGCCGATATCTTCTCCCGCCCCCGAGCCCGCGCGATACTCCCTGCCGTGGAGGGCCTGCAGCCGCTGGTCGTTCTGCTGCTCTTCGCGGCGATCGGCGTCGTCGTCGTGCAGTCCCTGCGGCTCGCGCGGCAGCGCCAGATCGCGAGCGCCTACCAGGCAGCGGCCGCGCGCGAATATCGGCGCCACGTCGCGCACCACGAACGCTCGGCGAGAGCCGTCGCAGGGGAGTCGAGCGCCCACGTACTCCTCGCCCGCGCCGGCTACCGCGTGCTCGAGCACCAGGTCGCCGGGTCGTGGACGGTCCACGCCGACGGTCGGCCGCAGACCTTCGATCTGCGCGGCGACTACCTCGTCGCCCGTGAGGGGCGATGCTACGTCGCCGAGGTGAAGACGGGGCAGCAGGCGACACGGCTCTCGCATGCCGCCACGCGAAGGCAGCTGCTCGAGTACCGGGCCGCGTTCGACGTCGACGGCGTGCTGCTGGTCGACGCCGACCAGGAGACGATCACCCACGTCGAGTTCGAGCAGGCGGATCGCCTGGCCTCGAACGCCGGGACCAGCTCCAACGCGCTTGCGCCCGGCGGACGTGCGCGCATCCTCGCGCTGCTCGTCGTGTTCGCCGCCGGGTTGCTCGTGGGCGCGGCCCTAACGCTCCACGCATCGTGACGCGGTCCGGAACGACGCGCCGCGCAAAGGCAGCACGAGTGAAAGGAGAATCCGCGCGCATGACTCGACTCGGGGCCTTGCCACGTGCCCGTCACGCGGGCACGTAACCGCGAGAACGGGATCGAGGTGGAGGGGGGATCGACGAAACATGAGCATGGCGCGCATCACTCGGGACCCGCCCCCGAACCTGGAGCACGGCGTCGCGCGCGCGCTCGTCGAGCTGCTGCGGTCCGTCGGCGAGGACTGGGATGCCGCCATTCGCCGGATGCTCCAGGTCGACGCGGACACGCTCCAGGTCGATCGCGTCAACGTCTGGAGCCTGCAGGAGGAGGGCTCGAGGCTGCACTGCGACGCGGGGTACATCGCGACCTCGGGCGCGTTCGAGCGAGGAGCCACGATCTCGGCCGACCAATGCCCGGAGTACTTCGCCGCGTTCCGCGAGGCTCGCATCATCAACATGGCGGATGTCCAGCGCGATCCCCGCTGTCGCGGGCTCCGCGACTACTGCTCGAGCCGCGGGATCTCGTCGATGCTCGACGTCCCTCTCTGGAGCGACGGGCGGCCCTCGGGCGTGCTCTGCCACGAGCACGTCGGGCCGAGTCGGACCTGGACGGCGAGGGAAGAGGACTTCGCGCTGGGCGTCGCGCAGCTCGTCGCATCGACGCTCTCCGCCGCCGCGCACTCGCGCACCAAGGCCGCGGCGCAGCGCGCGGGACTCCTGGACACCCTCTCGCGCTCCCTCCTGGCCGTGGTCGACCGCCGTGCCGTGGCCAAGCGCGCCCTCTCGTTCGCCGTTCCCGCGCTCGCCGACCTGGCGTTCTTCTGGTGGAAGACGGACGGCGACGAGCTCGAGCTCCTGTCGTTCCGGCACGCGAATGCGCGCGACCAGGCGAACGCGGAAGAGTTGGTCCGCGGGCTCCGCGACGGCGTGACGCCCGCGCTGCCGCGTCGCGTGCTTCGTGAGCGCCAGGCGGTCCGGGTTCCGGCGTTCTCGGCGGCGGCGTTCGAGAAGTACTGGGTCGAGCCGCGCGAGCGAGGCAACATCGAGCGACTCGGCCTGCGCTCGCTCGTCTGCGTCCCGCTCGCGTTCGGCGGGAAAGTCTTCGGCGTCCTGAGCCTCTTCTCGTCGAGTCGCTGCTACGACGACGACGACCTCTCGCTCGCCGAGGACTTCGCGGTCCGCATCGCGGCCGCGCTCGAGAACACGCGCCTCTACGGGCTCGCGCAGGAGGCCATCCGGGCGCGCGACGATTTCCTCATCCTCACGGCGCACGAGGTGCTCACGCCGCTGACGGCGCTGCAGCTCAACGTCCAGCGGACGCTCCGCCGCGCGCCCGCGGCTGCGCGGGAGGCTTGCGGCCTGGAGACGATAGCCGGCCAGGTGCGTCGCTTCAGGGACCTGATCGAGCGGATGCTCGAGGCGCTGCACATTCGCGGGGAGGGCGTCACGCTCATGACGTGCGAGTGCGACTTGGCGCCCATCGTGCGCACGGTCGTCGAGCGCCTGGCCGAGCCGGCGCGCTGCGCCGGCACGCGCATCGAGGTGGGCTCGCTGGCGACGGCGATCGGGCGCTACGACTGCGCGAAGATCGCGCGGATGGTCTCGGAGCTCGTCGACAACGCGATCAAGTTCTCGGACCGGAAGCCCGTCGAAGTCGACCTGCGCTCGACCGACGGCCGCGTGGAGCTGTCGGTCCGCGATCACGGCATCGGCATTCCGGAGGACCGCCTGTCCGCGATCTTCAGCCCGTTCGAGCGCGCCGTCGCCACCGAGCACTTCGGCGGCCTCGGGCTCGGGTTGTACATCGCGAGGGCCATCGCGGAGGCGCACGGCGGATCGATCGACGTCACGAACATCCCCGGCGACGGCACGCGGTTCGTCGCGCGTCTCCCCGGCCACGGCGCGTCGAGCCCGGCGACACATTAAATAGACGTGCCGGCAGCAGGAGCGCCGCTCTTCAGCGCTCCTGCTGCCGGACACGAGGTCAAGCCGTGGTGGGCTCACTCACTCCGGCTTCGCGACGTCGGCGATGGCCGCCACGGGCACGACGGCCGGACCGACGACCGCCGGACCGACCACGCCCCCGCCGCAGGCCGGCAGCGACTGGTTGAAGCCCTGCTGTCCGGTCACCGCGTTGTTGGCACCCGTGAAGATCTGCAGCGCGGCGTTCGCCTGGTTCGACTGCGCCGTGATCTGCAGGATCATGTGGTGCGAGTTGAGATACGACAGGTTGTTGAAGACCATCGACGAGCTCTGCTGGCTGTTCGAAGCGCTCTGGTTCTGCTGCGCGATGGCCTGCTGGCTGGCGAGGTTCGACGTGGCCGCGCTGGCCGCCGTCGAGTTGGCCGCCGCTTGCTGCGCCGCCTGTGCCAGCGACTGGTTCATGTTGTGCGCAACGACCTGCTGCTGGTTGACGGCCTGGGTCGTCACCGCATGGGTCGTGTCGGCCGTCTGATTGGCCACGCTGTTGGCCGAGCTCGACGCGGACTGCTGAGCGACCGTGTTCTGCGCGGCGGTGGCGTGGTTCAGCTGGCTGCTGGAGGCGGTGGCCGCGTTCTGCGCGGCTCCCTGGTTGTACGCGTTCTGCGCGGCGCTGTCGGTGTGCGCGGCGTTGTTCGCGGCCGTCGCGTTGTTGTACGCCGCCGCCTGGTTGGCCGCGCTCTGCGCCGCGTTGTTGGCGGTCGCCTGATTGGTCGCCGACTGCAGCGCGTTCTGGTTCACGTTCTGGCCGTTGGCGAACGAGCTGCCGAGCGGTCCGATGAAGCCGCCGAACCCGACGCCGATCCCGGCCTTGGCGGCGCCGGGGGACAGGAAGGATCCGAACGCGTTCGCGTTCATGTTGTTCGCCGTGAACGCGTTGTTCGCCGCGAGGTTGTTGGACGAGGCGGCCTGCGACGCGTTCTGCGCCAGCTGCTGGCTGCCCGCCGCCTGCGCCGCGTTCGACGCCGAGTTGTTGGCCTGCGCGGCCTGCAACGAGTTGCCGCTCGCCTGCTGGCTGGCCGCCGTCTGCGCGGCGTTGGCCGCGTTCAGGTTGTCGGTCGCCGCGGCCGAGTTGGTCACGACGTTCGACGCAGCCGCCTGCTGGGCCGCCTGGTGGGCGTCCTGGTGAGTCACGGCCGTGTCGGTCGTGGTGACCGCCGAGCCGGTGTTCTGGACGACGGTCTGGTCGTCCTCGTGGACGGCCTGATTCGCCGCCATGCTGGACTGCGCGGCGTTCTGGGCCGCCTGCTGGCTCGTGGCCTGGTTGGCGACCGTGTTCTGGGTGTAGGAGTTCAGCATCGCCTGCATCGCGGCGCTGGCCTGCTGCGCCGTCTGATTGATCTGCGTCTGGGCGCCTTGGTCGTCGACGTTGTAGAGCTGCGACTGCAGGTTCGACAGGTTGTTGCTGTTGTTCGCCTGGTTGAACGCGACGAAGTTGATGGCCTGCGGCGACGTGATGCCGAAGCTCGCCGTGAACCCGCAACCGGTCGCCGTGAAGCCCAGCGGCGTGATGACGGTCTTCTGCGAATCCGTCGCCGTGGGCTCGTTGGCCGACGCCGTCGTCTTGGCCCCCACGCTGCCGTCGCCGCCGCACCCGGCCGTGAGCATCGCGGCCATCAGGCCGATGGCCACCGTGCCGAGCGCACCGCGTCGAACGTAAGCTCGATTCATCATGACCTTGCCTCCTCTATCGATTCTCTTTCGATGTCTGGAACGCGCCGTGTGCGGGGGTCGTGACTCATTCGTTCCGCGACACGGCACGGCCACGCCCGTCAGCAACCGACGTACCCGGGTCATCTCTTCGCGCGGCGCGGTTTGGCCCTGCGATCGCCGGGTGGATGACGCCGCTTGCGCCATCGCCGGGATCCGGCCGGGCGCGACGCTCTGCCGCGCGGCCCCCGAGAGCCGGCGGCCGTCCGTGCCTGCGCGCAACGCACGACCTGCGACGCTAGCGGGACGCGAAGATTCACTGAGTCAGCGCTGTCACCGCTCGGCTCACGATCCTGCGGTAGCGATTCGCGGGCTGCCGTCGCGCTTCTCGAGCAATCCGCGTGCGCGGTCGCGTTACCGCGGAGGACACAGTGAGAGCAGGGCGCACGCGGTGACGCTTCGCCTGCGCGTCATCGAATCTCGGTCGAGTAGTCGCCTCGCGTCGCGGTGAACAGTCGACGAATCCGCTGCGTTCCCGGGTTCGACGCGGCCGCTCGCGCGATCGGCGCCTCGCCGTGGGGAACACGGGTTGCTGGGAGCCGGCCGTGCTCCTGGAGCACGGGAACAGCTCGGAGCTGCTCCGTCCTTCGACACATCCGACGACTTCACATCCGAACCTAGGGGAGCCTTGAACATGAAATCGCGTACGCTTCTTTCCCTCTTCGCGCTGACGCTGGCCGCGAGCTCGACCGCCTGCTCCGCGGGCCCGCAGCAGGGCACCGATCAGGCCGAGCCGACGGCGACCACCGACAGCGCGATCATCACGACGACCGGCAACGTCATGGTCTGGCCGGCGGGCCCCGTCACCTGGAATGGGCTCGTGGGCACGTGGCCCATCAACGTGTGGGCGCCGATGCCGATCGGCGCGCTCGCGTTCG
>Ga0080006_1251806_pt1 | contig 16968 bp, 10 predicted proteins | sample RS3BMetagenome_FD_69209 | JGI IMG/M metagenome (GOLD analysis project Ga0080006, IMG submission 69209) | Ferric oxide microbial mat and aquatic microbial communities from Rainbow Spring, Yellowstone National Park, USA - RS3B (SPADES... ... | reverse complement strand
GTGGCCACGGCCGGCGCTTCCACTGCGGCCGGCTGAGACTTCCGGGTAAAGGCGGCAAGTCCGGTAGATTTCTTGCTGGTCATAGCTTCCTCGTTTAGCGTTGTTGCGTCATTGAGGCTTGACGCTATGGCGTCATGCCGGTGCGATGGGCAATCCACTGCCATAGCGCACGGATTTCGCCGGCAGCCTTGCCGTCGCTCTCTGTTTGATGTTTTGTCTCAGGTCTTCCTTGATTGTTTCTGTCACTAAGTTCGGGTCAAACTCGATCGTTGTTATTCCAAAATTTTGTTTTTGCAGTTCGACGCTTTTCTTGGCATTCGAGCCGCTAACTTCGAACCATGACCGATCGGAGCTCAAGAGCGGCGTAGAGTATCTCGACAGATACTTTCGGACGCAGGCTGGGCAGGACGCGCAGAGGAACATGGCTGCGCCTTTCGTCCTGGTGCTGCCGAACGGGATGATCGCGGGTTACTACGTGATCTCCGCGGTGTCTGTGCAGCTCGGCGAACTGCCGGCGCAAACGGTGAGGAATGTGCCAAGATATCCGCTGGTCCCGGCGACGCTTCTGGGGCGGCTCGCCGTGGATCGGCACCACCAGGGAAAAGGCTGTGGGCGGTTTCTTCTGGCCGATGCCCCGTATCGGGCGGCCCGAAGCGCGCACGCCTCATTCGCAGTCATTGTGGATGCGAAGAATGAGAACGCGCGGCGCTTCTACGAACGCGAGAGCTTCTTGCCATTTCCAGATCAGCCAATGAAACTGTTTCGGCCGATGGGGGATATCCGAAGGCTGTTCGATTAATTAATGCGCTAATGTTGGACGCATCTTAGGAAAATAGAAGAGAAGCGGGGGGATCAGAATGAGGGTGTTTGAATTCGACCGTCGTCTCGTCGATTCCTATGCCCGTTTCTCGCGGTCATTCAGCACTATCCGATCGGATGATCTGAAGTCGGAGATCGATCGGCAGTACGATGCCGGCCGCTTCTGGCCGGACGCGCTTCTGTCTCTCAACCCTCGATATCTTCAAGGGCCGACGGTCGACGATTTGGTTGCCTCGGGTGATCTCGATGAGGCGACGGGCAGAATATTCCGGTTCGGCTCGACGCCTTTGCGGTTCTATCGCCACCAGGCGCAGTCCATCGCCAAGGCGCGGGCGGGCCAGAGTTACGTCGTCACGACCGGAACCGGCTCCGGCAAGTCGCTCTGCTTTTTCGTCCCCGTGGTTGACGCGATCGTTCGCGCACGGAAGGTGGACAATGCGCGTAGAACCAGCGCTGTCATCATTTATCCGATGAACGCCCTGGCGAACAGCCAGATCAACGAGATCGAGAAATTCATCTCCCAATCCGGCCTGCCAACAGAGATCAGGCCGGTAGTGCGACGTTACACCGGCCAGGAGAGTCAAGAGGAGCGGCAGCGGATCGCAGACAACCCGCCGGATATTCTGCTCACCAACTTCATGATGGCCGAATTGCTTCTGACACGACAGGACAGCCTCGACACCAAGGTTATAGAGAACGCGCGCGGTTTGAATTTTATCGTCCTCGACGAGTTGCACACTTATCGCGGTCGCCAGGGCGCCGACGTCGCCATCCTCGTCCGCCGCCTTCGAGATCGCTGTACGCTAGACAAGGCTCCGATCTGCATCGGAACATCGGCCACGATGGCGAGTGAAGGGTCTGACGCCAATCGCGCGCAGGCCGTAGCTGACGTTGCGTCCCGTCTTTTCGGGGTTTCCATAGGACCGGAAGGCGTCATCAACGAGTCGCTTGAACGGGCAACGGATGACCGGCTGAAGCTTGATGATGTGCGGCCGAAGCTCGCGTCTGTCGTGACATCCGCGCTGCCAAGCGTGTTGACCGATGAGATCCTGAGGGAGCACCCTCTGGCGGTCTGGACCGAATTGGCAATCGGGCTGGACGACGCGCAGGAACTCAAGCGCAAGAAGCCCATTCCGTTTGAAGAGGCCGTGGGGCTGCTATCAAAGGACAGCGGCGTCGCCGTCGAAACCTGCCGAAGCAGCCTCGAGACATTTCTAACCCGGGTAAGCTTGCCGGAAACAGAACGAGGCGGCTCCGGGACCGGTGCATTCCTGACATTCAAGCTTCACCGGTTTATCTCCGGCGCGGGTGAGGTCTTCACCACGCTGGCCGAGAAGCCTAGGAGTGTTTTTTTCGAAGGTCAGCTCGAAGACCCCAGCGCGCCAGGCCATCGCCTCTATCCCACCCGTTTCTGCCGGGAGTGCGGACATGAGGTCCATGTTGTCACCAAGATTGAGGATGCCAAGGGCACGCTGTTCTTACCAAGGAACATAGACGATACGCCGCTAGACGATCAGGAGGGCGAGGCTGCAGGTTATCTGATCCCTACGGGCGACGGCGACCCCGACTACGTGTTCACGGGTGAGATCGAATCTTATCCCGAGGATTGGCGCGAGGAGCGCGACGGCATCGAACGACTCCGCGCGAACCGGAAACGACGAGTGCCCAAGATGGTCACTGTTGCGCCCGACGGCCGCCTCGGTTCATCGGGCAAGAGCTTCTGGTTCATACCCGGAAAGTTTGGGTTCTGCCCATGCTGCCTTGACCAACCACACCCCAGCATGCGGGAACGCACCAAGCTAGCGGGGCTGTCGGGCGAGGGCCGCAGTTCAGCCACGACGCTCCTTGTCGCAACCGCCCTCGAATGGATGAATAGGTCCGACAGCGGCGTCCCCAAGGAAAAGCGCAAGCTTCTCGGGTTTACCGACAATCGTCAGGATGCCGCCCTTCAAGCAGGGCACTTCAATGATTTTGTATTCGTCAGCCTTCTGCGCGGCGCAATCCTGCGAGCCGTTCTGGACGCCGGCGACGACGGTTTGACCGAGGACGAATTCGGCTTGCGGATCGTGAGGGCGCTCGGATTCACTGCCGATAACCGAGATGCGCGCGTCCACTGGATGCTGGATCCCGAGGCGGGGGCCGCGGTCTGCGAGAACGCCCAGCGCGTCCTCCAAAAGGTTCTAGCCTATCGGCTTTGGACGGACCTGCGTCGGGGGTGGCGCTATACCAACCCAAGCCTGTCCGTTCTCAGACTCATCGATGTCGAGTTCGTCGGCCTCGATGATATTGCTGAAGACACCGAGCGTCTGGCTGCTATCCGGCCGGAATTCGGCGCGCTTGATGCTGCTGCGCGCAAGGTGATGTTCAAGAAGCTCCTCGGCGCCATGCTCGAAGGCTTGGCAGTCGGAACGGAAGCGCTCGACCGGAGCGTTCTCGATGGAGTCGCCAAGAAATCCCGCAGCCTGCTGCGCGCCCCGTGGGCTATCGACATTAAGGAGACGCTCCTAAGACGAACGACTCTGTTCCTGCAAGCCCCGGGCAAAGAGCAAGCAAGCCTGCAAGAGGAGCAGACGATCGTTCGTGCCGGCTACAATTCCCGCATCGAACGTCTGATCAACCGCAAGAGCGTTATCGGGACTAAGCTGGGCAAGGCTGACTACCTGGCGGCCATAACCGGTATGATGGACCTTCTCTATCAGGATCGATTGGTATTGCCTGTCGAGTTGAAGAGGGATCTGCAAGGTTGGCGTCTGTCGCCGTCAGCCGTCCGTATCGTGCCCGGCGAAGCCATTCGGCGCGGCACGGCGCAGGGCAACCGTTACTTTCATGATCTCTACAATGAGATTGCTGCCGACCTGAAGGCCGGCCAGAGCAAATTCTGGGGTCTCGAAGCTCGTGAACACACGGCCCAAGTAGACCAAAAACAACGCGAATGGCGCGAGTGGCGCTTTCGGTTCGAGAAGGAAGACCAGGACAATCTCGCAAGAAGCGCCGACGACCTCAAGAAGGCTGGCGAGTCGGAGCAGTTTTTGCCCGCCCTGTTCTGCTCGCCGACGATGGAACTCGGCGTCGATATATCGGAGCTCAACGCTGTCTATCTGCGAAATGTGCCGCCGACACCGGCCAACTACGTCCAGCGCGCTGGCCGCGCGGGTCGTTCTGGGCAGGCAGCTGTCATCGTGACCTATTGCGCCGCCCAATCGCCTCACGACCAGTACTTCTTCGAGAGGCGCAACGAGATGGTTGCGGGCGTCGTTCGTCCGCCTGCCCTCGACATCACCAATGAAGAACTCGTGCGTTCGCATCTGCACGCCGTTTGGCTTGCCGAGGCGAAGCTCGCCCTGTCTCCAGACATCCCCGAGATTCTCGATCTGACGCAAACGGGGTACCCGCTGAAGCAGGAGATCCAGGACGTCATCAACCGGCCAGGATTGGCGATAACTGCGCAGGCTCCGATGATGCGCATTCTTGAGCAGATCCTTGCTTCGGTGGAGGGCCGCAAGCCCGCCTGGATGAACGATCCGAATGCGTTCGTTTCCTCCGTCGCGCTGCGGGCGCCACAGGAATTCGATCGCGCCTTCGATCGGTGGCGGGAGCTCTACAACTCTGCCCGGAGGCAGCTCATTGAAGCCAATGCTCGCTCCGAGAGGATAGGTCTCTCAGCGCAGGACCGTCGTCGCATCAAGGCCTCTCAGATGCAGGCCAGTGAGCAAATCGCCACTCTCGAGCAGGGCAAAGCCTCGAACGGCTGGGACTTCTACTCTTACCGTTATCTCGCGACGGAAGGTTTCCTGCCAGGATACAATTTCCCCCGGTTGCCGCTCTACGCGTTCATTCCTGGCGAGGAGAAGACCGGTTCGTTCCTTCAGCGCTCCCGCTTCCTGGCTATCTCGGAGTTTGGGCCGCGCAGCCTGATCTATCACGAAGGCCGTGCTTACAGGGTTATAAAGGCGAAGCTGCCTCCGGAAGTGAGAACGGGCGATGGAGAGAAGCTCGCTACCCGAGATGTCTACATTTGCTGGAACTGTGGCGCCTGCCATGACGGCGAGGTCGAGCGCTGTCACGCCTGCAACAGCCCGATGGCCGGCGAGACGCCCGTGCGGCAGACGCTTCGGATCGACAATGTCGAGGCTGCTCCCGCCGAGCGCATCACCGCGAACGACGAAGAGCGCGTCCGGCAAGGCTTTGATATTCAGACTGTCTTTTCTTGGCCGAGACGCGATGGGCGAGTACAGGTCACCGAGGCCGATTTTCGCTGCGAGGGTGCCTCAATCTTCACCCTGCAATATGCTAACAGCGCCGAGATCAGCCGGATCAACAAGGGGCTGAAGCGACGGGCCAATCAGACCGTCTTCGGCTTCTACATCGATCCCCGCAGCGGGTACTGGGCCAAGTCCGACGACGAGGAGACCGACGTCGATATGCCGCCCGATGTCGTGAAGTCCGTTCGGGTCGTCCCTATCGTTCGCGACCACAAAAACGCGCTGCTCTTCCGGTTCAACGATCCGAGGGCCTACGCGCCCGAGACGGTTGCGACCGTTCAGCACGCCTTAATGAGAGGCATTGAGGTCGTCTTCCAGCTGGAGGAGGGCGAGGTCCTCGCTGAGCCATTGCCTGCCCGCGATAACCGTCGCGCCATCCTGGCCTATGAAGCCACGGAAGGCGGCGCCGGAGTGTTGGGCCGTCTCATTGAGGATCCCCAGGCGCTCAGCAGGGTGGCCCGCGAAGCGCTGACCCTGATGCATTTCGACAAGGTCGATGAAGCGATCGCGGCAGGCGATGCCAAGCGGCTCGTCAGCCGCGACGGGGAGGCGTGCGTCCGCGGATGCTATCGTTGCCTGCTTTCCTACATCAACCAACCCGATCACGAGCTGATCGACCGTACGAGGGACGAAGCAAAACAGCTGCTGATTGATCTGGCGCGGGGGCAGGTGGTGCTTGCCGCGTCGGCCAGCCCGTCGGGCGAAAGCGCGGAATGGGAGCGTGCCTTCAAGGATGCTGGGCTCCCAGCTCCCGATGCGTCCGTCATCACCTTCTCCGGTCAGACGATGAGGTTCACCTGGCGCAGCCACTACATCGCTGCCTGCGTCTCTCCTCTGACTGAGGGAGCGCGCCAGGAAGCTGAGTCCAAAGGCTGGACGCTGTTCGAGCTGCCGGAATCGATTGCCGCGGGTGTACCCGAGGCCTTGATCGCGATGTTTGGGGGAACATCCCGATGATGGTGAATTTCACCCCCGGAGATCTGGTCCGCGCCCGCGGGCGTGAATGGGTCGCATTGCCGTCGCCGCAGGAGGGCATTCTGGCGCTTCGCCCGCTCTCAGGCAGTGAGAACGATACGGTGATCCTCGACCCCAAGCTCGAGATTCTCCCTGTCGAGCCTGCCCGTTTCGATCTACCTGCCGACGCTGCGGTGACCGTTCAAGCGAAGGCGGCGCTGCTCGCGGATGCGATGCGGCTGACACTGCGACGCGGTGCGGGCCCCTTCCGGTCCGCCGCGCAACTCGCCTTCGAGCCGCGGACCTATCAACTCGTGCCCCTGCTGATGGCCCTTCGTCTGCAGGTGCCGCGCCTGCTCATCGCGGATGATGTCGGCATCGGCAAAACCATCGAAGCTGGCCTGATATTGCGCGAGTTGATGGATCGAGGCGAGGTGGATGCATTCTCGGTGCTCTGCCCGCCGCATCTTGTCGATCAATGGCTAAGAGAGCTGAAGGCGCGCTTCGGGATCGACGCCGAAGCTGTCACGTCCGGCACCGCCAGCCGACTGGAGCGCAGACTGCCGCTCGCCCAGACCATCTTCGACGCCTATCCCTTCACGGTGGTCAGTCTCGACTACATCAAGGCGGAGAAGCGACGCGAAGGCTTTGCGCGCACCTGTCCGGACTTCGTGATCGTCGATGAGGCGCATGCGTGCGTCGGCACGCACCAGGGGCGGCAGCAGCGTTTCGCGCTTCTGAAGGGGCTCGCCCAAGATCCAAAGCGGCGGATGATTCTTCTGACGGCAACACCGCATTCAGGAGACGAAGACGCCTTCGCGCGCTTGCTCTCCCTGATCGATCCGTCATTCGAGTCGATGGACTTCGATGACGCTCGCTACCGAGAGCGCCTGGCGGGACACTTCGTGCAGCGACGCCGGATCGATCTCATCTCTGGGGACTGGGATGAAAATCGTGCCTTCCCGAAGCATGAGACGACGGAAATCCGTTATCGCCTCACCGAGCCTCATCTCAGATTTCAGGAGGCCGTGCTCGACTACTGTTTCGGCGTCGTTTCCCGTGTGGGATCGGGGGAACGAGAAAGACGCTTGGCCTTCTGGGGAACGCTGGCCCTGATGCGCTGTGTCGGTTCGTCGCCGGCCGCGGCGCTGAGCGCCCTGCGGAAGCGCATGGCAACCGAAAGCGATCGGCTCGAACCACAAATCTACGATGAAGACAGCGACGACGAGGACGCAGTCGATCTTGAGCCAGGCACCGCATTTGACGCCGATCCGGAGCTTCTCGCTCTGGTCAAGGAGGCCGAAGCCCTGATCGGCAAACCTGACCCGAAGCTGGCCGCCTTGGTCGAGGCGCTGACGCCTCTCATCAACGAGGGCGCAAACCCCGTCGTCTTCTGCCGCTTTCTGGCAACGGCCGAGCATGTCCGCGACGGCTTGCGCAAGGCCTTCCCGGAACTGGTCATCGAGGCTGTGACCGGCGTTCTTACGCCGGACGAGCGCCGCGATCGTGTCGCCAACATGGCGACTGCGGATGGCGAAAAGCCGAATCAGCGCATTCTCGTCGCCACGGATTGCCTATCGGAAGGCATCAACCTTCAGCAGCTCTTCGACACGGTCGTCCATTACGATCTGTCGTGGAATCCAACGCGGCACCAGCAGCGCGAGGGGCGGGTGGACCGCTTCGGCCAGCCGGCGGAACTCGTCCGCTCGATCATGATGTTCTCGCCGGATAGCGCCATCGACGGCGCGGTGCTCGAGGTCATTCTCCGCAAGGCCGAGGAAATCCGAAAGGCGACGGGCGTCACCGTACCCCTCCCTGAGGAACGAGGGCCGGTGACGGATGCGCTGATGGCGTCGATGATGCTGCGTCGCGGCGTGCCCCGCCAACTCACCCTCGATCTTCGGTTGGATGACGGGGCCAAGGTCATGGAGACGCGGTGGCGCGACGCCGCCGAAAACCAGAAGAAGTCCCGCGCGCGTTTTGCGCAGCATGCGATAAAGCCGCAGGAAGTCGCCCCGGAATGGGAGAAGGTCCGCACGCTCCTTGGCTCTCCCGCAGAGGCGTGGCTCTTCGTCGAGCGCGCGATGGCGCGTTTCGGCGTGCCCCTGGAACCCCGGAAAACCTGTCTTCTGGCGCACGTTGACGCTCTTGATGCTGGCCTGCGCGAGCGCTTGAAGGAGCATGGCCTGATCGGATCGGTGCGTCTGGCGACGGCCGAGCCCGCGCCATCGGGCACCGCTTTGCTCACCAGGACGCATCCCCTGACGGCCACGCTTGCCGAAGCGCTGGTCGAGGCATCGCTCGATCCGGAGGCGCTGCCCGGGCTCGGCATCGGCCGGGTCGGTGCCTGGCCGACCACTGCGGTTCAGCAACTGACTCGCCTTGCTCTCCTGCGTCTTCGGTTCAAGTTGACAGTCCATGCGCGTAAGCCGCTGCTTATGGCGGAGGAAGCGGCGCTCGTTGCCATCCAGGACGGGAAGATCGTGGCGTCCGGCGACACCGCCCGGGAGTGGCTCAACACACCGGCCACGTCCGATCTCGCGCCCGTCGCGCGAGACAGATTTATCGCGAAGGCGAAGGAGGACTTGGCCGACTTGCTCGGCGGTCCGATTGCTGACTTCGTCCGATCGCGCGCGCAAGAACTCATGCAAGACCATGCCCGCCTCCGCGCCGCGTCGGGGTCTGCCTCGCGCGTCACCGTGGAGACCGTACTGCCGCCGGATGTGATCGGCCTCTTCGTGCTGATCCCGGGGGAGGCCTGAGCTATGGCGCGTAGGCCCGTCACCGACATCTCGGCCTGGCCCTCGCTCACGCTGGAAGGCAACCTTATCGCTCCGGCCATGGTCGCCCGCATCGATCGCCGACAAGCTTCCGAGCAGACGGAGGAGGACTACCGAATCCGCAAGGGCCTGACGATCCGCGAGGAGATCTCGACCGCCTTCCGTGTCGGCCAGTCCCATTTCGATGAGTTCGTGAGACTTCAGAATCCCTCGGTGGAGGCCACGCGGCGCTTCGTGCGGGCCTTCCTTGCGGAAACCTTCGGCTTCGACGATCTCGCTCCGGCCGATGGTGTGATCTCGTTTTTGGCTGGCGGCCGCGTTCCCATTGTCGTTGTGCCGCCTTGCGAAGAGAAGCTTGATCGGCGCAGCCCGACGCTGTCGACCGATCGTTCGCGATCTCCGGCTTTCGCGCTTCAGGACTATCTCAACGGCAGCGATGATGCGCTCTGGGGGCTGGTCACAAACGGGGTTGTCCTCCGCCTCATGCGTGACAACGCCTCGCTGACCAGGCCGGCTTACATCGAAGCCGACCTTCGCCAAATCTTCACGAACGAGGATGTCGCCTCCTTCGCAGTCCTCTGGTTGCTGATCCACCGCACCCGGTTCGGCACCGCCGGCACGCCCGTCACCGACTGTGCGCTCGAACGCTGGCGCGAGGAGGGCTCGCGCGAGGGCGAGGCGGCTCGCGACCGGCTGGCGGGTCAAGTTGAAACCGCACTGCGAGTGCTGGGCTCCGGTTTCCTCGAAGCCAACCCAGACCTCGCCTCGCGCCTGAAATCAGGTGAGGTCAATCTGACCGAGTGGTTCAACGAGCTTCTGCGCCTCGTCTACCGTCTCATATTTCTGATGGTGGCCGAGGATCGGGATTTGCTGCACCCCCCCATCGAGGAAGATGATCCGCAGCGCGCAAAGAAACTTGCTGCTCGCAAGCTCTATGAAGAAGGCTACAGCCTCGCCGCGTTGCGGGCGCAAGCGGTGCGCGCTGCCACTCGGGACAAGCACTACGACCGCTACGAAGGCATCAAGGTGGTCTTCCGCGGCCTTGCGCACGGGCAGGAGGCGTTGGGACTTCCTGCACTCGGCGGGCTCTTCAATGCCGACCAGCTGCCGCACCTTGAAACCGCACGCCTGCGCAACCGCGCTTTCATGCAGGCGCTTTATCGCCTTGCCTGGCTTCCTGACAAAACCAGCATGGTGCCGGTGAATTGGCGCGCGATGGAAACCGAGGAGCTGGGTTCGGTCTACGAATCCTTGCTCGAGCTTCAGCCACAGCTCGGCGTCGACGGCAAGACGCTGGCTTTCGCCTCGGAATCGGCCGAGCAACGGGGCAATCAACGCAAGACGACCGGCTCCTACTACACGCCGGACAGCCTGGTTCAGCTTCTGCTCGATAGCACGCTCGACCCTGTGCTCGATGAGAGAGAGGCTCAAGCCGCCGATCCAGCCGAAGAGCTCCTGAAACTCACCGTCATCGATCCCGCCTGCGGCTCGGGGCATTTCCTGCTTGCAGCCGCGCGGCGCATCGCCACTCGCGTCGCGCGCTACCGCGCCGGTGGCATCCCTTCGGCATCAGACTTCCGCCATGCGTTGCGCGAAGTCGCATGCCGCTGTCTCTATGGTGTGGACCGCAACCCGATGGCGGTCGAGCTGACCAAGGTTGCGCTCTGGATCGAAGCGCTGGAGCCGGGCCGGCCGCTTGCATTCTTCGATGCGCAGATCCGCTGCGGCGACAGCCTGATCGGCGTCTTCGACCGCGCGATGCTGCGAGAGGGATTGCCGGATGAGGCCTACAAGCCGCTGACCGGTGACGACAAGGAGCTTTCCCGTCGCTATGCCCGCCTCAATAAGGAGCAGCGCGATCGGGCGAAAGGTGATCCGCTACCGTTCAAGGACTGGTCGCCGCCCGAAATCCTGGCCGAGCGGGACCATCAGCTGAAAGAGATCGTGCAGGACGATCTGACGAGCGTCGAAGCGAAGGCGCGTGGCTTCAAGGCGATCCGCGAATCGGATGATTGGCAGCGCCTGAAGACAGCCAGCGACCTCTATATCGCGGCGTTCTTCACGCCGAAAACGGGCAGCGCGGCGAGCATGGACGTCATGCCGCTCACCAAGCATGTGTGGCAGGCAGCCGGCGGTCATGCGCCCGCGGAGCAGGAGCATTTGCGCCGGGACGCGACTCTGACCTCCAAGAAGGTGAGCGCCTTTCATTGGTTCATTGAATTTCCCGAGATCATGGAGCGCGATGGCGGCTTCGATGTCGTCATCGGCAATCCGCCTTGGGAGCGCATCAAGCTCCAAGAGCAGGAGTTCTTCGCCGCGCGCTCGCCGACTATTGCCAATGCTTCCAACAAGGCAGAACGCCAGAAGCTGATCGACGCGCTGGAGAAGGCCGACCCGGAGAGCGCGGACGGGTGCCTGTGGCGAGATTTTGTCTTCGCCAAGCGTACGGCCGAGGCTGCGAGCGAATTTGCTCGCTCATCGGGACGTTACCCGTTCACTGGTCGCGGCGACGTCAACACTTATGCTCTCTTCGCCGAACTGTTTTCCCGTCTCGCGAAACGCAGTGGCCGGGCGGGCGTGATTGTGCCAACCGGCATCGCGACCGATTCATCCACATCGCTCTTCTTCGGCAACCTCGTCGCCAGCAGACGGCTCGCAGAGCTTATCGATTTCGAGAACCGTGAGCGGTTGTTTCCGGCAGTGGACAGCCGCATGAAATTCTGTGTCCTCAGCATAGGGCCGGCGGAGCGGGCCTCCTTCGCCTTCTTCCTCACCAATACGGCGCAGCTTGCGCAGAGCGAACGGCGCTTCACACTAACGCCGGACGAGATCGCCCGCATCAATCCCAACACCAAGACCGCGCCCGTCTTCCGCTCGCGGGCCGACGCGGAGCTGACGGCGAAACTCTATGCCCGTGCGCCTGTGCTGATCCAGGAACGGCCGCAGGAGGAAGGCGGCGATATCAATCCCTGGGGCATCACCTTTCAACAGGGGTTGTTCAATATGGCGAGCGACTCCGGGTTCTTCCGCACGCCGGCGCAGATGGAGGCTGAGGGCTGGCAACGCGATGGCGTGAACTGGGTGCGGGAGACGGCTGCAGGTCCTGAACGCCGCGTGCCGCTCTACGAAGCCAAAATGATCCACCATTTCGATCATCGCTGGGCGACTTACGGCGGCGGGGCGAGCGACGATGAGGAAGGCGCCCGTTACTGTACCCCTGCCGAAAAGCAAAACCCGGATTTCGAGCCGTCACCGCGTTACTGGGTGCCTGAGGACGAGGTCATTCTGCGCGCGGCCCGCGTGCCAGCGGCATTGAAAAGCGCCGTCAGGCTGGCGCGAGGCGAAGGCGGAAAGGGACGCCGCAAGGCGGATGCCGATGCGCAGGAAAACGGCCGCTCCGCGGCGCTCAAAGCGCTCGTCAGTTGGTTGGCTGGAGCCATTCCGGCCCTCGAAGGGCACCCGGCGCGAGAGGCCGACATCTTCCGCCTGCTGGGCCGGGCGCAGAATTGGCGCGGGGCGCTGAAGACATCACTGGAGCGCTTCCTGTTCGATCCCAAGACGCTTGCGGTCGGCACCGAGATGCAGCGCGAAACACCACTGACGGAAGCCGACCTCGTCCTCATAGTCGAGGGGCCGAAAGACGCGCTTGCCCTCGTGGAACTGCTGATTGCCGCCAAGCAGCCCCGCTGGCTCATGGGGTGGCGGGACATCACCAATGCGACTAACGAGCGGACGGTGATCGGCACCGCTTTTCCCAAGTTGGGCGTCGGAAACAACCTGCCCATTTGGTATCCAGGACATCAGATCGATGGAAAGCTGGCGGCGGCCTTCGTCGGCATGCTGTCTTGCATGACCTTCGATTTCTCAGCTCGTCACAAAGTAGGCGGTACACATCTCAATTTTTTCATAGCGCAGCAGCTTCCTGTCCTTCCCCCTTCAGTCTTCTCATCCGACGATCTCAGCTTCGTCAGCCCGCGCGTGCTGGAACTGACATACACCAGCCATGCCATGAAAGCGTGGGCGGAGGATCTGGGATATTCCGGGCAACCTTTCGCCTGGAATGAGGATCGCCGCGCCCAGTTGCGCGCGGAACTCGATGTCTTCTTCGCCCGAAAATACGGCTTGACCGAGGAAGAGCTGCGATACGTGCTCGACCCAGCCAAGGTCAAAGGTGCTGACTACCCCTCTGAGACCTTCCGTGTCCTGAAGGAAAAGGAAATCCGCCTCTACGGTGAATATCGCACCGAGCGCCTGGTGCTGGAGGCGTGGAAGCGTATGGAGGCAGCGTACCCGTCTGATGCGTTTCCTGTCCCGGTTGCATTGCCAATGGCGTCGTAGGCGGCAAACGGGCACTCCTTGCTGGGGGGATGCCGGGTGGGTCGCGTTGGCAGCCGCAAAGCGGCCAGAGGTGCAGGTTCGAGCCGGCGGGGGCAGAGTTTCCCAAGAGGTGGTTCTGTTCCTTGGCTGCTGCCCAAGTTATCCACAGATTGGGGTAGCCAACTATAGGAAGAATCTACTTGAAGAATCTACTTGGTTAGGGGGGTGGCGATTTAACGCGCTTAGGGGTGGCGATTTAACGCGCTTAGGGGGTGGCGATTTAACGCGCACAAGTCCTTAAAATAACAGCCTTTTCCACAGTTTCAGCGTCCGGTCACTGGTGGGGATTGGCGGAGATAGGGCGGGGGCAGTGGCCGGTGCGAAGCAGCACCGGCGGCGGCGAGGCTTGCAGCAGGAGGCCGCCGGTCACGACCTTCACGCGGGCCTGCGGGTACACTGCGAGCGCTTGGCGCAGAGCCTTTTCAAACTCGCGTTTGAAGTTCTTGGGATCTCTGTACTCCTGTCCGAACTGGTCGCGCAGCGAAGCCCAGTGCAGGAGGCATTGCCTCTCCACCCGGTGCAGGCGGTAGGCGAGCCAGACGTAGATGTCTAGCGCCAGCGCCGAGCCGGTGAGCGCCATGAGGGCATCCAAGTTGAGCGGGACGGCGCTTTCACGCAGGCTGCTGTAGAACTTCTCCGAGAGGATCAAGACACCCGGCCAAAGCAGTCGCTGCACATGCTCCTCGTTGGCGAACCAAGCCGAAAAGGTCTCGATCGGCTCCCCCAGGTGATGGGTTAAGCCGTGACCGCCGACCGTCAGGCGGCAGGCGGCGAGCGCGTGCATCTGCTTGCGCAGGGTTCTGTAGCGGTTCCCCTGCCGGTCCATGCCCATCATGCGCAGGAACTCGGCCGCGCTTTCTCCGATCGGGATTTCCCGTGTGCTGTTCATGACGGCATAGGTCGAGATGCGCGCGAGCGCGAGACGCGGAAGCGGGCCGTAGGGGATCGGCTGCATGACGGGTCCCCTCCCCTCGCCTTCGTCCAGAACGCCGGCTTGCACGTGCAACCAGGCGCTGCCCGATCGGCGGATGAAGGAAGTTCCATCGACTTTCGACCTGGGGAACCCGACTTGGCACAGGATCGCATGCTGGTAAGCCTTATCGACCTCCTCGGGCGGCGTGGCGAGGATCTTCGATCCGACTTCGATCAGGGCTTTCTCGCTGGCGGTTAATTCTCGGGCCTTCTTCGCCGGCGGGGGCGCAGGGTCCAGCTTGGCCAGGCCTCCCTTGCCGGGTGCGGCACCGAGCTGGAGGGGGCCGGTTGTCTTGTTCGTCTTTTTCACCGGCGGTCCTCCTTGGATTTCTGGAGGCATCGTAGCCCTCCCCTGCCCTGCTCCCGTGCCTGATTGATGTTGGCCAGCGCCAGATCGGCGGGTGTGGCCGTGAACGTGTCAGCGGATTTGCCCGCGCCGGACACGACGCCGATCAGCTCGCCGCGCTCGTTCGCCACCGGCCCGCCGCTGCTGCCATGCGTGGCCTGTCCCTCGATGTTCCAGACGAGGCGGGTCATGCCCTCGGTGTGGCTGGCATCGTATTCCTCACGGCCGAGGCGTACCGCCCTGCCCTCCTCGATCCACCACTGGAAGCCGGCCGGCCGGCGATCAACACGCCCTCGCCGGCAGTCACGGCGGCGCTTCGCGCGATCGGCAGCGCCGGCGGCGGATTGCTCATCGACTCGATCCGCAGCACGGCGGCATCGAAATCCGGCACGATCGCATCAAGCCGCGCGGGTGCCACGCGGCCGTCGTGGAAGCGGACGAACAGCTCTGTTGCGGGACGGTGAGCCTGCAAGCCGAGCGCGACGTGCGCGGCCGTGAAAACCTGCTTGCGCCCGATATGACGCCCGTGCCACCCTCGGCTGCTGCCCAGGGCATTGAACAGCACGCCGGCCAGATCACTGGCTTTTGCTCCTTTCGTTCCATTGGTTATGCCCATTGTTGTGAAGGAATGGCGTTATGCCTTTATGGCGTCACAGCGTCATGACTTAATCGGCGGCAATCCCTTCTCTGCGAACACCTTGGAGAGCCCGAGCAAGGCCAGGCCTTGCAGGCTCACGCCCTCGGCGACGGCAAGCTGGTGAAGCCGCTCCCACTCGGCGCGCGGAAGGCGGACAGTAAGGGCAACGGTTTCGCCTTGCCCGCGCCGGCGTGCGCCGGGAATCAGCGTGGCGGCCGTGGACGTGGCCACGGCCGGCGCTTCCACTGCGGCCGGCTGAGACTTCCGGGTGAAGGCGGCAAGTCCGGTAGATTTCTTGCTGGTCATAGCTTCCTCGTTTGGCGTTGTTGCGTCATTGAGGCGTGACGCCATGGCGTCATGCCGGTGCGATGGGCAATCCACTGCCATAGCGCACGGATTTCGCCGGCAGCCTTGCCGTCGCTTTCGAACTCCGTCACGGCCTGGCCAGTGGCCACCGCCCGCGCGAAGGCGCGGCGGTCGGTGATTTCGGCCGGGACGATGGGCAAGCCGTGCTGGTGGAGCACGGCGCGGGTCTCGGCGATCTCCGGCGCGCGGAACGGGCAGGCGGACAGGACGAAGGCGGCCGGCACGTTGGCCGCCTTCACGATCGCCACCGCTGCCTCGGCGGCGGCCAGGTCAAAGGCGGTCGGTCGGCAGGGAATCAGCACAAGGTCGGCCGCACGCGCCACGCGGGCGGCATCCGGGGCGGCATGGGGCGCAGTGTCCACGATCGCAAGGCTCATCCCGTCGCCGCGTGCCGCCTCGAGAACGCGGCTCAGGTCGGCGGCGGCCACTGTGGCCACCACGGGCTCGCCGCTCGGCCGGGCCTCGGCCCAGACCGTCGCGGACTGCTGCGGGTCGGTGTCGATGATGACGACGCGCTGGCCGGCCTCTTGGGCGGCGACAGCGGTATGCACCGCGAGGGTGGTTTTCCCGCTGCCGCCCTTCTGACTCATGAAGGCGATTGTTTTCATGGCGTCGTGCTTTCATAGCGCCGTGGCGCTGTCAAGCTATCACGCCATTACGTCGTGACGTCAAACCGCTCTAGTGCCCGGTAAAGGGTCGAGCGATGCACGCCCAGCAACTCGGCCGTTTCGGCCGCCGTGCGGCCTGCGCCCAGCAGCTCGCGAGCATGTTCGACCTGGCCGGGGGTAAGGACAGGGCGGCGGCCGAACTTCACGCCCCGCCGCTTGGCCGCCTCACGGCCGTTTCTGGTGCGGTCGATGATTAGGGAACGCTCGAACTCGGCGATGCCAGCAAACACGGTTAGCACCATGCGCCCGGCTGGGGTGGTGGTATCGGCCCACGGCTCGGCCAGGCTACGCAGGCCTGCGCCTTTCGCCTGCAACTGCTCGGCAATGTCCAGCAGGTCGCGGGTGCTACGGGCTAGCCTGTCCAAGCGCGTGACCGTCACCACGTCGCCGGCGCGCAGGTAGTCCAGCATCCGGGCCAGCTCCGGCCGCCTGGCATGGGCGCCGGTGCTCTTCTCGGCAAAGATGCGCGTGCAACCGGCTGCGCGCAGCTCTGCTCGTTGGTTTGTCAAATCCTGGTCATCGGTCGATACCCTAGCGTAACCGATCATTGACTTGTCTTTCATGGTGCGCCTTTTATTGCAAATGTCGTCGCAAATAATAGATCATTTGCGACTTATTTTTGCAACACGGCGACGCCAGAAAAAAAAGACAGGACGGGACGTGTTGCAAAACTTAGGATTTTTCGAGCAGGACCCTGCCCAGCGAGGAAGGTGCGGATCGAGGCCTGCCGAGGCACAGTGTCGCTTCCCTTCGAGGTGGGGGAACACAAGCGCATTGCGGTCAAGAT
>Ga0080006_1124176_pt1 | contig 17002 bp, 15 predicted proteins | sample RS3BMetagenome_FD_69209 | JGI IMG/M metagenome (GOLD analysis project Ga0080006, IMG submission 69209) | Ferric oxide microbial mat and aquatic microbial communities from Rainbow Spring, Yellowstone National Park, USA - RS3B (SPADES... ... | reverse complement strand
TGATGATACCAGGCGTCCTTTCGGTCATTCTGAGAGTGTGTCATTGGTCGCGCGGCCGTGGCGCCCGCGCATCATGGCGCGGCACGGCGGCCCGCCCTACTAAAGAATTCATTCGCAAAGCTTACCCTGAGCTGGTGTCCGCTGGCGCGGCCGCGAAGCGGCCGCGATGAGCTGGCGGGCCTTTTTGCGCAAGACAAGGCGGTCGCGCTAGCCTTATTCTGAAAGCTCGACGGTTCACGCAGGCATCCAGGCATTATCGAGGCGTTGATGCTTTTGAGGGCCTGACGCGAGCGTCGCGGCGTGCTCGTTCAATTATGGGCCGGACGGTAGTCGTACCCGCAAAAAGGTCGGCGCTTGCGCGATACGTGTCGGCGGGTACACTGGGTGCGGTCTTTTACCTAGCGCAGGCGGGCGCTCTAGCGCCTTTGGCATACGTTGGCCTGTCGGTATGGCCTGAGCTTTTCGGGCAACGGCGCTTTGCTCGAGTCGTTGCGCCGGTGCTATGCGGCGTTTTCGCTGAGCTCGGGCGCTACCTTGGCTTGTCCACGCTGAGCGGCGATGAACGATCGCGCCAAAACGTGACGTTCGTTTTCGCTTATGGCGTAGGTTTCGGCGCCGCAGAAGCTTTTCGGGCTGCCGTTCTGAGTTCGCGTTCGCCGTCATGGTTGACGCTCGCCCTGTTGGCTGTCCCGGCCGGCCTCGCGGGGCCAATTCCGACCTGGGTCGGCACCCTGTTTTTTGAAGCGAATTGGTCCGCGCTTGCCGGTGTCGGTGCTGTGCGGGGGCGCTGGGGAATTTTGGCGGCGCTGACGCTCTGCCATGTATTGCTTAACTTTGTACTGGTCGCGCTTATGTCTGCCGGTTTCGGGTTTGGTGCGCAGTGCGCGAGCTTAGCAACGGCGACGGTGGCGGGTTCACTTGCGGTTAACCTTTGGCGCCGGCGACTAGCTCTCACAGCGACAAGCGAAAGCGCGTCTGAGCAAGCGGAAGGCGCTGTCGACGTTGACAGCATCGGCGTTGAAAAAGTCGTATGCCTATACGACCACGCGGCGTCGCATTCTAAAGGAGAGCTTCTCGGGCCGCTGAGCTTTAGGGCGAAAGCGGGGCAAGTGCTCGCTCTGTTGGGCCCTAATGGAGCAGGCAAAACCACCACGCTCCGCGTTCTGGCAGGTTTGCTCAGGCCGGTTGGCGGGCAAACCTGGGTCTTCGGGACAGCGATCGATCAAGAGAACGCTTGTCGGGTGAATGCACTGATCGGGTTGGCCGCCGAGGAGACCGGGCTTTACCCCAAGATGCGGGTTTGCCGATACCTCGAATTTTTTGCGAGTTTGTATCATATTCCGCGCTGGCAGCGCGACGACCGGATTACAGAGCTTTTGCGGCTACTGGAACTTGAGCAAGGCTTAGACCTTCGCATCGCCACTCTCTCTAAAGGCGCGCGCCAAAAGCTTGCGTTGGCGCGCGCGTTACTCCATCAGCCACGGCTGCTTCTTCTCGATGAGCCCACCGCAGCCCTCGACCCTAGGGTGGCGTGCAGTGTGCGGCGAGCAATCGCCGCGCTCAAAGCGAACGAATGCACGGTCGTGATCGCTACGCACGACCTTGACGAAGCACAAGAACTGGCCGATGAGTTCCTGATCATGCGTCGCGGCCAAATCGTCCGCCGGCTCCATCAGAGCCATCACGGACAGGGTGCTTTAACCGCGGGAAGCTTCGAGGTTCGCTTGGCGCCAAGTGCGCACGAGGCGCCCCCGATTTTGGAAACGCTGGCTGGCCTCGACGGTGTCGAGCAAGTCCGTTTTGAGCCTGGGGTTGACCGGGGCGAACTTGTGTTGGTGTTCTCAACAACGACCCCGCAGATGACCAATCCCGCTGTTTTGAAGGCGTTGCTGGGAATGGGATTCAAGCCTTATGTGCTGACCCGACACCGGCTTAGTATCGAGCAGATTTATTCGCCTGAAGGCGCTTTGGACACAAGCGTCGGCGAAAGTGCTTTAGGTTGCGATACGGCTGGCGGCATCCCTGATACCCCGGCCAGGGCGAAGACGTGTTGACCATGAGCGCGGATGCGCGGGATACATTCGTGATCGTCTGGCGCGAGCTTTGCGACCTCGCCTGCGACAAGGCTTTGGTCATCGTCGTCGCGGGATCGACTTTCGGGCTTCCCCTATACTTGGGTTACTTGGCTGCGACGCAGCATCTGGCAGCGAGCCATATGCCGGCATGGGGGTTGGAAGTAGTGCTCCTCGAAGTTTTTATCGCTTCGACCACGGCGCTGCAGGGTCTTGCGGTCGAACGCGAGCAGGGCACGCTCCTCCCGCTGATAGCATCACCGGTTTCAGACTTGGCGTTGTTTTTGGGGCGCGCCTTGCCCGCTGTGCTGCTCAGCGCCGGACAAAGCGCTGTGGCGCTCGGACTTTTTTTGATGATGCTCGCGGTGAGAGAGCCAGCGATGCTCTCGGGGTTCAAGCCGGCGACGGTTTTGCTCGTATCAGCCAGCGCGTTGAGTGCGGCTATGATGTGCGCGGGTCTGGGGATCTCTCTTGGCTCGCGGATGCGCTCAAGCCGCGCGATTGGGCTTACTCTTACGCTGAGCTCGCTTGGCGTGGTGTCGTTGGAGTCAGCGTTGGGCCTCTGGGGTATGTTCGATCCGGTGGGGCGCGCCCTGGCCTCGGACCTGACGATGACCCAGCCCGCGTTGGGACTGGCGGCCCTTGCAGCGGGGGCTGCCCTTTATCGACGCGCTAAGCTGGTCCAAAGCTTATGGCGCTGAGGCTTGATCCGTGCGCCTCTTGCACGGTCACCAGCAAAGCGGTGCGCCAGTTAAGCGCGCGCCGCCCGCTTGAGCGCTGCGCCGGGCCCGTACCACCATTAACCAGCTTGGTCTTCCAACAGAATTCCCGGAGCAGGGAAACTGCGGCATAGTTCCCGGACTTGGGCGGCTACTTCCGCTAGACGAGCCTCGTCGTCAGGATGGGTGATGACTTCGTCCATCCAGGCGCCGATACGCGCCATCTCTGACACCCCCATCCCCCGCGAGGTTACGGCCGGGCTGCCCAGCCTGATCCCACTCGGGTTGAAAGGCTTTCGCGGGTCGTAGGGTATCGTGTTGTAATTGCATACGATACCGACGCGGTCGAGGGCCTTGGCTGCCTGCTTGCCGGTTACCCCCTTGCGGGTCAAATCGACCAGTACCAGATGGTTGTCGGTGCCGCCTGAGACCAGTGTGTAGCCGCGCTCGAGCAGTGCCTGGGCGAGCGCTTTCGCGTTGGCCACGACCTGGCGAGCATAGTCCTTAAAGCCCGGCAGGGAAGCCTCCTTAAGCGCGACGCCGATCGCGGCGGTAGTATGATTATGAGGGCCACCCTGAAGGCCCGGGAACACCGCACGATCTATCTTGTCGGCGAGCGCCTTGCGGCACATCACCATCGCACCTCGCGGCCCGCGCAGGGTCTTGTGGGTCGTAGTCGTCACCACGTCGGCGTAAGGGAACGGGCTGGGGTGAACGCCGCCCACGACAAGCCCCGCGATATGGGCGATGTCGGCCAGAAAGTAGGCGTCGACCTCCTTGGCGATCTCTGCAAAGGCCTGAAAGTCCAGCTCGCGCGGATAGGCCGTTGCGCCAGCGACTATGATCCGCGGTCTTTCTCGCTTGGCTAGATCCCTCACCAAGTTGTAGTCGATTCGCCCGCTTTCGCGGTCTACGGTATAGCGCACCGGTCGATATAACGTTCCGGTCACGCTCACGTCCCATCCGTGGGTGAGATGGCCACCGTGAGGTAGCGCGAGGCCCATGATAGCGTCGCCAGGCTTGAGCAATGCGAGGTAAACCGCAAGATTAGCCGGCGAGCCTGAGTATGGTTGCACGTTGGCGTGCTCGGCGCCGAATAGAGCGCACGCTCGCTCAGTCGCCAGCGTTTCGATCTGGTCGATGTAGCGCTGGCCCTCGTAATAGCGGCGGCCTGGGTAGCCTTCCGAGTATTTGTTGGTCAGGACCGAACCGCTGGCTTCCAAGACCGCCTTGGAGCAATAGTTCTCCGACGGGATCAGACGCACCGATTCGAGTTGGTAGCGGGACTCGTCGAGGATTAGTCGATAAATTTCCGGGTCGGTTCGTTTCAACTCGTTCACTGACACATGCTCCTTGCTGCGCTCATTGTAAATCGCGCGGCGACACCTTAGTTATCCAAGCCCGGTAATCGCCGCTATATCCCACGGCAAGCTGGCGTTGACGCACACGGCCAAGCAGCTCGGCGACCTGCTCCGAACTAAGCGGCGGACGCTGCGCAAGCGCCGCCGCCTGGCTCTCGGCCATTTCCCGCACCAGGCGCCGTTCGTTCGCACTTACCTCAAATCGGCCGGGTTCCAATCCGAGGTAGCGCTCCGCTACGTACAGCCCGGTTTCGGCCGCACTTTCCAAGGAATCCTTGATGTTGCCCTTGCCGGTGAGCACGTTGCCGGTAGCAAACACCGCTGTGCGTCCGTCTCGCAGCAGGCCCAGCTTCGGGTCGATGTAGCGGTAAACCTCGCCGTTTTGCGAAATGCCTGCGATGGGTTCGGGGATGCTGCCGATGGAGCTTATCGTGAGTTCGGCGCGATTGTCGGTTTCGCTTGCCGGAACAATTTGTATCCGCCCCTGCTCGACTTTAGTGCGGGCGATTTTGATGCCGACAAGGCGCTCATCCTCAATTATCAGGCCGGGGGGCACGCTAAGCTCTTGAAAATCGAACAGATACTTGCGTTGGGCCTTGTCTAGGATCTTAACCTTTGCACGCCGGATAGCTTCAGTCTTCTTGGCGTCGGCCCCGGGTGGAATGTCAGCCAGCGGCATGTCGAGCACAGTTCTGCGATAGTAGAGCTTGCACGGCTTAAGATTAAGCTCGGACCAGGTAAGGTTGTGCGACTTGAGCACCGGTTCGATGCCTTCGCGCTCTAAGCGCAGCAAATCCTCGCGTATCCCCAGACGCTCGAGCGCGCGCAGCACCGCTTCGAGCTGCAGCACCTTGACAACGTCGATCGAAGCCAAGCCACCGCCGACCACGATCGTCCCGGGCCGAATTTCGTAGCGAGGTCCGGTGTAGTTCGTTTCAGGATAATGGTTGAACCAGTAAATAAAGGGATTCTGATAAGCCAGTCCGCGGTCCACGTAGCGGTCGGCGCCTTCGACCGGAAACGGCCGGTCGCGCCATGCGCCGTTGGCCAGAATCACTGCGCTAAGACCCCAGGCGTCCGCTAGTTCATCGAACTGGAGGTCTCGTCCGAGTCGGGTTAACGGCACGTAGTAAATATTAGGATGCGACAGCCGTCGATCGATCTTCGCGTATTCCTCGCGTCGTTGATCGACGTGCCAGCGCGGCAAGCCGTCCTCGATTTTCCCATAAGGTCGCGCGTTCTGTTCGAAGACGAAGACCAACGCTCCGTGTTCGGCCAAGATGCGGGCGGCCTCGGAACCCGCGACCGCTGCTCCAACCACTGCAACTACGTAACGCGAAGAGGCAGAGTTCTCGCCGATGTTCATAGAGAGGCTCGCTAATTCTGGTGTTTCGCGCTGCAAAAATAATTCTCACGCTCACGTTTTCGCCGGTCGGTGCCGGCCGACCAAAGATATTCTAATCAGATCGCTCCTTGCCTTACGACATCGGCTGGAGCAGCTTCAAAACTTTATCGGTTCAGTCCTGCGAATCCGCTGCGTCTCGGCCTTGTTTTTTTGCCGAGGAGTTGTTTCTCTTAATGGCGGCGCGAGGCGAAACCCAGACATGAGCCGAGAGCTTGGCAAACTTCTCATGCCGCTCGTCGCGGTATTGCTGGCCTGCGGCTGCTTCGCTGCGGCCACACCCCAGCCGAGCGCAACTGAGCAACGCGAAGTGAGCTTCAGTGCTAAAGATACGATGAGCCTGGTAAAAGGAGTCTTGCGCAGCGAAGGGGTTTTGTTTACCTCCGATTCCGCTGACTCCTTGACTACGCTGTGGTCAGCCGCCGATAACCAGCCGACCCTCGCTCAGAGCCTCATTGGCCGCCAGCCGCGCTATCGGTACCACGTGGAGGTCGAGCCGACGGGACCTAGGCGAAGTAAGCTCATCATCAGTCTTTTGACCGAAAATGTCCCTCCCGACGAGATCGAGCGCTACAAGGCCAGCAGTCGCTTAGACTTCTTCAACAAGTTCGAACGCTTGGCCGCTGCCTTTCCGCCGGCTCCGCGCGAACCGCGCACCGGCGGAGTGATTTTCTCGGTGTTGCCGGACGAAGACCTAAAGGCGCTGGCCAAACGAGCGACCGGGAACCCCGACAATTGGCGCCAGATTGCCGACGACAACGGACTCGCCTCACCGTCGCAGGTGAAGCCATTTCAGACCATTTGGGTACGCGACAGCTTGCTTAAGAGGGCTGACGGGCTTGGTTCTGCCCCCGGTGGTCCGTGATTCTTAGATTCTTAAGGCGCTTGCCCAAAGCGCCTCTCGCTTAAACACGTGGGCTAGTACTATTCGGGTCGGATGCCCTTCGCGTCGCCTGTCGTCAGAGGCCTCAGCCACCTGCCACTTCACCTTCATATTCGGGAAACAGACCTGCTGGAGCCAATGTCGCGACGACGGCAAGGAACTGCTCGAATGTCATCTGCATGTTAAGAAATCCGCCTTGGCAGAAGACCCATCCGTAGTAGTCGAGGATTTCGTCGGGGATCATCACCGGAAGTCGCGGCAGCGTGGAAACCACGGGGAATCGTCGAGGACCCCTCGCGTCAACTTTAGCCCCGGGCGCAGCGTCGAGAGCCGACGCCTCGCCACTCGCCGCTTTCCCGTCGCGCAACGGGACCACCTTGGTGTTTTGCTGTCTTTTCATAGAACAACTGATCTCTCCGCGAAGGCTGCGCCGAGCAACAGCGACGCCTTGCGATGATTTTAGAGCATCTGACCCTTTGGTCAACTTTTAACGCTTATGGCTTTGAAGTGCAAGATGCTCAAATTGATGCAATCAGCGTAACTTTATGCTAATCGCTGCTTTGTTAGTTTAAACAGTACAATTGCTCGCCATTCGATCAACCTAGATGCCACGCTACACACGTTAAAAAAGCGAAACTGCTCTCGATCTCCGGATCGTAGACGAAGAATCTACGAAGATATGGGGCTTATAATCGATGATATGCTGCGCGGTCCGACGAATTGGTCCGAAGGGGCCAAGACAAAATCGAACCCCTTGTAGAATGGTTCAGCAGCCGCGCACCGTGATCCTGGGAATTTGCGTAGGTATCAAGCTAGGCCAGCCAGCCGGACTCTGGCACCTTCGCTGTTTAGGTTAGCCTGCGGGGTTTTGTGGCTTTGTGAGACCAGCAGGTTTGCGTGGCGGGTTCGCGCCGGATTTACGCTAGGACGGCCCTGGCCACGCCAGCTTGCCGTCCGTCTTCGGTTCAGTATTCTTTGTCGACACGAACCCGACCGCTTTGGTCGTAAACGTAAATTTCGCCAGCTTGCTCGTCTCGGGTCTTTTTGTGTGAACCGTCGCAAAAGGGCTTGTTCTTGGAGAGGCCGCAGCCGCAAACATAGACCGGCAGCTCGGTCCCATCCGGAATTTCGTACGGCCCGTTACGTTCGTGTTTGACCAGACGTGCCATCATGCAGCTCCTGTTAGACCGAAGGTTAGACTTCGTTGGCTTTGGGCGTCGCCAGCGTCGTAAAAAACCGCGATGTCGCCGTCAGTTCGATGGACGCTAAGCCAGCGACGTTGGCAGCAATGATAGTCGCGAACATCGGTCGATTCAAGCCAACTTAAGCCACACCGACGGCGCCTGGCCCCAGCACGGTGCCTGGGATGCTATATGTTGGCTTGCCACGTTTGGCGTGAGTCTCGGTAGCATAACACAACTTCAGACGCTCATCGCGAAGACCCCTGCCACCAGTGTCGCCACCGCGATGCGGTACCAGGCGAAAGGAACGTAGCTTCGCGTGCGGACAAAGCGCACTAGCGCGCTAATCGCGAATAAGCCGGCCAGCGCGGCGGCGACGAAACCAGTAACCAGCGCTGCAGCGCCAGCGGTATGGACCATTTCGCGCGCCTTAAGCAGTCCGGCACCGGCGATGATCGGCGTGGCCATCAGGAAGGAGAAGTTGGCCGCGTCCTGGCGCTGAATTCCGAGTGCCCGCGCAACGGTTATAGTGATTCCCGAACGGGAGACACCAGGAATTAAAGCCAGAGCCTGGAAAAGCCCGATCAGAATCGCGTCGCGCAGCCCGATCTCGCCGATCGCCCGCGATTGCTTTGCGCGCTTGTCTACTCGCCAAAGGATGAGGCCAAGAGCGGCGAGCGCGAACGCAATAAGAAGCGGCGAACGGAACGTCGTCTCTGCGCGCCGTTCCAACAGAAGGCCGAAGATAGCGCCAGGAATCGAAGCGACGATGAGCAAAAACAAAAGCCGTTGAGCCCGACGCTCGCCGTTGAACACCGACGCAACCATATCGACCCAGTCGTGCCAGTAGTAGACCAGCAAGCCGGCCAACGTACCGAGGTGTAGGGCGACGTCGAAGGCCAGCCCCGGGTCCTGCCAGCCGAAAAGCCATGGAATTAGGGCGAGATGAGCCGAGCTAGAGACCGGCAGAAACTCGGTCAGCCCCTGGACTAAGCCCAGAACAAGCGCATGAAACTGATTCACCATAGACGAGTGGCAACCTTTCGTGCGTAAAAACGTTCCCGCCCCTTAATAAAAGTTAAACTCGCGAACGCCTGCGGCCGGTTCTGATACCTTAGCTCCGTGCCCGCCGACAAAGCTATATCGAATGGGCGTGAACTGGCTGTTTGGCTGCTCTGCGAGAAGGCGTTAGCGAGTGCCAATCAAGCGGATCGGGGCCCAGCAACAACGCTCGCTTAAGCACAATACAAGCCCGATGCTTCGTGCTGCGCAACGGGAGCTCACACTGGGCCAGCGAGAGTCGTCTCGGAGCGCTCAGAGCTTGACGATCACCGACTTGAGCTGAGTGTAAAGCTCAAGCGAGTGCTTGCCAAGTTCGCGGCCGATTCCCGACTGCTTGTAGCCGCCGAAAGGCGAGACGGGGTCGATGGTCCCATAGCAATTGACCCACACCGTGCCGGCCTTGAGCGCCCGTGCAAGCTTGTGCGCACGGCTGATGTTGCGGGTCCAGATGCCAGCGGCTAATCCATAGATAGTGTCGTTGCCCTGAAGCGTCGCGTCCTCTTCATCCGTAAAGGGAATAAGCGAGGCGACCGGACCAAAAATTTCTTCCTGTGCGATCTTCATCGAGTTGCTGACATCGACAAAAACGGTCGGCTTTACGAAATACCCGCGCGGTTGCGGACCGCGTCCGCCGCCTGTTTTGACCTTTGCACCTTCGCGCCTGCCAGCTTCAAGGTAGCCCAAGACCCGTTCGTGCTGCTCGGCAGAGACAAGCGGACCCATCGTGGTGTCCGGACAAAACGGGTCCCCTAGTCGGATAGCCTCTGCGCGCTCGGCCAGCCGCTGCGCAAATTGGTCGTAAATCTCTCGCTGAACGAAGATTCGAGAGCCAGCCGAACAGACCTGCCCCTGGTTGCGAAATATTCCGGCCGCCGCACCCACAACCGCTGACTCCAAGTCCGCATCCGCGAAGATAATATCCGGGGACTTTCCGCCAAGTTCCAGAGACACGCGCTTGAGGTCGGAAACCGAAGCTTGCAAAATCTGCTTGCCCACCTCCGTTGAGCCGGTGAAGGCGATCTTGTCAACCCCGGGGTGGCGCGCCAAAGCGGCACCGGCAGTGGGGCCAAAACCAGTGATGATATTTAGCACGCCTTCGGGAAGACCCGCCTCAAGCGCGAGCTGCCCGAAACGCAACGCCGGCAGCGGGGTTTGTTCGGCAGGTTTGAGCACCACTGTGTTGGCGCAGGCTAGCGCGGGCCCAATCTTCCATCCGATCATCGACAACGGCCCGTTCCACGGAATGATCTGACCGCATACGCCGAGCGGCTCGCGCAGTGTGTAGTTCAATAACGAGGGCTCCGAGGGGTTAGTCTCGCCGTAAATCTTTGTCGCCCAACCTGCGTAGTAGACTAAAACCTCGACGGTTCGAGCAACCTCGCCTCGCGCCTCGGAAATCGGCTTTCCGTTGTCCAGCGTTATTAAGGCCGCCAGCTCTTCGGCGTGTGCCTCAAGCATTCTCGCGATTTCGAGCAGGTAGCGCGTACGCTGATGCGGACGCATCCGCGGCCATGGCCCGTTGTCGAAGGCCTGTCGCGCGGCTCGAACCGCCTCATCGACGTCCTCCTCGCCGCCCTCGGCTACGGCGGCGAGGACATCTTCGGTCGCCGGATTGACCGTCTCGAACGTTTTCCCTGATTTTGCGCCGACCCATCGGCCACCTATCAACAATTGCTTAGGAACAGTCCGCAAAAGCGTGCGCGCTCGCTCCTGATGCGTGTCAGGTGTTGTCTGCTCGGTTGTCGATAACTGCTTCATGCTCCGGTGCTCGCGGAAGAGACCAATGTCATAATTCTACCAAATCCCGCTTAAACTTGCGGGCAGTGCTGATCGTTGGACGCTAAAGCTTTTTGGGGACGCTAAAGCTTTTTGGCCGCGCGCCTTAAGGCGGGTGCCTGGCGCTGGACGCTGGCGTTAGGCAGCAATAAACGCCTCGATAGCGTTTGCTCGGGTCTCGCGTGCGCCGTCTATGGCGGTTGTTTGGCGGGCTGTGCGCACGAGCGACAGGGTTTATTGCCTGATGATGCCGCGCTCGCCCTTAAGCCTTCTCGTGCCTAAGCTTAAACAACGCGCAACCAGGAGCCCGGTCAGCACGGGAGTATCGGCTCAGCTATCCGGTTGATGCGGCCTGCGGATTGGCGCGCCCGGTGGCGAGCAAGCGCTTTTGGAGCTGCTTGCGCGATTGGAGTAGGTCCGCAAGCGTGTAACGGTCTAAGACCGCAAGGAACTGCGCGAAGGCTTGGTCGAGCAGCGCTGGCAGTTCGCAAGCCCCGGTTATCGCGCAACGGTTATCCGGCCGGAAGCATTCCACCGGGTGAAATGGTCCTTCCATGTAGCGCACTACCGCGCCTACGGTTATAGCCTCGGGGTCGCGCGCTAGTTTCATCCCACCACCCTTGCCGCGGCGTGTCTGGATGAAGCCGCCTTGAGCAAGCCCATGAACGATCTTCATCAAGTGGTTTTCAGATATGCCGTAGGTCTCAGCGATCTCGGGAGTCGTGCACAGCCGGTCCGGGTGAAGGCCCATGTATATTAAGGCGCGCAGCGCGTAGTCAGTGTAATAAGTCAGTTCCACCGGCAATTTCTCCGCCACTCGTCACGTCTGACGCTATAAGCTGCCTAAAGGATACATGTCTTGATCTCGATTGAGAACAGGGTTCAAAGAAATAGGGAGCAGACCGACAATGACCGTGCCGCTCGGTTAATTAGCCGAAGCTCGACGCCACAGATGGTCACCGCAGGCGCGATGCTGTTCCAAAGCGTCGCTAAGCTTTTGCCGACCGAGCCCCTGGATGCCCTACCGTCTACTGGCAGCAGCAAAATCCGCTGACCGTCGTGGCGCTACCACATTGGGGGCGGCCGCTTCTCAGGGGGTTGCGGTTTGTGCGAACCGCCCGGCAGGCCGGATAATGCAGGCCTTTTCGGCAGCGTTCTCGAACAAATAACCGGACCCGCCCTGTCCGACGATATCCAACAGCTCGCGCCCGCGTACGACGCGTATACCGCCGAGAACGTCGACGCCATGCCTAAAGAAGGTTGTCGGCCACAGCGGCGCGGTCGGTCCGGCAAGTACGCGCCGGCGGGCATTTTCACATGCCTGTAGCAGCTCATCAATCCCGCCTTCGACCAGTGCCGAGCCGGAGATTAACACCACGTCAGCCGACGCTAGAACCGCGGCAGCGCAATCCGGCGCCACCCATAATTTTCGCTCCTCGGACTTGAGCGCCTCAGGATGCTTGTCGATGACCGAAAGGTGCTCAACGCGGCCTTTGAGCGCCTTGATAAAGGGAATGAACGAGCCGACCATTACCACATGATCGCCCGCGCGGATCTCAGCCGCGTCAAGCGCGTCGAGGCGTTGGTACATCTCGCCGGGCGCCCAGCTCCAGCGCTCCAATGCCATGCTCGACAGAGCATTGAGAGTCGCGATGCCCAGAGACCGCCTAAGGGGGCTTGGCGAAAGCGCGTAGGCGGCCAGCTCCCAAGCTCCTTTTCCGACAAGCCGCCCAGCCGCAGGTGCGCCGGCAGCGGTCTTCGGACAGCACACGGTGTCGTGGAGGTCTCGCGGAGTGAAAGCAACCCCAACCGCGTCCGTTGAGAGCTGCACCGCAGTGTAAAAGACGCCCACCCGCGCATCGATCACCGAGGGTTCCTCTGCCAACACGCTGCGAAGGTCCGCCATCCATTCATCTACAACTCCCATCGATTATCCTCCGTTGCCAATCAATCGCCTTAAGTCGCGCGCCGCGAGAGCCCCCTGTAGACTCTCGCCATTGCCAGAGACGGGTTCGCAATTGCCCCTTAAGCCAGACCTGCTATGTCGCAGCGCGGCTGCGTTGCGAATCGCATTCTCCCACATCCCGGGTCTTTTGGCCCAGTCGAGCGGCCACTTGGCGCGACCGGAGACTATGGCATTTCGCGATGAAGCTGTATTATAAATACCTCTTAATGATCTCCGTGACAAGAGTTAGACGAACTGTCCGATGGGCGTAAACTAGAGGCGCAAGTGGTAGCGACGTGAGACCGTTGGTTTGAGGCCTCGCCGAGCGCGCAGACAAATGCTAATCGGAACAAATCACGCTGAAAGCCTTTTTCGGCGCCCGCGCTTTGACGTCTCGCTGCGCCCGTTCATCATTATTTGGGAGGTTACTCGCGCCTGTGACCTGGTTTGCGCGCACTGCCGGGCTGAGGCCATCCCGATGCGCAATCCGAACGAGCTTACCACCGCTGAAGGCAGGCGGCTGATCGACCAGGTGGCTGAAATCGGGCCGCCGCATCCGCTGTTCGTGTTGACCGGCGGAGACCCGATGAAGCGGCCTGACCTGAACGAGCTGGTCAAATACGCGGCAAAAAAGGCACTTCCGGTCGCACTTTCTCCTTCCGCCACACGGCTTCTGACAGCCGAGCTGCTGGCGGAATTGCGCGAATGTGGGCTCAAGGTCATCTCGCTGAGTCTTGACGGTGATTGCGCGCGGGTTCATGACAGTTTTCGCGGCGTCGAGGGCGTTTTCGAGCGTACGATGGAGCTATGGGAGGCAGCTCGGGCATGTAACCTTAAGGTGCAGCTCAACACCACGGTGGTGAGGCAGAATCTCACGGCGCTGCCAGCTATCGCCCGTATGGCGCATGAGCGCAATGTGATGACGTGGAGCGTATTCTTCATGGTGCCGACCGGCCGCGCCAGCGCGCTCTCGCCGCTTGACCCTGATGAGTGTGAAGACGTGATGCATTTTCTCTATGACGTTGCCGGTGTGGTGCGCGTGAAAGCCACCGAGGGGCATCATTTCCGCCGCGTCGTTATCCAACGCAGCATCCTCGAACGACACGGCGTCCGCGCCGAGTCCGCAATCAAGTTGGGTCCGTTGTATCGAAGCCTTTCACTGGCGCTCGAGCCATGGCCGCGGACCTCTGCGACGCACATCAGGCGCAGCCCGATGGACGTCAATGCGGGGCGGGGCTTCGTGTTTATTTCCCATACCGGTGCGGTCCATCCCAGCGGCTTTTTGCCGCTCGCCGCTGGCAATGTGCGTGAGCGTTCTCTACTGGAGATCTATCGCGAAAGCCCGCTTTTCGTTCACATGCGCGACGGGGGGATGCTTAAGGGGCGCTGCGGAGTATGCGAATTTGGCGCGGTTTGCGGTGGCTCCCGGTCGCGCGCTTTAGCTACGACGGGTAACCCTTTAGCTGAAGATCCGCTCTGCGCGTATCAACCCGGAAGCTTCCCCTACCAAGGTGAGGTCGCGCGAATTCTCGCGCGCGCTCCTTAGCCCGCGGCTGCTGGTCAAGCATCGGCGCTTAGGCGCCCGTCAAGGCCTTGATAACAAGTGGTTGACCGGCCTTGGCGAGAAGGCTGCGTGGCCTTGCACGGCAAGCGGTCTCAAGGATTAGCCGCCGAGGGCCTCCCCAGATTGGAAAGCGGTGTATCGCTTTGGGAGTGCAGCCTGCTGTGCAGAAGAATCCGCTCAATATTCGCGCTCAAGCGTTCCGATTGGTAAAGCGCCTGGTAGCCGTTGGACAAGCATCGGTTGACGCTGGCATCGCTCGCCACCGGGTCCATGCTGATGCGCTTGAGCGTGTAACTGAGTTCGCGCTTTCGTTCGAGCAGAATCTGGAACTTGCCTTCAACCAGGGCCGCGTCGCCACCGCGCGCCATGAGTTCGAGCGCCTGCGCCTGGCGATGCTCCGCCACTGCCAGCCGCTTTATTGCAGCAACGATCTGCGCGCAGCTTGACGCCGGGGAAAGGTCAAGCCGTTGGCCCAAGCCCGAATCAGCTACACCTAGCGTCAGAGCCAGGATACCTGCCGCGACAAGTTGCCTGCGCTTGCTTAGCGCGCCAAGCAAGGCGAGACGGGAGGTTCCGGTTTGACTTGCGGCGCACGAGTCCGCCCCGGGTTGCAAGCCTTGCGGCTTGAGTATCCGGGCGGACAACGTCGAATCACGGCTTTCTTTGCCGCTCGAAGCACCTGCTGCAATCATCGTGAGCCATCTAAACCTCCGCGTTATCGGCCGAGACTTCAAACCGGGTTTCCGCGGCCCCCGGGCGCTGCTCTACAAGACATCTTTTGCCTGCCGGACTGTCCAGGCGATCCGACGTGCGCATTGCAGGATGGTGCGCGGCCTCGTGCCCCTTTGCCACGCAACATCGCTGGCGCGGCCGAGCGCCCGGCGAACTGCCACGTGAGCTCACTGCAAGACAGCATAGCGCGGTTCGATGCTCTTCCTGCTGGTGGTCGCTCGGTCGATGCGCCGCCAAAGCATAATCGCAGTCTGATTGTACAACCCTTGGCCACCTGTGGCGATATGGAGGGCCCATCAAGTGCGAGGCTTTGCCAGTGCAGGAGGCACTTTTCTGCGCCAGACACGCGCCTAAAGGCAGCGCCGGTCATCCTCTCGTGCTCCAGTAACTGGGAGCGATCGAGCGAAATGCCGCGCCTCGGACTCGACCTCACGCTCGAATCCCCGTCGTCGCTTGCGAGAGCTCCTCTCGCGCCGTATCTAATTCAAGGAGCTCGACCTTGCGGTGATGACCAGCTTTGCGCGCCGCGCTACGGATTGAGGTCGCAAGGCGAGTCGGCTTGAAGGATTGTGGTGTAAGAGACAAAGATTATGCGTCTGATAGGTCAATTTTTGTGTCGGGCATGGGGTGCTGCGGCAGTCCTGATGGCCTTGCTTTATACGGCCGTGCTCGCGGTTTTCGCTGCGATCACCGCGCCATTCTGGCATGGCAAGGCAGTGAGCTTTATCGCCTGGCTTTGGAGCAAGCTCATCTTAGGAACATGCGGAATCAAGGTCGAGCTTGAAGGGCTCGAGCATCTCGACAGCCTCAAGTCATTCGTCATCGTCACCAATCATCAGAGCGTGCTCGATATTTTTGCCCTGTTCGCCGCGCTGCCCTATGAACTGCGTTTCATAGCGAAAAAGGAGCTGTTCAAAATCCCGCTCATTGGCTTTGCGATGCATCGCAGCGGCCATATTTTAATTGACCGCGTCGCTGGCGGGCAGGCGATTCGCCACGCCTTAAAAATCGTCCGTCGAGGCAATCCTATCGTCTTCTTCGCCGAGGGCCATCGCTACGCCGACAACCAGGTACATCCGTTCCACAACGGCGCCGCGTGGCTCGCGATCCTCGGCAAGCTGCCCTGTATCCCGGCAGCGATCTGCGGGTCCGGGGAGCTCTTCCCTCCCGGCGCATGGACGGTAAAACCCTTCGGGCGAATCCGAATAAAACTTTGTCCGGCGATACCGACAGCAGACCTTAAGCCGAGTCAGCGCGACCAGCTCACCCAACAACTAGAGAACGCTGTGCGCGCGGCGTTCATAGAGCAACTGACGGCTGGCTGCTGAGTCGGCGCATTTTGGGCTCCCTTAAGCCCCGTCGCAGGTTGGCCTGCGCTCTGAGATATCCGCCTGTAACTGCAGCTTCAGCGGACCCTGTCATGCTGTCCAAAAGTCCAAAGAGCCATGCGGCTTTGCCTGCTGGCAACTGCACATACAGCCTTGAAGGCCCCAAGCCATGCGCGTGTCCGCTTAGCGCAAATTATTCGCGCAACGTGGTCTAGTCGACCGCTTCAAAATGCCGGCTCAAAGGCAGGCAAGCATCCTGCCAGGCTTTGCGCTTATTAAAGCAGGCGTCCCGCCGCATGCTCGTCCCGAAACCATCTCCATGTGAGCTCCAGACCCTCTGCCAGCGGGATGCGCGGCGTAAATCCCAAAACCTCGCGCGCTCGGTCGAAACGGGCAAAATTGCGCGCTAGCTCAGCCGCTCGCGCCTTTTCGAAGCGAATCGGATGAGAGGGTCTGCCGGCGATTGTTCGAAGCTCCTCGGCAAGCGTAAGAATCGTCGTTTCGATACCGGTTGCCAAATGCAGCACCGTACCAGGCGTGACCGCGGCCTTAAGCGCTTGGCAAATCCCGTGGCAGAGATCATCGACGAACAAGAAGTCGCGTGTCGCCGAGCCATCGCCGTAGATGATCAGCGGGCGGCTGGTGAGTAGCGCCTTGGCGAAGGTTGTCACCGCGCTGCGTTTGCGGTGGCTGAACGGGCCGTACACGTTGGCGAAGCGCAGCGCTACCGTGGGCAAAGCAAAAGTGCGGGCGAAGGCGTGACAGTACGCTTCTCCGCATAACTTGCTCGCGCCGTACGGCGAGATCGGCCTGGGCAAGGAGTCCTCGCTCACCGGCAGGGCGGCGTGGCCGACCACGGCCCCGCCGGAAGAGGCGAAAACAAACCTCTTCACTGCGCGGTCCGCTGCTGCTCGCAGCAGGTTCACTGTGCCGCGTACGTTCACCTCGAAGTTTTCGTCCAGGGCGCTGACTGACTC
>Ga0080006_1141422_pt1 | contig 17006 bp, 16 predicted proteins | sample RS3BMetagenome_FD_69209 | JGI IMG/M metagenome (GOLD analysis project Ga0080006, IMG submission 69209) | Ferric oxide microbial mat and aquatic microbial communities from Rainbow Spring, Yellowstone National Park, USA - RS3B (SPADES... ... | reverse complement strand
CCGCTCCAACTGGGTCGTCGCCGACCTACGCCGGGAGGGCGGCTACGCGGCTCCGTCTTTCCGCGACCGGTCTCGCACCGGCTGGACCCAGGGACCTTGTCTGGACGCACAGCAGTTACGATCCCTACGTCTACCCGCTCAGTCGCGCGGACCAGCACACGGGCGGCAGCGCGCCCTGGTCCGTCCGCCAGATGCAGCCCTTTACGCGACCCTACTGGTTCGCCCCCCTAGACACCGCCCTCCAACTGGCCAACCTCAATCCGGACACCCTGCTCGCGGGGGCCGCCGCCGCCTTCCGCTGGGGCAAGCAGACGTACGCCGTGCCGGCGTCGGCGGCGCCGCTCGCCGTCGCCTACCGCCCGGACGTCTTCAAGGCGGCCCTGCTCCCCCCGCCGGCGCCGGACTGGACGGTCCAGGACTTCGAGACCGCCTGCGCCCGCATCTCCGGCCTAGCCCGGGCGGGTAGGCTCCCGGGCTGCAGCGGCGCCTTCCCCTCGGGCATCGTCGCATCGATGTGGTACGCCTTCGCCCTGGGATACGGCGGCGCGATCGCCACGAACGGCCGGTTCGATCTCACCGGCGCGGACACGCTGCTGGGGCTGGCCAAACTCGTGCAACTGGTCCGTGACTACATGATTCCACCGCGGGACCTGTCCCGCGGCACCGCGGTGATCGAGTTCGTACCGTACACCGGCCCCGCCTCGCTCCCGGCCGGCCGCCACGTCGCGCGCTTCCCGCGCTTGCCGGTCCGACCCGTCCAACCGGTGACGCTCAGCGGCTGGGGTGTGGTCTACGTCCCGCAGTCCGGACAGCCGGTCCCGGCGCCGGATCCCGCCGCAGAGAACGCCGTCGTCCAGTTCTGCCTGTGGTTGTACCAGGCCGCGCGCCATGATCCCGCGGCCGCGTCGGCGCCGCCGGTGCTCACCGATCCCGCCGTACAGCGCGGCTATTGGCAATCGGCCGCCCAGGTGGCGGTCGGGGCGGACGCCCTGGCCTACTCTACGGATTACATATATCCCGGCGCCGGGTTGCCCGAGAGCGGCGACTCGTTCGACGACAGCGGCATCGTGGGGGCGCTGGCGGACGCGGTGCAGGGGGCCGCGTCCGTGGACCTGCCCACGGCGCTCGCCGCCGCCGCGGGACAACTCGACGCCGACGTGGCACGGTATGCGCTGGATAAGGCGATGCGGGTGAGGGAGGAGACGATGCAGGGCAGCGCCGGCACCGCCTTCGGAGCGCCCCGAGCGTTCAGCCCGCAGGGTCCGGTCCGGCGGGTGTGCGTTCCGCCGTCCAGCGCGTCCGGTACATCCTGACCAGGGCCCGCCGGAGCGCGCCGTTCCGGCACCTTCCGGTTCACGCCCACGCGACGGAGAAGCCCCCCTCCCGCGCCGCCCGCTCCAGCCGCTCCCGCAGACCGGGCTCCGCAGCGGCCACCTCGATCACATGCCGCTCGGCCGTGCAGGCCGCCGTCAGGCGGGCCAATTCATCCGGCGCGAATGCGTACTCCAATGCGCGCAGACACTCCGCCCATACGTCATCGGCGGGCTCGCCGTCGCCGGCGACCGACGCCTGCGGCGCCCCGGCCCCTTCCCCTCTGCCCTCATGCCGCCAGGCACGCAACATGTCCACGACCCGGACCGGGTGCCGCCGCGCCTGCCGTACCAGAGCGGCAAACGATTCCTCGCCGTCCAAGCCGACCACCCCCACGGCAGAGAGGCTGCGACGCACCGCCCGCCCTTATGCGCAGGGAAGGGTCTAGAATCGCCGGACACCGGTGCTCGGCCCTCCACGGCCGGGCGCCCGGCACTGCCCTTCAGCGGTCCAGGCGCGAAAGCGGGTGGGCAGACGGCCCAGGCCCCGGAGGAACCCCGGCGACAGCCACGGGCGCTCCGCCGGGTCGAGCTCCGCCTCGGCCAGTGGGCCGGCCCGCACCCCCGCAGCCGGCCGGGACCCCGCGGCGCCGGGCCCCGCCACGCACAGAAGGGTCCGCCCGTCCCGGGGCATCCGGCCTGCCCCGAGCGCTGCCGCCCTTCCCCCACTCCCTCTCCCGTGCTATCCTTTCTCTCATGCACTGGTTCATCTGGCGCCGGATCACCGGGTGACGCGCGGGGTAGGGGTCTCTCTGCCCATTTCGCGCCATACCGGGAACGGCGACGGGTGAACGGGTCCGAGGCCGCGCTTCCATCGGCGGAAACCCCTCCACCCCTCCCGGCGCCTTCCCCTGACGGGGGAATTCGAACATGGCGGTACTCGCGCTTCACGCCGGCGCCAAAGCCTTCGGCGGCCGCACGCTGTTTTCCGATCTGACCCTCGAACTCCAGCCGGCGCGCCGCATCGGCCTCATCGGCCCCAACGGCAGCGGCAAGACCACGCTCCTCCGCATCCTGGCCGGACTGGAGGAAGCCGACGCCGGTACCGTCGCCTCGGCCACGGGCGCGCGCATCGGCTACCTGCGCCAAGACGCCACCTTCGACGCGGAGCTCACCGTGCTCGGTACCGCACTGGCCGCCTTCGCGCCGCTCTGGGCGCTGGAGGAGGAGATGCGCGCGCTCGCGGCGGAGATGGCCCGTCCCGGGGCGACCGTCTCCACCGCGCCCTCCGCCACCCCGTCCGAAGACGCCGCCACGCGCCGGCGGGCCCTGCGGACGGAGGCCGCCCCCACGCCGGCGCCCGCCGAAGGGCAGCGCCCGCCCGCCGACCCCCTCGCCCGGTACGGCGAGTTGCAATCCCGCTTCGAGGCCGCCGGCGGCTACACGGCCGAGGCCCGGGCGCGGCAGACCCTGGCCGGTCTCGGCTTCGCCCCCACCCGCCTGGACCATCCCTGCGGGGTCCTCAGCGGCGGCGAGCGCGTCCGCCTCTCCCTCGCGCGCCTCCTGCTGGAGTCCCCCGACGCCCTGCTCCTGGATGAGCCGACCAACCACCTGGACCTGCCCGCGATCCGCTGGCTGGAGGAACACCTTCACCGCGGCGCCGCGGCTGCCGTGATCGTCTCCCACGACCGCCACTTCCTGGACGCGGTCACCACGCAGACATTGGAGATGGGCCCACAGCCGCGCCTCTACCCCGGCAACTACAGCAAGTACCTGGCGCTCCACGGTGGCGGTGAAGCCCAGGGCATGGAGGCGTACCGCCGGGCGCAGGCCGAGTTGCCCCGCCTGCGCGCCTTCATCGCCACGCTGCGCGCCGGCTACACGCCCGTCCCCAAAAACCGCCTGCGGCGTCTGGCCGAGTTAGAGGCGGTGCCCGTGCCGCACGTGGCCGAACGCACGATCCGCGTACGGGCCGCCGCCCCGCCCCGGGCCGCAGACGTGCCGCCGGGGGCCCCGACGGGAGCCGCCGGCTCCGTGGCGCTCGAACTGGCCGGTGTGCAAAAGGCCTACGCCGGGCGCAACCTCTTCGGCACCGGAGGCTTCACGGCCACGGTCTCCCGCAGCGACCGCATCGGGCTGATCGGGGGCAACGGCAGTGGCAAGTCGACGCTGCTGCGCATCCTGCTGGGTCAGGTCGAGCCCGATGCGGGCGCCTACGGCTGGTCGGGGGGGGGCCGCGTGGGCTGGCTGCCGCAATCCCTGGAGGCGCTCGATCCCGACCTGACCCTGGTGCAGCAGCTGACCGCGCTGCCCGGGATCGGCACGCGCCAGGCCCGCGAGGTCCTCGCCCGCTTCCTCTTCGAGGGCGACCGCGTCTTCGCGCGCACCGGCGACTGCAGCGGTGGCGAGCGCTGCCGGGTCGCCCTCGCGCGACTGCTGCTGCAGTCGTGGGACGCCCTGCTGCTGGACGAGCCCACCAACCATCTGGACATGGAGTCGCGGCGCGCGCTGGAGGACGGCCTCGCCGACTACCCGGGGACGATCCTCGTGGCGTCGCACGACCGCTTCTTCCTGGACCGCGTCGCCTGGCGCCTCTGGGTGTTCGGGGAGCCGGACGGGGTCGCCGACTTCGACGGCAACTACTCGGAGTGGGCCGCCCCCGCCGGCGGGCGGCAGGACGAGGCTTCGGCCGCCGCACTCGCGGCGGCGATCCGGAGTGCGGAGGCGCGCGTCTCCGCGCTACGCGCACGCCTGTCGCGACCCGATACCTTCGCGGACGGGCGCGGCCGCCGCCTGTCGCAGCAGTGGAAGGCCGCGCAGGCCGAACTGGCGGAACTGCAGCGCCGCTGGCGCGAGGCGACCCGCGGGTGACGGGGGGGGGCGTCGCGTGCCCGGGGTCCGCACCGGCGCGGGGCGCGGGCCGCTCTCTAGTGCTGTCCCAAGCACTTGACCCCTGGACTACTACATCTTGCGGTTCGTCGCGCTCGAAAACGCCACAGGCGGTGTGCATGTCGACAAGTGCTGCGAGTAGTACAAGGACGGCGAGGCAGAAATCGGTCAGCCCTCCGGACCGGAGCCGGAGGGCCTTGGGGCCCGAGGGGGCATGGGGGGGCAGTGGCCCCGCCGAAGAGGACCTTTGCAGCCGCCACCTAGGCGCCGGCCGTCGTCCGCCCGAACGTGGAGACGATCTGCCAGAGCGCGCCGATGCCGACCAGGCTGAACACGATCCGGCTCGCCATAGTCGCCGCGCCGAAGATCCAGGCCACCAGGTCGAAGTGGAAGAGGCCGATGAGTCCCCAGTTCAGTGCCCCGACGATCACCAGGGCCCAGGCGATCCAGTCGATGGCGTTCCAGCGCATCGGGGAATCCTCCCGGGCGGCGGCAAGTCTTGTGGTTCGCCGCCACCGCTGGGAGGATTCCCCCGAAGCGGCGCGCCTATCCGGGGCGGGTACAGGCTGTGGCCGGACCGGGGACCGGGGAGGCGGGCGCCCCCCTCCCCCGGCGACGAGCGGGACGTTCCGCAGGCCGTGCCTGGACCCGGTTCACGCCGTGCGGCGCGGGGTCCAGGAGACGACGGCCTCGTGCATGGGTTCCGCCGCGCGCCAGCCGCCCTCGGCCGGCACCAGCAGGGGCCCCAGTTCCGTGTCGAGGCGCGCCAGATCCGCATCGTCCTCGAGATGGAGGGCGGCCGCCAACTGGCTCCGCGCCTCGTCGCGCGAGGCATAGCGCCCGTAGGCGCGCACCGCCTCGTGCCTGTGCACGTCGGGATGGATGCCGGCCTCCTCCATCACTCCCAGGAGGTCGGCCAACACCGGCTGGCCGGGCAGCGGCCGTTCGGGATGGAAGCGCGGCCAGAGCGCGGCGACCAGGGGCTGCATCTGACCGACGCGGATGGCCAACACGCAGCGCCGCGTGGCCGCGGCCTCCATGGCCGCGAGAAACCCGGCCGCGTCGGGGCAGAAGTGGATGACAAGCGAGGCCAGAGCCACCTCGACGACGGGTACCGTATCCCGCGCCTCCGGCCACGTCGCGGCGACGACGGTGATCCGCCCGGACGCCTCCGCCGGCAGCGCCGCGGCATCTTCCTTCAGAAACTGGCGCATCTGCTCGCCCGGCTCCAGCGCCCAGACGCGGCACCCCGCGCGGGCCAGGGGAAGGGTGTAGCGGCCCGGGCCGGCCCCGATGTCCAGGACCGTCCGTTCCGGGCCGAGGCCCGCGACCACCGCCTCGAAGACGGGGGTGCGGGTCATGTCCCGGCGTCCGGCCTCTCGCAGATTCTCGGCCATGCGCCCCGGCCCGCCGCGGCCGGGGCCGCCACCCGGGCGGTGCCGGTTGGAGACCAGTTCGGTCCAGCGGGCAGCAGCGGTTCCCATCGCCCACACCTCCTCGGGTGCGCCGAACCGGGCGCAGCCCCGCGGGCGTACCTGCCCGACGGTCCCTGCGCACAGCCGGACCGACGCGCCCGCGGCGGGCGGGTCCGGCTTCGCCGCCGGCGGCGAAGCCCAGGGGCCGGGCGAGCCGGCGCGGAGCAGGAGGCAAATTCGGATACCCTGTCCTGCCGCGGGCACCCGTGGCTTCTCCGGGCAGGCTCCGGTTCCTCCGCCCCACCGTCTCCGGGCCCGCCCGGCGCCGGCGACCTACGCCCCGGCCGCCGCCCCCTCGATCCAGGCGCGGTTCTCCGCCAGCACCTCCGCGGGCGCGTCGACCTCCAGCAGGACCGTCCCCGCGAAGCCCAGCCGCCGCAGTTCGGCGACCGCCGGCGGCCAGGCCACGCAGCCCCGCCCCAGCGGCCAGTGCCGGTCCGCCTGGCCGTCGGTGTCGTTGACGTGGACGTGCCGCAGCCGCGGGCCGACACGCCGGAGGTATTCCGCCGGCTCCCAGCCCGCGAGTTGGGCGTGGCTGAGGTCCACCGTCACACCGACGCCGGCCGCGTCCGGGTGGTCGAGGAGTTCCAGCAGGTGGTCGGGATGGGTGGGCACCTCCTTGGTCCCGATGAGGTTCTCGATGGTGAGGGCCACGCCGGCCTCGCCGGCGCAGAGCGCGAGTTCGTGTAGGACGGACCGGGCCACCTCCCAGGTCTCCCCGAAGTAGGCGGCCGCCGATCCCGCCGGCCGCGGATCGCGGGTCGGCGCCCCGCCGAGGTGCAGGACCGCCAGTTCCGCACCGATGGCTCGGGCCCAGGCGATGCCCGCCCGCTGGCTCTCCACGGCGCCCCGGCGCACCCGGCGGTTGCGGGAGAGGGGGTTGCAGTCAGTGGTCGGCAGGTGCACGGACACCCGGGCACCGGACTCTTCAACCACCCCCCGGATCGCCTCAGTGTACCGGACAAAGGCGTCCGGAGAGGCGACGTCGCCGACGGCGAAGACCTCCATCGCGGTGAACCCGCCGCGCAGCAGCGTGAGGCACTTGGCAGCAAAGGCCTCACGCTCCAGGTTGGGATAGGCCGAGAACCCGTAGCGCCAGGGCGTATCCCACCCCTCCCCCGATCGCGGTCCCTGCTCCGTCACCCCGGACATTCCGCATCATCGCTCCCTTTCACTCTGGGGGATCAGGGCGCGATGCCGCCGTCGCGGTTGCGACCTGATCCCCCTCGCCCGCTTCACGGAATGGCGGCGACGAGTTGGTTCACCTGGGGGCCGACGGCCGTCAGCGCATCCAGCGCGCTCGTGGTCGACGCCCCCCACACCTTGCCCAGCACCGCGGACAGGGTCGAGTGCACCTTCACCCAGTCGCCGGCGATGGGCTCCGGCCGCGCGTAGCCGAAGGCGTCCTGGATGACCTGAACGCTCTTGGGCACGAGGATGTTCGGGTTCTTACCCGCCATGGCCTCGTCGAACACGGACCGCCGCGAGGGCATGGCCACGCTCTGGGCGTATATCTCGAACGCGGCGCGGTCCTCGAGGTGCTGGAGCAGGAGCCACGCCTCCTCTGGATACTTCGTCTCGGCCACGATGGAGTGGCCCGCGGAAGCCTCGCGGGTCGTCTGCACGCCGTCGGTGGGGATCGGCGCGACATCCCATTTGAACGTCTTCCCGGCCATAGCGCTGAAGTTGGAATACATCGGCTGGAAGACCGCCTTGCCCCCGGCGAAGAGCCCCCCCAGGCCCGCCAGGTTCGGCGTCGGATGGAGCTTGGCCCCCCAGATCAGGCCCTGGATGAACTGCGCCGCGGCCACCCCGGGCTGCTGGTCCAGGGTGTAGTGCTTGCGTTGCGGACCGAGGATGTCCCCGCCGCCCTGCCAGGTCTTGACCAGTTCCATGTAGATGTCGTCGGTCATGCCGGTGATGCCCCACACGCCGTTCTTCGGCTGCTGGGCCTTGCCCGCCGCTTCGGTCAGGTCCTGCCACTTCCACCCGGCCTGCGGCAGCGGGGCAGCCGCGCGGTTCAGCAGGTCCGCGTTGTACCAGAGGAGGAAGGCCGTGGTCTCGCGCGGCAGCCCGTACTGCTTGCCGCCCACGTGGAAGTCCTTGAGCGGCGAGGGCAGGAAGGCCCCCAGGTCGTAGTTGCTTGCTGTGATGAACGAATCCAGCGGCAGCAGAGCCTTCGCCGCGACGAGGGCCGGCGTGATGTAGGAGTGCGTCCAGATCACGTCCGGCGCGGTGCCCGCGGTGATGCCGGTCATCAGCTTGCTCTGTACGCCCACCGCGCCGCCCGACACGTACGACATCTGCACCGTGATGTAGGGGTACCGCTGGGTGAAGGTGTCGACCAGGGACTTGTACATCGTCTGCTCGTTGGTGCCGGTGAGTGTCAGAAAGGACAGGGTGACCTTCTGGTGCGTGGTCGAGGAGGGCTTGGCCGCCCCGGTGGCGCCCTTGGCGGGCCCGCAGGCCTCCAGCACTCCGCCGGCGGCCGCCAGCGCGACGGCTGCAACCCCCGCCCGGGCGAGCAACCGGCGCCGCGAGACCAGGGGACCCGATGTGCCGTCCGTCATGGACATCTCCTCCATCGTGGACATCGCCTGCCGAAGCCGCCGCGGCCTGCCCGCCGCTTCCGCGGGCGGCCCACGGCGGCGATCGGGCGGGTCCCCGGGACGACGACCGCTCCAGGGTATCGGGGGGCGCATGCGGCCAGTGTTGGGCCGCGGCGCTTCTGCGGTTACGGTGCCGTTAAGGGTGTGGACGGGGCCCGGCCCGCCGGGATGGCGGCGGCACGCGGTCGTCACGCCGCGCCGGGGCTGCGCCCAGATGGAGGCGCATCGTCGGAGCAGGCCTTGGAACCGAAGCCCGCGACCGGCGGGCGCCTTTGGCGAACCGCCGGGGATGGGTCCACACGGGCACGGGCACCCCTCCGGGATCCGCAGACCGGGAAGCGTCTGGCGCCGGAGGTGCCTTCGCCACGACGCGCCGGGTGCGGTGCCCGCCGGCGCCCGAGAGGGCTCGGACCCTTCCACGGCAAGGTCGATGCTTGCGCCACCCCTGGCCTCCCCAGCGCGGGGCGCGCGCTAGCGGCACCCGCGGCCGATGCACTCAGTGCGGGCCGCCCTCCCCCGGGCCACCGAGCAACGCCTCATCGCGGAACTCGCGCCAGGCACGCTTCAGATCGGCCACCAACCGAAGTCCGTCCCTGTCTCCGGTGCCGAGCAACGCGACCTCCAAATCCTGGAGCAGATCGCGGATCTGCCCCGCCTTGTCGGCAAGGGCCCGAAGGTGCACCGTACTGGCGAGAGGCGGCTCCTGATGATCCATGGTCGACGGATTCGACGCCCTACCGAAGGATGCCTACATCAAAAAGCGCGCCGCTCCGTGATTTGACCCTCAGGCGACGGGTTGGCGGGTGGCGCCGGCCCCGCGGACGGCAGCCCCGAAGAGGAACCCATGCTGACGCGGACGGAACGGGGAACCCCCATACGCGTTCGATGCGTGGGGCTTGTACCGTCTGCCAATAACTTACACAGCAGTCATACCCAGCGCCCGCTGGTCAAGGCGGTGGACGGGGTCGAACGGTCTGGTGCCTGGAATTCCCCGGGCACCGCAGCCTGGAAGCGCCACGGAACCGACTGGCTGCGAGTGACGCATACGGGGAACCGGCGGGTCTCGCCCGCATCACCGTGACGCTGCGGCAGCGTGGGCCGAAAGACGACAGGGGGCTGTTGTGGTCCGGCATCCCGGCCCCCTGTACCCGGCGCCGTGAAAATCGCCAGGCGATCCAGAGAAGGGGCAAGTCATTCACGCTCGCACCTCGAAGGGGCCGAGGCACCGCGGCCCCCCCCACACAATCACACCGATCCCGACGTGGGGCAGACCGTCATAGTGGTCCACCCGCATCCATCCGCTTTCGACATCAATTCGACCTCGGAAGAGGGCCGCATCGCCCTACTTCCAGGGCCTATATGATCATACCCGACACCCCCGGATGGACCTACGCCTCATGGGAAAATCACTCGATCGAATGACCAATAGAAGAGCTGCGGGTGCCTCGCGACGCGATGTTTCGTTCGCAGCTGAAGCTACCTGTTGAGATGGCGACCATGCCCGTGACTCTACCTCCTGGGAGGCATTCCATGCGGGTGTCAATACGGACGCAGATTGCCGCACTGTTGGTGCTTTGTGCCGTCGTCTTCGCAGCTTTCGGCTACTTCCTCCGTTTGATCTGGACCACGGATTCCGCAGTCGCCGCCCGGCAATCGCTGCTGGCGGAACAGTTGCAGCGTCAGGGAGGGTTGATTCATCAGGCCCTGGATGAGTTTCTGCTGATGGACGACCAGTCGAACATGCTCGTGCTGCTCAAGGCCGTGGGCTCAACCGACAGCGGACTGTACAACTCAACGTTGACCCAGGTTCAGGAGAGTCGGTCCGGGATGGATCAGGCATTGACCACCCTGGGTCACTCGTCCCTTTCCACGAAGGAGGCACAACTGCTCACTCAGGCAGAACAGGCCCGAGTCGGTTATGAGAACTACGAGGATAAGGTCATCGCCGAACTGAACGCCGGACTGGTCAGTGCCGCGTCACAGAACATGTCGGTCAACAACTCCGAGGTCAGCACGGAACTGCAGGACGCCCTGCAACAGTTGCAGGTACTGTCCGACCGTCAGCTCGTCGCCGCGGCCGGGCAGACGACCGGTCTCCTGCGCATCAAGGCGTTGGACAGGACGGCCACCTTTCTGCTCGCGCCGCTCGGTCTGATCTCCGCGGCCTATCTGGCCTGGGTGTGGAAGCGTCTGGACGCGTTCTTCCAGCGGCTTCGCGCCGCGCTCATGCGCTCGGCGGATGCGGACCTGACCGGTGAGCAGCTGCAGGAGGCAGGCGCCGACGAGTTGGCGGACATCGGCCGGGCCTATAACCGGATGATGGCCGCTTGGAGAGGGGTGCTCGCGCGCCTCGCGGATATCGGCACCAGGCTGGCGGACGTCAGTGCGATCCTGACCGCCGGGGCGACACAGAACGCCGGCGCGGTCCAAGAAGTCGCGCGTACCGTTGAAGAGGTGGCGCGCGGTGCCTCGCACCAAGGCTCCAGCACCTCGGACGCGGCACAATCGATGGCCGGGCTGCAGGACGGCATCAAACGCGTGGCCCTCCGTTCGGAGGAACAATCACAGCAGGTGGCCGAGGCCGCCGGCATGTTGGAGCGGGCCAGGCAGGCCGTGGACGCGATGGCCCGTGGCACCGAAGAGGTCAGAGCCGCGACGGTCCAAGCCCTGAACGCCGGCCGTAGTGGCGGCGAGGCGGTACGGGTCACCGTAGCCGGAATGGCGCGCATCCGCGAGTCGGTCTTGGCGATGCGGGAACGGGTGCGCTCCCTCGGGCTTCAGTCGCGGAAGATCGGGGACATCATCGGGGTGATCAGTGAGGTGGCGGATCAGACCAACCTCCTCGCCCTGAACGCGGCCATCGAAGCGGCGCGGGCCGGGGAGCACGGCAAGGGCTTCTCCGTCGTGGCGGAGGCGGTACGGGGTTTGGCGGAACGCTCCAGCCGGGCAGCCAAGGACGTCGAGACCCTGGTTGGCCACATCCAGGCGGAGACCGACGCGGTGGTGTCGGCTATGGAGACCAGCATCACAGATGTCGAACGGGGCGGGGGACTGGCCGAACAGTCCGGGCAGGCGCTGGAAGGGATCTTGGAGGCGATGGGACGGACGGGCACGCAGGTGCAGGAGATCGCGCGGGCGGCCGACAGCCTGGCAGCGGTCGCCGCCCAGGCGGTCCAAACCATGCGGGGCGTGGCGGAGGTTGCCGCCGAGAACAGCGCGCGGGCGCGCGAGATGCGCACCGCCGGCGACGCCATGAACGATAACTTGCAGCAGGTCGGCGCAGTGGCGCAGCAGACGGCCGCTGCGGCGGAACAGGTGGCGGCGTCCGTGCGGGAGGTGGCGACGACGACCGACAGGGTGTCCGTACAGGCGAACGAGATCGAGCGGTCGTCCCGGCTGGCGGCCGAACTCGTGGGGCAATACAGGCTCTGAACCAACCGTGTGCGGAGCACCGGGGGCCGTGCATGACCGGCGAAGCGGCCTTCGATCCTATGCCGGTCTGGAGCCATACTGCCCCAGGGCCTTTACCTACTCTGCGTTTAGGGTGCCCGCGGGGCTGAGCCGCAACACGGCGCGAGAATACGCGCGGGCGGCGGAGACGGCAGGCATCACCCGGGAGAGGGCGCTGACGGCCGAGGAGTGGGCGGGGTTCGTGCGGGAGCGGTTCCCGGAGACGGAGAGCGCGGTGGCTCGGGCGGTGTGGTGGGTGGAGTTGGCACGGCACCGGGCGAAGATCGTCCAGCGGTTGGGCGAGAACCGGGTGACGACGGTCTGGGAACGGATGCGGGAGGAGGGCAAGGTCGAGGCGAGCCTGTCGACGTTTCGGCGGTACGTCACGCGCAGATCCCCCAGGCTGTGGACGCACAGCGGGTGGTCATCCACGGGGTGGACTGCGAGCCGGGTGAACTGGCGCAGGTGGACTTCGGGCGGCTGGGCCGGTGAATGGATCCGGTGACAGGCAAGCAGCGCATACTCCATGCGTTCATCATGGTGCTGGTGTACAGCCGGCACCAGTTCGTGCAGCCGGTACTTTGGCCATCCGCCAAGCGGCATACGTCCCGCAGCCTGTCTGGCGCGAGGAGTTCCACGAGGTCGCCGGGGTAGGAAGGCGAGCCCAAGACCACGGCCACGACCCGGCCGTACGCCAGTAGTTCGGCCGTGTAGAGCCAGACGGGCACCGTGGGATGCCGCTCCTGCGGCGCCACCTTCCATCGCCGCCCCCGGACGGAGACCCAGAAATCCAGGCTTTCCCTGACCACGCGAACGTTTAGGGTCCCGGGCACGTGCGGTGCCGGGAGCCACGTGCGCGCGGCCGCCTGTACGGTCGGGTCGTCGGTGCATTTGCCGGAAACCTGACCGTCGCGCTCTACCGGTCCGACGACGACCGTACTATTCACGGGCCCGCGCCCTCCCCGATGGCCTTCGGTTACGGACTGTGCCTTCAGCGGTTTGAAGGCCCGTTGTCTCCATGGCGGCAAGGCCTGCGGATACTCCGCTTTATGAGAGAATTCCGGCGGGACGGAGGTGGCTGTTTGTGAGACGCTACGGCGCGACGAACACGAGCCGAGCCGCGGCCATGCTCACCTCCTGCATGAGGGCTCGAAGGGCCCCGATCCTCCGGGTCAGGCGGTCGGCGGAATCGACCACCACCAGGTCCACCCCTCGGGCTTCGAGTAGATTGCGGAGTTCCTCGATTGCGGGTCGGCGGATGTCCGCCGTGCCGGGATCCTGGTCGAGGATCGCCGTCAAGTCCGTCGCCCCGGCCTCGACCGCCTTCCGCCTGCATCGCTCCTCCTGTGCCTCCAAGCCGTGAGCAGAGCCGCGGGTGGATCGGCAGAAGAGGACCGCGCGCACTTGTCGGTTCACGTCAAACACCTCGCGCTGGATAGTATCACCATCCCGGCAGGGGCCAGGCGTGGTGGTCGCTGCCCCGAACGGGCCAAACGCGCTATCCGCTCGCCCTATTATCGGCGAGTACGGTCGGCACCGGTACCGAGAGGCGACCTTTCCGTATGGCGGTATCACAAACGCGTGCCGAGTTGAGGGGTCACGGACGTCAGGCCGGGCATCGGCCGAGCCCAGAGGTATCCCTGCCCCGCATCGACTCCACACTCACGCAGGGCGAGGGCCTGAGATACGGTTTCAAGCCCCTCAGCGATCACGCGGGCCCCGGTTCCATGGGCCCAGTCGGTCAGCGCCGTGACGAGATGACGGGTGACGGGATCCTGGACCATCCGGCTCCGGTGCAGCCGTGTCCGGTGCAGCCGTGCACGGTCGGACGCGACACGGCTCGATCGGCACGAAAAAAGCCCCGCCGTGGTGGGCGAGGCTTGAAGGGGATGCGAGTTTTACTGGGCTATCGTTCCATCCCCCCGGTCATTTTCGCGATGGCGCCGCGCCGCCTCCCGCTCACCCTCGCGCACCTGCCCGATGGCGTGGAGGTAGCGGTTGACCATGAATTGCGTGGCCTCGGCGGTTACGCGCACCATCGGGTCGAGGCTCTTTTCCAACCGGGCGACACGGATCGCCCGTATGTACTGGGCACGGTCGGTGACGGTGTAGAGCGTCGGCGGCCACCCCTCGCGCATCAGAAGGAAGTTCACCAGCATCCGTGCCGTCCGACCGTTGCCGTCAAGGAAGGGGTGAATACCCACGAAGTCCACGTGGGCACGCGCCGCAAAGCGGAGGGGGTGCTCGTCCACCGGCCGTGTCCGGAAACTGCTCGCGAACGCCTCCATGAGGTCGGGGACCTTCACCCAGTTCGGCGGCACGTCCATGGACCCGCGGATATAGACCGGCATGCGCCGATACCGCCCCGCGTCGTCCCCGAGGATGCCCTGCATCAGCATCTTGTCGATGTCGAGCACCACGTCTTCTGTCAGCGGTGCGCCTTGGTTCACTGCGGACTGCAGCCGCTCCCAGGCATCGCGGACGTTGAGAACCTCAAGGTGCTCGCGGACGCTCTTGCCTCCGACCGTGATGCCATGCTCCAGCACGACCTGCGTCTCTTCCATCGTGAGGGTATTCCCCTCGATGGCCGTAGTGTGGTGGGCGTACCGGATCGTGAAGTCGTCCAGCAGGCTGCGCATGGTCGGCTCGGGTAGCGGGCGTGCCCGGGCGATCTCCTGTTGCTGCGCGCCCAACCGAGCGAGAATCGCCTCCAGCGGCTCGGGCTCTTGTCCGCTCATGCGTCCTCACCGCCTTGCCGGGTCCAGCGTAGCACGTAGTGCACCCGTTCGCCTGCAGTCGGCCTGCGCGACTCAGACCGGCCGGCCGCCCCAGAGGCCGACCGCGAATACCAAGGCCAGCAGGACCGCCCCGCGCTCTGCCCAGCGTCCGGCGGCGCTCGAGCCGGGCTGGGTTGTCCCCTCGCAGGGCGTCCCCGGCCGCCTAGAGGTGAGACCGGTTTGCTGGCCACCCGCGCCGAGTTGCCTCCTCGCGGCAGAGGTCGCCCAAGGAAATCCGGGTGAACCCGTGCTGCTCGGCCAGGATCGCGGCCACCTCGGTCTTGCCGCTGCCCGCCGGGCCGGCCAGGTACAGGACGATCGGGTCGATCATGTTGAACATCTCCTCGCTACCAATCGTGCATCGTGCTGTCAGTGCCGTGGGCACGCGCCCATCGGAGCAGCCGACCCACTCGGACAGACAGAAGGGGTAGGTCGTAGCCCTCGTTTGGGAGCACGTAGTCGATCCGAACCTGGGCCGATTCCCACTCGGTCGGGCGCGCGGGGACGGGCCAGGTCTCTCCGCGAATCCAGATCCGGTGGGCCCGGGTCCACTCGGTCGCGGTCACCCCGACCCCGAGGTATCCGGCCCACCGCAAGGCGTGGGCTTCCTCGGGTAGCCGTACCCCGACCACGACGACGCCTGCCGCCGCGGTCGGCACAGGGGTCTCCAGGGCCAGTCGGGCGAGCGTGGCGGCGTCGGTGCCGCGCAGCCGGTCTCCGGCGGCTTGTAGGTGCCGGCGGTCCTCGGGCCAGCTCAGTCGGAGGCCCTCCTGCCGGCAGAAATCGGCGAGGCTGATGCAGTAGAGCCCGTGGCGTTCGACCAGGTGCCGGGCGACTTCGCTCTTCCCGCTACCCGCCGGGCCGGTCAGGTACAGCCGGACGGGTTCAGGCATTCCAGCCACCCCCGGCCGCCCATAGGCTCTCGTGCTCGTCGCGCAGGCTTGTCCAGGCACCGTCGCCGACGATCACATGGTCCAGGACCTCGACCCCCAACAAGCGGCCGGCCGCGATCAGGCGCCGGGTCAGGTCAAGGTCGGTGGCGGATGGGGTTGGGTTTCCCGAGGGGTGTTGTGTACGCGGATGATCGACCCCGCGTTCGCGAGGATCGCAGCCTGGAAGACCTCGCGGGGTTCCGCGGGACAGTGGTCGAGCCCGCCCATCGAGACGTGATGGATTGCGTTGGGCCTGCCCTTTGCGTCCACCAGGACGGCGAGGAAGTGTTCTCGGGGCTCTCCCTCCAGCAGGGGTTCGACTATGGCCACAACATCTGCCGCCCGCGTTGGAGCCGTCGGACGGTAGACCGCGCTTGCCTCGCGGACCAAGCGAACGCTTACCCACGAGATGTCAGCCGGCGACTCCTCGCGTGCCTCGAACAGGCTCCGTGTCTTCGCTTCCATCCCCGCCACCCCAACACCAAGGCCATTTTTTGGTCGGCGGCCTTGATGGGCTCACAGAGGACGGGCGCTAGCCGCGGCCCGCCGGGCGCCCCGGGGCGTGGGCGAAGTCGGGAGCCCGCCGGCGCGGGAACCTGGGGTGGCCCGGAGGGCGCAGGTTCCCAGGCGACGGCGAGGTGACCGAGCGGAGGGCGCAGCCCGGAGCCCCGTGGGCCAGGACGACAGGGGCACAGCCCCGGTGGCGGGTACGATGGGGAGCCCAAGGCCGCCGAACACGAGGAAGAATCTCTGAGCGGGCCGGAGCGTGGGCCGCCTGGGAGGGCGGCGGAGGGCCGCGCCTCCGGCACCTGGCGGGGGTGCGGGGGCGGCGACGCCGCGCCCGGCGCGCGGGCAACCCGCCGCTCTTGACGGGGTACTGACTGATTACTTATTATACAGTAGGAGGTGCGACAGGTTGACCATAGAGGAGCAGCGCGAACACTATCGGCAGCGTCCCGAAGGTATGTCCTGGGCTGAGTGGTACCGCCGCTTGTCCATCCTCGGTTTCACAGTAAGCGAGATTGCCAGGTTGGCCGGCAAGGGGTACCAGCCGGTTTACAACACTCTCAAGTCTTCTGGGACGGATCCCTCCATGGAGCGGAGCCGATCGGCACTCGAAGCGGAGCGCCGTTCTTCGTCTGAACCTCTCTCGCCGCCCGATGCCCCGCCGGCCGCCGGGGATGGGGACTCCCCGGACGGTATGATGGCCGTCCTGCTGGCCATCTTGGAGGAAGTGCGCGCGATCCGACGCCTGATTGACCATCCCGCCACAGCCGGATGACCCGCCCGGCCGATGGAGTGGTTTTGACCTGGAACCGTCGGGGGCACCATAATCAGTGCGGAGCACCGGATCGTCCCGGCGCCCCGCGGTTGGGTGCGCAGCCCGGCCGCATGGAGTCTACGGGTGTCGTGTGCCAACTTATTTGTCGTGTTACATCCCGAATTAGGCGCCCGTGCCGGCACCAGCTTCGGGCGGATGTGGGCGAAGCCGGACCCTCGCCGAGTGGCGGGGAAGCCAAGCCGGGCATGGCGGGGGGGGTCCTCGCGCGCGCCCGCCCGCCGC
>Ga0080006_1181120_pt1 | contig 17011 bp, 14 predicted proteins | sample RS3BMetagenome_FD_69209 | JGI IMG/M metagenome (GOLD analysis project Ga0080006, IMG submission 69209) | Ferric oxide microbial mat and aquatic microbial communities from Rainbow Spring, Yellowstone National Park, USA - RS3B (SPADES... ... | reverse complement strand
TGCGAAAGCTGCCCGGCAACCGCGTGACGACCAGCCAGAACAGGAGCGGCCCGAGCACCGCGACCGCCGCCATCTTCTCCACGAACCCGAGCCCCAGCGCGATCCCGACCACCACCCGCCACTTCCGGGCTTGAGGCTCGTACAGCCCTTTCCAGAACGCCAGGGCCGTGATGGCCCAGAGCAAGAGTCCCGGCGTGTCGGTCCCGGCGATGTGGCCATCGCCATAGACCCGAGGCATCAACAACAGGGCCCCGGCCGTCACGCCGCCGACCCAGGCCCCATATCGTCGGACCAGAAACCCGAAAGCTAGGGTGATCGTCAAGCCGTACTCGATCACCGAGGCCATCCGCCTCGACGGGATATCCTTCATCCAGCCGCCAAAAACCGCGTGCGTCAAGAGGTTCAACTGACCGGCCAGAGGCGGGTGGAAGTTGTACCCGTACCGGGCGTAAGGCCAGTAATAGAGCAGGGCGTCGCTCGAAAACAACGAGCCCAGATCGGCTCGGGTCCGGACCTTCGCCAGCGCCTCCCACCACTGATCCGAGACCAGTTGACTGGTCCGATACGAAGGCTCGTCCCAGGTCAGGCCGATGTCGCCGACCGTCGGCACCGTGGCCAGTAAGGCCAGAATCAAGACCAGGGCGCAACCCAGCCACCAGCCTCGCCCTGAGAGGCCGGGCGAGGCGGGTTCGGCACTGGGTTTTTTTCCCTCAGTCATCGGCATGAATCGATCAGTCCGGGTAGGGATAAATCAGGACGAGCGGCACGCGCAGCTTCGACACGACGAAGGCCAGTTGCCCGCTCTCGAACGCCGCGCGTTCGATCGGCCCGAACGCCCCCGGGCGGTTTTGGAGGACCAGCCACTTCGGCTTGAGGCGATCGATCGGGTAAAGCGGCGCCCGGAGTCGCCCCGATTGCTTGAGGTAAAGCCAGGAGGTCGGGAACGTCGCGAACTGGACCGACCGGCCGGGCGGCGTGTTCGCGTTGAGCCAGTCGATTGCCTCGCCGGTCAGGCCGTCCCAGAAATAGGTTGGCTCCATCCCTAATTTCGCGGCCCCAGGCAGCCCCCCCACAATCGGGCTGAAGTAAGCCAGAGGCACCGGCATCATCACGGTGATACTGGCGACACCCTCAAGAATCGCGGCCAGAATCAAACCTTTCCCCCACCGGCCCCACCGCTTGACCGCCAGGGCCGCTCCCAGACCACCCAGCACAGCCAGGACGCCGAACGCCGGCAAGAAAAGGCGGACCCCGTCATGCCCCGGTGTGTGCGGGATCGCCCGGAGGGCCAGCAAGAATCCCCAGTGCAAAGCGGTCAGCGCCGCGAACGGGCCAATGGGAGGCGGCTCTTTCTCTCTGTCTTTCTGATCTCCTCCCCCCTTGTGGGGGAGGGCCAGGGTGGGGGAGCGCGGCACCGCCAGAACGGCCCGCCAGATTCCAGACCCCGCGCCGATGATCCCGAAAATCAAGAACCCCACGGGCGTCACCAAGACCGTCCAGACCAGGGTGTTGTACCAGGGGAGCGACTCCCTCGGCGTGTCATAAACCCGGCCCAGGAATTCGACGGGGATCGGGATCGTCTGGCCTCGGGTCAGGTTCGATTTCAGGAACCGCGCGACGCCCGAGACCGGCTCGGACCACCAGCAAGGATTGAACCCGAACAGCACGACCACCGCGACCACCCCGCCCACGACCAGGGTCAGCCAGGCCCGGCGGTCTCGATAAAGCGCCGCCCAGGCGAAGAAGGGCAGGGGCAGAAACCAACCGGTCAGCTTCGAGTCCGCCGCCCAGCCGCAGAGCACCCCGAAGCCGAATACCCATCCCCAGTGCGGCGATCGTCCCGGCCGCTCGACCGATCGGGCAAAGGCCAGGATCGCGCCGACCCAGAGCGAGGTCAGCAAGGCGTCGACCGTCGCGTAATGGCCGTGCCCGAACAGGTTGGGTTGCAAGGCCCAGCTCGACGCCGCCAGAATCCCCGACCAGACTCCCCATCGCCGGGCGAGAAACCCGAAGATCGCTCCGCCCGTCAAGGCGAACGCCAGGATCGGCCCCAGCCTCGCCCTGGGCAAGACGGCCCACGAAGGCGCCAACCAGTCGCCAATCAAGCCTTCGATCGCATAAAAAGGAGGGTGTCCGTGCGGCTCCTCGCGAGCGAACGGCCAGAACCAGGCAAGGCACTTCGCCGAAAACAGCTTTGCCCGGGTATCGACCTCGGCCCGACTTGGAGCCGGCGCGTCTCCCGGCACCGACTGGACCAGTTCCGAGCCAGGCAGGGGCGGAACCCAGGTCTTCGCGAATGCCGGAGGGTCCGCCAGGGCCCGGAACCAGTCGCGAATCCGGGCCTCGCGGCCGAGCGTGTATCCTTCGTCCCAGACGATCGCCAGCCTCGGCTCGGTGAGGACCATCAAACCCAGGGTCGCCAGAATGACCGCGAGGGATCCCAGGCGGATTGGCCACCTTCGAGGGAGCGAGGCATCAGGCGGACGGTCGGGCACGTCGAGAGATCCTGTCGGAACAAAAAAAGGCGTCAGACGCCCCTCGATTGTGCCAGGTTGCCCGGCGATCGGCAAAGCCCGGACGACTTTTCGATTCGCTTCCGGTCACTATCCGGCGCCGATCCGCCGGGTTATCTTGAATCCTCTGGCTTTGTCAGGAAGGGGCGGAATCTTGGCAAGAACGCGAAGGAGTTTTGATCATCCTGGCCAGTTTGAAAGTCGTGCTCTCCTGGAGTTCCGGCACGGATAGCGCCTGGGTCTTGCACGGGCTCCGGCAATCGGAGGAGATCGAGTTTGTCGGACTGCTGACGACCATACCCGGTTCGTCGCCGGGCTGAGAGCCCGAGGGCCCTTGAATCAGGCCGGGCCTCGGGCGATCTTCCGCAAGACGTCGAGCCCCCGGGCGAGCGTCGCGTCGTCGACAGCGTACGAGATCCGGAAGTGAGTGTCGCGCTGGCTGAAGACGTTTCCGGGGATGATCAGGAGCGAGTGGCGAATCGCCTCGGCGACGAACTCGGTCGCGGTCCCCCAGGGTGCCCGGGGGAAGACATAAAAGGCTCCTCCCGGTGGAGCGATCTCGTAGAGCCCACCCAGCGCTTCGAGCACGGCATCCCGTTTACGACGGTAGGCCTCGACGTGAGGCGAGAGATCCTGATCGAGAGCGACGACGCCCGCCTTCTGGACGATGCTCGGGGCGCAGACATAGCTGAACTGCTGGAGCTTGGCCATCTCCTGGATCAGGCGACCCGGCCCGTGAGCATATCCGAGCCGCCAGCCGGTCATTCCGTGAGCCTTGGAGAAACCGTCAACGACCAGGACATCCTCGTTCCAGGTCGCGGGGGTCGCGAAGGGAGCGTCGAAGCAGAAGGCCCGGTAGACCTCATCACTGATCAGAAGGATCTCCCGTTCCCGGCAGAGCTGAGCCAGCGCCTGCATCTCGGCCTTCGACGCCACTGCGCCCGTGGGGTTGGCCGGGCTGTTGACCAGGATCACCTTGGTTTTAGGGGTGATCGCGCCCTGGATCTTCTCCAGGTCGAGCCGGAAGTCGGGATAGGTATCGACCAGGACCGAGGTTCCCCCGGCCAGGGTGACGAGATGGCGATACATCACGAAATAAGGGTCGAAGATGATCACCTCGTCGCCGGGGTCGACCACGCAGCAAAGCGCCAGCAAGAGCGCCCCGGAGGTTCCCGAGGTGATCAGGACCTGACGGTCGGCGTGATGGAACTCGACGTCGACGGCGGTCTGGAGCTTGCCTCGAAGCTCGGGGATGCCCTGGGTCTGGGTGTAGGCGTTGAAGCCCTGCTTGATGGCGTCGATCGCGGCGAGCTTGACCGGTTCGGCGACGTCGAAGTCGGGCAGGCCGATCGAGAGGTTGATCGGGTCCTTCATGGACCGGGCCATGTCGAACGCCTTCCGGATGCCCGACGCGTCGATATGCTTCATCCGGTCGGCGATCCAGGCGTCATTCACGGCGAGGGGCCTCACAGGGGCAAGGGCTGATGGATGATCCGCAGAACATATTGTACTCGCCAGCCTGGTTCGTTGCCAAAGGGGTCTCTCGTGGCGTAGGCTAACGGGTCGATCGGTCATCGATCCTTTTTCGATGTTGAGGGTTCCGACCCATGCGACGAATCTTCCCGATCCTGGCCACCCTGGTCAGTTTACTCCTGATGGCCGGGTTTTACTCGGGCCTGATCCGGCGGGTGGACGACCTCGGCCAGGGTGTCCGACTTGCGGCCGCGGCCGCGGCGATGGCGGTTCATGCGGTGACCTTCGCCTATCTCTGGCTGACGGGCCGCCGGGTCGTCTCGATGGTCGGACTCTTGGGCTTACCGGGATGGGTGAACGCGCAATCCGACAAGAACCGGCGAAAAGCCTTGCTGTTCCAGGTCTCGGGGTCTGTGGTGGCGATGTGTGGTGTCGGTCTGCTCGCTCTCGAATGGTGGCATCCGATCGTCCTGGGCTCGAGCGTGTCGTTTCAGGTTGGGTTGTTCATTGGCGAGGCCATGATCGTGGCGAATCAGTCGAGACTTCTGGACGATCTGGCCCACGTCACGGGGCCGGTCCAGGTGTTCGAAGGGTCTTGATCGTTTGCTCGATTGATCAGCCTGGGTCCATGAGAGGGGAACTGTCGACGATGTCTCCGCTGGGTCTCGTGATCCTGATCGTGCTGGTCGACCTGCTCGGCTTCAGCCTGGTGATGCCCTTGCTGGCCCCGTTCGCGCGGGAGTACGGCTTCAGCCCGCTTCAGATCGGCCTGCTGGTGGCCGGTTACCCGATGGCTCAACTGGTTGCCGCGCCGATCCTCGGGCGATTGAGCGACCGATACGGCCGACGCCCCGTCCTGGCCGCCAGCCAGTTCGGCACGGCGGTCTCGTTCCTGATCCTGGGCCTGTCGACCAACTTCACGGTCATGTTTCTGGCCCGGCTTCTGGACGGAGCGTCGGGCGGTAATATCCTGGTGGCCCAGGCTTACGTGGCCGACGTGACTAAACCCGAGGAGCGATCGAAGGGCTACGGCCTGATCGGGATGGCGTTCGGCATCGGTTTCGTCCTGGGTCCGCTGCTCGGGATGGCGCTGGTCGCCTTGCCGGTCGCGGCGGACTGGCGGCTCCGCCTGCCGTTCCTGGTCGCCGCCGGGTTCTCGACGATCGCCTGGATTCTGGTCCTCTTTCGGCTTCCCGAATCGCTCCCGAAAGATCCGACCACCCGCGAGGAAGTTCGCGTGGTGAGCCGTCGAGGTCTGGCCGACGCGTTCCGGTTGCCCGGCGTCGGCCGGATGATCGCGCTCGGCTCGCTGGTCGCCCTCGGTTTCGCGGCGCTCGAAGGGACGTTCAGTCTCTATCTGGAGGATCGCCAGAAATGGAGACCCGACCAGGTCATGGGCGGTTTCGCCTTCCTCGGCCTGGTGACGGCGGTGGTGCAGGGGGGCCTGGTCCGTCGACTGGCCCCCAGGGTCGGCGAGCCCCGGTTGATCGTGGTCGGCCTGGTGCTCTTGATTCTCGGATTCGTCGGTCTCGCGATCGCCGGAGGGACCGCGAGCGTCCTGGTGGCGGTCCTCCTGATCGGGGTCGGCCAGGGATTCGCCACTCCTCTGGTGAATGCCCTGCTCTCGAAGATCACGCCCGACTCGGAACGAGGCGCGGTCTTTGGCACCTTGTCGTCAGCCCAGACCCTGGCCCGGATGGCGAACTATGTCCTGGCCAATCTCCTGCTCGGCCGAGGGAATCCCGCCGCACCTTTCTGGGAGGCCGCCGCGATCACCCTCCTCGCGCTCATCCTGGCCGCCGTCACCTTGCCAACGGCCGCTCGATTGGCGAGCCGGGCGGCGTCGACGGACTCGGAACGCGACGTCGAGCCGGTCACCTCGGCCGCGATCGAGGCTTGAGCGATTTTCCTCGAAAGATTCCGCCAGTTCGGCCCTTGATTTGGTGGAATGCGTCTCTAGAATCCTCATTCCATGTTTGGCCTCAGGGCTCTCTTCAGTGGAGGGGGTCCGGGAGGTCGAGGCAAGATCACCCGGGGTCAAAGCCGGGGTTTGGGGGTCCCTCGATTGAACATTCGCTCGGCTCGAGTTGGTGACGTCCCGGCCATTCAGGAACTCATCCGGACCTTCGCTGATCGCAAGTTGATGATCCGTAGATCGCCGGGTGAGCTTTACGAGTCGATCCGCGAATTTTTCGTGGCGGTCGATGAGGATGGTCGAGTCATCGGGTGCGCCGCTCTCCACGTCTTCTGGGAAGATCTCGCCGAGTTGAAATGCCTGGCGGTTTCCGAGGGGGTTCAGGGTCGAGGGGTGGGTCGGAAGCTGGTCGAGGCCTGCTGGGCTTCGGCTGCCGAACTGGAGATCAAGACGGTCTTCACGCTGACGTATGTCGCCAATTTCTTCGAGCGTTGCGGGTTCCATCAGGTGGACAAGGCCGAGCTGCCCCACAAGATCTGGAATGAATGCGTGCGATGTCCCTTGTTTCCGAACTGTACCGAGATCGCCTTGATCCGGACGGTCGAGGAGTCGCCCGTGCTGGCCAACGGCGTCCTCGCGGCGGTCGGGGTCTGAGCTCCGTCAAGAAAAGAGTCGGGTGGGGCCTTCCCCACCCGACACGGTCGAGTCTCAGGCCGAGAGGCTTGGCATGTCCTTGGCGACCTTGTGTTTGCGCTCGGGGCGCTCGATCTCGAAGTTGCGGGCGTCGTCGTCAAACGCCAGGTTGAGGTGACCGGGCTGGCCCGACTCGATCTGGCAGACCCTGATTCGCAAGATGTCGCCCGATCGGTGCGTCACGTCGACCCACTGGCCTTCTTTTCGCTTCAAGACAAGCATGTTTCCGTCCTTCGAGAGTTGGTAGACAAGGTTGGTGGTGTTGTTCTGGTGAGGCCCGGGAACTCAGGATTCGGTTCCGGGAGTCGTCCCGGTCGTTCGATCTGCTGTGGCGACCTTGGCTTTCGGCCTGGAGGGCCGGCTTGGTCGACGTCTCCAGGTGCGCCGATTGACCTTGCCATCGACGTCATAAGGCTCCGAAAGGAACTCAAGGGCCTTGAGATGCAAGCGGGTGACCTCCGTCTGCGAGCAGCCGAGGATCTCGGCGATCTCCGACTGGGTCTTGCCGTAGAGGTATTGCATCCGGCAAACCGTGGCGTGCTTCTTGGGAAGCTTGCGGAGGATGTGCTCGACCGCGTCAACGTCCTCGAATTCCGCCCCGACGGGTGGGGGGGTCGTGGCGACGAGGACCTGGCCGTGCTCCTCGCTGAACGGGGTCAGGCTGACGGCCCCGGGGGTCTCCTCTTGGTCCTCCCAGCCGGCCAGACCCATCACGTGGCCGACATCGACCAGGGCCCCCTTGATCCGGAAGCGAGCGAAGGTGGCGAACTGGATGTTGCGTGCCGGGTCGAACGACCTCGCCGCCTCGACCAGGGCGAGGCAGGCCGCCGACTCGAATTCATCTTTCCACTGAACAAACATCTCCTTGAGGGGTCGGGACAGAGCCCGGGCCAGCGGCATGAACTGCGCCGCCAGAGCCTGCTGAACCTCGTTGAGCGGCTTCATGTCGGCCCGTTTGGTACGGGTTTTTTTAAAATTTTGGTACGATTCGGGACCATTCAACTTGCGGTCCGGACGGTGCTTCCAGCGAGTCGACAAATTTTTCGGGGTCGGCGGACAATTCAGCGAGTCCATGAGAGATCTCCCGGATTCAGGATAGGGCGACACGATCGGGTCAACATGGGCGGACGCTCAACATCGAGCGACCGATCAAACTTCCGATCCGTCCACCGATCCCTTTTCGCCGAGCAGGCGAAGGGCCTCGATCCGATTGGCTCTGAGTTGCGCCAGAATGCCGGAATGGCGGTTGCGGCAGCGTTCGAGGTGAGCCGAACCGAACCGGGTGTTGCAACCCGGTCGATCCAGGTAAGCCCGGGCCGCCATGATCCTCGCCCGGCTCGTCGTCAGCTCGTCCATCAACCGATCGTTGGAATGGACGAGCTGGGTGAGCCGTTCCAGCGGATTGCAAGCCCCCCCGAAGCTCGGTCCCGCCTGGTCGGGTTGAGCCGGATTCATCGGTCCAAATGGCGATTCATCAAGAGAAGTTTCGTTAACGAAGGAGGCCGAGGTCGAGCAGGTCATGATGTCGTAGCTCCGGTCATGGAGTCACTCCGGCGGTCTTCGCCGGTTGAATCCCCAGCCTGCATCGGCTGGGGTTTTCTTCGGGACACCAATAGTTTATCCCTCTTTCACAGGAAGTAAAGCGTTTGCGGCAAATAAATCCCGAAAATGAAATTTTGACTGGGTTCGAGAGCAGGAAAGGAGAGCCATGGGCCGGAAAAGGAGGGTTCAATCACCATCTTCCGAGCTGGCATTCTCGCAAGGTAACGATGATCCCATAAGCGGGAGAATTGGCCCGGATCAGGATGCAGACTGGGTGGCCCGGGTTCGAACTCGCCTGCGGGAATGGTTCGAGGGGGCGGGCCGGAAGTTACCCTGGCGGGAGGACCGCGACCCCTACCGGATTCTCGTCTCGGAGATGATGCTGGTGCAGACGACCGTGGCGGCGGTCATCCCTTATTTCGCCCGGTTTCTCGAGCGTTTTCCGACCATCCGCGACCTCGCCGAGGCCGACGAGACCGAGGTTCTCAAAGCCTGGGAAGGGCTGGGATACTACCGGAGAGCCCGACAGCTTCAGGCGGCCGCTCGATCGATCCGGGACGACCATTCGGGAACATTTCCTGAAGATCCCGAGGCGATTCGCGCCTTGCCTGGCGTCGGTCGCTACATCGCCGGGGCCGTTCTCTCCTTCGCCTTCGACCAACCGGCGCCGATCGTCGAGGCCAACACCCAGCGTGTCCTCGCCCGATGGCTGGGCTGGAACGAAGATCTCAAATCCAGCCGATCACAGGCACGACTCTGGGAAGCTGCCGCTCGACTGGTCCCCCCGACCAACCCCGGCGTTTTCAACCAGGCTTTCATGGAACTGGGCGCCCTTGTTTGTATCCCAAAGAACCCACTTTGTCTGGCTTGTCCAGTTTCAGGAGAATGTTTGTCTCGCAAACTAGGTGTCCAGGATCGGGTTCCTTTGACCGTCTCCAAAGCACCACCCAAGTTGGTGACTGAGGCCTGCGCGATCGTGGAACGATCGGGGAAAGTTTTGATCGTCCAGCGAGGGTCGGGGGGGCTCTGGGAGAACTTCTGGGAGTTCCCGACGGTTCACGTGGCCGGGGCCGACCCTGCCGGGCGGTCGTCGGTCGGCAGTGAGCTGGTCGAAGGGGTTCGCCGGTTGACCGGCATTCTCGCCAGGATCGGTCCGGTCGCGAAGACCCTGCGATTCGGCGTGACCACTCATCGGGTCACGCTGGAGGCTCATCGAGCCACGTGGGTGGATGGGGAGCCGACGCCTGGGCCAGGTCTGGTCGCGGCGGCCTGGGAGCCGATCGAGTCGCTGGGTCGGCACACGATGTCGGCCAGCAACCGGCAACTGGTTGCCTGGCTGGGTGGTCCGTCCGCTTGATCGGCCCATCCCGACCCGCCAATCTTGCTCCGCCTTTCCGCTCACCTTGCGTGGAGCCGAATCGTACCTTAGAATGACCTGGTTGGCGGACGATAAGCGAAGCCTCGATTGTTCTCTTGGGACATCGTGGCGTGAATCAGGATCAAAGCACAGAGCCTGGGCCAGTAGGATGAGGTCAGGCGAGGGCTCGCCAGGATTGCTCGTGAGTCTGGCAACCGATCGTGGCGACGTGGCGGGTCTCAGTCCGACCGTGTCCGCCGTTCCGCTCCAATCCGACCCGATGTCGCGCCGCGGCCGGGTTCTCGGCTTTCGAAGGTGACGAAAGGACCAGGCATGCCATCGGGTAAGGACATCACGGGCGGCTCTTCGGGCGGCGGCGGGAAGCGGGGCGGTGGCGGTGGTGGCAATGCCCCCACGGGCACCAGCGGCTCCAAGAAGAACGCTTATTGTTCGTTCTGCCGCAAGAGCTACCGCGATGTCGGTCCGCTCGTCGAAGGGCCTGGCGACGTTTATATTTGTGGCGAATGCATCGAGCTTTGCCAGTCGATCCTCGACACCGAGCGGCGGCGGCGGGGGGTCCCCAAGACCCTCTTCACCGATATCCCGACGCCTCGCGAGATCAAGGAACGGCTCGACGCTTACGTGATCGACCAGGACCGCGCCAAGAAGGTCCTCTCGGTCGCCGTGCACAACCACTACAAGCGGCTGGTCCACGCCGAGGAAAACGACACCGACATCGAGCTCGACAAGTCGAACATCCTCCTGATCGGCCCGACCGGTTGCGGCAAGACGCTGCTGGCCCGGACACTCGCCCGAATCCTCAACGTTCCCTTCGCCATCGGCGACGCCACCACGTTGACCGAGGCCGGCTACGTGGGTGAGGACGTCGAGAATATTCTCCTCAAGCTGCTGCACGCGGCCGACTTCGACCTCGAAAGTGCTCAGCGGGGCATCATCTATATCGACGAGATCGACAAGATCGGCAAGACGAACCACAACGTCTCGATCACGAGGGACGTCTCGGGTGAGGGGGTCCAGCAAGCCCTTCTGAAGATGCTCGAAGGGACGATCGCCAACGTCCCACCCCAGGGAGGTCGGAAGCATCCAGAGCAGCAGTACATCCAGATGGACACGACCAATATTCTGTTCATCTGTGGCGGGACGTTCGTGGGGCTCGACAACATCATTGCCCGGCGGGTCGGCCGGAAGACGATCGGTTTTGGGAGCCAGACCGAGGATCAGCACAGCGTCGAGCTGGGGGCCCTGCTCGATCGGGTGACGTCGGACGATATTCTCGAATACGGAATGATCCCCGAGTTTGTCGGTCGGTTGCCGATCACCTGCCCGTTGATGCCGCTCGATGTGGACGCCCTGGTCCAGATCATGACCGAGCCCAAGAACGCTCTGGTCAAGCAGTACAAGCGGTTCTTCGAGATGGAGCAGGCCGACCTCGAATTCACTCCCGAGGCGCTCGTCGAGATCGCCAAGAAGGCCAAGGAAAAAGACACAGGTGCCCGAGGTCTCCGCTCGATCGTCGAGGAGATCATGCTCGACGTGATGTACGACCTCCCCGATAAGGCGGCCAAAGACAAGGGCAAGTATATCGTCACGCCCGAGGTCGTTCGCAAGGAAAAGAAGCTCTTCGATACCCCTCCCGTGCCAATCCCGACGGCCAAGGAGCGGAAGAAGGAAAGCGCCTGATCAATCGATCCCGGCTTCGATCTCGACTGACTCATGCCAAAAAAACGCCCCAGCGACCATCGTTTGATGGTCGCTGGGGCGTTTGATCTGGACACCACTCCGGGCGTCAGGCCACGTTCCGCTTTCGCTCGAACGGCAGGATCGACTGGGCCTCGAAGAAGTCGGCGATCGAGCCGACGACGTGGCGGAGGGCCTGATCGGTCAGCTCGGGGTAGATCGGCAGGGCGATGGTCTCGGTCGCGGCGGCCTCGGAGATCGGGAAATCGCCGGGCTTGTGTCCGAGGCTGGCGAAGCAGACCTGGAGGTGGAGCGGGATCGGGTAATAGATCTCGCTGCCGACCTTGCGGCTGGTGAGATGGTCGCGGAGCGGGTCGCGGGCCTCGGCGGGGACCCGGATCACGAACTGGTTATAGACGTGATGATAGCCGGGCTTCTCGACCGGCAGGGTCACGAGGTCGAGCAGGCCATCCGTCTCGAAGAGGCGCTGATATCGCGAAGCGACGTCGCGGCGGGCCTCGGTCCAGTCGTCGAGGTGGCGGAGCTTGACCCGGAGGATCGCGGCCTGAAGGGCGTCGATCCGGGCGTTGTAGCCGACCTCGTGATGGTGGTACTTCGGCTCCATCCCGTGGACCCGGAGCCGGGCGATCTGCTTGGCCAGGGTCGGGTCATTGGTCGTGACCATCCCGGCGTCGCCGAATCCGCCGAGGTTCTTCGACGGATAGAAGCTGAACGCGGCGGCGTGGCCGATCGTTCCGGCCCTCTGACCGTGATACCCGGCGCCGATGGCCTGCGCGGCGTCTTCCAGCACGAAGAGCTTGTGCTGTCGGGCGATCTGGTTGATCGGCTCCATGTCGGCCGCGTGGCCGTAGAGGTGGACGGGGATGATCGCCCGGGTCTTGGGAGTGATCGCCGCTTCGATCTTCGATGGGTCAATATTGTAGGTATCGGGCTCGATGTCCACGAACACGGGTTTGGCGCCCGTCCGCCAGATGGCTCCGGCGGTGGCGAAGAACGAGTAGGGGGTGGTGACGACCTCGTCGCCCGGCTTGAGCCCCAGGGCCAGGAGCGGCAAGAGCAAGGCGTCGGACCCCGACGAGCAGCCGATGGCGTGAGCGGCCTGGCAGTAGGCTCCGGCCTCGGCCTCGAACTGGGAGACTTCCGGGCCGAGGATGAAGTACTGACTTTCGAGCACCTGCTGGACCACCGGCTCGATCTCGTGGCGGATGGTCCGATACTGAGCTTTCAGGTCGAGAGCCGGGACGTTCAGCGGTTCGTTCGCGTGACTCATCGGCGGGACACTCCCTTGTCAAGTCGCCCGAGGCGGGCGGAAGTCCCTCGAATCCTTCGAGGGAGACGCTCAGATTTATCCCTTACCCGCCACTTCGTCAAGGCGAAGGAGGCCAGCGTTGTCTGACAAGGATTGGATCATCAAGACGGAAGTCGGCCCGGTTTGAGCCTCGGTGATAATCTTATCCTGGGCTCCGGGGCCGAACCGCCTGATGATCTCCTCGGTCATCCGCTTGTTGTAACCCTGGACGTTGCGGACTAGGGACGTCGTCACCACGCAGCCGGCGACCGGCTTGATCTCCACCCCCAGCCGCGATTGCATGAGCCGGGCATAGTCGCCGAACCAGTGAGCCGGCAGGCCGTAAGACTTGAGCCGGAGCACCCCGGCGGCGATGTCCCGCTCGGCCTCGGCGGCCCCGGCCTCTTCCGGACCTCGAATCACCCAGATCAAGAAGCTCAGACCACAGGCCATAACCGCCATCCCCATCATCAGCCGACGTATCGTGAAGCGTGGTATTCGCATGGACGACGCTCCTTGATGCTGATTTCAATGACTCTACCTTGTTGGAAATCAGTCATCAAGCGACCGGCCAGACATGATCTTCCGGGGGGTGTCTTCGCACCACCAGAAAACCGGGCCAGACCCCTTAACGACCCGCCGCCGTTCCCAATCCCGCCCGACGGGTCCCGCCATCGCCGGGCGCCGGGGCCACCGACGGGGGCGGAGCAGTCTCGTAGAGGCGGAGGAACCGGTAATAGACTTCCAGGGTCAGCGTGGCCAGCGCCGTGCCGTAGATCCGCCCGCCCTTGGTGCCGTAAGGACTATCGTCGGGGTCCCAGCTTCCGGCCATGTGCCCCTTGGTCCGCTGTCGACGAACGACGTCGTCGCGAACCCGGGCGTTCCAGGTCGACCAAGCGTCGCCGCCGTGCTGATACATTGACAACGTGCCATAATAAAGATAGTAGATATTGTAAGTTCCCCGATCCGACTCGTTGGCCAGAAGGTACGTCGCCGCTTCCTCGCTGGCCGGGCCGGGGCCGCCGACTTCGAGGAACTGGCGGCAGGCCCAGGCTTCGGCGGTCATCGTGGGAGTAACCTTGGTCCCGCTCGCGTCGAGGTTGTAGAAGGCCAGGCCGGAGTCTCGGCCTTGCGAGACCTTCTTGAGCCAGCCGAGGATCCCGCTCTGCGTCTCGGCCGGGATCGGGATGCCCACGGTCCGCCCTGATTTCAGGGCCATCACCGCCCAGCCGAGGATACTCGTGTCGCCGCTCGGCGCTCCCGGAGCGTACCGCCAGGCCAGGCCGTCGACGGCCCTCGACCGGACCAGGAATCCCAGGGCCTTCTCGACGGGAGGGCGGAGCCTCGAATCGCCGGTCAGGGCATACGCCTCGCACAGCGCCAGGGTCGCCATCGCGTGGCAGTACATCCCCACGGCCAGGCTCGACCCTCTCAGGTCGCCGTCGGCCTTCTGCGACTTGATCAGGAATTCGAGTCCCTTGGCCACAACCGACGTATATTTGCCGTCCAGATGCGTGTAGCCCGCCCCGAGGTAGGCGAGCAGGGACAGGCCAGTCAGCGCGGTGTCGGCTTCCCAGTAGTAGCACTCGCCGAAGCAGACCTCACCGGCCGGGCAATGGATCGTGTACGAGTCATCGTTCTCGGCGACGGTCCCGTCGCGGAACCGGGCGGTCCCGCCGTCCCACCGGCCGTCGGCGGCGTCCTGATGCCGGGCGAGCCAGTCGAGCGCCCGCTCGACCGCCTGCTCGCTGGCCAGGGTCGCCCCGGCTCGCTGCGCCAGGACCGTCCGGTTCGGGTCGAGCCTCGACCGATAAACCGGCGGGACATCCGAGATCGACCGCCGGAAGGTCGGCCGAGGGGCCCGGGCGACGTTCACGGGACCACTCGGCGTGACGCTGGCCAGCGTCGGCGCGGTCGAGTTCGAGGCGTCGGCGGTCCGGGTCGGGGTCGAACTGGGAGTCACCTCGCGAACGGGTCTCGGGGCCCGTCGAATCACCGGGTCGGGCGAGGCGTTCGGCGACGGTGTCGAGACAACCGGCGAGGCGCTGACCGTCGGCGAGGGGTCGATGACCTCGGCCGGACCAACCGGCGGCTCGGCGACGACCATCGAGGGGTCGGCTGGAGGCCTCGGGTCCGTCGAGGACAGCCGGGGCGCCGCCAGGTCGATCCGAGGAGCTTCGGGCAAACCGGCCGGGGCGGGTTGAGCCCGGCCGGGAGCGGTCCGGGCCGGTCCGGAGTCGGTGGGACCCGGTCGAGGCCGGGTCATCGCCGGAGGCGGAACGTTGATCGACTCGACCGCCGAAGCCACCGGCGCCGCGATCTCCGAGGGGTCGCCTTCCGCCACGCTAGGCGCCGGTTCCGGGACGTTGGAAGCCACAAGCTTCGCCGGGGTCACCTCGGCCGGAACCGGGGCCTGGACGTCGGGCGAGGCCGAGGGAGTCGCCAAAGGGCCTGGTTCGTTCCTCGCGAGGCTGGACCGGGCGGCCGGAGTCGGCGGAGTGACCACCCGACCCGGGGCGACCTCGGGAGTCGACCCTCGATCGAGGTCCCAGTCGTCGACCTTCCGGGCCGGTCGGCCTTCGGGCCCCGTGGTCGATCTCTCGGCGACGACCGGCGTGATCCGGACCGGCCGGTCGGCTCGATCCGGTTTCGGCTCGGTCAGGTCCATCCGGAGCGCCTTGCGGATCTCCGGCGACGAGCTGCCATAAACGATCAGCCCGACATGGGCGGCGATCGACAGGAACAAGCACTTGCGTAGCGCCCGCTTCGACCCCCAGCTCGTCCAGGTCATCACGGCCAGAATCGCCGCGACCACACCCAGGCTAACCCAGGTTCCCAGGTCCGCCCGGAGAAGTCGAAGAAAGGTTTCCAGGTTGAGGCCGGTCATCGGGTCGCATCCTGCTCGAAAGGGTCCGGTCGCGAGGTCCGAGCGAGCTTCCGTTGTAAAGCAAACCCGCCTCGACCGCCATCCGATCCCGGTCGATCGTCCAGAAACAGGCCCCATCCCCCAGGGTCGATCAGTTCTTCAAACCGGGTCGGGGGCTTGATCGATGGGTGGCCGGGGCCAAGCGCAGCGTGCCCCGGGGACGACGCGGAATCCGGGGCACGCTGCGCTTGGCCCCGGCCACCCGAGATCCGGCCCAACTTGACAAACCGATCGACCCTGCCCCATCCCCGACCAAACGAACCTAAACAAACATCTGGGTATTCTACAAAACCTGGGTATCTGGTGAAGAGATGAGCCATCGAACAGCAAAACGAACCTGAACGAGTCTCTGGGTGATCCAGGAAAGATGAGTCAGTCGCTGGCTGGGTGAAAAAACGAACCCAAATAAGAGGTTGGGTCATCCGGGTTGAGATTTCGGATCGAGGGAACAAGGCAAGGTTGCCTCGTCCCCATTCGTGCATCAAGCCAGAGTTCATCGCCGATTCGCTGTCTGATGGGTCGACGACCGATGGCGCATCCCGGATGGGACGCGCCCTGGATCATCGTTCTTACTCATTTTCGTTCGATCGGCGAGGAGATTAGCACACTTTTTTGGGCCGGTTCCGGATTGGCCTCAATCCTCGAACTCGTCGTCGCGGTCCATGTTCCTCGAAATCGAGTCCGGGATTTCGACCCGGATCTGATGAGGCCCTCGGAAAGGTCCTTGCGTGACCCGGCGGGTCTCGATCGGTCGGGGATGAATCGAATTTGGCGACGGGGCGGCGGGTTCGTGGGGGGTCGCCATGGCGATGGCGTCCACGGTCTCGGCGCCCAGGCGGTCGATCGCGCTGCTGAGCTTCTCGACCCGGCCAATCAGGCCGTCATAGCCGACCAGGGCCATGATCGCCAGGGCCACGCCCGAGGTCAGCGGGATCATGGCATTCCCGAGGGCGGGTCCCCAGGTCGCGCCTTCGACCGACATCGCCCGACCGACGGCGATCAAGGTGCCGAGCAGGCCGAGCAACGGGGCCATCGCCGCGATCCGCCGGAGAGTGCCGACGTTCCGTCGGAGCAGGTCTGTCTCGACCCGGCTCGCCAGGGCCACGGCCCGCTCGATATCGGCGACCGGCCGACCCCAGCGCCGGACCGCCGCGAGGGCGACCCGGGCGGCGGGGCTCGGGTTCAGCTCGCAGAGGTCGAGAGCCTTCCCCCGGTCGAGCTTGCCGTCCTGAAGCCGCTCCCGGAACCGCTTGAGAAAGCCACCGGGAGTGACCCGTCTCCGTCGAAGGACCAGGGTCCGCTCCGCCATGACCAGGAGCCCCAGGACCGCGCAGGCGCCCAGGCCGCCCCAGGTCACGCGGTCGATCGGTGGGGTTCGACGATACCAGTCGGCGGCCCTCTGGGCGAATTGTTCGCCGCGCTTCATGAGGGCATCGAGCGTCGGGTTGGCGACCGCTCCGCCCTCGGCGGCGGCTCCGGCGGCCATCACGACGAAGGCGAGACCAAGCCCGGCGGCACCCCGGACCATCATCCGACGACCCGCGACTGACGATCGATCCATGAGAAGGCCTCCTGACCTGGGCCG
>Ga0080006_1138669_pt1 | contig 17019 bp, 18 predicted proteins | sample RS3BMetagenome_FD_69209 | JGI IMG/M metagenome (GOLD analysis project Ga0080006, IMG submission 69209) | Ferric oxide microbial mat and aquatic microbial communities from Rainbow Spring, Yellowstone National Park, USA - RS3B (SPADES... ... | reverse complement strand
TCATACCAGACCCCAAATCGGATATCACCTCGTATGTCCACCCTTGGGACGCACAGTAGAGTTCAAGCAAGTGAATCTGTCGTTCTAAGTCTGCCTGTTGATCCTTAGATGACACCCGTGCGTAGGCGACGGTTTGACGATCTGGCTGACCGACTGGTCGGAATCTCATCGTCTGGATCTTGGTAAGGTCGTAGCGTCGATGACCACCAGGGGTCACCTCAGTTGGTTTTAACAACCCATCACGATCCCACCGCCTGAGTGTCTTCATGGACACACCAAGGGCTTGCGCAGTCTCACTGATGGTTAACATGTTGCCCATTGAGATTACATTATAGCACATATGTCAAAGAATACGTTCACTGTAGCGTACCCTTCCCCGGTCGGATGATCACTGAGCACAGCGCTGCCGATGTGGACCCCGAAAGCTATTGGGTGGTGCCGACGAAGCAGTGCCTAGGATGCAAGCATACGGTCCTGATCACAAGAGACGGCGTTGTCCCAAGGTTTGCGTGTTGGGGTACCGAGGCTCGAACCAAACACGTTGATTGGCTGTGCACGGCACGCTAACAACAGTTGGGGTCGATCACCCGAATGAGTGCACCCAAGGCAACTCGGTCAGCGGTGTAATAGATGCTCACTCCCTGTCGGGTTGCCAACAAGAGTCCAGCACGACTGAGCTGACCTAGATGGTGGCTGACCGTGGCATCAGTGAGGGCCAACTCATGGACGAGATCGACATTGCGCATACCCCTAGGTCCCATCGCAAAGATCAAGGAGAGCATCTTGATCCGCGTTGGATCAGCCAACGCCTTGAGACGAAGGGCCACCTCCATGGCATCTGCGTCGCTGATAATCCCTGCCGCAACCGGAGAACAACACAACGCGTTGGAGTATTCGATGAGCGGCAACGACTTTGGCATTGCTCCAGTATCGCATATTCCCTTGACATATGTCAAGGCATGGTCTAGACTACAGTCAGGCATTCATCGAAACGAAGGAGCTCATGATGTCTCGAGTACAGCTAGCCCTCAACGTCGACGATATCGAGATCGCCATCGATTTCTACACCAAGCTCTTTGGCACCAAACCAGCGAAGCGGCGCCCAGGCTATGCGAACTTCGCGATCAGTGAGCCACCGCTCAAGCTCGTTTTAATCGAGAACCCCGGTCATGGTGGCACACTCAACCACCTCGGGGTCGAGGTTGCCTCAAGTGAGGACGTGGACGCCAATTTAGCTCGACTCTCCGGCGAAGGCTTCTTCACCGATGAGGAGAAAAACACTACCTGCTGCTACGCCCTTCAAGACAAGTTCTGGGTGACCGGTCCAGGTGGAGAGCGTTGGGAGCACTACGTTGTGCTTGCCGATAGCCCGCCATTGCTGGCAGACGATAGCTGTTGCACCGTGCAAACCTGATCAGCCATGTCCCTCCGGCAAACCCGTGTGTCATGTCGCACCCTTCAAACTCCGCTTCGCTTCGTCCTTCAACCACCAGGTGATGTCATTGAGACATCGAGAGCTCGGCGCTTGGTGACAAACTGCTCGTGTGGTCGGTAGATCTCAAATAAACGAGCACGGCACCTGCCCATAAGGGGGCTCAGCGTGTGCCACGATCGGTTAACGACCGCAACCGCCGATCAATTATCCATCGAGTGGATTCGCTCAGCGGCGATGGTAAGCATTACCCGCACCTGGTCACGCCCACCATACCACGGGTATGGTTCACCCGTATAACGCAACGAGAGTGCCTCGATATGCTCTGAACCACCTTCGGTCGTGATGTTGGTCACCCTCCCCCGCAGGGCGTAGTAGCGAGAAGGATTGGTGGCATCGCAGACTGCAATGGACACCCGCGGATCACGCTCGACGTTGCGGACCTTCTGGTGCGTCTGAACGGTGTTGATGATCACATCAGCACCGTCAGTATCAACCCAGGTTTGGGTCGTCTGTGGCGATCCATCCGGCATCAACGTTGTCACAAAGCACGGGTTTGCCCCGCGCAGGAGCGAGATCAGTCGTTCAGGTAGGTCCATCAGCCCAACCCTAGCCGACAACTGCCGGGCAGTTGCCCCTCATCCAGAGGGCGACGACGGACCGAGCCGTCATGAGGCAACCGAACGACAACGCCTCACCCACGATAGCTAACCGGAACACACCGGGTACCCAACGAGTAGACGCACCGAGACATCGCTCCAAGCTTGGCTGCATTCAACAGGTGATGGGTCCAATAAGTCTCTCCATGGACTCGCCTTGTGGGACCTGCTAACCTGGCGTGATGGCGCCGCTGATCGACCAAAAAGCTAACCTACTCGTGGCCTATGACAACGAGCTTCGAGAGATCGCCGAGATGCAAGATGCGTTGAGCTGGGACCGAGACGGACCCCTGTGGCGTGCGCTCTTTGATGGTCATGGATTCGTCAGCTACAAGTCGCTTGATGGCGTCGAAGACCTCGATGAGCTGATCGCAAGGACCGTCGCCTACTTTGCTGGGATGCATCAGGTCAAAGAGTTCGAGTGGAAGTCACGCGGTCATGATCGTCCGAGCGACCTCGATGCCCGGCTGCGCGCCGCCGGTCTCGCACCTGAAGACCCTGAGACGGTAATGGTTGGTGAAGCAGCCAACCTAGCGGCCGACGTCGAGCTGGAGCCTGGGGTCATCATTCGGAGGGTCGACCAGTTACCTGAGCCCGAACGCACCCAAATCATCGCCGCCGCGTCCGCCATGGCGAACGACGTCTTTGGTAGAGGCCCCTCGGCCCAAGAGATGATTGCCAAATTGGATCGCATGAAAGGCTACGAACAGTTCTGGGTTGCTGAGTCAGCCAACACAGTCGTCTGTGTAGGACGACTATCTCGGATTGTCGGCTCAGCCTTCGCTAGCTTGTGGGGTGGCGCGACCCACCCCGAGTGGCGGAGGAAAGGGATCTACCGCGCCTTGACCGCCGCTCGGGCCAACGCTGCGCTCGCCGAAGGAGCACGCTACCTGCACAGCGACTGCACAGCGATGTCGCGGCCAATACTGGAGCGGAGTGGCCTGGTGGCGGTGACCACCACCAGGCCCTACATCTGGCGACGTTCGGCCAGCGAGCAGCCCCCGATACAATAAGCATTCGAGTCACACTCATTGGGTGGACCTATTCCGAACCGAGGCACTCTGTGACGGCGAGGACGCCGTCATGACTGACGCTGTGTGTCAGTCGCCTGCTCACACAACCCCTACACATGGAGCGGCGATGATCACCAAGTTGTTGGCCTTGGCGTGGTTGGCCAGGATCTCCATCACCCGTTCGCGGTTACCAGCATCAAGCTCTGAGGTTGGCTCATCGGCTACGAGGATGCGAGGGGCTAGCGCCAGGGCCCTGGCGATAGCTACCCGTTGTTGTTGGCCACCGGAGAGTTCACGCACCAAGCGGTTGGCCAGTCCATCGAGGCCGAGCATGGCCAAGAGCTCATCGACGGGGCGGGGGTCTCCTTGCCCACCTCGCCAGAGCTTTCTACCTAGCTCGACGTTCTCGGCGACACTGAGGGCGGCAACGAGACCAAAGGCCTGTGGGATGAGGGCGGTGTCGTGGAGGCTGATTGGTCTTGCTGTCTTGGTGGTATCAGCAAGCATCACCGATCCCTCATCGGGTTGGACGAGACCACAGATGGTGTGTAACAAGGTGGTCTTGCCAGAGCCAGAGGGGCCAATGAGGGCGAGCATCTCGCCACGGTTGATGTCAATGGCGTCGATAGCCAAGATGCGTTGGCTACCGCGGTAGACGATCAGGTCACGGACCCAGATGGCGGCGACATCACCCATGGTCAGCCTCGTTGATGAGACGGAGTTCGAGTCCCTGTTCGATCGGGGTGACCTTGACGAGGGAGTCAGGTGGTAACACGTGGCGTAGGTGTGGAGGGAGCTGGAGGGTTCCGTCTTGGCCAACGACGGCGAACTCCTCGCCAAAGCGACCCTCAGCCCCAACCCTTCCGTCTCGGATGGTGATGGTCCTTGGCATCGCTTGGGCGATGTGGGGGTCATGGGTGACGATGACCACGGTGGTGTGATACTCAGCGTTGATGCGGGTCAACAGGTCAACCACCAGATCACGGCTCACGTGGTCGAGCTGGCTGGTTGGCTCATCGACTAGTAGCACGCTTGGGTTGTGCACCATGCCAACGGCGAGAGCACACATCTGTTGTTGGCCACCCGAGAGGGTACGAACCACCCGGTCACGGATGGGGGCAAGGCCAAGGGTGTCAAGGAGTTCGGTGGCACGTTCACGAGATGCCTTGGTGTCAGCGGCAAAGATGAGGTTCTCTCGTACGGTTCCATAGCCAATGAGGTTGTTGGGTGCCCCTTGGAGGACGAGGGAGACTTGGCGACCTCTCAGTTTGGCGAGCTCTCGGGGCTTGTATTGGCTGATGTCTTTGTCACCGAGGAAGATCCGTCCAGCCGAGGGGTTAAACAGGCCAGCGATGAGGCGTAACAGGGTGGACTTGCCCATGCCAGAGGGGCCGAGGAGGGCAACGACCTCGCCAGGGGCGATCTCAAGGTCCACACCACGCAAGGCAACGACATCACCCTCGGGGATGGGATAGAGATGGACAAGGCCCACCACGCGGATGGAGAGTTGGGTTTGGGTTTGGGTTTGGGTCATCGGTCACCTGCTCGTAACTCATCAAAGCTTGCGCGTCCAACGACGCGGATGGCGGCGATGGCACCAACGATGATCGCGGCGACTAAGACCACGACAACGACGGCGATCTCGCCAAGGACGGGGAGGGCATAGCCAAAGTGGAGACCATCGAGTCCTGAGTCGATCTCGGGAAGGGCTGGGAGGGCTAGGCGGGCTCCAAGGAGACCGGCTCCAACGCCAGCGATGGCGGCAGCCACGACCAAGATGGTGGCCTCCAGGATATAGCCGATGACGAGTCGGGCTCTTGAGAGCCCAAGGACGCGGATAGCAGCAAACTCGGGGATTCTGCCTCGACCCTCGACTAAGAGTTCAAAGGCCAGTCCAAGGAGGACGACGATGATGCCAGCGGCGGCAGCGATTGGGAAGAGGCGTTCGGCAAGGCCAAGGGGTTCATTGGCATAGGAGGCGGCCAGGGCTTTGGCTGAGGTGATGGAGTCGATGGTGACCCCTTCGGCTTGGAGTCGGTGGATGATCGAGGGGTTGGCTCCTTTGGCGAGCCAGATCTCGTTACTGGCGAGGGAGGCAGAGTCTTGGGCTAACTCGGCTTGGGTGAGGTCGACGATGCTGGCATCGGTACCAACCGAGGGGAGCGAGGAGAGGGTGAGGATGGGACGGATGTTGATCTGGTTGCCATCGAGACCAACGGTGACACCGGTGCCAACGGCTGAGACCGAGTTCGACGATAGGGTCGCTTTGACACTCTGGCTGACGATGGCGGGGATGTAGGTTGGGTAACTGGCGGGTACAACGGCGACGTCGGAGCCACCGGTGGCTGGGTAGGCCGTGAAGGAGAGGAGGTTGGGGTGGGTTGACACCGATGTCTGCACCCCGCTCGCAGCCCGCCACGGGGGCCCAAAGACACTGGCCGAATCGGGGTTCGAACCAGCACCGGCCGCACTAACACCTCGAAGATTGCTGACATCAATGGTGAAGTGGGCATTCGGGGAGATAAAACCGCCATTGGTAATGACCGAATACCCAATGCCCGAGAGCAGGCATTGATTACGAGTACACCCAGTGGGTTCGGTGACGGTCTGCTCCTTGGAGGTGAGTGGCACGAAGATGATGTTCGGGCTGTCTTGGACCTCGTTCAGGATCGAGATCTCAAGATCGACGGCCGCCCCGGTGGGCACCGATCCAATCGTACGCGTCGATAGGGTCAAGTGGGCCGACGTTACCTGCAACGCCTTGGATCCAAGGGGATGGAGTTGGCGAGCGATAGCTCCGACCGATTCGGTACCAACCGCCTTCGGCCAGAATGCGACGGAGCCAAACCTGCTGGCTTGGACGGCCAACGTCGTGCCACTCGAGGCCTTGTAGAGCTCAGCCGCCATGGCCTCATGGCCACCCGGGTCAGCCTGATCGACGGCTCGTGGGAGGCCGAGGTTCTTTGGTAGTGAGACGGTGAGTACCTTGCCGGCGCCAACCTCGTAGCCAGCGACATCGCTGCGATGACGGGCGATGATTGATTGGGCTCCATAGCCAAAGACCACTAAGGCCAGTGCCATGCCAAAGGGGATGATCTGGCGCAACATTGGGGAGCGGGCGCGAAGTTGGCGAACTGCTAGGTACCACGAGATCCTGCGTCCCTTACGGGTGAGACGGCGAGCACCTCGGAGTGCGAGAGTGGTCAAGGCGATGACGACGATGGCAAACCCAGCACCCAAGAAGGCTGGGGCGGCACCGGCTAAGGGATCGACGTTGTTGCCATTGGTTGGGGCGATCACGAGCTGGGCGGTAAGGAGGGCGGCGACTACCACGATCAACACGTCGATGAGGGCACGGAAACGACCACGGTTGCGTAGCGCTGAGCGGCTTGCCTCAAGGACTCCACGACGAAGCGCAGTGCCAGCCGCAACGACGGTCACCACGAGGGCAGCCACGATGACTGCAAGGCCGGCGAGGTAGGTGGCGGGCAAGATGTAGAGCTTGGTTCCAGCGACGAAGTAGCTATGTCCAATGATCGACACCGTGAGGTAGGCGCCGATAAAGCCAAGTGGGGCTGCGATCAAAAGCACCACGAGTGGTTCACCAACGGCTCTGGTGACGATGCTTCTTGGGCGAACGCCTCTTAGTTGGGCGAGTCGGAACTCACCCATTCTGGATTGGACCATCCGCCAGATAAGGGTACCAAAGACGATGAGGCCGAGCAGGACCAGCTCCAAGATGATGACCGTTACCAGGGTGGACATTGAGTGTTGGGAGGCGACGATCGAGTTGATCACACCCTCCAGCCCCGAACTAGCCAGTGCCCGGTCGTGGGTCGCAACCACATCAACGTAGTTGGCAACAACGGAGGCCGCTCGGTGATAGTTGCTAAACGTCACCACCGACGCATCGAGCGGCATCTGCAACAGTCGGTCGACCCCAAAGTAACTGACATTGCCCGACTGACTATCGCCAGTAGTGATCCCAAAGCTCGCCTTGCCACCGAAGAAACCTGGTGCCACGATGATCGGATCGAGCGTCACCACCGAACCCGAGCCTGAGCCAAACGCGAAGTAGTCGTTCCCCCACCAGTAGTTGGTCGAGATATCAGGGATCTCGTAGGTGCCGACAACCGTGTAGGTCGCCGTCGCTCCAGCCCCAGGGACACCAGCGGCGATCAGGCCGGCGGTGGCATTAATGTGGGACCCGACGTTAAGCCCCAGGTAGTGCGCCGTTCTCGTCGAGAGCAGCACCTGGGTGTTGGTGCTCGGACAGCGACCCTTGCTGAGCTGTAGGTGCGCACAGACGTCGGAGCGCTCAAAGAACGAGGAGGCGAGCACGGCGTTACCGAGCGATGGCGGCGGGCTCACCGAGACAGGGAGCAAGGCGGTCAGGAGTCCCTGATGAAAGAGCGGTTGTCCATCGAGACGGGGGACGGCACGTTCGGCCGCCAGCAACTTGGCTCGACTCAGGGCACCGCTGGAACTTACCTGCAGTCCAGTCTTGCTGATCGGAGCATCACGAAGCCCACCGATCAGGACGGAGTTTTGAGCCGAACCGAGATAGATCGGTCCGACCGTCGCACCGAGAATGGCGACAATGGCCGCCACCAGCAAGAAGACGAGCGCACCAAGACGAAAACGAAGTCCACGGACGAACAGTCCTACCCTGCCGCTAGTCATGCAGTGAACGTAACATCAATAACTTTTGCGCAACAAAATCTTCTACACATCCCAACACCCGAGCTAGCTTAGCTGGGTGACGAGACGCTGTCAAGAACAAGGAGCTAAATCTTGATCGCTACTGTTCATGATCGAATCGCTTGCGCTCCGCGAGCCGCGCTCCAAGCGCCGCCACCTCGCTCCGATGACGCACCCCAAGTTTCGCGAGCAGATTCGATACGTAGTTTTTGACCGTCTTTTCGGCTAGGTAGACCTCGGCGGCGATCTCACGATTGGTTTTGCCCTCGACGATGAGGTCAAAGATCTTGCGCTCCTGCTCGGTCAAGCTCGAGAGCGGGTCGTCGGCTCCATCGCGTAGTCGCGAGAGCAGCCGTGTCGTCAACCCCGGATCGATCAGGCTCTCTCCGGCCGCAATCCGCTTGATGGAGTCAAGGAGCTCATCTACCTTGATTTTTTTGAGCAGATAACCCGACGCGCCCGCCATGATGGCCGAGAACAGTGCCTCGTCATCGGAAAAGGAGGTGAGCATGATACATTTGAGGCCCGGCGCCTCTGAACGCAGGTCACGACACAGACTCACCCCGTCGCCATCTCCCAGGCGAACATCAAGCAGCGCAACATCGGCCTCGATCAACCCAAACCGATCAAGTGCCTCGTGAACTCCTCCTGCCTCGCCAACCACTTCGATATCCGGGTCGTTGCTCAACAGCGCTACGATACCCCGCCGAACGACCTCATGGTCCTCAACAATGAAGAGTCGAATGCTCATAGGACGACACTAGTCCCAATCCGTCGATATCAACGAGGCATAGCCTCGTTGGAACCGGACTTTAGTCACGAACGATCGTCACCGGGACCGGACAGTGATGTACCAGTTGGTCGCTGACGCTACCGAGCATGAGTGCGCTAAAACCACCATGACCACGAGCCCCGACCACGACAAGATCCGCCTTCTCGGACTGCTCGATGATCCGCGACGCGGCATTGCCGCTCTCTAGGACCGTCTTGACCTTCACGTTAGGATGCGTCTTTTTGGCCTCCTCCATGGCGCCAGCCAAGAGGGCATTGCCGGTTGCCTCGAACTCCCCGATCACCGACTCCGAAAGACCAAAGCCATAGTCAGGCTCGGTCCACGCATAGACCACTACCAACTCAGCGTTGCGAAGTTGAGCCTCATCGAGTGCAAACGCAAGCGCGGGCTTTGACATTTCGGAACCATCGTAACCCAACACTATCCGATCATACTTACGTACTGTCATGACTACGCTCCTTCACTTCTCCAACATTTCGTCAATCAAACCCAATGAAGGTAACTACAATCTGGCATCAAACGCCAAACCCATCGTGGCCTCGACCTGTCTTAGCGGACCATAACGCCAACCCAACGGTCCGATGGCTCATGCCATCTGGATACAAAGTACACCTAATAGTTGTCAACACTAGTACGGCGTACGAGATTGACCAAGGGACAAAGGTCCCTGATTTCACGGGTAAAACTCCTCAACCTGTCCCACGATTGGACCGAGAGTGGAGGAAGGCTCACTAACGAGTCAGCGTCGAGTCTTGGTGAGCCTAACTCCTACCCCACCCCACGACCCAGATGGCGTCCACCACACGCCATCTGGGTTCTCCTTAACAATCTCGGTGGACGACGCACCGCGGTGCCCAATAAATTGCCCAATGAGATGTGGCGGCCCTTATAAGCAACGGTCGAGGTCCATCCTATTGCCATGACTTGACCTGTCATGGCTGGGCCTGTCATGACTGGGCCCATCGGCGAGCCGCCAGCGGTAGGTAGGTCTCGCGCTACCATCGCCAGTCCCAGAACCAAGGTCGGTGAGCGCTCGCTGGCTAGCATGGAGTGCGTGCCCCCTCAGCCGCATCGACGCATGACCGAACGGTCGAAGGTCTGGCTCGCGAACTACTTCGACGCGAGTTCGCCCCTTGGTGTCTTGCGTCGTATCCATGCGCTCTCCATCTCATCGGACACGTTGATGACGGTGGCGCTCGCCGGATCGCTGTTCTTTTCGATCTCGCCTGGCGAAGCACGATCGAAGGTTACGCTGTATCTCCTGTTCACCATGGCGCCTTTCGCGGTGCTAGCACCCCTCATCTCCCCGATCATCGACCGAGGGCCACGGGTCCGGCGCATCGTCGTCATCGGCTCAGGGATCGTGCGCTTCGTTGGAGCCTTCTTTATGATCTTCGAGCTCCGCTCACTCCTCTTGTTCCCGTTAGCTCTCATGAACTTGGTCGCCTCTAAGGCCTACCTGGTCTCAAAATCATCGTTAATTCCGGAACTTCTCGACTCAGACTCGCGTGCTGAACTTGGCAGCCTCGTGAAGACGAATGCCAACATCACGCTGCTTGCCGCAGTATCAGGCGCTATCGCAGGGATCGTTGGGGCGGGAATTTTGAAGACACCATTCCTCGGCGCTCGCTGGGATCTCATCGTCGAGTTAATCCCCCTAGCCGTCTTCATCTATCAGGCACGTGCCCTCGTCCAACACCTCCCCCCTCGCCCCGCCGAGCGCGTCAAGACACGACCCACCAAGAAACGCCGCCCCAGCGGACCCGCCTACGCACAGACCCTCACGCTGTCGCTTCTCATGAGCGTGCTGCGAGGCCAGGTGGGGTTCTTCGTCTTCCTCATGGCCTTCGCCCTCAAGAGCGATCACAGCCCTACCTGGCTCTATGGTGCTGCACTGGTCGCAAGCTCACTTGGTTCCGCACTCGCGACCCAAGTGACCCCGCTCATCCGACGCAAGCTTGGCGAGACGACCATCGTCATTCTCGGTACGATCGCGATCGTGGCCGTCGCCTTTGTCGCCGCTACCCTCAATATCGGCATTGCCGGAGCCATTTTGATCGCCTTCGTGCTTGGGGTCGCCGCCGGGGGTGCCAAGATCGCCTTTGACGCCAGCGTACAAACCGCCATGGCAAAGCACGAATACGGACGCCTCTTTGCCCGCTACGAATCCTACTTCCAACTGTCGTGGGTTCTCGGTGCCTTTGTGGCGACCTTAGCCGACCTGACCCTCGCCGACGGCGAGGCCTTTCTCGGCGCTACCGCCCTGTTGGCGCTCGCCTCCTATGTTGTTGCAATCTCAGCACTTCGACACTCTGGGGAGGAGCCAGATATCGAGGATCCGGAATGGCAATAGTCACAACCGCCGCCTTCGGCCACCATCAACGTGGCGCCTGACCTCGATACGACGCCAAGCTCCCTGCACCGACTGGACCCCAGCGCCGATTGACGAGGTGCGCATCGTTGACTTGTGCGCCAGGGCCCACCAGCGACCGCCAAGCGCCTGATGGCTCGCGACCAGAGCCGCGATCCGTCGACGCCGACAGGTTGACCTGCCTGCTTGTTTGTTTGTTGATTGGTTGGTCATCCCGGCTCATGACTTGCGATACGGCAGGTGCTTACGGGTGACGTCAACGTTCAGGGCTTCGCTCATAACTTGTGTCGCCAACAACGAGAGGTTGGGTCAGTTGGCCGACACCGATGTCGCTTTCCTCCTACCATGACCCACAGGCCAGATGCCCGCGTCCTGCCCCACCGCTGCACCACGACGACAGGCCAGGTTGATCGGCTAGCCATCTGTCTGTTGTCCTGTCGCAGCCTGGCTGACGTCCTCAGAGCCCGCGATCCAACCTTGCAACGTTGATTTCAACCTCCAACAAACGTAATTCGTTACTCTGGCAATCTTCGATAACTTCAGGAGGTGCCAGATGAGGGTCATCGAAGAAGCAAAAACCCTGTTGGCTTCTGTCCTTGGTCCATTGCTGACCGATGAACGTGCACAACCCGCATCCCTGCTGAAGTCCTGGGTTCTACATAGCTATCAATTCCGACAATACTGGATGTATGGATCCTGTCAATCCCCCACCCACTGGCCGTCGAGTCGGCAGACGAGTCTTTCTCTCCGTGCTTGGGGCTGGGGTCGCGACCACGCTGTTTGGCCACGATATCGCCCAAACCGTCAGTGGTCTCGCCAACGCAGGCGGCTTTAGCCTCGGCGGGTTCGAGATCTACACGGTCACTGGTTCGATTCCACAGATCAAACCAGCATCGTTTCATCTCCGCATCGACGGCAGCGTCGCGAAACCAGTCACGCTCTCCTACGACGATCTTCGCGCCCTGCCCCAACACGAGGTGACCTTTACCTTCACCTGCGTCACTGGATGGACGGTACCCAACACCCATTGGGCCGGCGTTCGACTCGCTGACGTGATCGAAAGGGTTGACCCTCATCCAGGGGTGCATGCCCTGGAGTTCTACAGCGCCGATGGTGTCTACACCGATTCCCTCAGTCTGTCCCAAGCTCGAGCTTCCGACGTGCTTCTCGCCCTCGACCTTGAGGGTAAGCCGATATCACCAGACCATGGTGCACCGGTTCGCTTGCTGGTACCCAGCATGTACGGCTACAAGTCAGTCAAATGGCTCAATCGAATCAACTTTATCGCTCACCAAATCCCGGGTTACTGGGAGCAGCGAGGATATCCGGTGAATGCCACCATCTCCTAGCCCCTCGCCGGCGACCGGCGATCGCAAGACCCGTTTTGACACCGTCGAGAAGATCATCCACTGGGTGATCGCTGCGTCAATGCTCATCCTCTTGGGGACAGGGACGATCCTGTTTGTTCCAGCCCTTTCGGCCCATCTACCCAGACCGCTCATCAATCGGATTCACATCGACACCGGCATCGCCGCAACCGTGGTGCTCGTGCTGGGCCTCATCGGCCCGTGGGGACGCTCACTACGTGGTGATCTCCATGAGTTGATGATTGCACCACTCAATCAACTGGAATCCTGGCACGGGACGATCGGTGACTGGCTACATCGAGCAAGTCCTTCACCCGAGGGTGCTCAGCCCGAAAAGTACAACGTTGGCCAGCGACTCTTCACCGCCGCGGTGGCGGCCCTTGGGATCTTGGCAGTCTTGACCGGGCTTGCCCTGCGCACTCCGGGGCGCATACCGCTCTCGATTCAAGGTGGAGCAGAATTTACCCACGAACTCGTCTTCTTCGTTCTCGCCGTCCTGGTCATTGGCCACATCGTGAAGGCGGTCCTGGCATGGCGTTCTGGCCGCTGACGATCGAAGGGGCAAGGTCCGCATCGGTCGTAGCTGCCCCGGTAACGATCTCCACAACTCGAGCTGCTGGTGCCCATGCGTTGGTCGACTGTGATTCAATGGTGCCTGACTCACTGAACCGCACGGTTCTCGACCAGCCGCAGGCGAAGCGAGGCCTCTTGGCCAATGAACGGCCGCAAAGCGATGTTCACCTGCGATCGGCCGATCGAAGTTACTTCGCCCGGCCCAAGACCTCGCGTACGAGCGTTCGGGTAGGGCATTGTCGAACGCTGAGCTCTCTACCAGCCTGTCACAGCGAGTCAGCGTCACACCAGCACGCAGTTATCACCATTTGCCATCTGCGCCTTGGTAGCCTGGTATCCGCGGCTCGTTCCTGGTAACTGCTCACCCCGCACTGTTGAAGGCGAGAACCAACTCGCGGTCAGCATCGCCCATCGCTCAACAAACTTGTTATCGAGGCTTGTATGGGCACCATTTGCGCTCATTGCGCAATCGTGAACAAAGACAGCATCGGCGCTGACATCGACAAGAGGAGTGGCCCTGACATCGTTACAGGGGATGATGTGCGACGCCAAAGCCGAAGACCCCACTGACCTCGCCACAGGACGGCAACTGCCTTTGCGAGCGAGGGGCTCTTCCTTCATCGACACGACCCCTTGGGTCTGCGACGAGTCTCAAAGGTGTCACCACCACAAGGCGAAAAACCCCTTCCAGACAGTGTCGTAAGCACCAACCACCACCATAAGGGTGCCTGACACACCTGATCACAGGCCCGAGGTCGACCCTGAGTTGAGGGCCGACCTTGAGCTCAAATCACCGACAAACTCGCACGATGCCTCGCCACAACAGGCAAGCGAACTCGCACTGTCGATCCACTACTCGACACAGCGCTGCACCACTGTGACCAGAAGCGAAAAGGCGCGCCATTTACCCAGACGCGACCACCGCCAGGGTCACACTAGAGGACCGTCACCATCGTCCCGATGTGCACCATCGGGTAGACGACCGCCGCCGTTGGGATAGGGAGCTCCACACAACCATCACTTTGCGGGAAACCATACTGGGCCCGTGGATAACCGTGCACCGCGACCGACCCATGGAAGTAATTAATCCAGTGGACGAGCACGTGATAATGGCTCCCGTTGAGGTTGGTTCCACTCATGTAGGCCTGCTTGTAGCGAAGGAAGACCGGCCAAGTGCCCTGATGGGTATCGTCGGCGCCAGCACCAGTATTGCAGATGCTGGTGAGCACCACCTTGCCGTTGATCCAGAGCTTGAGCGTCTCAGGTAGTGGTGACTTCGAGACGTAGATGTAGGAGTATCGGTGTGGGTCCATCTGGTGCTTGGCGGCAGCTGCAAGCAGTGCCGACCACACCGTAGAGGAGGGCTCACCATTGACCGGTAGATCACTCACCTTCTCGAAGGACATGATGGCCGCTTGGGTCGCAACACCCCAGGCACCAGGATAGAAGGTCGCCTGTAGCGATGAGGGTTCGTCAGCCCAACGAACATTGAAGTTACCCTTTTGCACTAGCGCCAGATCGGCGTTGGAGGCCAGCCGACTGGAAGCCTGGAAGCTGTCGGGGAGATAGTTGAGTTGCGCCAAAAGCTGCTGCATTCTTAACAGCGAGCCTTGCGCGACAGTAAAGGAAGCTTGCTCTGGATTCTGGAGCCGTTGTCCAGAGGTCGCCAAGATACCCGTGGGCCCACCCGGTATCGTCAAGCTCTCCGACCCACCCGGGGTGTAACTGGCATCAGGAGCGAACTCGATGGTAGTGGGATTCTCTAAAAACCAGGAACCGGCAATCGGAGGACTCAGCGTCGGCATCGGGGTATGCGAGCTGATCGCGGTTGAGAAGCTGATGGTGATTGCAGCATTAGGACGCACATCGGTAGCCCCAGGGCTTGGGGTCACGGACGCCACCACCACCGGTGCCTTGGAGGTGCTCGAGTCATTTGACGCCAGCGTCGCACTGGACGAACCATGGAGACTCGGAACGACAACGATACCGACAGCCACCAGGAGCACAACCAAGACACCGACACCAAGCAGCATTATTTTCTTGGAAAAATCCATCTACATCACCCTTCCCTAGGCTAGTAAGCAACTCCTGAATTTGCTCTGAGAAACAGTCGACATTCAGACCGGACGACGACGCGATATTCCAATATTCGCCTGGTCGAATGTGGTAGTTGCTACGATGGTTGCGTGCACACCGCAACGACCTCGGAGTCAACACGAGCACCCCGCGTTGCGGCCGCCACCATTTTCATCGCTTACGCCCTCTATCTTAGCGAGCGAACCATTGTCGTCGCGAAGGGCAAAATCTCCAGCTTGGCGCTGATCGGCACGACCTTCGCCAACCGTGCACAACTCCTCTCGTACCTGTACCAACATCACGGAACCGGCTACGATGGTCAATTCTTCCTGCGCCTTGCCCTCGACCCGTTCGATCTGGGTATACATGCCTTTGGTATCACCTTGAACGGGGCCTTTCGCGATCAACGAATCGTCTATCCCGTGCTGGCCTGGATCATTGCCCTTGGCCATGACCATTGGGTCCCCTACACGCTGGTGATCGTGAACCTGATCGCCGTGACCACCGTCGCCTACATGGGCGCAAAGCTCGCCCGAAACAGCGCACACCCGGCCATGGTCGGGCTGCTCCTTGGTGGCTACTTCGGCTACACCATGAGTACCGGGCGTGACCTGGCCGAACCAACCGCAGCAGCACTGCTGCTCATCGGCATGTACCTCTACGAACTCGATCACACCATCCTCGCCGGTATTAGCTTTGCCCTCGCTGGTCTGGCACTCGAGACCGAGCTCATCGTACCCATCGGCCTTGGCATCATCTGGCTGGCGATCCTCATCCGACGCCGTCGATCGTCGATGAACCCCCTCGTCTTTTTGATTCCTGGCGTCGCATTCTTGGGGTGGCAGTTCGTGTTGCGCGAGATTCTCGGTCGTGTTGCGCTCAGCGGAGATCTCAAGGGCAACGTTGGAATACCCGTCTATTCAGTGCTGGTGGGAATCGTCCATCATGCCCACACCCTCGATGTAACCAACCTCATCTGGTTTGGCCAGCTCGTCATCATCGGCCTCTTTGTTGTGCTCGCGGCCCTGAACCTCAACAGCCCCGATGTCCCCGTCTATCTCAAAGTCGCATGGGTGCTAATGTTGGCGCTCACGCTCTCACTCTCAAAAGAGGTCTGGAACAACTCCTCGTACTTTCGTGCAACGGACATCCTCTGGTTAACCTCGGTGCTGATCTGGAGTCGATCAAACCCGTCTCGATGGTGGCCGGCTTACCTTGGTTACCTCGCGGCCATCGTTTCGGTCGTTCCGCTGCTGGTCTTCTTCTGATCACAGCACAGTTAGCGCGAGCCATCCCCCGAGATCAGCCGCCGATACGTCTGCCCAGTGATATTGTTGGCCCAGTGACATCATCAGCGTCCACACAATGCACGCCGAGTACAACCTCCGGTCCTCAGGCGTCTGGATGTCCGATAGCACGACGGTCCTCGATTGGCCGTCGCTGGTGTTGGCAACCTGGCCCGAGCGATAAAACATAGCGACGAAGATCCACACGAGCCAGACAGCGTCATCGGCATCGCTGTTGTATCCACCCGATCGAGAGCATCACAACATGAGCGCGCCCGGTACCACAACCCCTAACCATCAGAGCACTTGCACCGTAGGGATTGTGCCCCCTCGCTACTCAGTTCTGGTCGAGCTCAGCCACCACCAAGAACGGGGTGGCCGCGTTGCGCCGATCGCTGAGCACTGCCGTCAATTCGTGGACCGTTCTGGCTCGATATCCGGTGACGCCAAAAGCGTGCGCCAGCGCCACGTAGTCAATGGCGGGACCACCAAGTCTGGTGAGTTCATCGGAGACCGGCTCAATGCCCCTGGCCCGCATCTCAATACGCAGGATGCGATAGCCGTCGTTGGCTACGATGACGATACTAATCGGGTACGCTACAGTGAACGTATTCTTTGACATATGTCCTATAATGTAGTCTCAATGGGCAACATGTTAACCATCAGTGAGACCGCGCAAGCCCTTGGTGTGTCCATGAAGACACTCAGGCGGTGGGATCGTGATGGGTTGTTAAAACCAACTGAGGTG
>Ga0080006_1152848_pt1 | contig 17020 bp, 22 predicted proteins | sample RS3BMetagenome_FD_69209 | JGI IMG/M metagenome (GOLD analysis project Ga0080006, IMG submission 69209) | Ferric oxide microbial mat and aquatic microbial communities from Rainbow Spring, Yellowstone National Park, USA - RS3B (SPADES... ... | reverse complement strand
AGATTTTAACAGATAGGGGATCACAATTTTATGCAAATAAAAGAGACAAGAACAATGAAGCAAATAATAATTTTTAAAAATATATCAAAGAAAAAGGAACAATGCATATAGTATCAAGATCCCACCACCCTCAAACCAATGGAAAATTGGAAAAATGGTTTGATTTGTATGAAAGGCATAGAAAGGATTTCAACACGTTTGAAGAATTTGTGGACTGGTATAATAAAAGGAGATATCATGAAAGCTTAGATGCAAAACGTTACTTGCAAACGCCAGAAGAGGCATTCTGGAGGAGATTGCCTGAAGAAAGCATTCTAGGAAATTTCTATAGAAATTTGGAAGGTGAAATAAATGTGGAAAGATAAAAATAATAGTAAGCTTTATATGGTCAAAGAAAACGGGACTAAACAAGACACTGTAGCGATAAAAATATTTTTATATTAGGAATTTATAACATATTTATATGGAAAAGATTGAATTAATGGATTTAAAAGAGATTTTAGAAAATGCAATAATATCAGAGGAATTAGCTGCTAATTTTTATCGAGATTTATCTAGTCAGTTAGGTGAGGGATTATTAAAAGACAAATTATCATTCTTATCAAAGCAGGAAGAGCAGCATAAGAAGATCCTTGAAGAAATTTTTGAAGATTTCTATCCCAATGAAAAAGTAGAAAAGCCTAAAAAAACAATAATTTTTGAATGTAGTTCATATACAGAAAAAATAGATTCATTAAAAACAATAGTACAAGCTATTGAAATGGCAATGAATTGTGAAATAAAAGCAGAGAGTATTTATAGAATATTAGTTAAGAAGGTAAGTAAAAGATATGCCAAAAATCTTTTCAAGTATCTTGCGGATATGGAACATTCTCATTATTTATCTTTAAAATTCGAATACAAATACATGGAAAATATTGGTGAAGCTAAAATATCTAAAAATACACAATATCCTTATTTTCTTATTTTTAAAAAATAGTTAATATTATAATTAATTTATTTTAAATTATAGAGAAAATAAAAAATAATATTCAAGATGAAATAACGTTATTTGTAAGAAGTTTGGATTAAACTTTATTAAAGGACGATGCGATTTAAATGATACAATTTTTTATCAAAAAAACTAAAAAATCTTTGCATTGATTTAATTTGTTGTTGATCTGGTTGTATCGTTTTTTACTAAAATTACCGGAAAAATAATGTAAATATTATGACATCCATTGTAGGAATATATATTTAATGAAAAATTTGCTTAAAATATTATTGAAGAAGGTAAAACTAAGATAGTAATCATTGTTTGAGCGATATTAAAAGATAGATACGGGTTATTAAAAATAGTCTAAATTGAGATAAGAAATTTTATCCTATATAATATTAGAGAGGATTTAATGTACCAAAAAATTTAACGTAAAGATTTATTCAGCGCAACAGCTTAATTTTGTAACATCTTTATAAAATGATTGAGCTAATAATTTGATTGATTCAGCCATAGTAGGATAAGGATGTATTGTATCAATTATATCTGATAGTTTTAATTTAAATTTTATAGCAAGTGATGCTTCAGAGACATATTCAGCAATGAATGGTGCAAATCCATGAAAACCTATTATATTATCCTCTTTATCTACAATCATTTTTACAAGACCGTGAATCATATTCATGGTATTTGCTTTTGGTAAAATTGAATTTTTCAATGTTCTTACATCATATTTTATATTCATCCTTTTAGCATCATTTTCTGTTACTCCAATACCTGCTATTTGTGGATTAATGTAAATTGCATAAGGTACAAGATTATAATCGATAGTAATATTTTTTCCAAAAAGTGCATTATCCACAGCAATCGATCCTTGTTTTGCTGCTACAGTAACCAGCATTTTCTTAGCAGTTACATCACCTGCTACATAAACGTCAGAATTTGTAGTTTGTAAACGTTCATCAAAAATTATACCGTTCTCATTAGACTCAATAGACATTTTTTTTAAATTTAAATCAATATTAGGCTTTCTCCCCGTAGCAATAAGAATTTCATCAAATGTAAATGTTTGAGTATCATTATTAATAAGTAATTCAACCATTTTTTTGTTATCTTTATAAATATTTGATATTTTTGCTTCCTTGATTATTTTAATTCCTTTTCTATTAAGAAAACTTTCAATGGATTGAGAAATGTCTGGATCTAATAATCTCCTAAGTATTCTTTCACCTCTTAAAATCATGGTTACCTTTGTTCCAAAATTGGATAGAAATTCTGCCATTTCTAAAGCTACATAGCCACTACCAATTATACCGATGGTCTGAGGTATTTTTTTAATATTTAATATATCATCTGATGTTAATAATTTTAAACCGTTTAATTTTATATTAGGGATATAAGGTGATGATCCTGTTGCTATAATGTATTTATCAGCAATGTATACCTTATCCTTTACTTTTATTCCTTCTTCAACAAATTTTCCTTTTCCTGAAACATATTTTATATTTTTATAAAATTTTAATAGTTTTTCATATTTTTCCCTTCTCAATTTTTCAACAATACTTTTTTTCTGGAGCATTAATTTTTCAAGATCATATTTTGCTTTAATTTCTATTCCCTTCACATTTTCAATGCTGTTGGACGTCATTAATTCTGATACATAAAGAAGGAATTTACTAGGTATGCATCCTCTGTTAACGCAAGTTCCACCAATTAAGTTTTCTTCAATCATAAGAACTTTAGCACCAAATTCAGCGGCCTTTAATGCTGCAGAAAAACTTGCGGATCCTCCACCTAAAATTATTAAGTCATAATTTTTCATTTTTCAATCACTCTTGCCCTGTATTTAGACTTACCAGAAAATATTTCTAGATTTGGAATGATGTATTTATTAATTTTAGATTCATCCAATATTACTTCTCCCGAATTATTTTGTAATGAAATGTTTACAGAAATTATGCCATCTATATGTTTAAGATTTTTTTCAATATTCAACTTACAATTTTCACATGTCATACCATATATTTTCAATTTTACTTTTTCCATGATACACTTGAATTTTTAATTGTATTTAAAATAAAAAGTTTAAAAAAATGAACATAATTCAAAATTTTAAATACAGAAATGTGATAACAAAGATCATGGAACCATCCAAGAAGGCATGTATGATTTATTCTGGTGGAAAAAATATTTGTATTTATCCCTCAGAAAAGACATTAAATGTCATTGGAAAAAAATATACTCTTTTAATTATAGCTTTACTTGGAAATGAAAAGTATGTTAAATTCAATGAAATATTAAGAAATCTTGGTTCACCAAGGGCAAATATTATATCTGTAAGATTAAAAGAGCTTGAATCATTGGGATTTGTTAGAAAGAGAATATTAAGTAATATTAGACCGATTTCTGTTGAATATGCTCTTACAAAAGACGGAAGAAAATTGAGAAAATTAATACTTCCTTTGTTAAGCTGGATAGAAAAAAAAGGTCTGATCAATTAGACCCTAATTTTTGATAACTCTTTAATTTTTTAAATCTTTTTACATAATCATTTTTGCATGTACTGCAACAAAAGTGTTTCTCTTCTCCATTTATTCTTTTAATAAATACATTACCTTGAATATTACCTCCACAATAATCACAAATAAGTCTTTTTATGTGCTCCATAATTAAAATTTCATTTTTTGTTTTTATCTCATCAAGAACAGTTAGTTTTTCATATTGAATTTTATTTTTCTCAAGAAAATTCATAAAATCAATTGTTTCATTAATATATTTATAAACATAAAAAATCAGAAATCTATTTTCATTCAATTTCATTATTCTTTTCACATTATCAATTTTTTTTAATTTTTGTAATAGTTTATTATTTTTTGGTATAAATTTTAAAATATATATATCTTTGTAAATGCTTAATAATCTGGAATTTAGAATTGTATAATATCCCATTATAATCTTATTTTTTTCCAATTTTAATATTCTTTGAATAGCTGTAGGTGTAGTTATATTCGTATGTTTTGCTATATTCCGATAAGACATTTTTGGATTTTCATTTATTAATTCTAGAATTCTAAAATCTACTTCATCTATCTTCATAAATATATTGATATTCTTTGAAATAATAAATTTTTTGTATATTTACATTTGTAAAAAGATAGATCTAAAAATGTTAATGATATTTATTTCAATGAGGTGGAAAAAAATGGTAAAAGATCCGGTATGTGGAATGGATGTAAAAGAGAATTCTGAATTCAAAAGTGAATACAATGGAATAACATACTATTTTTGTAGTGAAAGTTGCAAAAAACAATTTGATAGTAATCCCAGAAAATATATAAAAGAAAAGAAATCACATCGCTGTTAAAATGGCAAAAGATCCAATATGCGGGATGTATGTCGAAGAAAATGAATATGCAATCAAGAGTATTAGAAATGGGAGGACATACTATTTTTGCAGTGAATCCTGTAAAGAACAGTTTGAAAAACCTGAAAAAGAATATAAAAAATTAAAATTTTCATTAATTATTTCTTGGTCATTAACGATACCAGTTGTAATTTTAACATATTTTACACAAATTACTTTTTTAAAATATGTAATATTTGTTTTGGCATCAATAAACCAGTTCTATCCTGGTTTTAGATTTTACAAAGGTCTTTTGGATGCTATAAAAAACAGAATCGGGAACATGGATACACTCATTGCAATGGGTACTTCAGTTGCATGGTTATATAGTACCATCGTAATATTCTTTCCATACATTTTTATTTTTAAAGGAATTTATTTTGATACTTCTTCGATAATAATATCCCTAGTTCTTACGGGTATATTTATGGAAAATTTGATGAAAGAAAGAGCTACTGATTCCCTGCAAAAATTAATTTCATTACAACCTAAAGTTGCGCATCTTGTTAAGGATGGCAGCCTAATTGATATAGATGTAGATAAAATTAAGAAAGATGATATACTGCTTGTTAAACCAGGGGAAAGATTTCCAACAGATTCTGAAATAATAGAAGGAATTACAGATGTTGATGAATCAATGGTTACAGGAGAGAGTATTCCAGTAGTAAAAAAAGTAGGGGATATGGTTATAGGTGGGACTCTCAATACAATTAATCCAGTAAAGATAAAGGTTAGTAAAACTGGCAATGAAACAACACTTTCGGAAATTATAAATATTGTAGAAAAAGCAACTACAGAAAGAGTACCAATTCAAAGGCTTGCGGATAAGGTATCTTCATATTTTGTTCCCTTAGTAATTTTAATAGGCACTTTTTCATTCTTTTTCTGGTATTTTATAGGTGGGATAGGTCTTACATTTTCCCTTTTGGTCTTAGTAAGTGTTTTAATAATTGCATGCCCATGTGCACTTGGTATTGCCACTCCTGCAGCTTTAATGGTTTCATCAGGAAAGGCAGCTGTAAATGGTATAATATTTAAAAATGGCGAAAGTATTGAGATGGCAAGCAAAATAAATACTATTATCTTAGACAAAACTGGCACATTAACTTTAGGAAAACCTGAAGTAACTGATATATATACATTCAGCGATTTTTCAAAGAAAGATGTTTTAAAATTAGCGTCTATCGCTGAAATACAAAGCGAACATCTACTTGGAAAGGCTATCATAAATGAAGTTAATGGAGAAAAAATAGAATTTCCTGAATATTTTCAATATATTCCTGGAATGGGAATTAAGGCTATTTACAATAAAAATACTATAGTTGTAGGCAGCTTAAATATGATAAGAAATGAAGGAATTGAATTCATTTATCAGGATTTACTTTATGATCTTGAAAAAAAAGGAAAAACAGTGTTAATTGTTGCATATAATTCAAAAGTAATCGGTCTATTGGCAATTGCAGATAAGATAAAAGGTGAAGCAAAAAAAACTATACAAGAAATCCAAAAAATGGGCATAGATCCCTGGATGATCACTGGAGATAATGAGAATTCTGCAAAGGAGATTTCTGAGAATTTAGGAATTAAAAATGTAATTGCAAATGCTAAACCAAAAGATAAATTAGAAAAAATAAAAGAATTGCGAAAAATTGGAAAAATTGTTGCAATGGTTGGAGACGGTATTAATGATGCTCCTGCTCTTGCTGAAGCTGATCTTGGTATTGCCATTGGAACAGGATCGGACATAGCTGCAGAAACAGGCGGGGTAATATTGATGAAGGGAAACATATATGATGTTGTAAAAGTATTAAAACTGGGCAGAAAAACATTGAAAAAAATTAAACAGAATCTGGCATGGGCCTTTTTGTATAATTCAATTTTAATACCTATTGCTGCAGGTCTCCTAATTCCTGTTTATGGCCCTAAAATTTACAATATTTTACCTTTTTTTGCCGCTATTGCAATGGCATTCAGTTCAACTACGGTAGTTTCAAATTCAATATTGCTTAAAAGTGTAAAATTATGATTATAATAACAGAAAGGGCAAAGAAGAAACTTAAAAAAATAAAAATAAAAGATATATATATCATGCTTAAATATATCCAGGGCCCCTGTAATGATAATCTTTGTAAGATGATTCCAAAAATTGAAATTTCATTAACTCCTGAAAATATAAACTATGTTCTCCTTTATGAAGATGAATTTAATGTGTATTCTCATAAATTATTAGCGGAAAGCATTTTAAAACATAAAGATAATGTTGTCATAGATTATTCCACTTTAAAACAATCATTTATTGTTAAAGGTATAACTTATTCATTTTAATTATAGCTGATGTAGGAGTTTGATGGAAGCAGTAAAACTTCAATACTTTAGTGAAAAGTAGCTGACATTGTAAAGAATACTCCTGAAAATCGTTTTTAAGCTCAGGATATATGATATTGTTCTTTTTTATTTTTTTTAATTTTAGAAATTTTTTACTGAAAATGGTTTATTTAATTTGCTGCTGAAAATGTATATATCATATTATGCGGTAAATCCTATAAAAGAGATAAAGGATAAGATTACAAATGTTGCTCAACGGCTAGGTATATCTGTTGAAAACATACTTTCAGGGTTAAGCTGATTTAATGTATAATCGAAAAAAATAAGCTCAAAATTTTCATAAAAAAGGGGAAGATAGCATTAGAGTAAAAATCTTATTAGGCAAAAATAAATATATATTTTTTATTTAGGGTGTCTCATATTTTCTCATACTACAAGATCCATAATTTTTCCTTCTTGATGCAGTAGAACTCTTACAGGTTCTAACTATAAATGAATCTATGGCATAGTTCTCTTTATATGTATTTATTGATTGTAGTAATTCATTGTTAATTTTGTGCCAATCAATCATTCTAGCCCTTGTGTACAGGGTTCTGAAATTTGGAATCTCTATTACACCTAGCACATTTTTAATATCGGGATGATTTCTAAAGAGACTTTCAGAAGATCTATAGGATATTCTGTATATCTGAAGGATCAACAAAAGCTTCACAATCAAAGAATTCGGGACTTTATTTTTTCTATCCTTAAAAACATAATTATCTATGAATTTTACTATCAATGGGATATGGTTTTGCTTCCATATCACAAATTAGATTTTATTTAATAAATATATGATATAGATCATACATTTTTATGAAAAATGAGACAACACTAAATCAAATATGAATAAGAAAAATTTAATAATGTGTTATTATTTTATTAATAACCATGATTGGCAGTGCTATAGATTGGTTAATATTCATTGCTGTTGTTTTGCTTGTTTTAGCTGGATCAAAGAAGATTCCAGAATTTGCTAGATCACTTGGAAGGGCCATTGGCGAATTCAAAAAAGGAAAAATGGAAGTTGAAGAAGAAATTAAAAAAGCTATGGAAGAAAAAGAAAAAAATCAGTAATATTTAAGAATTTCAATTATTATATCTATAATTCTATCTGGATTAGTGGAGAATAAAAAAATCATTGGTAAATCTTTAAAATTTGAGTTCTTATTTATAAAAATAAAATCGCTATCTATATTAGATTTTTCAATATCTTCTAAATTAATAAAATTTTTTGTATAATATTTTTTAATTATTAGTAAAAAATTATCATCATTTCCGAGGCTTATTCCTGATCTAATCTTAGGGTTGTAATTCGATATTTTTATCAATAAATTTGAAATTTCTGAATTGTATCCAAATTCAGGACCGATAAAAATTCTTGGTTTCCCATGATAATTTATTATCCTAGATGGTAAACCAGCTATTTCATTTATTAAATATGGCTTTGGTAAAGAAAAAATGAAATCGGATCCATATGTAGGTATAATCTTAGAAAATTTATAAATATTCTCTAATTTATGGGCTGCTCTGTTTAATTCTGATAGTATTTCAAGCATATCTGGAGAAATCAACGTGTTAAATTCAGAAAAATATTCATGAACATTCTTTTCATTATTTAAATATTTTATAATATCTAAATCATTTCCAAAATAAAATTCATGTAATCTTAATTCTTTACACATTAAACAAAGTGTAAATGAATCCGAATTAGAATATATATCATTTAAAATATTTTTTATATACACATCTAATTTATTTGAATCTAATCCTAATTTAATGATTTTCAATCTTACTTCTTCAGGGTCTTTTCTCAAATATCTATTAACTGATACTTGGGATATTTTCAATTTTTTTGCAATTTCATTTTGACTGAGGCCTTCATTATACATTTTATGAATAATCAAAGTCCTTAAAGGGTTTAATAATTTTTCATTAATAGTTATGCATGGAGGAATCATAAAAAAACAAAAAGTATTTTTATTTAAAAATTTTTCGTAATAAAAGTATTTTTATTTTTATAATGAGTGAATAAATATGTTTAAATAAAAAAATTTTTTTACCAACATTATGAAATTAAAAATAATAATACCAATTATTTCTGCTCTTCTTGTTATAATATCTATACCAAGCATTTTTGGACAACAAAACTCACAAGCACCATCTATTATATCTTATAATATAGTTGGTTCCCCCAATTTTGAAAATCCAGGTAATGAATCATTTTGGTCAAATATACCTTGGACCAACTTATCGTTATCAGCAACTGTTACTGGAGGAGGACATACATCTTTTATAGATGTTAAATCAGCGCACAACTCGACAGCTATATTTATCTTAGAACAATGGAGTGATCTTCATCCTTCTTTTAAAGGATCCAGTGCATTTGGTTTCAATACAGTACCAATATTAGTAGGAAAATTATCTAATGGAAGTTATTATTACATAAATGGTCCATCCAGGGCTCAAGAAGCGGAAGCATACAACAATGGTACTTTGATCGGGTTTTATCATAATTCAACATTTTACTATCCGGATCGGGCAGCAATAATGTGGTCGTTAGGGGCAAGTAGTGATTGTATGGAAATATCATCAAATGGAGGAGCACTTGGTACTGGGCCAGCGAATATTTGGGAATGGGAATTCGGTGCAACTGATAATAGTTCAAATGATCCTGCATGGCCATTATGGACCAATACAACAGCAACAGGAACACCTATAAAACCTACACACAGTTTTGCAATAAATCTTTTTACCAATCAAACTAATCTTTATCAGGTGGGTATTGGAGGTAACATATATGCTGCCTGGTATAATCCTGTTCCAGGTACTATTGGAATAAATCCATTTAATGTATGGACCGCTGCAAAATGGTATAATGGTCATTGGACTTTGGAATTTGTAAGAAATTTTACGACAAATGAACAATTAAAAAATTATGAAGTTCAGTTATCTGTAAATCAAACATATGATGTAGCATTTGCAATTTGGCAAGGTTATCAAGGTGAATCTGCATTTATAAAAAGTTATACCCCTACATTTCAAACTATTTATATTTCATCTCAATCACCGGGACAGCACGTTATCCAGAACCAAGGATTTAATAACACTTATCTATTACTTACAGTTATAGGTGTAATTTTAATCTCTGCCGGGGTTATAACAGGTGTTTATGGTATTAGAAAAAAATAATGAGGTGAAAATTTTGGGAAAGGATGATATAATTGATGAGGAAAAAAGAAAATTTCTAAAACTAGTGGCAATTGCATCAGTTGGTATTTCTGCGGGCTCATTTTTACCATCCCTTTCTTATTTGATCTCTCCATCAATTGGTCTTACAAGTTTTCCCACATTAAAATTAGTTGATCAATCAGGAAATCCTATTAAAGCATCTCAAATTCCTCCATTGAGTCCCAAAATAATACTTTTTAACTATCCATTATTAAATGAACCAAATTTTTTAATTAATATGAATAAAAGTGTTAAAAATGGAGTAGGGCCAAACAATAATATTGTAGCATTTTCAGCAATCTGTCAGCATCTTGGATGCGAACCACCATCAATACGTTTTATTCCAAATGGTCAACCAATTAATGGTATTACTAACTATATATTTTGCGATTGTCATGGAAGCCATTATGATCCTTCTAATGCTGGTGCTATATTAACCGGACCTACAACAAGGCCTTTGCCTCAAGTTATTTTAAATTATGATTCACAAACAGATGAGCTTTATGCTATCAAAATGACCGGTCCTGCAATTTATAAATATAACATAACGAATTTCAATGACATATCTCAAGACCTAGTTGGTGGATCACCACCCAATGATCACGTAAGTACGGTATATACATTATCGGAGTGAAAATTATGAGATCATACGAAAAAATATGGGAATATATAGATAAAAAGTTACACATTTCTGATATTCCATTGAAAGGTATGCCAAAATACGCATTGAATTTAACTTATTGGACAGGAGGGTTATTAGCTGCAGCATTTATATATCAAGCACTTACCGGTATGCTTCTACTTTTATATTATCAACCTGGAGCAACATTGACAAACCCAAATGATCCTACCAGTGCACTTGCCTATTCATCTACTATGTTTATTATGACCAAAGTACTCTTTGGGAATATCATACTAACTAGTCACCAATACATGGCTTATGCAATGATTTTCCTTATATATGTTCATTTCTTTAGGAATTATTTTCTAGGTGTTTATAAAAAGCCTCGTGGATTAGCATGGAGTGTAGGTATACTGATGGCTATTATTACAATACTTCTAGGGTATACAGGATATTTTCTCCCTTATACAGAAATTTCTGTTGATGCAACAAATGTGGGTGTAAACATTGCTGGTCAAGTACCAATTATCGGAAATTTACTCGCATCACTTTTAATTGGTAATGGCACAATGGCAGAAAGATTTTCACGATTCTTGGATTACCATGTTATAATTTTACCTACATTATTGATACTACTTCTTGGGTTGCATATGTATCTTTTTGAAAAAAATGAAGCTGCACCACCTTTAAAATTAAAATCCGAGATGAAAAAAATAAAGTGGTTTCCAACTTATTTTATTTATACTATTGCAATTACTTTATTACTATGGGGCTTAATTTTAGTGATTTCTGGAATTTTCCCACTAAGCTTATTACCCGTGTATGGTTCTGGTATACCAATTACACCTATGCCGGAATGGTATTTAATGCCAGAATATAAATTTCTTGATTTTCAAGGTATAACACCATTAATAGAAATAATAGCAATTTCCCTATTGATCTTATTTCTTATATTTCTCCCATTTTTAGATAGATCTGAGTCTAGGGATCCTAAGGATAGACCAATTTTTGTAGCAATTGGAAGTACAAATTTATCTTTGTTAATATTATTAACCGCATGGGGTTATGAACAACCAGCTATATTAATCCCTGTTCCAGAGTGGGTTTCAATAATTTTCATAATTATTCTATTTAACTTTGGATTTACATATTTTATGTACAAAAGATATAGGAGTGAGGAATTATGAGACTTTTATCACCATTTATACTCTTTATAATTATATTCTTCTCTGACTTTTCATTAATATATTCATTATTTTTTATAACAAAGTTGATCAATAATATTATAATAAAATTAATAATTTTATTAATATTAATGATATTCATAATTTACATAACAGGTTTTATGTTCTATTTTATGAATAGAATAGAAGATATAAGGAATGGGGGGGATAAAAATTGAAAGGAAAGATTAACATAGTTTTAACATCTTTTCTTTTACTTTTGATTTCACAGATATTTTTTGTTATACTCGTTATTCTTTCATTAATGCATTCTAATTATTACGAATTTTCGATAGGCATTGGCTTTGAATTTATAGTTTCAAGCATTATTTTACAGATTTATCTATATGGTGTTGAAGTTTATGAATCATAATTTTTCTACAATAAGATTTTGGAGGGAAGATGATATTGGTATTATTGTACCTTCTGATGAAAAAAAAGAATTAGATTCATTAATGGTTTCTGAGATAATCGCTATATTACTTGCCACCAGTGAAGATAAGGATGTTAATCATATAGTAATTACAAATCAGGGATCTAGGAATTTTATTAGATCACCTATAGATTTTAGTAAATGCAATATAAAGAATTATGTAAAACTTATCAGATCTTTAGTAATAATAATAAAATCAATTGAAAAAAATATTATTTTTGCAGTTAATGGAGATGCTAGTGATATTTCTGCTGAGTTTTCATTTACAGGAGATTTTTTAATAGTAAGACCTGAAATTACTTATTCTCTAGAAAAAGTTAAAAATGGTATGCCCCTCATTATTACTGATGCAATGAATTATTTGAAAAATCCAGTTTTAACATCTCTTTTCTTAGGGAATATTGTAAATGGTGAACAAATTTATAATGCTGGTATAGCGCAATTTTTAGCAAAGGGAGACATGTTTTATGACTCTGTGAAACAATTTGTAAAGAAAATACCAAAAATATATAATGTAAGTAAAATTACATTTTCAAGAAATTTTCATCAAACCTATTCAGATCCATTTTTGGAAGAAAAAATAATAGAACATTTAAAAAATTATTATGGTTTGTAAATGATTTTTGATATAATTGCACCCATAATATATAGTAATAAAATTATTAAAGCTATTGTTATTTCCAATATCCCACCAGTTGCACCAGGAGATATCAATAATGCAATAAAAAATGATACAATAATTGCATATCTCCAGTTTTTAAACCATATTTCCGGTTTCACTATTTTTAAATATGTAAGGGATACCATAATTATCGGTGTTTCAAATGCAAGGCCTACTCCAACCAAAATTAAAAAAATTATTGATGCAAAATTTCTTACACCAATTGTAGGTAAAACACCCATATTTCTAGCAAAAATAAGTACCATATGGAACAATAAAGGTAAAATGATGAAAAATGCAAATAAAAATCCTAGTACAAATAAAACAGTTCCAGGAAAAATTGAATATAATAATATTTTCTTTTCTTTTTTGTATAGCGCAGGTGAAATAAACGAAAGCATTTCATAAAGAATAAACGGTACGTTTAATGCAAGTGACATGCTTATACTTGTATAAATTATTACAATTAAAGCATCAAAAGGACCTATATTAAGTAGGACTATTCCTTTTGGTAAAAGTTGACTTTTTAATATATTAAAAAAATTTATGGCAATACTATTAGTAAAATCTGGGTAAGGATAAAAAAAGCTTATACCATAAATACTACCTTTTTTTAAACCAAAAAATAAAAATAAAATAAAGATAATAAAAAAAGAAATTATGATATTCCTTAATTTTCTAAACAATTCTTCTGTATAAATATAAAAGTTTTTCAAATCCATTAAAATAAGATAAAATAAAGGTATATAAATTTATTTTGAAAGTAGATTTTATGTCTTACTTTCTATAAACAATGAGAAGAAAAACGAAAATAATGCAAAAACACTACCTAAAATAAAGGTATATGAAAAAGCAATACCGTTAGGTAAAAGAATTGGCAATGCATATATATTTGGCAAAAAGTAATATTGATATCTTGTTAAAATAATACCCGAGATTGTACCACCAATTACACCTCCAATTGTTCTGGATACCATATTAATGCCTGTATTTACAGAAACAGTCTCTTTTGGAACAGAATAAGTTAGAAGATTTATGGACACAACCAAAGCAATTCCTAATCCAGAAGATACCAAAATTTCATATAAAATAATCAAAAATATATTATTATGATAAAAGGATAATAAAATATAACCAATAGACATCAAAAACGACCCAAATATGAGTAATTTTTTCTTAGAGATTTTCCTTAACAATATTCCTGCTATTGGAGAAACAAAAAGCATAGCTAATGAATAGGGTAAAATTATTAAACCGGCTATTATGTAATTATAATTATATCCATAAAAGCCAGGATTTGTTAGAAGTAAAATTATAGGTTGGTAAAACAAAAATTGGGCAGACCCTATAAAAAATGCCAAAATATTTGCTATTAATACATTCCTTTTTCTTAATAAATTTAAAGATATAAATGGAGAAGCAGATATTTTTTCATTTATTAAGAACAATATTATAAAAAATAATGAAAAAATATAATATAAATTATAATTATCTGTAATAGCAAATATAAAAAATAATATCCCAAATGAAAGATTCATTAATCCAAAAAAATCTAATTTTAGATCATTTATCCCTTTATCATTTGGGACATAAAGAAAAACAAGGAAAAGTATTATAAAAACAAATGGGGTTACAAAATGATATGCCCATTGCCAATTTAAATTATAATCAATAATTGCACCTATAATTATACCAAAACTAGCTCCCAAAGCAAACATGGAACTTAATATGCCCTGTGCAAATCCTACGTCAGCTTTATCATAATTTTCACTAATTATTGAATAGGATAAAGGAAAAACACCTGCACCTATCCCTTGAAATACTCTTAAAATTATTAAATTAATATATATTGTTTGGAAACCACTTAATGAGACCGAAAAGGCATAAATAATTATAGATATTAATAAAATTAGTTTTTTCCCATATCTATCTCCTAATTTTGCCAAAATTGGCATAGAAATTGCTGCCATTAAAAGATATCCGGTAATTATCCAAGATAGTACAGCAGGTGAAATAGAATAGTCCAATTCCATCAATATTTGGGGAAGTGCAGGAATCATCATTGCTTCAATATACATAATAATGAAAGACATAGCACTTAAAACAAAAAGAATTTTTTTTTCTTGTTTATTCATTATTTTTTATTCATGAGTTTCAGATATAAAAATATTTTTTTAATGTTATTTTCAGATTCATATGGTATTTTTAAAATCATTTATTTCATAGCTTATTAGAAATCCCATGTGATATTCAGAAATAATTTCCTATAAATAGGGGATATCATATACATCCTGACAATTCCCTTCATTCTATTGCCAAACTCATGAGAAAGAAGATTAATTAGATAATTAAATAAAAAGAGAATAGAATAAGTTACTCAGAAATTGCGGGGATCATGAACATCACACCCGGATATGCGGATATGATTTACTGAATATACAGGTTAGAAGTAAATGTAAAATTAAAAAATCTAGGAAGGAAAAAGAATTCAATAAAAGAAGAAATGTGAATGCTCGTATATGATATGAGAAAAGAGCATCAGGAAGTGGAGCATTTTCAATGCAGTAGCCGAAATGGGTAAACAGGCGTGGCCTTATAATAATTGGTTATAAAGGCAATTACAGGCCTGATGAAGTTCTCTTTTGATGCAGGGAAAGGGATAACATTGAAAAGATGTTTCTATCATTGAAGAGATATCTTGGATCTAGGCCATTAAGGATACAGAGTATGGAAACATTAAATGCATTATTTTTCATAAATTTCATAGCATTGATTTTGAGGCACAGGTTGTTAAAGATAATGGTTGATAAAGGATTATCTAAGAAATACTCTTTAGAAAAGATCATGTTTGAGCTTGGGAAAATAATACTTACAAATGGAAATGAAGTTATATCTGAGATAACGAAAAGGCAGAGAGAAATAATAGATAAATTAAACCCTAAATTAGAATATGTGCCTAAAAAAAGAGAGTTTAGGTTATAAGTATTTCAATAATAAATTACTCTATATATATTATATATTGATATTTAAATTTTAATCATTCAGAGATGTTATTATTATTAACTTTTAACAAATATTATTTATTTTATTATATTTTTCAGTGAGAAATTCAAAGTTTTTTAATGAGCAAGAAGGACATGTTTTTTGTCTTTCAATTATTATCTCTTCCAACTTCATTTCCCATCCGTCAAAATAATAAAGTTTACTCTCTATTTTATCATTTAAAAGTATTTTATATGCCAAAGAAACAGCCATTGATGCAACTGCATTAGGAACAGAATTAAGTACACCAATTGTTGAGCATGTGTCATTAATAGTTGGAATATTTTTTATCAAACATCTTAAACATGCCGTTTTCTCAGGAATTATTGGCATTATGGAACCATAAGTAGCTATTGCTGCCGTATAGATCCATGGTTTTAAATGTTTTACACAAGCATCATTGATAATATATCTGGTGATGAAATTGTCTGTTCCATCGATGATCAAATCAACTGATTTTACATATTCTTCCACATTGGAAGAATTAATGCTCTCATATATGGGTAATATGTTAACATCAGAATTTAATCCTTTTAAATAATTTATAGCCACATCTACTTTCAATTTACCAATATCATTTTCAGAAAATAATGTCTGTCTATGAATGTTCGATAATGTTACATAATCTTTGTCTGAAAGATACAATGTTCCTACACCTGCCCTTGTAAGTAATTGGGCTATAAGTCCGCCTGTTCCACCTAAACCAACAATTAATATTTTTTTCCTTTTTAAAATATTCTGTCCTTCTACACCTATTTTATCGAGCACAAATTGTCTTGCATATTTTTCCATCAAAACTTAATAACATTTATTTTACTTAAAATTTTTTATACCTAGTGCTGCGTTGAGTAATTATTTTTATCCATAAATGCCTTTATTTTTCTCATTTTTAGATTTTTCTCACATTTTATGGGTATTTCATTTCTCCATATACGTTCATCTCACCATAATTTTTTAATGTATCATATGCCCAGAATCTTTGGTATCCTTCAATTACAAGATTTTCTGGCAATTTGGATACCAAATTCTCTCCAAATTTTCTTTTCACTGATGAATTTATGCCTT
>Ga0080006_1165563_pt1 | contig 17021 bp, 15 predicted proteins | sample RS3BMetagenome_FD_69209 | JGI IMG/M metagenome (GOLD analysis project Ga0080006, IMG submission 69209) | Ferric oxide microbial mat and aquatic microbial communities from Rainbow Spring, Yellowstone National Park, USA - RS3B (SPADES... ... | reverse complement strand
CCCCTGCTTCCGTTTCGTGCTCCCCCACATTCCCCCCCCCCCCCCGCCACCGCCACCGCCACCGCCACCGCCACCGCCGCCCCCTGAGCCGCCGCCGCCCATCATCATCCCCATCGAATCGCCTCTCCGTCCATTTAGATAGTGTCGCTATATAATACATTGGTATGTGCCACAATGCAATAAGAGGGCCGACCACCTGGGCCGGCCTACTTTGCTCGAGTTTAGATCTTCGATCATCTTTAACCGCTACAGCACCTTGGTGGTCCACGCTTCGCAGTCCCAGACCTCGTTAACCCACTCCCCATAGAATTCGGACTCATGGCTAATGAGCAGAACACTGCCACGATAGGCCTTGAGCGCGCGCATTAATTCAGCTTTCGCTTCCACATCCAGGTGGTTGGTGGGCTCGTCGAGCACCAGCAGGTTCGTCTGCTTGTTCATGAGCTTGCACAGGCGAACTTTAGCCTTCTCCCCGCCGCTGAGCACATCGACCTTGCTCTCGATGTGTTTCGTAGTCAGCCCACACCGCGCTAAGGCCGCCCGCACTTCGCGTTGACCCAAATGCGGATAATCCACCCACATCTCTTCTATACACGTGCGACCGGACGCCGTCTTCGACTCCTGCGAAAAGTACCCGATGTAAAGGTAATCGCCGAGTTCAACGTGACCGGACAACGCCGGAATCTCGCCCAAGATGCTGCGCAACAGCGTCGTCTTCCCAATCCCGTTGGCACCGACGAGCGCAATCTTCTGACCCCGCTCCATGCGCAGATCCAGAGGTCTCGAAAGCGGCGTATCGTAACCGATCACGAGTGCCTGCGTCTCGAATAGCGTCTTCCCGGCGGCGCGCGCCTCAAGAAAGGAAAACTGTGGCTTCGGTTTTTCGCGCGCAAGTTCAATGACGTCCATCTTATCCAGCTTCTTCTGCCGTGACATGGCCATGTTCCGAGTCGAGGCGCGTGCTTTGTTTCGGGCGACAAAATCCTCCAACTCGGCGATCTCCTGCTGCTGGCGCTTGTACGATGACTCCAACTGCTGTTTGCGAACCTCATACACTTGCAGGAAGCTCTCGTAGTCACCCACGTATCGATTCAAATCCTGGTTCTCCATATGATAAATGATGTTGACGACGCGATTGAGAAACGGCATGTCGTGCGAAATGAGCACAAAGGCGTTCTCGTAGTCCAGCAGGTACCGTTCGAGCCATGCGATGTGTTGCTCGTCCAGGTAGTTGGTCGGCTCATCGAGCAGAAGGATGTCCGGTTTCTCCAGCAACAATTTGCCCAAGAGGACTTTGGTGCGCTGCCCGCCACTGAGGTCTTCGACGTCACGATCGAGTCCCACCTCGTCCAGTCCCAGACCATGCGCAATCTCTTCGACCTTGGCATCAATGACGTAAAAATCATGAACGGTCAGGAGGTCTTGTAGTGTGCCCACTTCGTCAAGGAGGGCCTCAACTTCGTCTTCAGAGGCATCCACCATGCGCTCGTAGGCCTCGTTGATCTGCGACTCCATGTCATACAAAAACTGAAACGCTCCACGCAACACGTCTCGGATCGTCGTCCCGCGGCGGAGCACCGCATGCTGATCCAAATACCCGATACGGACATGGCGTGACCAGTCAATCTGACCACCGTCCGGTTCGAGTGTGCCCGTGATCACACTCATGAACGTCGACTTGCCTTCACCGTTGGCGCCGATCAGTCCGATGTGTTCACCCTTTAGCAAGCGAAAAGATACCTTGTCAAAAATCGCACGGTCACCAAAACCGTGCGTCAGGTTGTTGACGGTCAATATACTCATCTTCAAACACCTTTCAATGCACTCGGGGAATGCACACGTTTAACTTGGCGAGTTCAAGCGCTGGGCGGGTTCGTCATGCGGCGCCGAGCGACCTCTCGAAATGCTACAAAGCGCTTCGCTTGCTCATCCCACAGGCGGAAACGCAAGGCTTGAAAGCTGGCGAAAAAGCGAACCGCTGTCACTCGTTGCAGCGACGGATGATTTTCGTACAGTTGTTGCAACTTATAGTTGGGAACACGCGAACTGAGGTGATGGATGTGATGATAGCCGATGTTGCCCACCATCCACTGGAGTACCTTCGGCAACTGGTAAAACGAACTGCCCTCCATGGCCGCACGGACAAAGTCCCACTCTTCAGGTTGCTCGAAGTAGGTGTTTTCAAACTGATGCTGCACGTAAAAGAGCCAAATTCCCGCCATCGCGGACAAGTACAGAATCGGTCCTTCGATCAGAAGAACCGACTTCCATCCGAGCCACCAGCAAAGTAATCCACCGATCAGCGGCAACAGCGCGTTGGTCATATACGTATTCCAGCGTTCAGTCCGACTGGAACCTTTTCGGTTGTAACGGTACGCACCAAGAATAATGTAGATCGGCCCAATTCCAAACATGGTGAGTGGATGGCGATAGAACCGATAGACCAAGCGCTTCAAGCGAGGCAAGGCCATGTACTCATCGACCGTCAAGGTCCAAATGTCGCCCGTCCCCCGCTTGCCCAAGTTGCTGTTGGTTGCGTGATGAACAGCGTGCTCATGCTTCCACTGGTGATAGGGAAACGACGTCAAGAGACCAGTCACAATGCCTGTAATCTCGTTTGCTCTTCGATTCGTAAAAAACGACTGATGCGTGCAATCGTGAAAAAGGATAAAGATCCTCACAAGAAAACCCGCTGCCGGAATAATGAACACCAAGGATAGCCAATAGGACACGGACAGACTCAGGTAGGCCAGAATCCAGAGTGCGAAAAACGGCAAGACCGTGTTGATCAACTGCCAAACGCTTCGCCGATTATCTGCTCCTTCATAAGGAGCGATCTCGTCTTTCCAGTTGTCCATGCCCGATGACTCTTTCACTTCGCACCACAACCCTTCGGCGGATCACAGATGTACTTGTTACCCCCCTCATTATAGCCGCAAACGATCATTTGCGCACCTGTCCACAAACACTTGTTGCGGACAATTAACAACATCTCCAAAGCACCCTCACGAAAGCGTGGGGCCGCGAGGCAATTCCCGACCGGTCAAGAGATTATACTGATAGGATGACTTCACGGCCTCCACGCTCTGCCCACTAGCCTCCGCCTCCAGTCGGATGTGACGTGACCCGTTGCTACCGTATACTGGACGTGAAACTGCGAGAGTGTCGCGGACGTGTGGCAGCGGAGCGACCCGGCCGTTACTGCATAGTTATGAACGCCTTGGTCCGGCTGCCGACTGAGGCAGGCTGACCGAACGACGAAGGAGATGCTCTATGCCGTTACTGGAAGTGAAGGGACTCGCTAAACGATATCGGGCGAAGGACGGCGCCATTGTACACGCCGTGAAGACCGTCAGTTTCACCCTCGAGGCGGGGCAGATCCTCGCCTTTCTGGGCCCAAACGGCGCCGGCAAGACCACCTCCATCAAGATGATCGCCGGACTCATCCGGCCAGATGACGGGGACGTTTTGATCGCGGGCCACAGTGTGGGCCGCCGGACACGTGCTGCGTTGATACACCTTGGCGCCGTGCTGGAGGGGAGCCGCAACCTGTACTGGCGTATGACACCTCTGGAGAACTGCGAGTACTGGGGTGGCATACGTGGTATGAACAGAAAGTCCTCGCGTCTGCGCGGGCTCGAGCTCCTTGATTTGTGCGGTCTCGCAGACAAGTCTCACCACACGGTCCAACAGCTCAGCCGTGGCATGCAGCAGCAAGTCGCCATCTGCTGCGCGCTTCTCCACCGTCCTGCGCTGCTCTTGCTCGACGAGCCCACGCTCGGGCTCGACCTGGAAGCATCCGACCGCATCCAGGCGTTGGTGCGAGACCTCGCCTTGCATGATCAAGTAGGCATCGTGTTGACGACCCATCAGATGGAAATCGCCGAAGCCCTGTCTCACCGCGTCGCGATCATCCGCAAAGGCGAAGTCATCCTCGAAAACGGAACCGAGCAGGCCCTTGCGGCCTTTTCGGGAAACACCTACGGTGTCGACCTCACCGAGCCGCCCACTGTGGAAAAGCGGGCTCTGCTTGAACTCCAAGGGGCAACATTTGACAGTCCTTCATCCTTTCGGATCGTTCTCGAAACGGCCAGCGACGTCCATCCTCTTCTCAACTTGCTGCGCCCCATCGGCGTCTTGCGAGTACAGCGCGAAACGGCCGATCTCGCGACCGTGTTCCGGCACTACGTGGAGACCGACGAACCGTCAAGAACCTTTGCAGGAGGTGGGGCAGAGTGATGTGGCAAGCGTTCGTGGCCGAATTTCGCCGGGAGTGGATCACGTTGCGCCGATACCCCACGGAATTTTTCGGAGAATTGGTCGTTGTCGTGGTCATTTTCTATGGACTCTTTCTCGGAAGTTCCTACATGTCGGGTGGTGGCATCTTTGGCGCTCGCCTGAGTTCCGTCATCTTGGGATACACCCTCTGGACACTTTCTCTCGCGGCCATCGGCAACATGGGCTACAGCATCTCGAATGAGGCCCAAAACGGCACGTTGGAACAGGTCTTCTTGAGCCCAGTCGGGGCTGTGCGCATCCTGATCCTGAGAAATATCGCTTCGCTCATCTTCTCGATGCTATTTACCATTTTGGTGATCTATGGAATCATGGCGTTAACAGGACACTTCTTGCCACTTTCGCCGATTGATCTCGTGCCACTGGTGATGGCAGTGGGCACAGCGATGGGCATTGGATTCCTCATTGCCAGCATCACGATCTTGTTCAAACGGACCAACCAGTTGCTCGGCCTTTTGCAGTTTGTGCTTCTCTTCATCATCATGACCCCGTTCACGACGTTTCACGGAGCTTGGCAATATCTGGGCGTCATTGCCCCTCTGTCACCTATGGTGGGGTTGCTCCAATCGATGCTGGTGGATCACCAGGGATTGCTGACGGCCCCCGGGCATTGGTTCTGGTGGGGCTTCGTCAACGTCGCTCTCTGGCTTGGACTGGGGATCGCCGTGTTTTCAAGGGCCTATGCTCGCGCCAAGACGCGCGGCACGCTAGGGCACTACTGAGGAAGCAGGGGCCGGAGTCACAAGGTCCCCACAAAATACACGGCCCTTTACAGTCCTGCCCCAGAGCCGGTAAAACGGCTCAACCAGTTGACAAACTGTGAGACGTTCACCGATCCCCAGCCCGTGCATGCGCTCCATCCGGGTCCCGCATCATACCCCGTCACGCCGTTGAACGAGTTGTTGCCCGCCGTGATGTCGTTGTACGGGATTGCCGCGGCGTGTCCGTACAAAGTTTGCACCAGTCCCGAGAGGGCAGGGAGTCCAGCCTGAGCACGGCTCTCGTTCGCCAGGGCGACGATCGCCGCGAACACAGGACAAGCGACCGAGGTGCCACCCACGACGACAGGTTGCCCCTGAAAGATAATCTGATAACCCGTCGCTGGATCCGCGTTAAAAGCCACATCCGGAACGCCACGCCCGCTTTGCGCACCCAGGCCACTTTGGTACTCGGGTTGTGCAAACAGGGTGCTGAACCCGCCGCCCGTTGCGCCGCCGTTTTGTGGACCATAGTACGTCCACGCGGTTTCCGTCCCGTCTGCCTGAAGTGAAGTCCCACCCACCGCGACAGCCTGTCCAGAAGTGGCCGGCGCATCGGCGTGGCGGACGAGAGGACCGTTCAGATCGTGCATGCCGTATGCCCCCTGGTCCCCAGAGGCGACGCACACCGTCACCCCTTTGGCATCGAGCGCGGCGATCAGGTCTGCCCACTGGGTAACGGCCGCCGCAGGAAAGGTGGCTTCCGCATCGCCGTAAGAAATCGAGAGAACGGTCGGCTGATACGTCGTGTCGCTAAGGATATACTGCAAGGTCCGGGTCACCGCATCAGCAAAGGTCGCGTAGGTCTGCCCAGCGCTCGCTTCGTAGACGATCAGGTGGGCCCCAGGCGCCAAGGCCCCTGCCCACTGTAGGTCAAGCGACGCCTCTTCATCCCCAGGGCTCGTCCCGCCGTCATTGCGCGTGCCGTCCACGGACACAAACGTCAGTTGCGGTTGCTCTATGCCCGCAGCCTGCCAGAACGCACGGGCATCGCTCAAACTATAGCCATCGGAAAACTCGAGAATCCCGATCGTCTGCCCCTGACCAGTAAGCCCCGCAGGAAAGTTGTAAAGGTTCAAGATGTCCGTCGGCAGGTATCCCTGTCCGCCATTTGGCAAGGTATCCCCGACTCCGCGAAGCAGTTTGCGCTTGACCATTTGCCTCAATCCCCTTTCGTCCACTCGCGAATCCTTGGCAACCCCGGCGCCAAACTATCCCTGCGCCCACTGGCAATCAAACCGATCTGCTGCAGTGAAAGGCGATTCCAGTAGTGAAGGTCAATGACCGGAATCGTCACATCCTGACGAATGAGGCTATAGAGTCTCACCGCGTTCGCCCGGTACGAAACGGTCTCTTGACTCCCGTTCGCCCAGTTTCCTGGTCCCGCATCATAGGAGCCGGCCAACCGCGCAAGCCAGTACGGGCTCGTCCGTGCGGGTGTCAGACCCCAGGTGTGTAGCAGTCGCGCGCAGGCAAATACCGCATCAAGAAAATTCATGGGATCCCCCCGCCGTCCGGGGTGCAGCATATCGCGACCATATTCGCTCCACGTCGCTGGCATGAACTGCATCGGGCCCAGTGCCCCGACTGGGGAGATCATGGGCCGAACCCGGTCATAGTGCGTCTCGATCTCGTTGATTGCGGCCAGAAACTCCCACGGCACGTGATACATCTCGCCCGCCCGGACATACACAGGCAAAAACCTCGTTGGCGGCAACACCGCGTCGACAGGACCCAATGGCGAAAGCCAAACGCCCCGCCAAACGAGGATCGCGACGACGATCAACAGCAGCGCCAAACCAACACGTCGCGCTCGCCGCTCTTCAGGTCGCCGTCTTCGCGGCCTTCGTCTCCCCGCCATCCCTTCTCACCTTTTCTCAGCCAAGCCCGGCAGGATACACCTGCCATGTTACCGTCTATCATATCACTACTCCATCGGTCAGGGCAGAGTCGCCGCATCCACTTCCAAACGAAGCCAGGGCACCATGACCAGCCGCGCATCCGCCAATTGCCCAACGCCCACAAAAAGCACGTCAGCCCCCTCGGTCTCGAGGGGGCTGACGTGCTGGTGAAGCCGGGATGAGCCTTTACTTCGACTGCCTGCGCCGACGCATGAAGAAGGCGCCAAGTCCGGCCATACCGAGAAGTGGCAGCGCCCCTGCGAAGGGCACTTCGGGCATGATGCCGACCAGGTCCGACCCCATCGTGTACGTGTAGTCCGGAGAGTCCGACTGCACCCCTGCAAAATTGTACGTGTAGTTGTAACTGACCTGCTCACCACTCGTCAAGTCCGGGATGGTGTAAGTCCACGTGCCGTTGGAACCCGCCATATTCACATTTTGCTGAACTTGACCGGGCAACGTGTAGTGCAGGATCACGTACTGGGCGGTCTGCGTCGGCGTAAACGTCACAAGCGCCGTTGTTGGACTCGCCTCCGCGACGGATTGGGTGTAAGGTTCGTTGCTATGGCCGGAACCTGTGCCCGTTCCGCCACCGGACGCTTGCGCCACCGCTATGGGCGCCATCGCTGTGAACGTTCCGTCTGTCGCCGTCAGATTCGCGATGCCTGCACTGATCGGCGTCAAGGTACCGGAACTGTCCACAGAAGCCACAGACGGATTGCTCGAGACAAAAGTCACGCCACTGCCCACGGGAGTTGTCGTCATCGGCGTGGCCGCGTCAAAGGCGTTGGAGTAGGTTCCATACACATAGGCCATGACCGTACTGCCCCCGGCCGTGAGACTATAGTTCTGCTGATCGAGCGCGATGCCGAGCAGAGTCCCCGCAGTCGATTGCGAGACCTTGAACCAGTGCAGGTTGAAGTTCCCAGTGGAGGTCTCTAGGTTGATCAGGTGATTTCCGGCTGTGAGATGAACCACGTCGGACACATCGGTCCACGTCGTCCACGAGCCTGTTGGGGCCACCATTGCGGTGCCTACCTTGGTACCGTCCTCGTACATGTCGATCTCACCGGGCTGTGCACTGCCGTTGGAGACACGATAGTCGATGGTGTAGTTTCCGGTTGTAGGCACGTTGATAAAGTAGCCCATCGCACTCCCGGAGTAGATGTAGCCCACATCCACGCCATCCCCTGTACCCGGGGTATCAGACGTGGGTTGCGTCTGAACATTCGTGTCTGTCTGGAAGCTGTCCCCGTTGATCAGACCCGGGATCGCCTGGTACGGAATCGTTGGAACGTTGCTGGCCGGTGGCTGCTCACTGGGATCGTTGTTATCGTACGTGCGCAGATCGTCCACGTAGAGCGTCCCTTGCGAACCGGGCGTCACATCCAGAAGGTCAACGGCATAGACGTCGGACAGGTCTGGATTCGTAAAGTCCGGCGACGTCCCCGGATCCGGTTGGTTCGCCGCTTTGACGAGTTCGCTAAAAGGCAACGTGATCGTTTTCCACCCTGTGAAGTCATCTTTAAACGTGTAGCCTGACAGATTGGGGTCAACAAAGTTAAACAGCTCGTGGCCCGTTGCCTCCAGGTTCACCTGGAACTCATTGCCCGTGTCTTCCCCATAGACCTCGAGGTTGAGGCCGGAATCGGGCGTCAGGTTATCCATCGGGTGAACGTAAAACTCAGATACGTTGGTCCCCGTGGCACCAAGCGAATAGTTCAGCTTCATATCAAAATTGCCTTGGTAAGCAGAGGCAATCTGCGTCCCATTGGCGTTCTGAACTCCGTACTCGCGCGAGGCCGTCATCGCCGCCGTACCATACGTGTACGTGCCGAGCGGGAACTTCTGCGTCGTACTTTCGAAACCTTCGATAACTCGTGGTCCGGCTGGAATCAAGCGGAGCCAGTGCAGGTTGAAGGTACCCCCTGCCCCGGAGATCGTCAACTGATGCTTGCCGGCCTGTGCGGAGGTAAATGTTACAAAATTCGGATCATCTACCGTCTGCCAGACCTGATCGCCGCCGGTCGCTGGCACCATGACCGAAGAGATCGGCTTCCCGTCCAAGCTGACTGCTGCTGTGGCGCCCCCTGCAGCGCTCGCCACCCGGTACTCGACCTCATAGGTGCCCGGCGTCACGACCACGTTGTAAGACGTGGAAGAACCGGGTGTGTACGTCACGTCCTGATCATAGGTCATCGGTTCATTGGCCTGATCAGGCGTCGCCTGAATGCCCTTGACGTACTGCAAGTCGGTGGACGTCTCCGTCATCACACCCTTCTCCGAGATAAAATCGGATGCGTTGAAGCGGCCCGGAAGTGGCCACGCAAATGAATGTTGCAAGCGGTAAGCCCGAACGTAGTTGATCCGCATCTTTTGCTGGATCGCGTTGCCGTTGGCATCCAGGAATGTACTGCTGTTCGGGTCCCCTGGCCAGTAGCCCCCCACAGCGATGTTCATGATCATGTGAAAGGGCTGATCAAACGGGGCATTGGGCTGCCCAAAACCACTGAACCACTGTGACGCGCTCTGATCCGAGATCAGATGATTGTCCACGTAAAACCGCAAATGGTTCGGCGTCCACTCGACGGCATAGGTGTTGAACCCCGTGTTGGGGAGCGCCTCCGCCCCTTGCAAAAAGGAGTTCGTCTGTCCCCAACCCACAGACGGATACGTGAAATGGGCACCAAAGTGCGTGGTCGAGTAGGTCGTCGTCATCGCGTTATCGATGGCTTCCATCATGTCGATCTCGCCGCTGTCAGGCCAGCCCCCGTAGGAATTGTTTGTTGGCATCATCCAAATGGCCGGCCAGATGCCTGGCCCCCCCGGCGGCAACTGGGCATTGACCTCGATGTACCCATAGCGCCAACTGCCTGTGTTGCGACTGTTCAGGCGCGCTGAGGTGTACTTGAACCCGTCGATGTTCTGCGGCAATGCCTGAATCACCAGATCACCCTTGCCGTTCAGGTAGGCATTCTGACGGCTACTGGTGTAGTACTCTTGCTCATTGTTGCCCCAACCCGTTGGGTTTGTACCGTTTCCAAGTTGGTAGGTCCATTTGTACTGATCCGGCGCATAGCCGGCCGGCCCGTTGAACTCGTCATCCCACTCCAGGTCGTAGGTGCGCCCCGTGGCTGGACTCGTGATCGTCTTCGGAACCGGGTTTCCGGAATTGGTCTGCGGCACCACGACGGCCACGGTCGATGTGGCTGTCTGTCCATCGTCGGTTGCCGTAATCGTGGCCGAGCCGACCGCCACCGCCGTAATCACCCCGTTCCCATCCACCGTCGCCACGGCCTTGTTACTACTGGTATAGGTGACCTCCGAATTGCTCGGCACATCGGTGCTGCCGTCGGAATTCGTGGCCGTCAAGCGCATCGTGTCCGTCTCGCCGGGAGACAGCGTGAACTCCACCTGATTGTCCGGCACGGTCAAACCCGTCACCGTAGTCGTTGTAGTCGTAGTCGTATCAGCAAACGCTGCCACCGGCGTTCCGATGAGCCCTGCGTAAAACGTCGAAGAAAGCAGTAAGAGTGCGACAGGAACTGTCGCTGTTCGCCAATGAGGTCTTGCCATGATGTCTCGTCCCCCCACGATTATCATTGCACCACTGCCGCCAGCACGAATCCGCTTACATCACCCGAAATCGTTTTCGAATTTCTGCGCGCGGAGATGTCTTCACCAGCGACGTGATTCGACAAATTTCGAGAAGCAAAGCCTTGTTACTCACTGTTCCTCACTTTCTCCCTAAATTTTACCCGCTTCGCCGCGTCGTCGAAAGCGTTTACGGGAATGTACAGGCATATTGTAGCAGGTGCATTTGAAAAATCATAGACCCTGGATAGATATTTTTTGAGGCAGGCCCTCAGAATTGTGCAGCTGTGGAACCGCGCCCGAGGCCGAGCCCCGCTCGTGATGCTAGGCCTACATCTTGTGCTATACTTTCTTCAATGATTTGACAAGAGAACTCTCAAGTGAAACGATGGTCCCTCGCTGTCACCTGCATAGGGCTAGGCGGCGGCGTTCGTCCGCCCACAAGCCAAACCCTCTGGCACCTGCCTTTACGTAAACTGTTCTATATCCTGAACCAAGGAGGTTGGACGTGAACCCTCATTTTGTTCTGTGCGACCACTGTCTCAAGCCCATTGAGTCGCGATCCGACCTGGTAAGCACCTTCTTGCGATGGCGTCCCGTTGCCTTTCACAAGGAGTGCTTCGTCGACGCACTGAAAGACCGTTCAGGTCGGGGAATGAGCGCTTATCCGATCAACAGCGTGAGCACCAACGTATCCATTGTATTGGGGTGCATCGTCTGCATGATCGGATTTGCCATCACCCATGTTTGGCCCTTCCTCGTCGCGGCCATGATCGGCCCGGCAATCCGCGGATGGTCCTGGTGGCTGTTCGAGCGGCATCTGTCAGACCGATAGACCGATAGACCGATAGGGCGCGAGAACGCCGCTCACTCGCACAATGCGGATGTCTGCACCTGCTCATGGTCTACTTGCAACTTCCTCGAGATCGCCCGGCCCTGCGTCGGCGCCAAGCTCCCGTCGGCCGGCCCGACGATAGGATCATCATCCACACAAATCAGAAGCAACGCCCGTATCAAAAGTAAACCCGCCAGGTGAGCGATGATCGGTCCCGCGACCAAGATTACGAGGATCGCCCTCAAGATGCCAAGAAGCAACAATTGGCGCGACCTCACGAGATCACACCTCCAGAACGTTGCCCATCTGAATTCGCGGGCACCGCAAGATCCCGCAAGATCGGGCAAGATCGCGCAAGGAATCTGGCGCTTCGGTCGAACTGGCCCGACATGCCGAGCCACTGCACCACCCAGATGGGAAATGTCAACTCGTGGATGCCCGTGCCACTCCCCCCATCCTCATGGTCCACCCCGACGGGATGTCGCTCGCACAGCACGAGCCAATTGCGACCGTCATCCGGACTCTCCATGGGCTGATTGCGAAGCCGCCGGCCATAGCCATACAGGTCCCACTCTTCCACAAACGCCTTGACTTGCCCCCAATCGGCCACGTGTGCCAAAGACCACTCGATTCGGAAATGATGCACCTGCAGCGAGCATGGTCGGGCACGATCACGACTTCTTTGAGTGAGTGCGTTTGGATGTGCTCGTCAACCCAGGCCTGGTTACTACTCAGGTGGCGGACTTGGAGGGGTTCGCAGGCTCCTCAGGCCTTGAGCTTCTTGCCACTTGTGGATCGATGCCGTTACCTTTCGCCCTGCGTTTTGGCGGTGCCAATATGAGCCAAGCGGTCGGGCTCCCGAAGGGACGTGAAACGAGATTAGAACGGTGCCGATATGAGCCGTATGGAAATTAACACCGACGGATGACGCTAACGGACGTCACACACGCTCAAACACGCTCAAACACGCTCTACGGCCCCGCATCACCGCACTTTTTCGAATCGAAAATACCAATAATGTTAATTTTTTGACATTTAAAGTGTAATAAAGAGAGTTGCGCGGTACCTCACACCTTTTCCAGAGTCCCGGGCTCGATTTAGCGTGAAAAGTGGTGGTTATTTGTTGACTGCGACTCGATTCCTCGATAGTTTCACGGTGGAGGACGTGAGACTCAACCCTTCCGTGAGTAATGACCTTGCCGATGCGGCGGTGCCGTTACCGCTCCAACTTGTTTGAGTGTGGACAGATCGTTCCCGGGAGGATCCGCTCAGTCAGCCCTTCCTGAAAGTATCGCTGCAAAATGAAGCGGTTTGCCTGTGACATCTGCTTGTGCATGACCTCGCTGCGCGGGACCCAGTGCAGCGTGCCTTCCGCCGTCGGCCCAAGCGTTCGTGTCAACGCCTTCCCGAAGAACGCAGGCCAGAGGGTCGCGGGTCTCGTCCGCCTCGCGATGACCACCGATCCCCGCCCACAAAACGGGTGCGATATAGATCGCCTCCGAGCGCTTCATGAGCAGCAGGTCAGTACCCTGTTCGAGGGCCACGTCATCCGCCGCAATCGCACCGTCACAAGCCGCCATCCGCCCCGTTCCAGCGCTTATAGCTGCCACGCCACAGGGTCCATGTGATGATCGCCCAGAGCATCCCGGAGATGCCCAACAACCAAGCGAGACGCGAGCCGTAGTAGTTTTGAAACGAGCCGATGCTCACGATCTTCGTCAATACATAGGCTACAGGTACCGTCAAAGCAAAGGTCACGGGGTGGCGCAACCAGGAGAAAGCGAACAGCGACGACAGGCGCTCATTGTCCACCCTTTCATAGATGTGCTCTGCCGCCACGCAAGCCGTGCCCGCAAGCACGAGAAAGAGGATCAAAAATGGCCACGGGTTCGCCCACATTTGCGTGAGTTGTGCGCTGCCCCAGTTGAGCGGAGACAGTTCGGTGATCGCCCACATCACTTTCCATGAGAAGGGAATCGCATACCGCGACGGGTTCAGAAATACCACCAAATTCGCCCCAAGTGCATTGACCAGGACGACTCCGGCGTAAACTGGCACATTGGTCAACCCGAAGGTCAGGAGGATGACGGCCAACGCATTGCCCACCAGCGTACCCACAACAAGCGTAAGACCATAGACAAAACCTTGCACGGCGAGTTCCGCCACCCACCAGCGCGCGGCATCAGGAACGGACTCGCCACAAGCCAGCATCACGACCGCGACGGTCGTAAAAAGAGCCACGAGCAACCCCAGGTCAAACGCGTACTTGGCCCGCAGGACCTGTCGCTTGGTGACCGGGCCACTCAGCGTAAACCAGCCCACGTCCCGGCGCCGTTCGACAGCGAAAGAGTAGGTGGCAAGCCCGACCACCAGCGCACTGACCAGTAGGCCGGGCAGTCCGAAGATGGACAGCGACCAGTCGGATCCCATGTGCAAGGCAGCGGCCGTTAGACCGTGCGTCGCGAGCAAACGGAAACACAAGAGAATGGACACGATGGCCACGATCAGGCGCTTTTGCAGCCATTCTTTGTAGAACAGCGCCCTGTACACGGCATGTTCAGGATAAGACGATTCGTTCAAGGCCGGCACCCTCCTTTGCCAATAAAGACTCAAGCCACACGGTCAGTTGAGCGTGTTGTACGTCGATCTGAGTGGCACCCTGCGTGCGAAACCAAGTTTCGATTTCCATCTGGTGACCGTAAACAATCGACAAGACCCGTTCGCCAATCGGTCGGGTCATGAGCGCTCCCGGACATGACGACGCTCTCTGTTCTCCTTCTGCCTCCCAAAGCGCCGACACCTCGTAGACGCTCTCACGCAACTCATCAAGCGGCCACGTGCCCACACAGCGGCCTTTGGCCAAGACACTGATCGTGTCGGCGGCGCGTTCCACATCAGCGAGTTGGTGGGTCGCCAGGATGACCGTCATCCCGCGCTGGGCAGATTCTTGTAAAACGAGATCGAGAACTTGATCGCGTCCCACCGGATCCAAGCCATGGGTGGCTTCGTCCAGTAGGAGGAGGTGAGCGCGTGCGGCGAACGCGATCGTGAGTTGGAGTTTCAATCGCATGCCGAGTGACAGATGGCCGACGCGTGTGTTTTGCGGCAAGTCAAACGCCGAGACGAGCGTCTGCTCCCGAGCCGTGTCCCACGCCGGATGGAGCAGGCGTGCATACCGAATCACCTGAGCGACGCGAAAGGCCGGATACGTCTGCATCTCCGGGCTCACCCAGTGGATGCCTACACCGGGTCTTGGCAGCCGCTGGTTCGCGTCCTCCATAAGCTGAATCGTCCCACTTGACGGTCGAATGAGCCCGGCCACCAGACGTAAAAGGGTGCTCTTTCCTGCACTGTTAGGACCCACGATCGCATGCACGGATCCCGCCTCGATCGACAAGTCAAGATCGTGAATGGCTGTGACCCGTTCAAAGCGCTTAGTCACGCTACGACACTCCAGCTTGACCGTCACTGTTCGTCACTCCCCTTCACCCACTGTGGCTCGACCCCACTGGACATCGCGGCCTCAGCCTCAGCCTCAGCCTCAGCCTCAGCCTCAGCCTCAGCCTCAGCCTCAGTCTCAGTCTCAGTCTCAGTCTCAGTCCCACTCTCAGTCTCAGTCTCAGTCTCAGTCTCAGTCTCAGTCTCAGCAGCCGTAGCCGTAGCCGTAACGCGCAACTCGCCCGCCAGTTGCTTGAACAGGGACATCATCTGCGCATCACTCCACTGCAGATGATGCGCTTGCACCATCCACATGCGCAGCGCCTCACGCAGTTCGTCTGTCCGACGCTCGATGTCTTGCAAATCCCCCGCGTCCGGAGTTACGGCGACATACGTGCCGCGCCCTCGCACCAGCGTAATCACGCGCTCGCGCTCGAGGATCTGATACGCCTTGGCCACCGTGTTGTGGTTCAACGAGAGTGTGGTGGCCAACTCGCGAACGGTCAACAGGCGTTGACCCGGTTGCAGGATTCCCCGCACAATCTGTTCCTTGATGCCATCGATAATTTGTTGATAGATAGGCCGATTCGCATGAACATCCACACGAAGCCACATGCACTCACCACCCGTCCGCTTGAACTATATCATGTGGTACAATCGGCGTCAACTGCGCTTGGGTTAGCCGCTCATTCACTGCCTGTGGTACACTGCGAGAAAATGCGATCAGACGGCAACCCCGTCTTCCCGGAGGCGTGGTTTCGATGAATCTTTTTGCAGCGACGCGATTAACCAAGTCCTATGGCGATAAGACCCTGCTCGACAACGTGTCATTTGGCATCGAGGACGACGAACGCATTGGCCTGATCGGGGTCAATGGCACAGGCAAATCGACACTGCTGCGCATCGTGGCAGGCCTCGATCTGCCCGACTCGGGTGAATTGGCGCTCGCAGGTGGTGCTGTGGTGCGGTACTTGCCGCAAGATCCGGTGTTTGACCCGGAGCTCACTATCCAGGACGTACTGCAAGCCGCTGAACTATCCTTCGAAGCTCGAGCGATTCTCACGCGCGTCGGGATCACCGACTTCACTTCGCGCATGGGCACGCTGTCTGGAGGCCAACGAAAACGGGTAGCCCTCACCCGCGCCTTGACCGAGTCATCCGACCTGTTGATTCTGGATGAACCGACCAACCACATCGACGACGCCACCGTCGTCTGGCTGGAGGGCTTTCTTCAGAAGCGATCGGGAGCGCTGCTGATGGTGACGCATGATCGGTATTTTCTGGAGCGAGCCGTCAACCGGATCTTCGAACTCGATGCCGGCCAGCTTTACCGGTACCCTGGCAACTATGAGGCGTTCCTGGAGGGCAAACTACTGCGCGAGGAAAGTGCTCTGGCCACAGAGCAAAAACGACAGAACTTCCTGCGCAACGAACTGACCTGGATTCAGCGCGGGGCGCGGGCGCGATCGACCAAACAAAAGGCGCGATCGGAGCGATACTACGAAACGCTTGAGCAAAGCCCTCAGACGGGTGCCGGGACGGTTGACCTGTGGACTGCGACAAGTCGGTTGGGGCAGACGGTGATCGACGCAGAGCAGATCGGCAAAGGCTACAGCCACGCACTGATCCGCGACTTCACGTACCGCGTGGACCGCGCCGACCGCGTGGGTATCGTCGGACCGAGCGGCTGTGGCAAGTCGACCCTGCTGCGGATGCTGGCCGGTCAAATCCTGCCGGATACGGGTCGGATCACAATCGGTTCGACCGTGCGGCTTGGCTACTACTCCCAGGAACAAGCGCCGATCGACGAGCGCAAGCGGGTGCTGGAGTTCGTGCGCGAACAGGCGCACTACGTGGAGACGCAGGACGGTCAAACCATCACCGCCGCCCAGATGCTCGAACGATTTTTATTTGCGGGATCGACGCACTGGACGCCGGTGGGGAACCTGTCTGGCGGCGAGCGGCGCCGATTGACCTTGCTCAGTCTGTTGATCGGCGCTCCAAATGTTCTCCTCCTCGATGAACCGACCAACGACCTCGACCTCGCGACACTCGCCATCCTTGAAGACTATCTGGAACACTTCGCAGGCGCTGTGCTTGTCGTCTCGCACGACCGCTATTTTGTGGACCGGGTATGTAACAAACTGTTGGCGTTTGAGGGGGAAGGTCGCATTGCCCCTCACTTTGTGGGTTTCGCGG
>Ga0080006_1146919_pt1 | contig 17025 bp, 16 predicted proteins | sample RS3BMetagenome_FD_69209 | JGI IMG/M metagenome (GOLD analysis project Ga0080006, IMG submission 69209) | Ferric oxide microbial mat and aquatic microbial communities from Rainbow Spring, Yellowstone National Park, USA - RS3B (SPADES... ... | reverse complement strand
GGGGCTTTTCCCGTACGAGAATGATTCCGCTGCCGTCGAATCGCGATTCGCGGATGTCAACAAACAGGAGAGGATGTATATTTCGAGGCGAATCGACGATTTGGCATGAGGAGTTTCAGGAAATCTCTGCATGAACTTGCGAACAAATCGTCGACGGACAAGGTTCTATCTGATTAGTCGTGAATCGGGCGCCACCGATTGCTCCGCGAACCAGTTGCCTTCAAATGAAAAAATCGAAAGCTTGAAGCGTGCATGATGGGAGCATGCTACACGTTGGCTTATGTGAAGCATGGCGAATTGTGCACATGCATTGAATCATGATGTCCGTCATTTTACGCGGCATCGTTCGAGTGCGTCGCAAATCATCTCGATTCCGATGACGGACCCGATTTCAGCAGCAGCGTCTCGAAGGAGCCTCTCTGGATACACGACCGTGAATCCGCAAAATACGCATGCGTTCGTATGCAGTCATTGCTGCGCTCTGCATGTCGACGCTGTCCATCTACAAAATAACGTTTCAAACATCGACATGCCGGAACAGGGCAGCCAGTTCAGCGCTCCATTGCCATCCGACACGCGTCCCGTACATCCTTACCTGTCAATGCTATGCCACGAATGCGCTTTTGTATCCATGAGCCGAAACAGCTCTGTGTTTTTACTTGCCTGCTAGTGTGCTTGCCTGCCCGCATCCAAGATGAGGCGCGTTCAGTGCGCGAAGCGCATCCTGAAAATATTGGAATAAATCTTCCATAATTGGACAGGCCATCATTGGGGTTCGATGGCGACGCCTCCCGGCCGCTGGTTGCGCCCGCCAGGATTGGATGCTTTGGACGCCTGGCATAGCGTACGGGAGAGGCACGGCTAGACGTGCTTGCAGGTTTGCGGGTACCTTACGGGTTCTTTTTTGAAAAAGCGGAAAGGACAGGTCGCGTTCTGAACACCATCGGTTTGTTGCGGTTCAAAGCGCTGCCACAGAACGCCGAGCAGCAGCTCCGCGCGCTCCATGGGCTGTTTTGTGTCGCGCGAGCAACCAGTGCAGCGACCTCAGGAGGATACGAAAACGAGTGATGTCACTCCTCTGGGAAAAGCTGTCCTTGCGAATGACCCGCGACAAATCCGGAAAATCCTAACAACAACGGGAAACGGTGTTGACGTCAACGAGCCGGTGAACGCGTCGGGAGCGACTGCCCTGATTCTCGCGATCTACGAGAACAAAAGCCTTGAAGTTATTCGGGAACTTGTGCGCACTCCAGGCATTGATCTGAGCCGCACCACACCTCAGGGATTTTTTGCACTAAGTTTTGCGGCAGAATACCGGGATGTGAATGTTGTTCGCCTCCTGCTCGAAGCGGGTGCAGACGTCAATCAACAATCGGATGCTTCTGGCTGGACTGCGCTCATACGCGCGATGCGGCACAACCGGGATCGTGAAGAGGCGCTCCGCATTACTCGTCTCTTGGTCAAAACGCCTGGCATCGATATCCATCGCCAGGATGCGTCCGGGTGGACTGCGCTCCATCATGCAGCACGCTACCTCCCGGTGGAGTTCAGTCGAATTCTCGTCTACGAAGGGCACGCGGACGTGAATCATGGCAAAACGGATGGCTGGACGCCGCTCATGCTAGCAACCGGAAGCAATGAGTGCGATGACGTTTTAGAAACTGTGCAGTTATTGGCGACTGCGCCCGGTGCAGACCTAGAGCGACGGACCTCGGAAGACGAGGCCACGGCATTGATGTTGGCAGCCTCGATCCGTGATGCGGCTATAGTGCGCGTACTTGTCGACGCTGGCGCCCGCGTGGATGCCGTCGACAGCAACGGCTGGGCAGCGATCCATCACTGTTTGCGGTACAGTGAACTACCCGATGTTTCCGAGATTGTGCGGGTGCTCCTGAGCGCGCCGCACGCCGATGTTGACCAGAGCGACCGGGAAGGCTGGACACCGCTCATGTACGCAGCGCGCTATCGAACAAGCGCAGAAGTCAGAGTCATCGCTGTCGAGTTTCGGGCTTCGGTGCAGAAGACCACGAATCAAGGGAGCACTGCCTTGTCGATGGCAGTGCGCCACTCAACGGATGCAGCCCGCTGTGTCGAAATTTTGATCTCGGAACCGGTGTGTCACCCGACCACGGTGCAGGATGCATTGGGATGGACCCCACTGATCACCGCTGTTCGTTATGCGTCCGACATACGCGTGATTGAGCTCCTGGCTCGCGCAAAGGATGCTCCGCTGAACGCGGGTGAATTCAAGCTCGGATGGACAGCACTCATGGTGGCTGCGAAATACCGAGACGCAACCGTTGCTCGCATCCTGCTGGAAACTCCGGGCTGCAACCCGAACACTGCCCGGCACGATGGCATTGTAGCGCTACATATTGCGGTCGCTCGCGAGGATCGCATGCGGGTCGGCTCGTTTCTCGATCGTCTCAGCTCAGCGAGTGGCCCGTCGGCGACGCCTGCGCTGCGAAATCGCAAAAGAATAGCCCGTGAACGATACGCTGATGAACGTGCAGCTGCCGAAGAGCTCCTCAGAGCGGCACGAGACAGTCTCAGCGTCGAGGAGCGCTACGCGATACAACTGGAGCTCGTGCGGGTCCTGCTCGAGACGCCCACGCAAGAGCCGATCTGCATCGATGCACAGGAAAAACGTGCGGGCTGGACAGCGTTACATTTTGCAGCTGCCTATGATCGCGCGGATCTCGTGGAGCTGCTGCTGGCTGCGGGAGCCTCGCCCTGGGTGCAGACCCTTGACGGAAAAACAGCCCTGGATTTGGCCGAGGCGAACGACTTTACTGCGACGGTGCGAATGCTGCGCATAGCTATGGACAAATCGAGTGTCGAACGTGGTGATTCCACGGGGGATCGTTGTCAAGCGCCCCAGCTGAGCAACTGAAGCATTCCCCCGGTACGCACGAACGGAGGCATGCCTGCGTACGTTGCGCCTCTGAGCGGCTTTACGCTCTGAGCGAGGATCCGCGTTCGCAACCGGGTGAAGGGGCGCATTCTACATCAAGTTGGATTCAAGCCCTCGACTTGGCTCCCGATTTCGTGATGTTCATCGCCTCAGCTGTAAAAGCGGCAAGCAGCGGCGCATCAGCATCAGCAGCAGTCCGAGACGCTGCCAGGGTAGTGCGCCCGGGTGTTTCGATCCGCACGCCGCCGATGGATGCTTGCTCGCTACCCGGCGATAACTTCTGGTGCGCATCCTACCGAACAATGGTGTCGAAATGAGCGGGCGCTTATCCTGCTAGGTCACACGTTTTTTAGACAAGTTCAGGCCGGATGCAGTGAACAAGCGCGTCGTGAGCGATTGTTCGGACGCGTCCAGCGTTCCCGCTGCCACGACTTGTATCGCGGACGCCGTGCCAGCGCACTTGTCGAACTGTCGACTGATTGGATCAAGCTACGTTGGCAAACTCGGAATAGCAGCAACTGATCACTTTAAACTTCGGTTGGATTTGTGTCCAGCAACTGGCGAATGTATCGCTTTCCAATCGCTCGGACGCGAGCTCTCTCTGACGCTGGCAAGCGCCGTGATGCGTCCGGTACACGCTCGCTCATCTTGCGTATGAAAGCATCATAGGCAGGATTGAGTAAGCGCATCATCCGGCGATTACGCAAGGCGTTGCGCTTCAACCGTGGCAACCTCGGCACCCGTCGGATCGGACGCAGCGCACTCTGAACCTCGTCCGAGTTGATGATACGCGAGAGATCCGTCTGCGTCATCACTGCCCGAGGGAACTTGAAGCCGCTCTTACCGGTGGCGTAAATTTCATCAAGGCGCTCGAAGGCCTGCTTCGTGAATATGCAGAACCTGCCGAGATGACCTCCTGGTGCCAACTGGAGGAGATTCAAGCGCTCCACATGACAGCACTCGACGCCAGGCAAATTACGGAAAGCGCGACTGAGGTTGTCTGGTGCACCCGACTTGGGATCTTTCTCGCTATTCGCGTAGATAATGAGAGGACCCCGACGCATAGTGTACCGCCTATTGCGCATTTTACCGCGACCGGCCCGTTGATTCTTCGATTTCGCTGCGTGCTCGACATCCTCATATGCACCAATCGCTTTCAGGAGAGCGACGGCGTCCTTGGTACGGCGCAGGGACTCGGAGTCCTCACTCAGCACCAGCGGCAGTTCAGGGACAGAGTCGATGCGATGGCCACGCGACATGACCAGGGCGGGTAGGGCACTGGCCGCCAGCGCCGAGGCGACTGCATAGCGACGCTGGCCGCGGCTGACTTTGACGTGCCAACGTCGCCAGATACGAGTCGGAGCGAACATGCGAGCCCCTCGTGCAAAGTTCGCACCGCTCACTTGACCCGATCGATGCGTACCACCTCCGTGCACACGAGGCGCTCGGGAGACTGCCCTACCTGTTCCCCAGGAGTGCGCAGTGGCCCACTCGCCGGCCATCCGGCTCACACCGTACGGCTGACGGGCGTTCTTCGCCACGCCGGTGTGCACGATCTGCACCACATCCGGGCGAATCGGAGCCAGAAACACTTGTGGCAACTTGACTTGCTCGCCAATAGACTCACCTGTCTTTGTCGATATCACAGAAACAAGCGGCCTCGATGCGTACGCCATGGCTACGGCAACGCGGGCCCTTGTCACTGCACACGAAGCACTGCTGTAACGTCGTTTGCAGACGATGCAGTATGCATTTGGGGGAAACGCGAGCGCCTTGCGCGGATGCCGGTGGCGACGGACGCGGCACGCGGGCGAGAATAGGGACATTTAAGGACATCATTGGTCATGATGCATCTGATGCGCAGCACGCGGGCGAGAATAGGGACATTCAAGGACACCATTGGTCATGATGCATCGCGGTGACGCTGTCCCTGTCGCAGTGGCGACGCGCTGCGGTGCGCAGGGCGCGAATAGGGGCATGCATGGATCTTTGTCTATTTTTTCAGAAATGTTCATGAATATTAAATTATGTCCAGGTGGCAAGGTGCGTCGACGACGTCGGCCGTGCCCCTGGCCGGTGCACACTGTCGACAGCGCAGTAGCGTCGTCGTCGTCGGTACTGGAGCGACTTTGACGCCTGCGTTCACAGCGCTCGAGGCTACAGAACAGACTGGGTGGCGTGCACGGGGGAACCATGGCGTTCCTTACTTTCCCTCGGCTGTCTTGTGGTCGCGGAGAGCACTTGCGTGCCTCACTGAGCACTCAGTCCGCCTGGTGTCCTTTCGGAAGCACCCGGCGAGCGATGCTGCACGCTGGTGCGTCGCCCTTCCTGTCGTCGTGGCGACTGGCGAGCGCGCGACGAGTAGCTACCGGCAACAGCGTGCACAGTGGTCTACGAGGGCTGCAAGCTATTCGAATTGTGGACAAAGAAGGAAAAATTCCGGAAGAAATAGCGAACGAGAACTTTACGTTGGGGAACCTTGCTCCAGCACCTGGCAGTGTGCACCGGAAGAAACGCAAGGGCCGGGGTATTGCAGCAGGGCAAGGGGGCTCGTGCGGATACGGTATGCGCGGGCAAAAGTCGCGCTCCGGTGGATCTATTCGGCCAGGCTTCGAGGGTGGCCAGATGCCGCTCTATCGCCGTATCCCCAAGTACCGTGGGCGTCCTCCGGGTCCAAGCCACCGGCGCATTGAGTATCAGCCAGTGAACGTGAAAGCGCTGAATACCTGTGCGGAAGGCTCAGTGGTAACCCCGCACGTCCTGATTGAAACCGGCGCCATTCATCGAACGAATTTGAAGTTGTTCAAGATCCTCGGCGATGGAGAGATCACGGTGCGCAACCTGACAGTGAAAGCGCACGCCTTCTCATCTTCTGCGGTGCGAAAGATCGAAGAAGCCGGCGGTCGTTGTGTTCTGCTTAGTCCGACAACAGGGAAGGACATAGAGCTTCCATCTGAGGATAATCAGGACGAGTGAAGTATCGGATGACGCAGTGGCGCGTTTTTCCCCTAAACTTAAAGTTCTAAAGCGAACCTATTTTTGTGAAAGAGTGGTACGAAGCCAGCGTCGTGTTCGGATCATGCTTTTGATGGATACGTGAACATGTGCTGGCTTGTGTCAAACCTCGCCTCGAGAGGTTATTCCAACAATAAGATGCCCGCACCGCCGAGAAGCGTCATTCCGGCCCTGTGGACGTGTCGATTGCGAGGAAGCCTGTTACCGGTCTGGACAGGACGCGCATACTGCGCGTTTGGAGCTGGTATCGCAGCGGATTCTCCCGTCGATGCCATTCGAGGTACCGAAAGCTCGTGCTGTCTCTGTCAATCGATTGCCGCATCGTACGATGCGATCACGACACCCTCGACACCCGCAGCGTTGCAATCCGTATCGAAGCGTACGCACTGCGGGCGAGTCTGCTCCCTAGCTATCAACGGGAATCGCATCTCCTGAAGACGCTGGATCGCTTCATCAGTCTCAGAGCAAAAGAAGTACGGCAGACGGCCATTAACTGGACTCGAAATCTACGCGGCCTGCGTATCGTTGGTGCCCGTCTCTTGAGCCATCGTGCACTCTGGAAGCGCGACCCACCACAGTGCCGAGAGCATTGGAAGCTGCTGGCCGCGCTAGCCCTCTTCCTTGCGGAAACTCGACGCCGCTCATCCAAGCACTGAGGTTGCCAGGCGGCACCATCGACGGCGTATAGCTGGTTTGCTCATGGTCGCTTCAGCAGGTATACATACTCGACAGATCGTGCAGGTTGACCCTGCGTTTCGCTCCGGATGTGTCAGCATGTTATTGCCTCGCAACAAAACCACAAGACGCCTCTCTTCGAGATGTATTCCAGCATGCGACGAGGCATAGACCTCCGAGACCTCCTTCGCGTATCCTTCGGGTGCCGGCTCGGCAGCAAACGTCAACCAACAGGTGTGCAGGATCCCGAAGCCAATACCTCTCTCCAGAACAAGGTCACGTCGCGTACGCTATCCGCTGGACTGCAATTGTGTCGAATGGTTGCTGACAACGGGAGATACGGAGGTTACCTCGAACGGTGCGCTGCTTCCCCTGGACAAGGTGCACGGATAGTGCCGCATTCGGACACCTGCTTCAGCAAATAGGCGCGCAGAACGCGTATCCATAGCGTACGTGGCTCCGTAGACGACCTCGCGGATGCCTGCTTGTACGATTTTCTTCGTGCACGCCAAACAAGGACAGAGGTTGGTGAAGAGCGTGGAACCTGCACACCGCTCCCGTCCTGCCTCGATGATCGCGTTCTCCTCGGCGTGCAAACACAGACAAACGTCAAGAGCGTGGCCAGCTCGAGCTCCACCATTACACCGCTGGCAGCCGCCTTCGTTGCAGTTCCGTGCACCTCGCGGTGTACCATTGTAACCCGTGGCAATGACGCGATGATCTCGCACAATCACCGCACCTACGCGCCGCTTCATACAGTTCGTTCGCATCGAGGCGAGCTCCGCAATGCGCATGAAATAGGTATCCCAGGCGGGACGAAGCCAATCAGGTCTCTGAAGCTGCAAACGCTGCAACGCTGCGGCAAGCTGCTCACGATTGTCCGTGGGGTTATAGACACGGACGTCGCTCAGCTCAAAGGCCCGCCACAGTGCATCAGGGTCGTCTGGCGATGGGCGTGGTACCGCCACGGCCTCGTGCTCGCAACGAGCATCCCAGCCAGCATCCGTCACAGCTTGTCCAAAGTAATCGGCGTCATCGAGCCGAAGGAACTCCAGGACACTGCTCTGGGAAGCGGATGCTATGCAGTTTGTGCCTTCGGATGCGCATTGGCTCTGCCATCTCCGGAAACGAACAAGTCCAGGAGCGTCTACAGCTAGGAGGAGAAAGTACGGCCGTTTCCTCAGCGCCCTGGCCTGCTTCGTGCTCAATCCTGGTGGCAGGACGTAAAACCTATCCGATCGCCAGCAGTCGCTCGGTGCCTCCAGTGTCAGGGCTGCTAGCGGCTCATCGTTGCAAGCAGGCTGTCCAGAAACCAGCGAGACTGGTTGCTGTCGTACTTGAGGATTCGCTTCGATTTCAGCTGGTTCCAGGTACGCTGGAAGAAAGCCAAAACGCTCGACAAGTAAACTGTGTACCGTTTTCTTTCCGGCACACCTGCGTCCGATGATACCCACGAGCATAGTCGAACGACCTAGACCATGCGGTACTGAGTTTGTTCCTGAGAAGCGACACGGTTCCAGGGCGAGTTCCCGGAAAGTTCTCCCGATTCAGTGAACAAGCGCTCAATCGAGTTCCCCTGGGTTCGTGTAAATGACAAGTCGCCAGGAAAAAAGCGCGCCTTCCCGGAGTGAGCACAATATGCCGGTAGACGTCTGCCACTGGCAGTGGTGCGCGGGAGCGTTGAGCGCGTCCCAACTTGCGTACGCACTCGACGATATGGCTTTCACTGCATGGAAATAAACTCCGACGTTAATGCAGCGGTTCCTTCGGAGGTTGACCAACAAACAAATGACGAGGAGAAGCTGCCGCGGCGGATTTTGCCGCTTGGACCAGAAGTCGTCAGTCGCATGGCAGCTGGAGAGGTGGTCGCCCGTCCCTCGGCAGCGCTAAAAGAGCTCTTAGAGAACGCCATCGACGCCGGTTCGACACGTATAAGCGTGTCGATTGTTCGTGGCGGGATCGTTCGTCTTCAGGTTGTCGACAACGGGTGTGGAATCCGAGTGCAGGACGCCCGGTTGCTATGCGAACGCCACACCACGAGCAAGTTGCGTTCAGTGGAGGATCTCGCCAAGGTCGCCACCTGTGGCTTTCGGGGTGAGGCGCTCGCCTCCATATCACACATCAGCGAACTTTGCATAGTTTCCCGGACGCATCATGAAGAGCACGGCTGGAGAGCGAGCTATCGGCAGGGGAAACTGGTGGCTCCTGGGGTGCAGGCCGCAGCCCGGACACCGGGTACCACCATCCTGGTGACGGATATGTTCCGCTCCATGCCCGCTAGATATGAGAGTTTTCTTCGAACGCACGCTGAAGAATACCGTCAGATGCTTAGTATCGTATCCCGTTATGCACTCTATCATTCCGGGCGAAGAGCGATGTGCTGTCGGAAGCGCGAGACTTGCGCTCTGCGAGCGACGGAAGCGGAAACCGACGACCTTCATACGTTTGTCGATGCTAGCCACTTGGATAACATTCGAGCTATATTTGGACAGAAGGTGGCATCCTCGTTGGGAACACTCGGATGCCGGGTGCTTCACCGAGTGCAGCACGCAGTTGCGGGTACCGTCCAGGAGGCAGAAATCTTGCTTGAGCGCGCGTATTTCAGTCTGCTTGGAGCGAGTCAGACGAAACCATTGCATATCTATTTTGTGAATGGGCGCCTCGTCGAGTGTCGTACTCTCCGGAGAGCCATCGAGCAACTGTACGCCAGGTACTACTTGAAAGGTCCGCATCACCCGTTTTGCTATCTGGAGCTGAAGGTGCCCCCTGAAATTCTTGATGTGAATGTGCATCCGGCAAAGAAAGAAGTTCGTTTTCTCGATGAGCAAATTGCCTTTTCCAATATCGTGCAGGCGTTAGAGCAACAACTCATCAGTAGTGGCGCGCAACGGAGTTTCGCGGTGCAGGCGCCTCGGGTACGTGCCGGCTCTGGCACAGCTGCGTTGCTGCCACGGGACTCGGACGCAGAGGCCGCCCGAGCCACTGTCAGCCTCGAGTCGTTGCGGGAAGCACTCATCGGGAGCACTCGCAAGCGTGCTGCTGAAGCGATGGCGGGTCCACCGAACGACGCAGGTACCGGGAAAGCTGTCGCTTGCGCGAACGCCCAGGATGGCGGATCAAGGCAACTGGACGCTGCAGACTGCTGGGAACAGCTTTGTACAGAGCACAAGCAGCGTCTATTTAGTCAGCGATCATCTACGTGTACACTGCCGCCGTCGCAGCGAATTCGAGTCGATGCTCAATCTACCAGGCTGGAGCAATGGCAGAGCGTTACTGGGGTCATACAAGGACGGGTACGCGTATTGACAACGCCCGCACGCTCAGCAGGGCACAACGGGGATAGCACGCTGTCCCGCTGCCTCCAGTTAGAAGCGACGACAACGCGAGAGCGCATCGCAGAAGCGCTCCACAGGGAATGTGTCGATGGGTATTCGCATGCGATTGCCGAGGTCTTTCGCGAGCACGTCTTTGTTGGTGCTGTTGACGATCGTTGCTGTTTGATTCAGTTCGGTACTGCGCTTGTTGCGGTCGATTTGTCACGGATACTGGAGGAACTCTATTATCAGCAGCTTGTAGGTGCTTTGGAGCCGCAACCCGCAGCAACGCCTATCGTCCGGCTCCAATCTCCTTGGGTCGTAGAGCTCGATGTCTCGAATCGCCCGAGTGTGGACGCAAACGGCGAGTTTCTTTCCAGTTGGTACTCATATGCATTGGAGCTCGCTTTCTACTGCGGGATTCATCTCTGTCTTGAGCCGTTATGTCCTGAAATAGGGCACATGAGTGAACTCGGGGAAGGTCCAACGCGTCTCAGCTGCTGGTCGGCGAGGCCGCAGGCTCTCCACCTGTATCTGCACAGCCTTCCATGGGTAGATTGTTCGGTGGCGGTTCATCCACGAGCCTCGAGCTTGACGCTTTTCGGTGATCGCTTAGTGCGTTATCGGCACGAAGCGGATCGCCAGACTCGAATACGGCAGGTTATTCGGGCACTGGCGCTTCTGTATACAGAGAGTTACCTAGAAGCGTTCACGATGGAAAAGCACTCTACCGAGGATCTAGCTGCCATAGCTGGAGCAGCCGAACGCGTTTTAATCCTTGTTCGCGATCATGAACGCTTTCATGCGCCGGCGGTTTGGGGGCGGGATGGTACGCTCACGGTGGTTGCGCGAACGGAACGGCTCTACCGCATCTTTGAACGCTGCTGAACATTGCGGATCAGGAGTCCCTGCAGCAGCAGCAGCAGCAGTAGTAGTAGTAGTAGTAATGGTAGTCGTCATAGAGGTAGTCGCATGCAGCGTGCAATCGACGGTGATCGAGCTTTCGCTCTAGTCCGTGCGGTAACTGTATGCATCTGTTGCTGCTCGCTCTTCGGGGCATACGACAAACGCGGCGTTTCGGGCATATCGGAACCTGAAACCAGCTATGAGGTTTTCCGTTGATTCCGATTTCATGATGCGGTTTCCCCGTAACCACAGACGAAACTTCTCTATATCGAGATACCAGGTGCATTCCTGAGCTTTCTCCAGGACGAGTACGTGTCCTATTAGGACGAGTACGAGCCGTCCCGACACTGGCGTTCTTGCATGAAACGGGCGCTGCACTGCGACGCCAAGCGAAACGCTCCACCTGTGTTTTCGATTCAATAGGGCTACGCTCAGTCGGAAGCGTAGGATATTCCCGATTACTGCCGTTTCGCCTGGTGCTTGTACTATTCCATGAAGCACATTCCCCGATTTGTCTGAGATTCGCTAGACAGGGCACACGAGTTACTGAAAGCCTGCGAAAACATCCCTTCGTTCCCGCTATATCGCATGCTGCGTGCCCTGTGCTGGGAAACACGGGATCAGGCGACGCTGCGGTCAGCCGCCTGAAAAACTACGGCCTTTGATTTGCGATCTGCGGTTTCAGCGGCTCTGGATAACAGAAACAACCGATGGTCTCCTGGCGATATGCCCCAAGACGCGCGTTTTTCCGGTCAACCGGTATTCTGTGGATGCTTCTTTGGGCGCGTCGGACTTTTTCTCGTTTGTCTGGTGCACAGCGCATTCTTCGATGCACGTCGATATGAATCGGTGCGTCTGCTCTTTGTAAACCTGAAATCCGCTCGGATGCTCAGCCTCGATTGGCATCATGAAGAGAAACGTGCACATGGACACGTTGGAGCGCACATCTAGCGCGTTGTGCTCCGGTCCCAGTATCGACTGGCGTCGTCTGGTACATGGCCTCGGCTGTTCGCGCACGAGCTCCGTGTCGGGGGATGCGCTCTTTCCGAGCTTTGCACCGAACGTAGCGAATGTATGGAATGTTCGAGGAGATGGTGCTGTCGACGAGATTCGTGCGAAGCGGCAGCTTGTCAGTCGGAGCGAGGCAGCGCGAGTTTTTGGTGACCTTCGATCGTCGCGGTTGCGTCATCGGCAACGCAGGTCTTGGCAGCGCCCTCTAGCCGCATGACGAGCGCTTCGTCGCGCGAGTCTCATTGATGCATTTGTTTGACAAGCAGCCTGCATCAGAGTTTGAGCTAGGGTATGCACACTCGATTGAAATTGACGCGATACCAGCTATTACGTGCTGCAGGATCTGAGTTCGCGTAGATAAGCACGGTCTGCGACTTGTGCGTTCACGGTAGACGCATCTGAGACTCGACCTTGTACCTGTTAGGGCACTGGTGCAAAAGATGGTGCTCGATCGGGTTCCAACTGTTGTTCGCTTCGGGGTACCAGTACGTCCGAGCCCAGCATCTCCTCGCCAGCTCAAACACATGGGCAGTGCTCGCGAATACCAGCGATAGCTGGTGCCGCTTGCCGATCGCGACAACCAACAAGTGTCAGTAACGCGCACTGCGCTCTGGATCAGGCGAGGCGTCCTGCTTTCATCTGAATAGGTCATAACTAGAACCTTGCTACAAGAAGACTTGGCGTATCCAGACGGGGCTCGTTCTCGTCATCAGTCTGGATATACAGGACTAGATTGCGTGTCGGATCACAGTCTTTCAATCCAATTTTGGTCGACTTCCTCTGTGGTGTATGGCAGGAGATCAAATTCACGATGCAACGTACTGTATAGATCGAAGATGAGTTGGTTGTAGGATATATTCTTTACTGGACAGTGCAACGAGGAGTGCATTCCTCGTCAGGTCAGTCATGCGATGGTTACAAAATGGTTCTGGAACCCTGAACGAGACAAGAATTTGCGCTCCACGCAAGATACAGATAGTGTAAGAGCGTGCTTCTAGTCCCTGGTAGAAAACGATCTGTTGATTACCATATGGGAACAAAAAGCGACGATCGTAGCGACCACGGACGTCTCCATTCCTCAACAGCTGGTTCGTGTGGTCCTGGAAAAAAGTCGCTGGGACGCGGTCGCGAAAAAAGAGTCTGGTTTCATGCACGGCAATCTTCCCCCGAAATCGCAACAACGGAATTCCGGGAACGTCGCGTCTAGTACGAAGAATAGGAACTTCAGTTTCTTTTCTCAGTCGATGAGGCTTCCTTCGGATGAAACGATTGGAGCATATATGGGTATTCGAGAAGATGGACCCCGTTGCATGTGCTATCGATCGCGAAGCGGACGACGACACCATCATCTGTTCCAGCCCTAGTGGATTCATTTTACGGCCTCAGTTTCGCTTGTCGAGAAGACTCATACACCAGCACCCAGTTCGCTGAAATTTTAGAGACAATTTCCCCGACGCCTGGCGACGTTACTCTATTGGACACTGAAGCAATCCACCATTCCAGTTGCTTTCGAATTTTGCCGATTCTATCAGGGTAGAGCTGCTTTTGAATCCTCCGTACACTTCATAGTTCAACTGCATCCAATGCGTGATTTCTATCGTGAAATGTAGTGATGGCTCGACTGGGAGAATGGCTGAAGCGTTCAGCACACGGTGACACCGAGGCACATATCGTCTTTCTTGCGCAAGTCCTTCTCGCTCCAGGCAGGTCCTCCCCGAATGGAATAAACAAGTGCGTTCGTTTTCAAAAAATCAGGGGATGAGCTGGAACGCACTCTTCAGAAGGTCGACCTGGGGATAAGGCAGCGGAGCGCTTCGGCGATAGAAAAGTACGGAGCGCTGCCAAAGCAGCAAATGGTACATAGGGCACGAGCTCGAGGAGTCCCTGCACTAGTAAGGTCAATTAGAGGCACGGAACGCATGGAGTTCGTGAACCGAGACTCCAGTGCTGCCATCAATATCAGAAAATGTGTGGTGCAGAAGACGAGATCTAAGGAGCTGAGACGACCCAACTTCATGGGGCAACCTTTCAGGTTTGAGGTTTACAAGGAGAAACTGAAGCCGAGCGCAGGCGGCGTGTAGAAAAAGGCTGGGAGGCGTCTTGGAGCGGGTATCACTTTAACATGGATAGCATGAACCGAAACTAGCCACTAAAGAGCGACGAGAAAACGATCGCTTCCGCCTCTACGGTAAGCGGCGAAAGGGGGAAAAGTTTTCCGTATTGTCGAAAGTTTTCCTTCTCGGCAGAAGGCGAGTCTGCCGGGCTGGTGCTTCATGCTCGCCCCAGTGCCTAGCGCTGTGAAGAGACCTCAGCTGCTGGTCCACAACGCGGTTCGTGCTGGGATTCGGAGCGTGTAGGCTGCTTCTGGACGTCGCTCTGGTCGCAGTTGGCTTCGTGCATGTCGCCTCGCGCTGCCAGAGGCAGTTTATGCGTATGCCCGCATTGCAAACTCCCAGATTAATGAACAGTCCGGATTCCGTCCTGAATGAACCATACCTCGCGCCGACGCCCTCAGCAGTATCGCAAAACTGTTCTGTATCCAAGCTGCATCACAAAAATAGCGGAATACGCGCTTCTGCTGCTACGCTCGACCGGCACTCGGCGCATAATAGACCGTACAAAACAACCCGTACATCCGTGAGGAAGCATTGATCATGGAAGCTGCACATAGCATGTATCATGAAAGACTTCTTACCGAATGCCAATATCCGTTCTGCAGTCTAGGATCTATCGTCCACGTAAACACCCCTGTCAGGCAGAGAAAATCGAATGGAGATGGGTTGGTGCGAGCGTGCGCGCGCACGCGGCGCCCAGGGCGGATTTCCCGCCATCTCCAGTCTGCGCCTGGCGGGCACGCTGCATACGCCGTCGCTGTTGGGGGCACGCTTTTCGAGAAGCCTCAACGATCGCCGTGGACGAACGCTTCGAGCCTAAGCGCGATTCTGGAGCAGCTCACATGGAAAAGCTACAAGCGCTCCGTCAGGCACTTGGCTCAATAGAGCGTGAGGCGAGTAAATTTTTTGAGAAAGGTAATCAAGCTGCAGGCAAGCGGGCTAGGAAGCATCTTTTAGAAGCGCGAAACCTCTGCTCAGAGCTGCGGAAGGTTATACAGGAACAGAAAAAAGAACTCAAAGGCACTCGACGTACAAACAAGGCAGGCGACGGACACGATTCTGGGATGGGCGGCACTAGCGGAAGCGAGGGCGGTTCGACGTACCGCTATCCCTACTGACACGCTCTCGTAAGCTGCGTTGTTCATAGGGGCTGCTTTGAGCCTGCGAGCCGGCGCTCTCGTCGGTATCGCTTTGTGAAAGCGTTACAGAAAACGGCAGCCACAAGATAACAACGTAAACTTCATGCCGCAGTTCGACAAGGGATAGAGAAACAGTATTGACAATCGTCGTTTCGCCGAGGCATCCGCGTTTTCGTTTGGGGTCGCGTCGGCGCTTTTTGGGGCACGTTGTATCCCAGCACTTGCCGCGTCAAACGGCAGTACCGGAATGCCGCGTTCGCTGCGCGTCCAGAGGCAATGCTGGTGCCTGCTCGGTGCGTGCCGCTTTGTCATTTGTGACTGCGGTGCAACGAATAAAGCACCGGATGCTTACCCCTTGTCCCAGAAGCAGCAGCAGCAGCAGCAGCGCAGTCGAGATTGTTCTTGTAACTGGCGCATCGCTCGCTGCGCACTCAAGCGGAGAAAAAACTATTCGGCATGCAGCGGCACGGGGTGCGGCAAGGGGTCTCCTTTGACACCGGCCACCAGATTCTCGACACAGAGACGAGCCATCGCCAAGCGAGTCTGCAGGGTAGCGCTGCCGATATGTGGAAGCACAGTTACACCCCTGGTCTTGAGCAAGCGGTGATCAGTGGGAATCGGTTCTGGAACCGTTACATCGGTACCGTATCCAGCCAGCGCCTCGGCTTCTAGCGCGTCACAGACGGCGTCTTGGTCGACAATCTCACCTCGTGAAACGTTAATCAAAAAGGCGGATTTTTTCATGAGCCGTAAACTGCTAGCGTTGATGAGGTTACGGGTCTTTTGCGTCAGCGGGCAGAGTGGGATCACAAAGTCAGACTCAGCGAGCAGCTCGCCCAGGTCGGCACAAAAACGCGCCTGCCCAATCTCAGCTGCAACCACAGGTTTCTCCCTAGTACCATGATATAGGATGCGGCAGCCGAAGCCGTGGTGCAACCGCCGCGCAACGGCGACGCCGATGCGCCCCAGACCTATGATGCCCACAGTCGCCCCGTGCACATCGGTTCCGCACATCCACGTTGGCGACCAGGAAGATTTCCAGCCACCAGGCTGTTCAACGGCCTGAAGCGCTTCTCGGAAACGCCGTGCTGTCGCGATCGCCAAACCTACAGCCAAGTCCGCCGTCGTTTCCGTGAGCACGTCTGGTGTATGCCCCACAGCGATACCTCGTTGCCGACACGACTCCACGTCGATGTGGTTATACCCAACAGACATGGTAGACACGACACGTAAACGACCCTGCGTGTCGTGTGTCAGCAGAGCCTCATCGATGACGTCTCCGATCACGCAGACGAGGCCGTCCACGCCGCGCTCCAGCCACGCTTCAAGCTCCGAACGCGCTGGTGACTGGTGTTCGTCCGGGTGCACCTGAAGCTCGACGTTCGGAACTTGCTTCCGTACATATTCAAGCGCTTCCTCCTGAATTTGGCGCGTTACAAGAACACGAACGCTTCCCGTCGCTGCCATAGCGTACTCGAGTCGCCTGCACCGCACCACAATGTTCGTGAAATGTGTGTGCGCCTCAGTGGTGTAGCGTAGGGCTACGCGCATTCCGGTTCGATTGTTGACAAGTGTTCAATAGATGTATATAGATTCAGGTCTCTCACAGGGCATCCGACTTGATTACTGATGGATGTGTATAGATTCAGGTCTCTCACAGGGCATCCGACTTGATTACTGATGGATGTATATAGATTCAGGTCTCTCACAGGGCATCCGACTTGATTACTGATGGATGTATATAGATTCAGGTTTCTCACAGGGTATCCGACTTGATTACTGATGGATGTATATAGATTCAGGTCTCTCACAGGGTATCCGACTTGATTACTGATGGATGTATATAGATTCAGGTTTCTCACAGGGTATCCGACTTGATTACTGATGGATGTATATAGATTCAGGTCTCTCACAGGGTATCCGACTTGATTACTGAT
>Ga0080006_1250219_pt1 | contig 17033 bp, 21 predicted proteins | sample RS3BMetagenome_FD_69209 | JGI IMG/M metagenome (GOLD analysis project Ga0080006, IMG submission 69209) | Ferric oxide microbial mat and aquatic microbial communities from Rainbow Spring, Yellowstone National Park, USA - RS3B (SPADES... ... | reverse complement strand
TAAAGTATGTAGAAATACCCAAGCTGTGTGGCCTACTTCTTCTTGAGCGGTCGTTGGAGGCAGTTCTCTTATATATTCAAATATAGGGAATTCTTTCATTATAACTTAAGCCTACTGTTCTTTGTGTTCGTCTTTATCATCTGGTTCCCAAGGATTTTCTTTAGGTCTTGGCTTAGGCATGTTTACTCCTATCCATGTACTATTGCTGTCAGTGTTGGAGCCACGCTATACGTTATAGTAAATGTATCCATAGATGATAGATAAAATACTCCAGATACTAATCCAGTGTTTACACCATTTATATATATGGCATCTATAAGTCCACCTGTTGGTACTAAACTTATAGGTGCGAATAAGGGATTAAGTGTTTCACTTCCACTTACTGGTACTGATATATTGATGCCGCTGCTTGCAAAAGGGGCTGTATAGCTATACAGAACGTTGTTTAAAGGTGATGGAGTATTAGTTCCACTTGTTGTTTGTGCTAATGCTATATTATTAGCTATATGGGTAGCTGATAGAGTTACATTTGTTGATACATACAACCCATAAGCATTTTGGCCCTGGTGAGTTGATATTCTATTACCAAGAATGATAGTTGGACCGTATATTACACCACCACTTCCACCTAGAGCTATGCCAGAATAAAATGATGTGCTGTTTCCCCAGTTCGGGTTTTGTAAATAATTATTTGAAATTATTATTTCTCCTCCACTACCACCATTAGGAACATCTACATTTATACAGTCAAATTGTACTTTATCCACTCTATTGCCTTCTATCTTTATAGCATAGGCGTTTGTAAGAGCGCTATTAAATACTACGTGTATACCATACGCACCACCTATCATATAGTTATCCTGTATATCTATTAGATTAACTATACCGGATTCGATATCAACATGTGTTGCATTGTTAAAGCTAGGAAATCCACCAGGTCCCTGACTCCACATATAGTTGTCATTTATTCTACCGTATATGATACCTTGAGCTCCGTTTGAAACACCAATACCAGCTCTAATTAAAGCTACTTTAGAAGTTGTCGCACCAGCTGGAGTATTAATGCCTATAGAATTCTCTAGTACATCAGGTATACCACTACTACCATATGATGATAAGTATATGCAATATTTTGATCCAGATACAATATTTATTCTATTACCTCTTATTTGTGAGTTTCCTCCACCACCTCCTGTTCCATATATTTGATAGGCCTGTGTTGCGTCGTCTATACCACCAAAGTTTATTTCTGCTAATCCAGTAAATTTAGTTGTTAGAACAGTATTATCATTAAAGCTCCAAGATTGTAGCCTACATGAGCTAACAGTTCCTGTATTATCTGGTTGTATGCAAGCTACACTACATGAAGGGTCCCATGTGTTTTGGGCTATATTCACATTCTCTAACACTGTTACAGTTGGAGTCGTTGATGGAATGGTAAATGTTATACCTCCTCCATTTTTAAATAAATTATTTGTGATATATACCCCACAACTATTAGTATTGAAAGTAGCTCCATTAGCTGCTGAAATAGTAATTAACATTTCTATATCTGGGCAGTTTTGTATATATAGTATAGGGGCTAGTTGATTTACAAATGAAACTCCAGTTACACCATTAGGATTTTGTACTGATATACCTTTGATGTATACATTACCATTAGCGGTAAATATAGAAGAGTTTGTGAACCCAGCTGGAACAGTTGCTGAAAATCCAGTACCAGGCACGAATATAGCGCCTTCTTCAGAACTTATTTCTACATTTGATAGTACATGGTTTTGTAAGAAAGTATATGTTCCTCTACCGAATTTTATGGTTCCTCCAGACGTTCCTAGATTAGCTATCGCGTTATTTAAAGCCACATCCGGGTTGCTTGGATTACTAGATGTTTGGCTTATTTGGTCCCATAATGTTAAAACTCCATTCTGGTAATATATTTGTTCTGTTGCTCCAGTCCAACTAGGCGCTTTACTACTAACTGGTGAAACTAATGGTGGACTAAATGTTGTCGTTATTTGGCTCATATTTCCTCCTTCACATTTTTTAGAACAATCTTCTCATTATTCCGTGTTGTCTTGTAAATACTTGTCCTTTTTGGACTCCCCACCAGCAAATATAACTGTGTTTTGAGGTTGTAAAACACCAGATGATAGTTGTTGTACAACCACAGCTCCTTGTATAGGTGTTGCCACTGCTTTATAAAATACTCCAGCTATTGTATCTATGCCACCTGTTTGCCAAACTGGTAGACTTGGTGATGGCGTTGTTATAACTTGTGCTGCAGGTGGTGGAGACGGTGGTGGATCTGCTATTAATGTTACAACTATCCATGCCCATGATTCTGTTGGAGCGGTGGTAGTTGCTTCTAAAGGTAGGTTGGTTTGTGCTGAACTTACAGAGTAATATCCAACATTAAGCAGATTTACATTGACTAGTTCGGTCATTACACTTGGTAATGTTGAAGAGACAGTGTTTCTAGTTGCTGCAAATCCTATAATTAAATCATCTGGATTAGTTGTTGATATATTTGTAGTGATATTTGCCCCCGTCGCTACCTGTATAGCATTGAGAGATTGTGGATTAGGATCAAATGGTGCACTTAGATATGCGCCGTTAACGCCGAGTGCTACGCCTCCAGTTCTAGCACCACTAGAATTTAAATTGACAGTAATAGTTTCATTAGTCAACGGAGCTGTAGCTATTGCGTACCAAACACTAGCATTATATCCAATACTAGTTGGTTGAGCTGTTATTAATTGATTGAAATTACCTAATGTTGGTGAAGTTACTGACGTTACTGTAGGACCTTGTGGATTAGCAAATACCAATATAACGTCGTTTGAAAGACTAGTGCTTAGTACAATATCAAAGGATGTGCCGGAGTTATCGCTACTGTAACTATTTCCATCTATAGATGGTGATGGTGTCATTTCTACTCCTGGTATTCAGATAGTTTTTTTAATATATGATTTTTTATTGTATCTATTTGTTCGTCAGTTACTTCGAATGAAGCTTCCGTTGTAAAAATAATTCCATCATCTGTTTCACAATAATACGGTATTTCAATGGAATACGAGTCTGTAATATATGCTCGGCGATAACTATCAGCTACACATGTCACATTTTTTACACTTATCGTTTTTAGAGACATATTACTCATCCTAGTAGCACTAAAGCCGCTCCTACTACTATACCTATTAAGTAGAAACTAAAGTCTATAGCTCCGTTCCAAAAGAATGGTGCTTCTTCAACTATAGGATCAAATATACTCTCTTTTAATATTGATACAATGAATATAGTTATAGCTCCATACCACCATGGATAGTGAAATACAACAGCTAGTGTTACAAATAGTATACCTATCACCAAATGTATTTCTTGTGCTAGAAAATTAGTCGATGGATTCCATCGCAAACTTTTCACACTCCCTTTAATGGGAATTTTATTACTTTCATACCAAATGGAGTTGATACTAGTTGTCCTGTATCTACTCCGCCTGGTATTATAATCTGTAGTTGATTTGGACTAACAGGTAGAGGTAATTGTGTAGTTCCTGGTATAAATGGGAAAGTATTGCTGGTGCCTGGTGGAGCATAAGCACAAGCAAATGGCGGTGTCATACATAGATCGTTATATTGACCAGTATATTGTGGTTGTATTATAGCATTTATGAAATAATCATAAGATTGTACTGGCGGGAAAAACGCGCTACTAAACAGATAATTATTATTACTATCAAAGAAATCTCTCCATACAGGGTCGCAATTTGGACCACATGGATCGCAAACTTCTGGATTAGCCAAGTTAGCTCCTGGATCTACACTCATTTCAGCTGTTTCATGACTAGCCACTAATTGATACTTATCTGCAGTATCTTGTGGAGTTAATCCGCCACTAGTTAGTCCAAAGTAGATGTATGGCACATTATTTACAACTGAAGCACTGTGATATCCTAAAACACCTTGTGCAGGATTAGCTGTAGTGTTAGTTACACCTGGCGCTCCAACTATTAATATACAATCTCCTAGAGGATTTGTAAACCCAAATTGCTGAGCTATATTATCTATCAATCCTGGCGAGTTATTTTGTGGGTTACCAGCTAAATCTTGATCATTGAAAGTATTACCACTAATATTGAAAGTATATTGGTAAATTGTTGAATCTATGTTTATGCCTGTATTTCCATATTGGCTAGTATAAGCTTGTATTGGTATTCTAGCTTTATTTAGAAAGTTTTGTATAGTCTGCATATCAGGTGTGGCTACCTGGAAAGTACTTGTGCCATTATTATACGTTATTTGGAATATATGAATAGTTCCATTAAATACAGGTGCGAATGCTTTTTGGGCCGATACTTGAGTATTTACAATATTTACGAAAGTACCTAGGAAGTCAAAACCAAATCCTACCTCTGGTTTTATTCTGTTTATATTACTAGGACCTGATAGATCTAGTATGCTGAAGTATCCAAGGAGAGGTTCTTGCTCAATAGAAAATTGTGGATTGAAACCTAATGGTAAACTGTTTTGTAACGTTAATGATTGTATCTGCTTAGCATTTTTAAGAGCTCTAGATGCGCATGAATATGCTGAAGCAGCACCAGTCTGATCTACATTACGATATATCGTAGCAGCTATGTGAGGAGTAGTTGTAATCGCAGTTGACGAGCCGTTTTGTATTGGTCTATACGTTCCAACTTGTGACTGTACTTGATTAGATAGTGTAGGAACGGTGCCTAAGTTGCCTAACTGTTCTGCGACAGCTAGTGGCTGTATTATTAATAGTCCAGAAATCCATACAAGTGAAGATACTCCACTTGGTACTTGTCCTGTAATGGTTAATGTACCAACTCCTGGATTATTTATATATGATACGGTTGTACCAACTATACCATTAGGATCTTGTAAAGTAGATATATTTGTAGAATTATTGAAAGTTATAGGTTCTAATGGGGATGATGTGTTAATACCTATTAATATAGCTAAACTATTTGCGTCTATTACTTCGTTATTTACTGAAACTCCATTTGTCGTATTGTAAGTAATGTTTAAATTAGCTGAGCCTAATGGGCCATTATTAGCTATGTTTAATATTTGTATGTCAGCAGCATCAACTGTTTGATCAAATTCTATAGTTATAGATACATTATTTCCTCCGACGATACTTTCTGCATGCAGCACGTTAAATGTTAAGAAATCGTTAATAGTTGAAAAAGGATTGTTTACTATAATAGAAGCATCTTCTACGTATGTATTACCAATGCTATCGCTAGCCGATAATACACGTCCTCCTTGGCTACCAACTATAATAATTAAGTCTGTAGAACTAGCTAGTGGGCCATACAATGTAACGCTTGTCGAACTAACATTATTAACAGTAGAAGTGGTACTGGATACTATATTTGGTAGAGTTGTCTGAGTTGATGCCCCTAATACGTTAGACATTTTCTCTTCCCTCACCCATACTATTTTATAGCTTCTTCTTTAGAATATCTTCTAGTCCAATACGATAGTATGATAATAAACACATTATACCATTAATAATTAATCTTATATTATCAGTCTCTATGCCTTGAATGATCTCTTTTATACAAGGGTTTTGACCAGTACAAACACCATTATTTGCTGTATCATATGGGAATAATTGTATATATATAGCGTTAGATGGAGCATTAACTAACACTGTTTCTATTGTATTAGGGTTTGGAGAATATCCTTGATAATTAGTTCCAGTTTGTAAATCCCATTCGTTCACTTGTTCTTGATCATATGATATACAGTACTGCCCAATATTATCTAGTTGCACTTCATATAAAGATGGATTAGTAGGTGGAAATGTATAACTAAATCCACCTTCAAGCATAGACCAAGTTTGATTTGGGGCTAGAGTAAATATAAAGCATACTATTCTTGATCCATTAGTAAATTGAACTATACCTAATGGTGGAGCATTTTGATTAACTCCATTGTCTACTAAGGGTGTTAAACTAGTTGCCCAATTAACTCCAAATTCTGGATTAGCAACATACACCGGCCAGAAGGCATTGCCAAAATAATATCCATTTCTAAGTAGTATTACACTAACTTGATTACTGGACTGATTTTGGAAAGTCCATTCTACAAGTCCCTCTTGTTCATTATACCATTTCCAGGATATATTCACATTTGGTGATTGTGATAATACGCCAGGTTTAGGGAATATTAATCCACCTCTTATGTTCATATTTACACCTCTATCTATTTATATTTTCGAGTGCCACTATTTTTATTAGGTTTAGATGTTAGGTACAGTATATGGATCCAGAAAATATAATTTTAAATATTCTGGGAGCGCTAGTTTAAAATATATACTTCTATAATACATGTTTTCCAAGCTTTGGGTAATCGACATTTTTTCCAAGTTTTCGGTAATCTATATTTCGCCAATACCTATTTTATAAAAAGGAAAAAGTATATTATTTATTTCATCATTATTTAAATGCTTTTCAGGTTGATGATTCATAGCGCTTTTTAGACTACTGTATCAAGTGTCTTATTTAGTTAGCTCGTAGTGCTTGGTTTATTCAGAGTCTATCATGTCATTTCTTGCTTCTTCTCATGTCTCTTATCATGTCATTTCTTGCTTCTAATATAGCCTTTTGAAGTTGGGATTGCCTGTAGTGCTTGATGTGTTCAAAGTCTATCATGTCCTCTATTTCTTCTAATATAGTCTTTTTAAACCAATAATAATGTCGTTTTTTATTGATAATGCTAAACCATAAATAACGTCTTTTTTTATTTCTATAGGAGGCATGTTACTTATTCTAGTAGTTTCAATTAAATTTTTTTTGTGACCACTTATATCTATATCTAAATCTTTTATATCACGACTATATGTGTAATATCTTAATCTAATTTTCTCTAATGGAGGTTTAGATAACAAGTGTTGTTTATACTCTTCAAACTTTTTTTCAAATTTTGTAAAGTCACTATATGATAAAGTGTTGTAGTCAATATTTTTAGCCATTTTATTTATTTACTCCAAATTTATAGTTTTTGGGTGTTATATTTTATTTTTCAAACTTAGCGAATATTATTTATTTAGCTTGAAGTACTTGGTGTGTTCATTACTCTTCATGTCCTCTATTTCTTCTAATATAGCCTTTTTAACCTCGGAGATATATTCTTTAGGTGTATCGTTAAATTCTTTATTATATATATAATCTGCCATTTCTTCAGAATCTAAAAATGCTAAATCAGAAATAACGTCTTTTTTTATTTCTGTAGGAGGCAGGTTACTTATTCTAATAGTTTTAGTTAAAAAATTTAGATATAAAGACTGTTCATGGTTAGCAGTCTTTATATCTAAATCTTTCCTTCCTATATTACCCACAATGTGTCTTAATCTAATTTCCTTTAATGGAGGTTTAGATAAGAAGTGTTTATTATATTTTTCAATATCATCTAGTAATTTTTTATAATCTTCATATAACATATTATTATAATCAATCATATCTATACCTTCTAGCTTCTTCTCTAGCTTTGATTAAAGCTTGATAATATTCATCCGGTGGAACTTGATTAGACATTTTATACATGCAACCCAAAGAAGGATGGTGACCTTCTAACCATTCTTGAAAGAATTTTACAGGTCCAGGTACTGGTGCATATAATAAGTGAGCATGTTCAGGTTCCAATTTATCTTCGTTATAAACATGTTCCGGGACACTTATATTGAACATATCGTAATCATCAACACCTAAATGATGAGCCATCTGTTCAGATTCTTCTTCTATATAGTTTAAAGCATCATCTCTAGTACATTCACCATATGTAGGTATTTCTTCTAAAAATAAACTACCAATAGATAATCCTTCATCGCAGAACTTCTTAAAGCTATCCTTCTCATCTTTATCTAAGTTAGGTAGTTTATCTATATATGAATAGCAACTAGTTTTAGATATCATTTTGGGTTTTTCACTACAATTTTTACGCTAGTTGACATTCCTTCATCCGCCAAAGATATCACCTACCCTAAAGAAGCAAACACCGTTACTATATACACATTCAGGTAAGTTATTATAAGCACAATTACCGCCAAATCTGTAAACACAATTTGGACCTTTTTGTGTGAAAACTGAAGTTGAAAATCTACCAGAACCTGTAGTTTTGCTTGTAACAATAATCGATGGGACAAAAACAGTTGAGGTTGTACCTATATTACCAACATTCAAATCTGTTTTAGAATTAGAAATAGTTGAAACACTAGTAGTATTTAATCCTGTTCCAAATTCTTTCATATTTGTTAGAATAATAGGTTTAGATGATATTATATTTTCTAATCTTTCAACAGATTTTGAAATTATCTCGCTTTTGGAACTTATACTAGAGGTATCAGTAGTTTTAGATGTAGTTATAGGAACAGCTTTTGTTGATGTAGTAGACTCTCCAGATTCTTTTGAGCTACCAATTATAGATGATGACGAGCCTATATCAGCAACACCAGAAGACTTAGTTAGAGATATGATTTTGACAACAGATCTAGAAGATATATCTCCTGTATTACTAGGAGAAATAGAGTTAGAATTAATAATTGGTTGAGATGATATATCTCCTTTAGCTTTTTCAGAAGAAGAAGTTAATATTGAAGAACTAGTTGAAAATTTTGATATGCCTGATTCTTTTGAACTAGATATTATAGATGGTTGTGATTTTATATCAGCTAAACCTGAAACTTTAGTTAGAGTTCTAATTGTTACAAGAGCTTTAGATGAGATATCACCTGTATTTCTATTACTTAGAGAGGTAGTTTCAACAATAGGTTTAGTCGATATTTGACCTTGAGATTTTTCAAATGAAGTTGTTATTATTGAAGATTTAGTTGATAGTGTTGATTCACCAATCGATTTGGAACTACCCGTAAATGATACATGAGAACTTATATCTCCTTTACCTCTTTCTGTTGAAGTTGTTTTAGTTGAAACAGTAGATTTTATATTTGATTCTTCTTCTTCAAGTGATGAAGTTAATATAAGAGTTTTAGATAATAAATCTGCTTTACTTTTACTTTTTGATGAACCTATAACTTCAGCAGATGCAAATACATCGGCTTTAGCTTCCTCTTGTGATTTAGAAATAGCAGATACAGTTGCTGATAAATAATCACTCCTAGACTCTTTTGAAGAAGCTATTATATATGGTTGAGTATGTATGTAAGTGTTATCTGATTCTAGTGATTTAGTAGATATTTCAATACTATCTTTTATATCTTCCTTAAATATTTCTTGACTACTTGAGGCAACTACTATAGTACTTCTTATTAAATCTGTAGGTACAGCTTTTGATATGCCAATAACTTCTATTGTATTATTTATTAGAACTCTATTATAAGTCTTAGATGAAGTTTTTACTACACTACTCGATTTAGTGAAACCTGTGCCACGTTCTATTGATGAAGCTTCAGTAACAGGTTTAGCTAATAGTAAATCACTAATTCTCTCTTGCGAAGAAGCTAAATTACTTATAGTCGTATAAAATGTACCAAAACCTTTACTCGAAGATGTAGTTTTTAAAGTTAAAGTATCTTTTATAGTACCTGAGCCTTGTTCACTCGAAGTTGTTTTTATACTAGTAGTATCTCTTATAATACCAGAAGATTCTTCAGGTGAAGTAGTTTGGAGTTTTATACTATCTTTTATAATACCTGAGCCTTTTTCAGGTGAAGTAGTTATTATATTACTAGTATCTTTTATAACACCAGAACCTTGCTCAGGAGAAGTAGTTTTTATAGTACTAGTATCGCTTATTGATCCTTTGCCACTTTCTAATATAGGAGTAACAGCTGAAGCAGCTACTACTGCATCACCTATTATAGACCAAGGTTCTGCTACTCCTAGAGTAAATCCTACACTAAGATTTGTTTGTGTTGTAGAGAAAACACCGTATGCGTCAGCTTCATCTGGGCCAGCTGTAATCTGACTATTTATTAAAGTAAAGCCTGTACTAGGAGTAAAACTTTTAGATCCCTGACGGGTTACTACACCAGTAAATATAAAATCATTAGCGTTTGATGTTGAAAGAGTTGTTGATACAGTAGTAGTTCCACTACCAGTCTTAGTTGATGGTAAACTAGAATTTGTATCAAAAGGGGATGTTGTGTTAGCACCAGCAATGCCGAAAACCATTATAGCAAAGTTTTCGGCTGTTTTAATACTTCCTGTTATTGTGTCACTACTTAATGCGTTAGGTGATATAGCATAAAATTCATCTATAGTTACATTTGTACCATTTGATATACTTGACCTTTTTGTCCAAGTTAAACCAGCTGTGTCAGATACACTACTAGTTTGAGCTGCTCCTGCATAACATAGAAATACTATTATTACATCATTAGTGTTAGTAGTTGTTAGAGTAGTTGATACACTTGTAGCACTAGCTACTCTAGTTAACTTGTGGCCATCTAAAGATAAACTCATTTTAACTATCTATAATATTATAAGTCACCTGTAAAGTACCATTCGGTGATACTATTACACCACTAAAGTTATCGTGTGTTATAAGGAAAGGATTGAAACCAGCATTAACTTGTATACCTACTTCGCTATAGGCTTGGTTAGAACTTTGAATATTAGTTATAGTTCCAGTAACTTGGAATACACCAGAACTAGGTACTGTGTTTCCCCAAGCACCTATTGTTGCTGCTGTTTGACCTGAACTTATCTGAGCTGGAGTATTACCGGCTAGGTTTACACCACCAGCTAAGTTAAAATCTGTTACAGATGGTGTAAGAGGTGGGTTTATTCCAGAACCAGCAACTATTAGAGGATTAGTAAGAGCAGTATTTGCAGATATTGCTACACCAACGCCAGATGTGTTAGTTATTGTTTGGTTAGTTCCTAGAATATTAGTTTGAATAAGTTGTGCAAATTGTTTTGTTGCCAAATCGCTTTCTTTAACTATTGAAGCTATAGGATTACCATAAGGATCGAAAGCTTTTACATGTAGTTCAATCCTGTGTCCTCCACCCATAGTAAAAAAGTTTCTACCAATAGCTTTTAATATTTCTCTGCTTTCTTCTGACATATTCACCCATAAAGAGTTAGGACAGTACCAGTAGGAAAGTTACTAGTAACATTAACTGACAATATAGTTCCTGGTTGTAAATTTATATTGAATGGTATTAATCCACCATTTGAAGTAATATTTATATTACCACCCTTACTTCCGTCAGGATTAGTTATATTGAAAACTGCAGAACCACTACCAGTAGCTGGCCATCCAATACCTTCTAAAGTTATATTAGATGTTACACTATATGAAGTAGGTTGAGAACCATCTAGTTTTAAAGTAGCTAAGAATCCTACATTACTCTGTGATGCCAAGCTTTGTGCAAACATATTATTTATTAAACTAATAGGTAATATTATTGGTAGTATAGGCAACACAAGAGGAAATGTTAAAGGATTTGAGGCTATTTGAAATATAACACCAAATGGATTTGAAAAAGACATTTTTCATAAGTCTCTCATCATTGAACCAAAAAATGTGGCTATTCCTGATGGGTTTACTTGTACAGTCCAATTTACAGGTGCTCCAGAAGCTGCTATAATAAATGGTGTTTGGAACAGTATAGGATGATTTGGAGTTGTTGTTACACCTCCAGCTATTTCAAACGATTGATTTGTGTTAGTAAAAGCGTCTGTCCATGAAAGAACACTACTCACTATTAAACCACTTACAGGTGATGTTCCAATAGCATAGTTAGGCAAGCTTATACCCATTATTCCAGATGGAGTATAACTTAGAGCTAATATAGGTGTTGTAACAGGTGTAGATATTCCTGTCAATGGTGTACCAGTAAGTAATGCGCTACTTATAGCTACGGGTCCTGGTGGTCCAATCAATCCTGAAGGACCAGGAGTACCAGGTGGACCACGTGGACCAGGTGGACCTTGACTACCTGGTGGTCCGGATGGTCCAGCTGGTCCTGGAGGACCTATACCTCCTGTTGCTAATGGATTTATTCCTACAGCCATATTAATAACTCTTTAATAAGTCTTTAATAAGTCTTATTAAAGCATTGTATCTTTGGGAAACAGTTAGGATCCGCAAATCCTAATACTGTTCCACTTACACCTAGTAGAGCTTGTACTGATACAAGTAAGTTATAGTGAGAAGCATTTTCTGGATTAGTAATAGTACCTATGCCTTTAGATTGATTAGATACTGCTATGAATAATGCATTGCTATTAGGTTCACTTAACCAATTAGTTGGATTAGTACAACCACTTGGTAACGTGAATCCGCCTTTTACACTTGGTTGGCCGAAGTTTTCATCTCCAACTATAAATATAACTAGTGTGCCGTTCTGAAATTCTGGAAACTGAGACCATTTAGCAAATTCTGATGTTAACCAATTATTAGCAGTACTAATTCTGTTTGGTTGACCACTACATGGAGTATGGGCATCATCACAAGTATTTGGTGCTACAAAAGAGAAAAATGGTAATTGACCATTATTACCATCAGTTATAAAGTTAGAATAGTCCTGTATTAAGTTACATCTGGGTTTCCCTTTATTCAAACCACTAGTTGATACTCCATTTACTATCTCTGAGAAGTAAGGGAAAGGAACATGTTTACATGCATATGCCCCAGTACAGTTGGGATATGTTCCATTACAATATTGAGATATGGTAGTTAGCGTACAATAATCACTTGGTAAGTTTTCAGCGTAGGCTTTCCAAACATTTATATTATTATTTGTGTTAGCATTTTCTAGAACACTGGCTATAGTTACATTATTATATTTTCCTGAGTAGCATGTATCAGCACCACATTGTAATGGGTCACCACATACTAGTGCTAGATATTCTGGAGCAGAAGGATGGCATGCTGACCAATAATGTTCACCATAAGTACTATCAATTTTCATAGTAGCATATTCACTAACTAAAGTATTAAACATTGAACCCTCATTTATGAATTCAGTAGCTGCTAAATTTTCAAACATTACTATTGCTACCTTTGTAGGTAAACCAGTTGATACAGGATTAACTGTTAATGTCGATGATCCAGAAGTAAATGATTTTCCTGTTGAATCAGTAACAGTTACTGTTATAGTGAAAGTTCCTGTAGCTGTAGGTGTACAACTAAATTGAGAAGCATTTTGTGAAGAACAACCACCAGGTAAACCATTCCAAGCATATGAATATGGTGGTATACCACAAGAAGTTGTAGTACTAAATGATGCGCTTTGACCTATAGTTATAGTAGTTGGATTGATAGTTGGATTAGTTGTGGTTAAAGCACAAGGATTTACTTTGAGAGATGTAGCTGTAGATGTTGCTGTATTATTAGCAGAATCTTTTACAGTATAAGTAACGTTGTAACTATTTCCTGCGTCACTTTGAGTTGGCGTACAAGTGAAATTTTGATCTGTTGAAGAACAACCTCCTGGTAGATTACTCCAAGTAAAAGTATAAGGTGGACTACCACCACTTGGGTTAGCTGTAAAACTAGTAGAAGTTCCTACAGTTGTTGGGTTAGGAGATATAGTTGGAGGTGCGGCAGATAAAGCTGCACCATTAACTGTTAAAGTTGTTGCTGGTGAGTTAGTTAAATTACCGAAGTTATCTTCAACAGTTACAGATATATTAAATGTTCCACTAGCTGTTGGTGAACAACTAAACGATGCTGAGTTTACTGAGCTACAGCCACCTGGTAATCCGTTCCAAGTGAATTTATAAGGTGAAGCTCCACCTGACACAGATGTACTAAAATTAGTTGATTGACCTAGAGTTGTTGGGTTAGGATTTATAGATGGCGCTGTAGCAGTAAACGGATTAACTATTAATGATACACTAGCATTTGCTGTGTTACTACTACTATCAGTTACAGTTACTGTTACATCATAAGTTCCAGCTTTTGTTGGATTTGGACATGTGAAACTAGATACATTACCAGCTGAACATCCTGTTGGTAGTCCTGACCATGAGTAACTATAACCTCCAGTACCACCACTAGCTGTAGCTGTAAACGTTGTAGATTGACCAACAAATGTTGGATTTGGACTAATAGTTAGAGTAACACTTAAAGGTTGTGGAAGACTACTAACTTTTAGTGTTGTTGATGGCGAACTAGCCGTATTATTTAAACTATCTGTAACTTTAACATATACATTAAATACACCTGTTTCTGTAGGAACACAACTAAATAGGGGTTGATTTGAAGAACATCCAGTTGGTAAATTAACCCATGTTATATTATAAGGTGGAACTCCTCCATTAATATTTACTGAGAAAGCCACACTAGTTACATTTACAGTTGCACTACTTGGTACTATAATTGGAGCAGATACTGTTAAAGCCGGAGCTGGATTAATTAGTAGAGATATGTATGGAGATACAGCAGTATTTCCTTCACTATCAGTAACTGTATATCCAACACTAGCTAGAGCTGCTATTGTAGCTTCAGATGAAAAAGATTGAGAATTTGGTGCAATAATGTTTATATCACTTAAACCAAACCATACAAAACTGTATGGAGGTGTGCCACCACTAACAGGAGCATAAAAACTAATTATATTTCCAACTGTAGCAGGATTTGGATTTATCTGTGGTGTGCCAGCAAATAATGGTAAAAAATTAGTTTGTGATGATACAGCAGCTGGCTCAAATACACCAAATCCTCTTACTTCTTCGCCTTCTCTAGTTTTAGTCGTGTTTCCGCTTATCATATTTCACTTCATGCTTATCATTACTTCAAAAACGTATTCCTGCATAGGAGATTTTTGTTTGATAAAATATGGTTGAAAAGACTTTGTAGGCGGTATGAATTCTTTTTTCTGTTTTGTATTAACATGGTTGTGAAAGTTACTTATATATTCCTTGAAATTACCATTGAATGGATGCTGTTCAATGTAGTTTAATCCATCAGTTACACAAGCTCCGCATGGTTGTGTTCTTACAATCCATTTTAGTAGTTCAAAAGCTCTAGCTTGTGTAGCAGGATCATTTGAAATCCATTTAGCTAAAGTATGTAGAAATACCCAAGCTGTGTGGCCTACTTCTTCTTGAGCGGTCGTTGGAGGCAGTTCTCTTATATATTCAAATATAGGGAATTCTTTCATATGCCCTCTTTCAGATATATTTTTACCACATCTACGCTTCCCAATATATGTGTATTTCGTCTCCAGTAAGGTTTTGGCCAGCAACATATAATTGAGATAAATCAATCGGACCAAAGTTAAACGAGGGATATATATTAACACCGGTTGGAGGTAAAACAAACTTACCTGTACCACTAGAGCTACTAGCTATGAGTATAGTATCTCCAGAAAAGTTAATTATTTGTCCTTGAATAGCTGGAGTAGGTTGATTAAATAAAGGTGTAAATGTTCCTGGTGCTTGAGTAAAAACAGATGCAGTATGTGGAGCTAGAACTCCAGCTTGTTGTGATACACCAACCTGTTGTGCTCTTAGAAATGGATATATTAGCGGTAGTTGAAGTATATCAAACGGAGTTAAATCCCTTTTAACAGATTGAGGAACGCTCATACTAATTGAATAGACAGTGGGAATGGGAATAATACAGGTAGATTACCGAAGTTTATGCCACTTCCTGTTCTGTACAAATTGTCTATATTCAAAATATTAGTATTTAGTAGAGCTAGTGGAGCTAGTAAAATATTTTCTACAGAAAATAGAGATCCAGATAGCAGTCCTACACCACTTGGTAGATTAATATTACTAAGTAAAGGTATAGATGAAAAAAATGCTTGTGTGCTCATTCCAACCATTTTAATCCCTCATTACATCTCACTTAGATAACCAGTATAGTTTACACCATATTTTAATTTAGGTATTCGTTTAACAAGAGTATCAGGAGAAAAAGAATCTAATATGGTTTTATATTCTTCTATATCTTCTTTACTTAAACCAATAGTTGTACTAGCGACATATTTGTCTCCACAATAAATTTTGCCACTTTGTACCCAACTTGATATGCTATCAATTATATTTTTCTTAGGCATAGTAAATGGATCTAGAAGATATAATTTTGAAAATGTTGAATATATAGTTTTACCTACTAACGTTATATTTCTATAAAACATGTTACTTGAGTCTTTGCTAGTCTGTATACCCATAATATATGCTATTTAGATTTATATCATTTATTTCCTTATTAGTTAAATCCTTTTCAGGTTCATGATTTAATAAGGTATTTATATAATTAGCTAGATTGCTCCTTAATCTTTGATATTCCTCCCAATCTAATAGTTTATGTTTCATTACATCTCCTTTGCATAAGTAGTATAGTCTACACCATATTTTAATTTAGGTATTCGTTTATCTAATATGATATCATATTCTTCTATATCTTCTTTACTTAAACCAATATTTGTACTAGCGACATATTTGCCTCTCCAATGGATTTTGCCATTTTCTATCCAACTTAATATACTATCAATTAAATTTTTCTTAGGCATAGTATCTGGATCTAGAAGATATAATTTTGAGTATAATTTTGAATGTATAGGTTTGCCTACTAAGTTTATCTTTCTATAAAACATGTTACTCGAGTCTTTGCTAGTATGTATGCCCACAATATTTAGAATATTTCGATAACCATAAATATAAGAATTTATACTATTTATTTGATCATTAGTTAAATCCTTTTCAGGTTCATGCCTTAATAATGTATTTACATATTGAGCTATATTCTTCCTTAATAATTCATATTCTGCCCAATCTAATAGTTTATGTTTCATTTTTATTCTATTTCCTCATTTGTTTTAATGCTTGAAATGGTAATAATATCGGTGCTAGTACTACTTGCGCTAATACTTGTACGTTCGTTTGCATCTGTTGTGCGTTTATTTGAGGTAGGTTCAGTTGAGGCAGTTTAGGCTGAGGTAATATCGTCATTTAAATCCCTCTTCTTCTTGCTTCATTTCTTTATTATCCATCTCAGTTTTAAGACTTATTATAATAGCGGTTAGATATTCTTCAATCCAGTCGTTAAGGGTATTCCAATTTTTATTCATATTCGACG
>Ga0080006_1090080_pt1 | contig 17033 bp, 11 predicted proteins | sample RS3BMetagenome_FD_69209 | JGI IMG/M metagenome (GOLD analysis project Ga0080006, IMG submission 69209) | Ferric oxide microbial mat and aquatic microbial communities from Rainbow Spring, Yellowstone National Park, USA - RS3B (SPADES... ... | reverse complement strand
GTATATCAGTAGGAATGGTTAGGAAATCAAGCATCTAGTCGTACTCTTTATTATTATCTCTATTTAAGCCTAAGCTTACTCCTAACAACCCCGCTAACTAGAGCTTTTTCATATCTAGAAATAATACCCATATATATCAACTATTACATTTACATCTCCAAAGGCATTAGTTATATTTATATATCCATTTGGAGGAGTTGTTGTAGATGATCCTATTAAAAAGTCACCAAAGTTTGAAACAGTTTGATTAGCTGTTACCCAGTTTAAATCAGATGATAGTGGAATTTGAGTTAAATTAGCAGGCCAGAGTGTTAAATAGCTCCAAGTTGTTGTATTTGTAGCTGTAATATTTGCTGTTATTGCTTTGGCAGTTAAAGGTATTTGGCTATAGATATTAACTGGTAGTGTCTCATTTGAAGTATTTAAGGTTTTTCCTGAATAAGTGTTATTAGTATTTGGGCGTGTATCAACAAGCCTTATTGGGGTTGTTAAGGGATTATATGAATAACCTGTGGCACTTGGATTATCTGAGCTTGTAAAGTAACCTACGACATCTAGGATTACATCTACATTTCCATAAGGGTTATAAAAAGATATTGTGCCAGTTGGGGATAAATATAAAACTACCCTGTTTGAAATTGTTTGGCCTTTTTCCCAGTTAATTACAGATGTATTTAAAGCAGGACCTAATCCATTCCAAGCTGTTAAATAACCACTATTTGTGGTATTTGTAACAGTTAAATTAGCTATAACTCCTAATACATTTTGCTGTGGAATTTGTCCTACAGAGGTTATTTGAACTGTTAAAGAAGATCCAGGAGATAATGTTTTCCCTGAATAAGCATTAAATGTATTTGGACGTGTATCTGCAGCTCTTATAGGAGTTATTGGATTATATAGTCCATATCCTGGTAAAGTTGCTGGTGATACATAACCTTCTAAATCAGCAATTACATCAGTTGATCCAAAAGCATTATAAAAAGTAATTTCTTTGTTAACTAATGAGGTTTCAACCATATTTGCTACAGTTTGGCCAGCTGAGAAGTTGATATTTGAAGTAGCAGGTAAAGTAGTTGACTGCCCAGGAATTACAGATAAATATGAATTAGCTGTTGTATTTGTTACAGTTACATTTAATATAACAGCTGTGGTATTTAAAGGAACATAATTTGATAAATTAACTGTTAAATAAGAGTTAGAAGACAGTGTTTTTCCTTGATATGTATTTCCTGAGTTTTTCCTAGTATCTAGTACTCTTATAGGGTTAATTAATGTTGTGGGATTTCCTGTTGAGGGAGTTACTTGATTTGAATTAGTTACTTGAGATGAAAATAGTGAATTTTGAGCTTGAACAGAAAATATATAATTTGTTCCATTAACTAAGTTATTTATAACTACAGGGTTAGTTGAGTATGGAACTGTTAAATTAATATTTCCTGTATTTGAAGTAATTAAATATGAAGTAATTGGATTTGAGGCTGTGGATAAATCTGAAATATTAAGTGTTACAGTTGAATTACCTTCTGTTGCTATTACATTTGTTGGGGGATTTGGGGGTCCAATTACTGTTATTGGATTTGATGAGATATATGGTTGACCTGCTCCATTTTGGTTAACTGCTGTAATTGAGTAGTTATATGAAACACCTGGGGTTAGGTTATTTATTGTTTGACTTTGTGAAGTTGGGGGAACATTGTAAATTTGAGCTGGCTCAGAGTTATTAGGATAAAGCCCTATGCTATAGCCTTCAATTGGATATCCACCGTTATTTAAAGGTGGTTGCCAGGAAAGTGTAATAGATAAATTACCTAAAGATGCTGAAACATTAGTTGGAGCTGTTGGGTAATTAGTTGAGCCAGAAATTACAGAGAGGTTACCTGAGGCATTATTAGTAACATAAATTGTGTTTGTATTTAGATTTATTGCTACACCAAAAGGATTAGTTCCAACAGGTATATTTGTTGTAACAGTATTTGTTGAGCCATTTATTACTGAGACGTTATTTGAAAAGAAGTTATCCACATAAATTACATTTGTATTTGGATTAACTGCTACACCAAAAGGACCAGTTCCAACATCTATCGTTGTTGTAACAGTATTTGTTAATCCATTAATTACTGAGACATTAGCTGAGTTTTCGTTAGCAACATAAATTGTATTTGTATTTGGATTAACTTTTATACCTTGAGGACTAGCTCCAACATTTATAGTTGTTGTAACAGTATTTGTTGATCCATTAATTACTGAGACATTATTTGAGCCGAAATTAGCAACATAGATTGTGTTTGTATTCGTATTTACTGCAAGGTCTTGAGGACTGCTTCCAACAGCTATAGTTTGTGCAATAGTATTATTTGTCCCATTGATTACCGAGACGTTATTTGAGCCATGGTTAGCGACATAAATAGTATTTGTAGTTTCATTAACTGCCACGGCATCAGGAAAACTTCCAGAAGGTAAAGTTATAGTTGCAATAACAGTATTATTTGATCCACTGATTACCGAGACACTATTTGAGCCATAATTAGCAACGTAAATTGTGTTTGTGGCTTCATTAACTGCAAGGCCCTGAGGAATGCTTCCAACATTTATAATTGCTAAAGTATGATCAATTGAGCCATTAATTACTGAAATAGTATCTGAACCTTGATTAGTAACATAGATTGTATTTGTAGCTTCATTAACCGCTATACCAAAAGGAACGCTCCCAACAGCTACTGTTTCAATTACTGCATTAGTTGCCCCATTAATCGCAGATACTGTCCCTGAGCCGTCATTTGCGACATAAATTGTATTTGTAGTTTCGTTAACCCCGACACCGTAGGGATTACTACCGACAATTACAGACGTAACAGTTGATCCATTAATTACTGATAGTGTTCCAGAGCCAGAATTAGCAACATAAACTGTATTTGTACTTTCATTAACTGCTATACCAGAAGGGCCAGTTCCAACAGTTATATTTGTCGTAACGGTATTATTTGACCCATCAATTACTGATATAGTATTTGACTTACCATTAGCAACATAAATTGTATTGGTAGCTTCATTAACCGCTATACCATAAGGATAGGTTTGAACATTAATAGTTGCCGTAACAGTATTATTTGATCCATCAATTACTGAGACTTGATTTGAGCCATTGTCAGCCACATAAATTGTATTTGTATTTTGATTAAGCGCTATACCAACAGGATTTGTGCCGACATTTAAAGTTGCACTAACAGTATTATTTGATCCATCAATTACAGATACACTATTTGAGCCAAAATTAGCAACATAAATTGTATTTGTATTTTGATTAACTACTATGCCAGAGGGGTCAGTTCCAACAATTATAGTCCCTATAACTGTATTGGTTGATCCGTTTATTACTAAGACATCACCCGAAGAATGATCAGTAACATAAATTGTATTAGTATTTTCATTAACTGCTGTGCCGTAAGGACTAATTCCAGCTGGTAAAGACAGTGTAGGGTTATCTGCATAAGATGTTTTTGGGCTTATGATAGATAAGAACTGAAAAATTAGTAGGACACTTAAGGTTAAAAAGGCTATTTTTGTAACTTTTTTTAACAGATTGTTATTCACTAGTTTTCTCCTTATTTTGTCATTCTGTATAGATTTGGACAGTTTATATTGTCGTGCAACTAAATGCAAATAAATAAGTAAATTTTTCATTCAATGAGCAAGTCTCCACTTTGGATTAAAATACGACCGGCTGAGATAACTTTAATGATTGTTTTAAATGGGCTAAATTCCCTCGATATCAAAAAAACAATGCTGTAGCTTATTCCGGTTAGAAATTTGGGAAATTTTATTTGTTGTATCTGCATGCAATTTCTTTAACGTCAACTTTTTAAAACATAAAACTGCCGGCTAAGAAGCTTGATTTTGTGAAAATGTTAAATTTTACACTAAATGTGCTAGTTGCTAATTTTTTATAGTTTTGGAAAGCTTTCGATAGTATTTAGTGGCTTTATAATCGACGAGGTCGTGTTTGTTCGCGTTGCCTTTTTTCGATCCTTGAGTGTAACACTAAACTGGTTCATATACTAGGATCCGTATCAGAACATAGTATTGCTTATTTTTAATTTTCAGGTGGTTTTTTTGCCATTTTTAAGCTTCAGCTTGGCTAACTTACTTTTCAAATTTTCCAACCTTTGAAGCTAAATCATTTTACGGCTCTTTAAGCTCTATCCCAACTTTATAGTAACTATTTGAATTCCCATTTAACATCTAAAATATCAACGCTCCGGTATGTGAAAAATCTTTTAGGCCCCTATAAGATATAGTTTTTTAATTCATCTAATTCATTTAATAATTATTTAAGACTAACAGGCTCATTTGGAGAAAAATATAGTTCAACCACGTTATTCAGCATAAAACCCTATTGCTACTAACACATAAGGATCTATCGATAATTCTTAAGCCTAAAGTCTTTAAAATAGTTAAAAAATAGCCTTCCTGATAACGTCTTTTTTTAGGTTTGTTAACTGCATCATTGCTTTTTTAAGCGAAAATCATCCTTTAACAACTTATCAAAGTTATAGTTGGCTTAAATTAAAGCCAGGTAATTTCAACGAAAAATTAGCATTGTAATACCGGTCACCTTTTTTAACACCTTGTATCATTTCCTTATAAATTTGGCTGACTTAATGAATTATTACACTTAGCTTTTTTACCCGGGTGATTAAAGAAACTTGCGAAACTGCGGTTTTATTAGCTATTTCAGATCCTTATCTTAACTTTACATTAACAAGTATTACAGCATCAGATTTGAGTTCTGGGTGATAAAACGCTTGGTTTTCTCTTTGTTTTTAATATAATCACTGTCCTATATTCTCTGTCTATATCTGTAGGCAAGTAGCTACAGGTGCAAGCTTGTGTTTATTTGCGCTACTTTTTTAACTTTAAGTTAAATCGTGACATAGTTGATGTGCTTAGAGGAATATCAAGAATATTGTGTCATTGATTTTTAACTTTTAGGTAGCCTTTTTGGATTAACCGTTTTGGCCTTTAGCTTTGCCAGCTCATTTTCAATTTTTTTAATGCTTACATTCAACTCATTTAGCTGCCCTTCAAGCTCTGCCTGATGCTTATAGTAACGATTTAGACCGCCGTTTAAGACCCAAAGTATCAAAGCTCCAGTACGTCGAAAAATCTTATAAGCCCCATATAAGGTAAAGCTTTTTTTCAATTCATTTAATAACTGTTTAAGACTAATAGGCTCATTTGGAGAAAAATCAACTTCAGCCATGCTATTAAGTATAAAACTTCATTGTTACTAACGCATAAGGATCTATAAATAATTTTTAAGCCTAAATTCTTAAAACAGTTATTTAGTAATTAAAAAATAGCCTTTCTGATAAGGTCTTTTTAGGTTTGATTAACTAGATCATTCCTTTTTTAAGGAAAACTGCTCTTGTATCAACGTATCAAAGTTATAGTGGGCCTGCATCTTAAAGCCCGGTAAACTCAAAGAAAAATTAGGATTATAAAACGGGTCACCGTTTTTTAATACCTTGTACCATTTCTTTAAAAACAAAGACGCCTCTTTATTTTCAGGTAAATTATCTCTTGTTGCTCCCTCAACGTGGTAAAACTCACAGCTTGCACAATATAAAACCTTTTTATCTAACTTTTGGGTTCTTAAACAAAAATCAACATCATTGAAACTTTTCGGAAACCTTTCATCAAATCCACCTAACTGAATAAACAGCTCCCTTTTTGTTGCAAAGGCCGCCCCTGTTACTGCGCTAACCTCACGAGAAATCTTTGCCATCTTTAAGTATCCCGGATCTGTTTGCTCCAAGCCCTTAAAAGCGTGTTCACAAACATCTTCTAAATTAAGCACAATACCAGCATGTTGTAGAAATCCCGAAGGGTAAATAAGCCTTGCTCCTACAACACCCACCTCGGGATCTTCTAAATAACTTGTTAGCTCATAAATAGGATTACGGCTCTTGCACACAATGTCATTATTTAAAAACAATAAAACATCACCTTTTGCAAAAGACACAGCGTAATTGTTTATCTTTGACCAGTTAAAATCCTTAAAATAATTAAGCAATCTAACATTATGTTCAGCTAAAAACTCTTTTAACAATTTCATCGTTTCATGCTCTGAGCCATTGTTAACTGCAATTAGCTCATAAGAGATCTTGTCTTCATGTTCTTTTAGGCTAAGAACTAAATTTTTTAATAATTCTGGTTTATTTTTAAATGGAACAATTATTGAAACCAACTGATGTTTTTTAACCAAGGGCGTCACTTTAAAAATACCTAAATCGCTAGTCTTATTTACCTTAAACTTTAAAGAGTCACTGTTTTTAATAGAGCTAATTAATTTCTTAACCTGAGAAATCTCTAATTTCGGTATTATATTGTCGGCTTCTTTTTGCTTATCTAGTTTCTCATGAAATAGCACCTTTGGAATATGTAGAACATTTGCTTTAGCATCAAATAAATTTAAACAAAAACCCCAAAAGATAAGCTCATTTAAGCTTGTGTCAAAACCTCCAAGCTTAATAAATACCTCCTTTTTTACTACAAAGACCTTTCTTATATAGTTAATTGAAAGAAGCAAATATTTTGAGTAATCAGGCTTTAATAAAACTTCATTGGTTTTATCCCCAATTAAGCAATCGCTATCACTATAGATAAAATCCCAATTGCCTTTATTAATAGCTCGTAAGATTTCAGGGAAAAAGCAATCTTCAAAAATAACGCTATCATTAGCAAATACTAAATAATCACCTTTTGCTGACTGAGCTAAACAATTAAAAATATCGCCTAATTCATGACTATTGGCAAAACTAAAATCATCTTCATGCGAGGATTTTTTGGGCTCGCAAATAAGCTCAAAGGCCGGCTTGTAAAAAGCAACTACTTCAGTTAGTTTTTTAAATTCAGGACTTTGCTCACTGCCAGTAAAAATAACACTCACTTTTTTATTAAATAAATTAATCCTATTTAAATTTTGGTTGATTTTTTGCTGGGCTTTTAGGAACTCACAGTAATATTGGTGGAATTTTTCCCCATCGTTATTCTCCATTTAACCTAAAAGTTTATTTAGTTTTAAGAAACTTAAGAAAGCTACAGGCCAATAATATGCTTTATATTAAGCAAAGAGCTCAAATTTTTATTAACATCTCAATACATGACCTATCCTGAACGATTACTGCTTGGTCCAGGACCAAGTAATATTCACCCCAGAGTTGCCCAAGCACTAAGTGGTCCCTTAGTAGGACATCTTGACCCAGTATTCTTAGAAGATCTTGATGAACTTAGCTTAAATTTGCAAAGAGTGTTTCGAACAAACAGCGATTTAGCAATAGCTATTTCTGCAACTGGATCAGGCGGGATGGAAACAATTGTTTCTAATTTTGTTGATGAGTCAAAAAACGTTGTAGTTGCGCTAAATGGCGCATTCTCAGAACGGGTAGCTGAAATGATTTTACGTCATGGCGGTAATTTAAAAACTGTTGGGTTTCCCTGGGGCCAAGCATTTGACCCAGAAAAGGTAGCAAAAACCGCTAAAGAACATAAAGCAGATTTAATTTTTGCAGTACATGCAGAAACATCAACAGGAGTATTAAATGACGTTCAAAAACTAGGTTCACTAAAAGGTGATTCTTTATTAGCCGTTGACTGCGTTACATCATTAGGTGGTGTTGCTTTTGAGATGGATGCCTGGGGTATTGACATTGCTTATAGCGCCACTCAAAAGTGCCTCAGCGTGCCACCAGGGTTAGCTCCAATTTGTATCTCACAACGAGCTTCTCAATACATCTTAAAACAGCCAAGATCTTGGTACTTTGATTTAAACTTAATTACAAAATACGCACTTCCTAATTCAGAAAGGCGTTATCACCACACAGCTCCAATTCCAATGCTTGCTGCCTTAGGAGAAGGACTTAGGGTTTTATTAGAGCAAGACTTAGAGTTAACTTGGCAAAGGCACATACAAACCGCAGAACTACTATGGCAAAAACTTAGTGAACTCGGATTTGAGCTTCCAGTTGAAAAAAGTGTGAGATTGCCTTCATTAACCTTAGTTGAGCTCCCCGAAGAACTCGCTCAAAGAGAAGCTGAGATTAGAAAAATACTTTTAAATGACTTTTCCATCGAAGTTGGTGCAGGATTAGGCAAATTTGCAGGAAAATATTGGAGGATCGGGCTTATGGGATATAACGCTCAACCAAAAAATGTAATAAGATTAACTGGGGCACTAAAGGAAATTATGTCGTGAGGATATTTTCAGAAAGAGGGCCACGCTTTAGCCAAACGGCAATACATTCAGGCCTAAGAGGCAAAAGGGTTTTCCTGAGGCCTTTAACTGATAGTGATTATGAGGCTTGGCGCGAGGTAAGAATTCGGTGCAGAGAATGGTTAGTAAAATGGGAACCAAGGCTGCCGGGTAACAGTCATCCTGAACCTACTAAATCAGCATTTAAAGCACGTATAGGAGCCGCGCAGCGCGACAGGGAGTTTGGCATTGGATATGGTTTTGGAATTTTTGTTAACTCAATATTTGTCGGGGAAATAACCTTAGGATCAATTCAACGAAGTGCCTTTCAATCAGGAACCATCGGATACTGGATTGATAAAGCCGTTGCCGGGAAAGGTTACATGCCAGAAGCTGTAGTATTAGTTCTTCAATTCGCTTTTGAAAATGTTGGGCTACACAGAGTTGAGATCAACATAGTTCCATTTAACAGGGCCAGCTTGAGAGTGGTGGAAAAATTAAATATTCGCTATGAAGGCACTTCAAAGGATTATCTTTTAATCGATGGCCTTTGGCGTGATCACGCACGTTTTGCAATAACCGAGCAAGAATGGTGGGAGAGAAAAGAAGAACTTTTAAATACATGGATCCACTAGATTTATCATCATCTTTTACAAAACAATTTTTCGTGACTAAATACAAGCTATCTTAAATGTTTTAAAAACACAGTGTATTATCAAGTTGTGAGGATTTTAAGACTCCTTTTTGTCCTTGTACTTATCGCTACAGTAACTGCCACAAAGTCACCGGTAAGCCTTGCTCAGTCTTTGAATTGGCAAACAGTTTTTTTTCAGCCAATGAATGAAATTTACTCTTATCTTCACTATACGACGGTCACTGACATAATTCCAATAACAACTGGGGGCACTAATTTAGAAATAAGGTTATCCAATGCAAATAACACAAGTTCCCTATTTATAGGAGCGCTCAGTGTAGCAATTAAATCAGTAGACCCATCACAGGACACGGCTTTTGTCCCAGTAAGTTTTTCAGGTAATCAAAATATCACTTTGCAACCTGGCCAGGTCACAACAAGTGACCCAGTTTCAATAAATGTCCCAAATAACTGTGAAATTCTGGTGTCAATATTTTTTCCTAGATACTCGTTAGTGCCAGCACATTATTATCAAGATTTAACCAATTCATCATATATTGCCAGCAATTACTCAGGTAATTTAACAGGCAACCTTCCTAGTAATTTAACTAGCTCAAATTTAAGCTTTTTAATTGACGCAGTTGAAGTTCAAAACCAAAATCCTTACACGGTTGAGATTTTGGGAGATAATCTAGCTGGGCATGCTAATTATTTAACATTTGACACATTGATAGAATCTGTAAAATCTAAAAACTTAAACCTGGCAATTATTGATGAGTCAAGTTCTTCTGCAACTTTACTTACTAATCCGAATTCCGCCAGCATTGCACCAAATGTCAATCAAGACATATTGGAGCTACCTGGGGTTAAAGCTGTCATAATTGAATTAGGCCTTAACGATATAACTCAAAATAGCGCTTCTATAACAGCCTTAGAAACAACTTACAATAGCTTAATCAATCAATTAACGACTAACCACATTAAGGTAATTCTTGCCACCATTGCTCCTACGGAAAACTTAACTACATCTCAAGTTAATAAGATCAAGCAAATTAATAACTGGATATTAAAACTCGATCCTAATGCCTTAAATCTTTCATGGTTAGCAGATGTTTATTCAGGACATTGCAATCCTGAAGAGTTATTCAATTCATTTATTAACCCAACCGGTGATTTAAATCCCTACGGACAGCTAGCCTTAGTACAACTACTTGCAGCTAGCCTTAAACTCACAGTGACTTTGGCGCCCCAACTAAATTTCATTCCAACCTCTAACTGCTTAACTCAACAAATAAAAACCCCTACTACAAAACCTTTGCCAATTAAAACTTTAACTAATCCCTCAAAACATTTTCTTGATAAAGTACAAATTGACATAGCAATTGGTATTGCAATCTTAATATTGTTAGTTGGCCTTTACATTGTGCGCAAAAAGAGATTTGAGAAAAAAGAACGCGAGTTTTACCGTTCTTTAGGCGAGAGAAAACGTTTTTAACATAAGTTTAAAATAAAACAACGATTTAAATACATTCACTGCCTTATTAATTAAGTAATATTTAAATATGCTTTGCTGGCAGGTTGATTTACGTGCCCCTATTGAGGACTCACCATTAAAGCTTGTTGAAAAAAACTTAGAACCAGCCCAAGACGAAGTACTTGTTGAAGTAAACTGCTGCGGAGTTTGCAGAACTGATCTACATGTCGTTGAAGGGGATTTGCCAGCACACAAATCTCCTGTAACTCCAGGTCATGAAGTAGTTGGAACTATCATTTCAGCTCCAAAGGACTCGCCTTTTGCAAAAGGTCAAAAAGTTGGCATTGCCTGGGTTCAACAAACTTGTAAAAGCTGTAAATATTGTAGGGCTAAAAAAGAAAACCTATGTTTAAAGCCAACATTTACAGGATATGATGTTGATGGAGGATATGCTCAGCAAATAGTTACTAAAACTGATTATCTTTATGAGATCTCTACAAACTTAGCTGATAAATATATAGCGCCACTTTTATGTAGCGGCATAATTGGCTATCGAGCTTTCAAGTTATTGGCACCAAGTGCAGGGTCAATAATTGGTATTTACGGCTTTGGAGCCTCAGCCCACCTTACGGCTCAGCTTGCAATAAAACTTGGCTTTGAAATTTACGCATTTAGCAGATCTGAAAAAGGCAGATCTTTAGCCCAAAGCCTTGGTGCTACTTTTGTAGCAGATCCATCACAAAAACCGCCAAAACCAATTGATAACGCTTTAGTCTTTGCTCCTTCAGGTGAAATTGCTTCATATGCATTAAGAAGTATTGATCGAGGCGGCAAAGTTGTAATAGCAGGAATTTATTCAAGCGCAATACCTGAGCTTAATTATGACTCACAGCTTTTTTACGAAAAAGTACTTACCACTGCAACTGCAAACACATATCAAGATGCTAAAGAGTTTTTAACCTTAGCCGAAAGACTTGAGATTAAACCAATAATACAAGAATATCAGCTTGAAAAAGATGCTCAAAAAGCACTGTATGATCTTAAGCACAACAAAATAAATGGTGCTGGTGTTTTAATAAGATAAAATCAATTCAGCCAATAAAAGTTTTGAGTCTTTTAAGTTGAATTAATTTTTAACGTTTTGAAATACTTTGAATTATGACTGATACTTTCAAACTTGCTTCAAATTCGCACGGCACAGATTTACCCGCAGAGCCAAAATTAGAGCTTTGTGTAATAACTTGTATGGACACAAGAATAAACCCTTTAGAAATACTAGATATTAACATTGGAGATGCTCACATCATACGAAATGCTGGCGGTGTAGTAACCCAAGATACACTAAGATCAATTATCATCTCTCAAAAATTTCTCTCAACAAAAAAAATTGCCATAATACAACATAGTTCCTGTGGGTTGCTAAGCTTTAAAGACGAAGATCTAAATAACGAGTTATTTGCAAACACCGGAATTAAACCAGATTTTTGCTTTGAGGCTTTTAGCGACTTAGAAACAAATTTAATTCAATCAGTAAAACGAATACTTAACTGCCCTTTTGTATTTTATAAGGATAACATTAGCGCTTATATACTTGATATTAAAACAGGAAATCTTAACTGCATTTATCCAAAATAAGTTATTTGAAGTTAAAATATTAAAACCTTGAATGCCTTATTAAAAAATTTCTTCATTTTAACAGTAGTTATCTGTCTCTTTTTCTTAGTAACGTCTTGTTCGACAACTAAATCCGCTAATTTAACTAATACAACAAGTCAAGTTTCATTAAATCTAAAAATAAAAGCGTCAGTTATTGGTAATTTAAAATCGCCTCTTTCACGTGAAAGCTGTGTAACCCAGGCCAATAATCAGGTGATTTTAGCAGGTGGAGTTAATGAGTATGATCAAAGCACCAATTTGATTTTTTCATTTAATCCTTTAAATTTAAATTTTTCAACTTTAGGGTATTTAAAGCTTTCCACACATGATGCAGCTGCGGGATATTTCCCGAACAACGTTTTTGTCTATGGGGGTGGCTCTTTTAGCATTTATAACACCATAGAACAGCTAAATCTTTTAAATGGTAGAGTTACTATTGCAGGGGTACTTAATCAACCTAGAGCTGACTTAACTTCAATTAAAGTTAATAATTACCTTTATCTAATTGGCGGATACAACCAGAATGCATATCAAGCTGAAATATTGGTTAGCTCAAACGGAACTTCTTTTTCCCAGGTCGGCCTTTTGCCAGTTCCAGTAAGATATGGGGCTGTTGCTTATTCTAAAGGGTTGATATATGTTTTTGGCGGTATTGGAATTTCAGGAGCTCAAGTAAATGTGATTCAAGCCTTTGATATTAAAAGTGGAACAACTAAAGTAATTGGCTATTTGCCAGTCCCTTTATCAGGAGCCTATGCAGGCTCTTTTAATAACACAGTTTTTTTAACAGGTGGCATCACCCAGAACAGCGCCAATCAAATTATCTGGGAATTAAAAAACAATAAATTAGTACCACAGTCTAATTTACCCACCCAATCTGCATATGGGTGTATGGCACAAATGGAATCAAGCTTTTATATTTTTGGCGGTGAAAACTTTTACGGCAAGCCACTTAATAACATAATAAAGATTAATTTTTCTTAAACAATATAAGATTAACTAAAACTACCTACTTTGCCTTTAGCTGAGGTTATTGGCCAACCGGCCCAAATGGTTCAATACCAGGATCACCTGCTCCTGCCATAGCCATTGGGGGAGGCTCAAAGCCTTCGATGGCATGAAACACTAGTGAGTCGCCTTCTACATCAACAACTACCGTTTCACCAGCCGTAAATTCTTTCCACAAAAGCTTTTCTGCAAGAGGATCCTCAACTAATTGCTGAATCTTTCGCCTGAGAGGCCTTGCCCCTAACTGAGGATCATAGCCTTTGTTGGCCAAAAATTCTTTGGCAGCTTTTGTAAGTTCTAACCCAATACCTTGAGCCTCCAGCTGTTGCTGAACTCTCTTTATCATCAAGTCCACAATTTGAGTAACTTCCTGCAAGCTCAAAGAGTGGAAAACTATTATGTCATCAAGCCTGTTTAAAAACTCTGGCTTAAAGTGACCCTTTAGAGCTTCATGTACGCGCTCTCTCATTGCTTCATGGCTGTCCTCAACAGTTGTTTTTGCAAAACCAACCTTAGGTTTGTGCAAATCAGCTGTTCCAAGGTTAGATGTCATGATCAACACAACATTTTTGAAATCAACTGTCCTTCCTTGGGCATCAGTAAGGTGTCCTTCTTCAAGTATTTGTAACAACGCATTAAATATATCTGGGTGAGCCTTCTCAATTTCATCAAATAAAACAACAGAGAAAGGCCGCCTTCTAACAGCCTCAGTTAGCTGACCGCCTTCGTCATATCCAACGTAGCCAGGAGGTGACCCAACAAGCCTGCTAACCGTGTGCTTTTCCATGTACTCACTCATATCCAGTTGAATTAATGCGTCCTGGTCACCAAAGAGAAACTCTGCCAGAGCCTTAGCTAACTCAGTCTTACCAACTCCTGTTGGACCTAAGAAGATAAAAGAACCAGCTGGCCTACGTGGATCCTTTAGCCCAGCCCTGGTGCGCCTAATCGCCTTTGACAGTGCAGATATTGCCTCTTCTTGACCAATAACGCGCTTATGTAACTCTTCTTCCATGCGCAAAAGCTTTGCTGTTTCTTCTTCGGTTAACTTATAGACAGGAATTCCTGTCCATGAAGAAAGTACTTCAGCTATGACATCTTCATCCACCATATTGTGAAGCTCAATACCTTCAGCTTTAAACTCTTGCTCTCTTGCCTGCTTTAAGCTGAGCTTCTCTTGCTCAAGAACTGTAAGCCTTTCATAAACTTCTTTATTGCCCTTCTCTTTAGCGAGCTCTTTTTCTCTGCGAATTCTTGCAATTTCTTCTTCAAGCTTACGGTACTCAGCAGGCATATTCATGCGCCTTATACGCAAGCGAGAACCGGCTTCATCTATTAAGTCAATTGCTTTATCTGGCAAAAACCGGTCTGAAATGTAGCGATCAGCCAAATTTGCAGCAGCAACTATTGCCTGATCAGTAATAGTTACCTGGTGATGTGCTTCGTATCTTTCTCTTAGCCCTTTAAGTATCTCAATAGTATGAGCAACAGTGGGCTCAGATACTTTAATTGGCTGAAACCTTCTTTCTAGCGCTGCATCTTTTTCTAAGTGCTTACGGTACTCATCTAAAGTTGTTGCTCCAATTGTCTGCAACTCTCCGCGAGCTAACATTGGCTTTAATATGCTAGCTGCATCAATTGCACCCTCAGCAGCTCCCGCACCAACTAATGTGTGAAGTTCATCAATGAAAAGTATGATGTCGCCACGAGTGCGTATTTCCTTAAGAACTTTCTTTAAGCGCTCTTCAAAATCTCCTCTATAGCGCGAGCCAGCAACCAGTGCCCCTAAATCCAGTGTGTAAAGGTGCTTATTCTTTAACGTATCAGGTACTTCATTAGCAACAATTTTTTGGCTAAGCCCTTCAACAATTGCGGTCTTTCCAACTCCAGGTTCCCCAATTAAAACAGGGTTATTCTTAGTCCTACGGCTCAAGACTTGCATTAGGCGCTCAATTTCTCGTTCACGCCCTATAACTGGGTCTAACTTACCGTCTCGAGCTAAGGCAGTTAAGTTTCTGCCAAATTGGTCTAAAATCGGTGATCCAGCAACAGTTTCAGTAGACGATGATGGACCAACAGTTGCTGAAGCGCTTTCCTTCCCTTGTTGGCCATTCATCAACTGAATAACTTGTTGGCGAACCTTAGGCAGATCGGCCCCCAATTGGATAAGCACTTGGGCAGCCACTCCCTCACCTTCTCTAACCAGGCCCAAAAGCATGTGCTCGGTTCCTATGTAATTATGCCCTAACTGTAGAGCCTCTCTTAATGAAAGCTCTAGGACCTTCTTTGCACGGGGAGTAAAAGGTGGAGAACCAGTTGAGCCAGTACCTGGTACACCAATAGTTTCTTCGACTTTTGCACGAACTGCCTCAAGAGATATACCTAGGGCCTCTAATGCCTTGGCTGCAATTCCTTCACCTTCGTGAATAAGGCCTAATAAAATGTGCTCGGTTCCGATAAAGCTGTGATTGAGCAGGCGCGCCTCTTCCTGGGCTAAAACCAGGACTCTTCTAGCTCTATCTGTAAACCTTTCAAACACCTTTATCCTCCATCAATAATACTCTTCTAAGTAATTAAATTTTACAATATCTAAGCGCTACTACAACGCATTGCCTTAAACTGAGCATTTTTCCTTCATATTGTAGTAATCGACCTAAGTAATAAATCGCCTTAAGCTTAAACCAGGCTTAGCTAACACAAATAACACGAATTTTAGATCAAAATGTGTCTAATTTGGGGTTCTTTAGTATTGTTAGTTATAAGACAACGTGGCTATCAGCGATTTTATTAAAATTCCTTCAGTTAAAAGCGACTTAGATAACTTTGAGGCTTATCTCAGGAGCTCGGTGACTACTGAAAATGAATTCTTAAATGAAGTCAGCTTACATCTCATAGATGCTGGTGGCAAAAGGTTAAGACCTGCATTAACTTTCATTGCCTCTAAAATTAATGCTGATTCCTTAGAAGTCCCCACCCCAGAAAATGTTTACCTGGGTGCAGTTTCAATTGAGCTTGTTCATTTAGCTTCTTTATATCATGATGACGTAATAGATGAAGCCTCTATGCGTAGAAATGTGCAAACAGTTAATTCAAAGTGGGGAAATATAGTAGCAATTGTAGCTGGTGATTACTTGCTTGCTCGCTCAGCAGAAATTGCTGCATCTTTAGGGGCTGACATTGCTTACTTACTTGCAACAACACTTCGCGAATTATGCCGTGGCCAACTGAGTGAAATTAAATCAGCATTTGATTTTGACAGAGATGAAGAAAACTATTTTTCTGCAGTTAAAGGCAAAACAGCTGCTTTAATATCTGCTGCTTGCAAAATAGGGGCTATGTTAAGCAAACAAGAAATTGACGTTATTGAAGCTCTTTCAAATTATGGCACTTTTTACGGCATTGCTTTTCAGATTAGGGATGACGTCTTAGATTTTATTGGAACACTTCAAAGCATTGGTAAAGCTCCAGGACAGGATTTGATAGAAGGCATTTACACCTTGCCATTTATCAAAGCAAGGCAAAGCCAAGCTAGCCAGTTAAATAACCTAATTAAGACACTTAATCAAGATAGCTTGCCTGAAACCATGCAGTTCATAATTAACTCTGGTGCAGTGACAAAATCAATAGAAGTGGCACAAATTTACGTAAACAAAGCCCTTTGCTCAGTTGAAAAACTCAGTCAAACACCTGCTAAAGAACTTCTTGAGCAAGCAGCTAATTCACTCCTGTCAGATCTTGGGGCCTTCGTATGATAAAAACAACGCTCTGGCTTGTTACTTATCACTTCTTTACTTCTAAGCCGTTTAAATCCTTATTTTAAACCTGGGTTAGCATATGGATTGCTCTAGTTAAGTCTTGTTAGAACAACAACTCTTTATTTTAAAGATTTTAAAAACTGGGTTTAGTAGCAGATCGACTTCCAGAGGTTCTAGCACTCTGGTTGCTCCTAACCTGAATAGGTATCTGAATATATTATTGATACCATGTATAATCTGAGAGTAGAAAGTAAA
>Ga0080006_1199351_pt1 | contig 17045 bp, 16 predicted proteins | sample RS3BMetagenome_FD_69209 | JGI IMG/M metagenome (GOLD analysis project Ga0080006, IMG submission 69209) | Ferric oxide microbial mat and aquatic microbial communities from Rainbow Spring, Yellowstone National Park, USA - RS3B (SPADES... ... | reverse complement strand
TCCGGGCGAACATCTTCGAAGTCGTCGGGACGGTGGTGGGCGTGGCCTTCCTCGCCGTCATCCAGGACGGCCTGATCATCGTGGGGGTCTCCTCGTGGATCGCCCAGGTCGTCGAGGGGTCGCTGCTGATCATCGCCGTGGTCGCCTCCAAGGCCGCCTCGAAGAAGTTCGACTGAGATGAGACGGTCCGCCGGCATCGGCGCGTGACGGACAAGGAGATCGAGTGCAACAAGACAGCCCACAGCAACAAGACAGCATGGAGCGGTTCGCGGCGATCTCCGGCCTGCTGGCGGCGTACGCCACCGGCTACGACACCGGAGACTGGGCCGCGGTCGGAGCGTGCTTCACCGACGACGGGGTGTTCGAGCTGGTGGACCACGCCGGTGCCACCATCGGGGTCCACCGCGGGAGGGCCGAGATCGACGCGTTCATGCAGGAATCGCTCGACGGGCAGCACGACACCCGGCGGCACTTCTCGACGAACCTCCGCATCGTGTCGCTCGACGGCGGATCGGCCCAGGTCGCCTCCTACCTGCTTCTCGGGGCGATCGAGCGGTCGGAGCTCCGCATCGTCCAGAGCGGTCGGTACGTGGACACCGTCGTCTGGGGGCCGGACGGCGCCCGGTTCGCCCACCGGCGGCTGACCATGGACGGCCGGTTCTGACCGCCCGTCGGGCGGCGCCCGAGGTGCCCTCGCCGACGATCGGGGGGGGCCGGGCAGCTGCGGGGCAACAAGGAGATTGGTTCGGTTGAATAAAGGAGTTGCGGTGGCCATCGATACCCAGGCCGGTACAGAGCTCATCGCCCTGGCCGGCGACTTCGCCCGGAGGGAGATCGCCCCCCGGGTCGAGGAGTACGACCGGAACGAGCGGATCCCCCGCGACCTGCTCGACCGCATGGCCGAGCTCGGGTTCTTCGGGGGGGTCGTCCCCGTCGAGCTCGGGGGTCTCGGGCTCGACCACATGACGTTCGCCGCGCTCGTCGAAGAGGTCAGCAAGGTGTGCCAGATCATGGGGACCCTGGTCTCCATGCCGTCCGGTCTGGTGGGTGCGGGGATCGCCCGGTTCGGCACGCCCGAGCAGCAGGAACGCTGGCTCCGGCCGCTGGCCCAGGGCCGCATCTTCGGGGGGTCGGCGGTCACCGAGCCGCAGTCCGGCAGCGACGTCGCCGGCATGCAGACCACCTACAAGAAGGACGGCGAGGGGTTCGTCCTCAACGGGACGAAGGCGTGGATCTCCAACCTGGACATCGCCGAGTTCTTCTTGTCGTTCGCCACCATCGACCGCTCGCTGCGCCATGGTGGGGTCACCGCCTTCCTCATCCCCCGCGACACGCCGGGGCTGGGCCTCCATCCCTACAAGGACAAGCTGGGCTTCCGTCCGATCTGCACCGGGGAGGTGGTGTTCGACGACGTCCGGTTGGGACCCGAAGCCCTGGTCGGGGAGGAGGGGCGTGGCTTCGAGGTGGCGATGACCGCGGTCGAACGGGGCCGGCTCGGTGTCGCCGCCCGCTCCGTCGGGCTTGCCCAGGCGGCGCTGGACGAGGCCGTCTCCTATGCCAAGGAGCGGATCGCGTTCGGGCATCCGATCTCGCAGTTCCAGATCGTCCAGTCCAAGGTGACCGACATGGAGGTCGGCGTGCACACGGCCAGACTGCTCGTGGCCGACGCCGCCCAGGCGCTCGAGCGGGGCGAGCGGGCCCGGCGCCTGACCAGCATGGCGAAGATGTACGCCAGTGACGTGGCCTTCCGGACCGCCGCCGACGCATTGCAGATCCACGGTGCCTACGGGGTCTCTCCCGAGTACCCGATCGGCCGCCTCTTCCGTGACGCCAAGGTGCTGCAGATCGTCGAGGGCAGCAACGACCTGCACCGGGCCCTGATCGGCGAGATGGCCCTCGGGATCCGGGCCGAGTCGTGACGGGGGCCGGTATCGAGGCGATCGCCACCTACGTCCCCCCCGGTCGGCTGTCGGTGGCCGAGCTGAGGCGCCACTGGCCCGGTGTGGCCGGCCCCGGTGGCGTGTCGACGGTGGCGGTGGCCGGGTTCGACGAGGACGTGGTGACCATGGCGGTCGAGGCCTGCGACGGCGCGCTCGCCGCCGGAGGGGTGGGGACGGCTGCCGTCGACCTGTTGGTGCTGGCCACCTGCTCGTCCCCGTACGCCGAGCACTCGGCCGCCGCCGAGGTGGCACGCGCCCTCGGCCTGGCGACCGACGCAGCGCTGGTCGACCTGGCGGGTTCGACGGTCTCGGGAGTGACCGGGCTGGTGGTGGCGGCCGACGCCGTACGGAGCGGCAGGTGCCGCCGGGCGCTGGTCGTCGCCTCGGAGCGCCGCACGGGCAGGCCGGGGACCGCCGTCGAGGCACTGGGAGCGGGCGCCGCCGCCGCCCTGGTGTCGGCCGACGGGCCGGTCGCCATCGGACGGACGGCGTCCACCAGGTTCGGCGTCCCGACGCGGTGGCGCCCCGACGGGGAGCGCGCCCTCCATCACTACGACGACGCCCGGTACGAGCTGATGAACCAGGTCGTCCCGGCGGTGACCGGCGTCCTCGCCGACCTGCGCGAGGACCGGCACGCGTTCTTGGCGGTAGGCCCGTTGGACGTGCGCTCACGCTCGCTGCTGGTGCGGGCGGTCGACCCCGAAGCCGAAGGCAGCTCCCTCGACGTCGAAGGAACGGGTGACCTCGGAGCGGCCGGGCCGTTGTTCGCGCTCGCCGGAGCGGTGGGAGGAGAGGTCGGGACGGCGGGGGTGTGCATGGCGGTGGAGCCGGGTTCGGGGGCCGTGGGGTTCCGTGTGGTGCTCGGGGGCACGATCCCCGTGCGCCACAGCAGGCCGGCCGAGATCCCGGTCGACTACGTCGGCTACCTCCAGCGGTTCGGCGCGGTGGAGGGCCCCGTGCCACCTTCCCCGATCGTCCCCCACGCCGCCACGCCGGGGGCGCTGCGCGACGACGGGGAAGGCAGCCTGACCGGCAGCCGCTGCACGGCGTGCGGGTCCCTCAACGTGCCGCCCCGCCGTCGGTGCATCGACTGCGGCGGCACCTCCCACGTGCCCGAACGTGCCCCGCGAACGGGCACGGTTGTCACCTACAACGTCCAGCACGTGGTGGCCGTGCATCCGGAGCCGTCGCCGGTGGCCGTGGGCGTGGTGCGGCTCACCGGTGAAGGTGGGGCCCGGGGCGGGCAGATATCGGCCATGGTCTGCGACTCGGATCTCGAGCTCCTGCACGTCGGGAGCCCGGTCGAGCTGGTGTACCGCCGGCTGAGCGCCGACGACGGCCTCGTCAAGTACGGGTGGAAGGTGCGGGTCGTCCCGGAGGCGGGGGACGCCGCCACCACGCAGGGAGCGGCGCAAGGAGATGCCAGGTCATGATCGGTTCGGGAGTGTCCATCGTGGGGGCCGGCATGGTCCCGTTCGGGGAGCGGTTCGAGGCGAGCTACGAGGACCTTCTCCTCGACGCCTGGGACGCGCTCCTGGTCGGCACCGACGGCAGGGTCGATCCCGACCGGATCGAGGCCGCCTGGCTCTCCACGGCGCTCGGTGGCCTGATCCGCCGCGAGGCGGTCACCGGCGCGAGCCTGGCCGACCCCCTCGGCTTCTACCCCCGGCCGGTCACCCGGGTGGAGAACGCATGTGCGGGGGGGAGCGACGCCGTCCGGAACGCGGCGTTCGCGGTGGCGGCCGGTGTCTACGATCTCGTGCTGGTGCTCGGCGTCGAGAAGATGCGCGACCTCCCGACCCGGGCGAGCCTGATCGCCCAGCGGGGCACCATGAGCCATCTCTGGTGGCACCCCCGTGGCGCCACCTCCCCCTACCTGTTCGGCCAGCACGCCACCACCATGATGGCGGAGGGCCGGATCACGCGGGAGGACATGGCCAGGGTCTCCGTCAAGAACCACGACCACGGCAGGCTGAACCCCAACGCCTTCATGCGCAAGCCGGTCTCCGTCGAGCAGGTGCTCGCCTCGCCGCCCGTGTGCGAGCCGCTCACCGTGCTCGACTGCTGCCCGACCACCGACGGGGCCGCCGCCGTCCTCCTGTGCCGCTCGGAGCTCGCCGGCCGGTTCACCGACGGCCCCGTCGAGCTGGTGGCCTCGGGGTTGGCGACGGACACCATGTACTCCCACACCAAACCCGTCTTCGGTGCCCAGGATGCACCCACCCGGGCCGCCGCCGCGGCCTACAAGATGGCGGGGATCGGACCTTGCGACGTCGACGTCGCCGAGCTGCACGACTGCTTCACCGTCGCCGAGCTCCTGGCCTACGAGGACCTGGGCTTCTGCGAACGGGGGGCGTCGGCGGCCTGGCTCGCCTCGGGCGCCCCGGCGCTGGGGGGGTCCCTGCCGTGCAACCCGAGCGGGGGCCTCCTTTCCAAGGGCCACCCGATCGGGGCCACCGGGGTGGCCCAGCTCTGCGAGGTGTTCTGGCAGCTGCGGGGCGAGGCCGGTGACCGTCAGGTCGACGGCGCATCGATCGGCCTGACGCACAACGTGGGCGGCAACGGGCAGGTGTGCTGCGTGAACATCGCCCGGCGCGGATGACGACCGTGACGGACGGAGCGGGCACGGAGCGGGCACGGAACGGGACGAGCATGGGAGGAGCGAGATGAGGATCGCCGTGATCGGGGCCGGGACGATGGGAGGGGGGATCGCCCAGGTGGCCGCCATGGCCGGCCATGGCGTCCGTCTCTTCGACACCGACCCGGCCCGCGCCGGTGCGGCGCGGACGGCGATGCGGGGGAGCCTCGAGAAGCTCCACGGCAAGGGGCGGCTCGGGGACGACCTCCCCGACGACGTGCTCGACCGCGTGGCGCCCGCCGGATCGATCGCCGCGGCTTGCGACGCCGCCGACGTGGTCATCGAGACCGTGGTCGAGCTGATCGAGGTCAAACAGGAGGTGTTCCGCCAGATCGACGGGGCGGCTCCTGCCGGGGCGCTGCTTGGCACCAACACCTCCCAGCTCTCGATCACGCGGATCGGATCGGTCCTGGGCGACGGGGCGGGCCGCCTGGTCGGCATGCACTTCTTCAACCCGCCGGTGCTCATGCGCCTGGTCGAGCTGGTGGCCGGCCTCGGGACGTCGGAGGAGACGATCGCCCGGGCGGAGGCGTTCGCCCGCGGGCTCGGCAAGGAGACCGTCGTCTGTCGCAAGGACAGCCCCGGCTTCATGACCTCCCGCGTGTCCGCCATCGTCCGACTGGAGTGCCTGAAGATGGTGGAGGAGGGCGTGGGGAGCCCGGCGGACATCGACAAGGCCCTGCGGCTCGGCCTGAACTTCCCCATGGGCCCACTCGAGCTCGGTGACTTCAACGGCCTGGACACGTACCTCCACGCGCTCGAAGCGCTCGAGGTGGCCCACGGGGAGCGGTTCCGCCCCACGGTGACGCTCCGGAACCTGGTCGCCGCCGGCCGACTCGGGAGAAAAACCGGCCGGGGGGTCTACCGCTACGGCCCCGACGGGTCCAAGCTGGACGACGGGGCGTCGGCGGGATGAAGGGGACCCCGGACTGGGTGGGCGACCTCGAGACCACGGCGCTCGCTGTCGACGGACCGGTGGCGGTCGTCACGCTGCGGCGACCGGAGGCGGCCAACGCCCGGAACCAGGCCATGCGCTCCGAGCTCGAACGCCTGTGGCACCACCTTGCGGGCCGTGACGACGTCAACGCGGTGATCCTCACCGGGGCGGGCGACCGGTTCTTCTGCGCCGGCATGGACCTGAAGGAAGCGGGGGCGGAGGAGTCGCCGGCGGACCGCCGGGACCGGCTCCGGTCGAGCCGGGACATCGAGCAGCTGGCGGCTCTCCCCCAGCCGACGGTGGCGGCGGTGAACGGTTACGCCCTCGGCGGGGGACTCGAGATGGCGCTGGCCTGCGATCTCCGGATCGTGGCGACGCACGCCCAGATCGGGTTGACCGAGCTGGCCCACGGGCTCGTCCCCGGGGGGGGCGGGACCCAGCGCCTTCCCCGGCTGATCGGAACCGCCCGTGCCGCGGAGATGCTCTATCTGGGGCTCCGGCTGGACGGTCCCGCCGCGCTGGCGTGGGGGCTCGCCAACCGGTGCGTGCCGGCTGGTGAGCTGATGGAGTGCGCCCGCGAGCTGGCTGGTCAGGTGGCCGCTCAACCGCGGCGGGCGCTGGTGTACGCCAAGGAACTGCTCCGCCAGGCGCAGGAGGGTCCCCTGTCCCAGGGGGTCGAGCGCGAGCTCGACGCCTTGCTCACCCTCCTGGCCGAGCGCCAGGCACGTGCCGGGGTCGAGGATGCCGCGACCTGACCGCGCGCGTTGCGCTCACGTTCTCCGGTCAGGTCTCCCGGTTCGGTCGGGACCCTGACGGGTCGAGGCCGAGGACCCGGCAGGCGTTGCCCCCCAGGATCAGCGCGAGCTCGTCCTCGCCGAGGCCCAGCGAGCGGACCGCGGCGATCTCCGCGGCGGGATCCGCGGTGGGCCAGTCGGAGGCGAAGAGGACTTGATCAGCACCGTGCCTGCGGATGGTCTCGCGGACCAGGTCCGGGTCCAGCTCGGCGAGCGTCGGTGGCCACGACGTGTCGAACAGCAGGTGCAGCCCGGAGAGCTCGGCCGCGGACTCCTCCAACCGGTGGTAGCCGCCGAAGTGGCACGCGATGAGGGTCAGCTTCGGAAAGGTGCGCGCCACCCGGGCCGCCATGGCCGGCGTGCATGACGATCCGTCGGCCCCGCCGCCGTCGCCGAGGTGGACGATGACGCAGAACTCGCTCTCGAGCGCGGCGAGCGTCTCCATCAGACGGGGGTCGTCCAGGCGGTAGCCCTGGAAGATCGGGTGGAGCTTGACCCCCTGCACCCGGTTGTCCCGCAGATGGGCCAGGTTCGCCTCCGGACTGGCATCGGGATGGACCGACCCGAACGGAATGAACCGGGATCGGTCGATGGAGCCGACGAACCGGTTGGCCGGCCCGAGCTGTGCCGCGGTGTTGGCCACGGCCAGGCAGACGGAGCGGTCGATCCCCGCCGCGTCCTGAGCGGCCGCAAGGCCGGACACCGTCCCGTCGCCGAAGAGCTGCATGCCCGGGATGTTCCCCCCCAGTGCCTTGGGGGCGATCGTGTCCGGCCAGACGTGGTTGTGGAAGTCGATGATCACGGTGGGCTCCTAGAGCTTTGACGACTCGCCGCCGTCGATGACGTAGGTCGCTCCGGTCACGAAGTCCGACAGGGGGGACGCCAGGTAGCACGCCAGCGCCCCGATCTCTCCGACCGTCCCCATCCGGCCGGCGGGGATCTTCCGCAACCGACGGGTCAGCACCGCGGGTGCGTCGAGGACCGCCCGCTGGGCGTCGGTGGCGAACGCGCCGGGCGCGATGGCGTTGACCTGGATGTTGCGGGACGCCCACTCGCCGGCCAGGGCCTCGGTGAACCGCAGCAACGCCCCTTTCGACGCCGAGTACGCGGCCAGGGTGGGCTTCCCCCGGAGGCCGGAGGTCGACGCCATGTGGACGACCTTGCCCCGGCCCTGGTCGAAGAAGACCGGTCCGGCGGCCCGGGCGAGCGCCACCGGGGCCAGAAGGTTGACGGCGAGGACGCGCTCCCACTCGTGCTCGGGCATGTCGACGAAGGCGGCGGCCGGTGCGATGCCGGCATTGCTCACCACCACGTCCACGCCACCGAACCGGCGGAGCGCCACGTCGACCAGCCCGGCCACCTGTGCGGAGTCGCTCACGTCGCACGTGGCGGCGTGCACGGCCCCCGGGTTCGCGGCGGCGAGCTCGTCGAGCTCGTCACCGCTGCGTGCGGCGGCCACGACCCGCATCCCCTCGTCGACGAACGCCCGGACGACGGCGGCGCCGAGCCCGCGGCTCGCGCCGGTCACGATCGCCACCCGGTCGGTCAACCCGAAGTCCATGTCAGGCGACCTCCTCGGCGAGCTGGCGGGCGATGCCCAGGCTGATCACCTCGGAGGCGCCCTCGTAGATCCGCATGGCCCGCGCCTGTCGGTAGCAGCGCTCGATGCGGGACTCGTGGACCAGTCCCCAGCGGCCCATGACCTGTACGCAACGGTCGACCACCCTCGAGCACGCCTCGGTCGCCGCCAGCTTCGCCAGCGACGAGTGCTCGAGGTGGGCCCGGGGATCCTCCCCGGCCAGCCGGGCTGCGGCGTGGGTGAGGAGTCGGGTCGACGCCACGTCGGCCCAGGAGGTGGCGAGCAGGCCGGCAACCGGACCCAACCGCACCAGCGGCCGGTTGAACTGCTCGCGCGAGCGGGCGTGACGCGTGGCCTCCTCCAGCGCCCGTTGGGCAAGGCCCACCGCTGCTCCGGCGACGGAGATCCGGAAGACGGCCAGCGTGGCCAGCACCGGACCGAGCCCCTTCCCGGGTTGGCCGATCCGGTGCCCGGCGGGGACGGTGACGTGGTCGAAGTGCACGTCACCCAGCACGTGGGGAGCGATCAACTCGGGGGCGGGGGAGGTCGACACCCCCGGCAGGTCCGCCGGCACCAGGAATGCCGACAGCTCGCCGGCGTTCTCGGCTGACGCGCCGTCCTCCTTGGCCAGCACGGTGTAGAAGCCGGCCTCTCCAGCGTTCGAGATGAACGACTTGCGTCCGTCGATGACGACGGCATCACCCTCCCGGCGTGCCGTCGTGCGCAGTCCCTTGAGGTCCGACCCGGCTTCCGGCTCCGTCAACGCGAGAGCGGCGAGCACCTCCCCGGTCGCCACCCGGGGCAACCATGCCTCCTGCAGTTCCCGGCTCCCCGCCGTGGCCAGCGCGAAGCTGCCGATCCCCTGGAGGGCGAAGAGCGAGTCCGCGTGTGAGCACACCGACATCAGCTGCTCGCGGATGAGACAGACGGCGAACGGGTCGACCCGCTCCGACGCGCCACCGAACGCCCCGGGAACGGTGTGGCGGATCAAGCCGCTCCGGCGCAGGGCGGTCAGGACCCCTTGATGGACGTCGTTGCTGGCATCCGCTTCGGCGGCGACGGGCTCGAGCGAGCCGGCGAACGCCCGCGCCTCCGCCTGGATCGACGCGTAGGGCTCCTCGAGTCGTGTGAGCGAGGTCATCGGTCCCCCTGGAGGTGTACGGGCTCGGTCGAGCGCCTATCTATGATAACTATACATATAGAATGAGGTGACTGTCGGAGGGGTGGATGCCAATGGCCGACCTGGAGCTGCAGATCGAGATGCTCGGCACGGACCGGGGCCGGGTGATGGCGATGGACTCGGCATACCACGTCGACGGGTCGAACCGCGACCGGGACGTGGTGGTCGCCGCTTCCTACTGCGGCGTGCTCCCCGCCCGGTTCGTCGGCCGTCACCGCCCGCGGGGCCTCGTCGGGGTGGACTGCGGGATCGGGCCGGAGGGCGCCTCGATCGCCGGGCTGTGGTACCTCGAGGCGCTGGACCTCCCCGCCGCGGTGGTGGCCGTGGCCGGCGTTCTGCTCGGGAACGGCGAGGACGTCTTCCGGAGCGGGACGATCAACCGGCTCAACCGGCCGGCAGGCGACTGCGGGGTCGAGGTGGGCATGTCGGCGGCGCTGGCGTCGCAGCGCATGCTCGAGGGGGATCTGGCCGCTCCGGACCCGGCCGAGGTGACCAATCGGGAGGTGGTGCTCACCTCCTCGAGCGGGAGGTCGATCGTGTGCACCGACTCCATCGCCTTCGCCCTGCCCGAGGACGCGGGGCACAACGTGCTGGTCACCGCCGGGCACACCGGTCGGAGCGCCGTCCCCTACCTCGAGGCGGCGATGCCCTACGGGTTCATCTGCTCCGACGGCGGCATGGGGAGGGACCGCTCGGGGGTCGCCGGCCTCGCCATGGTCGAGCCGCTCGGGCTGGCGGGCGCCACGGTGGATGCCGCCACGGCCCGGATGGGGGACGGCCACAGCACCTACGAGGACGGCGTCATCAGCGCCTGCAACCGCTGGGCACAGGAGGCAGGGGTGGAGGTCGGCATGACCGCCCGTGAGGCCGCTTTGCGGCTGGTCGAGCGCCGCCCGATTCAAGTATAATAATAAGCATGGTAATCAGCAGGCCGGAGCAGAACCGGGTGTCAGGGGTGCAGACGGACGATCGGGGCTCATTGCTGGCGGCGCCTCTGGACCGGAAGGCCAGCCACGGGCTCCTTCCCGACCCGGAGCCCCAGGAGGTGCGGTACACGGTCATCTCCGTGGACGACCACCTGGTCGAGCCCCCCGGGATGTTCTCCGGTCGCCTGCCGCGTGCCCACCAGGACCTGGCGCCGTCCGTGGTGACGCTCCCGGGCGGCGACCAGGCGTGGACCTTCGACGGCAAGACCTACCGCCAGGTCGGCCTGAACGCCGTCGCCGGGCGCCCGAGGGAGGACTGGACGCTGCACGCGACGTCCTTCGACGAGATCCGTCGGGGGTGCTGGGACATCGACGAGCGGGTCCGCGACATGGACCTGGCCGGGATCTACGCCTCGGTGAACTTCCCGTCGCAGATCAGCGGGTTCTGCGGCTCGGTCTTCTCGCGGTGCAGTGACCCCGCGCTCGGCCTCGAGGTCACCCGCGCCTGGAACGACTGGTTCTTCGAAGAGTGGTGGCTGCCCCACCCGACCCGGTCCGTCCCGATGGGGATCACCTGGCTCGCCGACCCCGATCTGGGGGCGGCGGAGATCCGCAGGAACGCCGAGCGCGGGTTCACCGCGGTCACCCTCCCCGAGCAGCCGCACCGGATCGGGCTCCCGTCGATCTACACCGACTACTGGGACCCGATCGTCCGCGCCTGTGTCGACACCGGCACGGTGATCTGCCTGCACGTGGGGTCGTCGGGTCTCCTGCCCATGCCGGAGGAGGCCCCGCAGCTCCAGCTGGCGTCCACCCTCTTCTCGACCCTGTCGATCGTGACGTGCGTGGAGTGGCTGTGGTCGACGATCCCGGTCCGGTTCCCCGAGGTGCGGATCGTGCTGTCCGAGGGGGGGATCGGATGGGTGCCCATGCTGCTCGACCGGTTACGGTTCATCCGCAGTCACTCCGGGCTCGAGACCGACGCCTGGGCCCCCACGGCGCCGGACCCGGACGAGGTGCTCCTGCGGAACTTCTGGTTCTGCATGCTCGACGACCCGTCCGTCCTTCCCGTGCTCGATCGCATCGGGGCGGAGAACATCCTGTTCGAGACGGACTACCCCCACGCCGACTCGTTGTGGCCGGGTGTCCAGGACACGGCGGCGGAGCTCCTGGGGGGGCTCCCGATCGAGATCGCCCGGCAGATCACCCACGGCAACGCCGCTGCCCTGTTCCGTCATCCCCTGCCGGACGTCGTGCTGCCATGACGGGCGGTGCTGCCGTGACGGGCGCAGCGTCCCGCCCGGTCCACGCCCCACGAACACGAAGGGAGCATCACCATGGAACATGATCCGCGCGCGCTCGAGGTCCTCGAAGCGTGCCATGCGCTGGCGGTCTACGGGCTCGGGTCCGTGATCGGCGGCCACGTGAGCATGCGCGTCCCCGGTGAGCGCCAGTACTGGACGAACACGCTCGACCGGTCCTTCGAGGAGATGACCATCGAGGACATCGTGCTGCTCGGGTTCGACGGCGAGAACCTGAGCAGCGGTCGCGTCGTCAGTCCCGGCATCGGCTTCCACCCGGGGATCTACGAGCTCCGCCCCGACGTCCAGGCCGTGGTCCACACGCACGGCTACTGGGTGACGGCCCAGTCGGCCTTCGGCCGCCCTCCCCTCGTGTGGCACAACCTCGCCACCTACTTCCACGGGCGGACGGCGATCAGCCCCGACGACGAGATCGAGTCGATCGCTCCCGCGCTCGGGGCCGACGACGTCGCCATCGTCATCCCCTGGCACGGGGCGATCACCATCGGCGGATCGATAGGCGAGGCCTGCGCGCTCCACGTCACGTTCGACTATGCCTGCCGCCTCGACGTCTCTCTGGCGGGCACCGGGGCGCCGCCGATGCCGGACGACAGGAGCGAGAGGATGAAGGTCCTGGTCGGCAAAGCCGACTATCTTGAGAACACCTGGCAGCTCATGCGGAGGAAGGCGGCCCGCAACCTGGTGGACGGCGTGGTGCACGTCCAGGCCATCCCGTGAGCGCAGACCGGAGTGCCGGGTCGGTCGGTGAGCCCGACCCCGTCGGTCGGCCCGTCCGCGGGGGCGAAGGATCGGGAGCCGGCCATGGCTGACGTCCTCGTCGATCGCCGCGGCGATGCGACCTGGGTGCGGCTGAACCGTCCGGAGCGCAAGAACGCCTACGACCCCGACATGTGCGCCGAGCTGGTGGCCGCGGTGAACGGGGCCGGCGTCACCGATTCGGTGGCCATCGTGATCACCGGGTCCGGAGACTCCTTCTGCGCCGGCGGGTTCCTGAAGGAGCTCGCCGATCCCGATCCGATCGCGCTGCGCTCCATGTTCTTCGGCTCACTCGGCCTCTTCGACGCCATCCGCAACTCGCCGCTCCCGGTCATCGCCGCGGTGAACGGGGCCGCGGCGGGTGGCGGGAACGAGCTCGTGGTGGCGTGCGACCTGGCCATCGCCGCCCGCTCGGCCCGCTTCGGCCAGACGGGCGTCCGGGTCGGCAGCGCCCCGGTGCTCGGGGGGACCAACCTCCTGGCGATCTCCGTCGGCGAGAAGCGGGCCAAGGAGGTGTCGATGCTCTGTCGCCGGTACGACGCCGACCAGGCCGCCGCTCTGGGCTGGGTCAACCAGGTCGTGGACGACGACCAACTCGAGGCGGCCGTCGACGCCATGGTGGCGGAGCTGGCGGCGATGAGCCCCCGCTACCTCGAGATCGCCAAGCTGTCGTCGAACGTCTGGTGGAACGCGTGCCGGGACAACTTCGTCTCCGGGCTGGGCATGCTCGTCCAGGCCATCGGGTCCCCCGACATGGTGGAAGGTGCCACTGCGTTCATGGAGAAGAGGCCCCCGCGCTTCCCGAAGCGGGGGGCACCTCGATGACGACGACCTACGACGACTACGTACCGACGCTTCCGGACCGGGCGGACTGGACGCTGGCGAACATCCTCGCCTGGCGGGCTACCACCCACCCGGACGCGGTCTACCTCGATGTCCCCCACACGGGGGAGTCCTTCACGTACTCGGAGGTCTTCGACCTGGCCCGCAGGATCGGATCGGGACTGCTCCGGCGGGGGCACGCCCAGGGCGACCGGGTGGCGATCATGCTTCCCAACCGGTCGGAGTACATCCTGAGCTGGCTGGGCACCGGCGTGGCCGGTCTGGTTGAGGTGCCCATCAACACCGCCTACCAGGGGTCCTTCTTCGAGCACCAGATCCGGACCGTGGCACCCTCGGCCGCCATCGTCTCGGACGCGCTCGCCGACCGGTTCGTCGAGTCCGCCGACGCCTGCCGGTCGGTGCGCCGCTTCTACGTCGCAGGCGACGACGCGTCGGCCCGGAGGGTGGCGATCGGGGCGCTCCGGGCGGCGGGCTTCGAGGCGGAGCCGTTCTCCGAGCTCCTCGGTTCCGACATCGATCCGTTGCCGGAGGTCCGCGCCCGCGACCTGGCCTCGATCTTCTTCACCTCGGGGACGACGGGGCTGTCGAAGGGCGTGACCATGACGCATGCCCACATGGTGCTCGAGGCGGACGAGTGCATCTCGCTTACCAGGCTGACGGACGGCGACGTCTACCTGTCGGTCGGCCCCCTGTTCCACGGGAACGCCCAGTTCCTGGCCGCCTACCCCGCCCTCCTCGCCGGAGCACGGTTCGTGCTCCGCGAGCGGTTCAGTGCCAGCCGGTGGTCCACCTGGGTCCGGGAGTCGGGTGCGACCGTCACCAACTTCGTCGGCGTGATGATGGACTTCGTCTGGAAGCAGCCCCCGGCGGACAACGACCGGGACAACGACCTCCGGTGCATCTTCGCGGCCCCGACCGCCAGCTCCATCGTCGAGGGGTTCCGGGACCGGTTCGGGGTCGAGGCGTTCGTGGAGGTGTTCGGCCTGACGGAGACCTGCATGCCGATCATGACCCCCTACGGCGCCGAACGGCCGCCGGGCGCCGCGGGCAAGGTGGTCGACGACTGGTTCGAGGTACGTCTTGTGGATCCGGAGACCGACGAGGAGGTCGGGGACGGGGAGGTCGGCGAGCTGGTCGTCCGGGCCCGGTTCCCGTTCACCATGAGCAACGGCTACTTCGGCATGCCGGACCGTACCGCCGAGGCGATGCGCAACTGCTGGTTCCACACCGGGGACGGGCTCCGCCGGGACGAGCACGGTTGGTTCTACTTCGTCGACCGGCTCAAGGACTCGCTCCGCCGGCGGGGGGAGAACATCAGCTCCTACGAGGTCGAGCAGACCCTCCTCCAGCACCCTGGCGTCGCGGAGTGCGCGGTGGTCGCGGTCCCCGCAGACCAGGAGGCCGGCGAGGACGAGGTGATGGCCTTCCTCGTGGCTGCCCCGGGGGCAGCCATCGAACCGCGGGATCTCTGGGCATATTGCGACCGTCGGCTACCCTATTTCGCAGTTCCGCGCTATCTGCGGGCGATCGGATCCCTCCCGAAGACCCCTTCTGAGAAAGTCAAGAAGTCCACACTGCGAGAGATCGGTGTCGATGCCAGCACCGCCGATCGCATGCGTGTGCTCGGGACGATGCCTGAAAGGCCTCTATGACGGAATCGAGCATCAACCCGCCCACTTCCGGAGACAAGGCGGCGTCGTACCGGAGGGCGCGGCCGGCCCGTGCCCACAAGGCGGCGATGAACATCGCCCAGCAGATCGTCGAGGAGATCAGTACCAACGGCTATGCGCCGGGCACCAAGCTCGCCACCGAGAAGGAGATGCTGGACCGGTACGGCGTCGGCAGGGGCACCCTCCGGGAGTCGCTCCGGTTCCTCGAGATGAACGGCGTCATCACCATGAAGCCGGGCCCGGGCGGGGGGCCGATCTGCGGTGCTCCCGACGCCCGGGATCTGGCAGGCACCCTCGGCCTGTTCCTCCAGCTCCAGCACACCCCCTTCCGTGCGATCGTCGAGGTCCGCCAGGACATCGAGCCGATCATCGCGGAGCTGGCGGCGAAGAACGCTACCCCGGACGCGCTCGACCGGATCTGGGAGTCCGTGGAGGCCATGCGCAAGCACCTCGACGACGAGAAGTTGTTCCTCGACGCCAACGAGCGGTTCCACGACTGTGTGGCGTGGGCTTCGGGGAACACGGTGTTCGCCCTCCTGATCGGCTCGCTCCACTGGATCACCGACGGCTCCCCGCTGGGCGTCGACTACCCGAAGGAGCGCCGGAACGCGGTGCTGGCCGCCCACGAGCGCGTGTACAAGGCCATCGCCGCCCACGACGTCGAGGGGGCCCGGAACGCGATGGCGATCCATATCAGCGAGTTCGACCGTTACCTGGACCGGTACTACCCGGCCGTCTACAGCAGCGAATTGAAGTGGAGCGACATCGTGCTCTGAAAGAGCGTCGAGGAAGCGTCGAGGAAGCGTCGACGGAGTGTCTGGAGCAGGGAGAGGAGTGCGCAAGCGTGCAGACTGCAATTGAACGGGTCGGAGTGGTGGGCTGTGGCCAGATGGGATCCGGCATCGCGGAGGCATGTGCCCGGGCCGGTCTCCGGGTCGGGGTCGTCGAGCTCGACTCGGCGAGGCTCGAGGCCGGTCGGTCCCGGATCGAGGCGTCGCTCGAACGCGCCACGCGATCCGGGAAGCTGACCGAGGAGGATTCCCGCTCCGCGATGTCGGCCGTGACGTTCAACACGGACATCGGGTCGCTCGACCAGTGCGACCTGGTCGTCGAGGCCGTTGTGGAGTCCGAGGCGGAGAAGGTCCACGTCTTCAAGCTCCTCGACAAGGTGGTCTCGAAGCCGGACGCCATCCTCGCCTCCAACACGTCGTCGATCCCGATCATGAAGCTGGCGATGGCAACCGGGCGCCCCGGCCAGGTGGTCGGGATCCATTTCTTCAATCCTGTCCCCGTGCTCCCGCTGGTGGAGCTGGTGACCTCCCTGATGTCCACCGACGCCACTGCCGAGCGGGCGGAGGCGTTCGCCCGGGACGCCCTGGGCAAGCACGTCATCCGCTCCCAGGACCGCGCCGGGTTCATCGTCAACGCCCTGCTGATCCCCTACATCCTGTCGGCGATCCGGATGCTCGAATCCGGGTTCGCCACGGCCGAGGACATCGACCAGGGGATGGTCAAGGGGTGTGCCCACCCCATGGGGCCCTTGGCCCTGGCGGACCTCATCGGGCTCGACACCACCATCGCGGTGGCCAACTCCCTCTACGACGAGTTCAAAGAGCCTCTCTACGCTCCCCCTCCCCTGCTGGCACGGATGGTCGAGGCCGGCCTCCTGGGGCGCAAGAGCGGGAGGGGCTTCCTGCAGTACGGGTAACCGAGAGGTGCCGGTGGTCCATCGGACCGAGCCCCGCTGAGATATCCGGACGGCAGTGCGGGGTCGAGGCGGTGACCGACGCCCGGTGTGGGGCGTCGCCCCACCGGCGGGGTGGACGATCCGCTCCGCCGGGCACGCAACGGCTACGCCGACGCGACGTCATCAGGGGGTAGATGCGTGGGCTCCCCGGTTGCGTGGGGGCTGGCACCGACTCGTAGGTTCGGACGGGATCTGCCTGCCAACGTGGTCCACCGCTGGGCGTGCCAGGATCGGTCCGGTACCGTCAACACCGACCGAGTCGCCGGGTGCGGTCCACAGGGGAGGCGAGCGTGACCGAGCAGGGCAGCAACGCGGAGGGTGACTCGGTCGAGGACCTGCGCCGGCGCTACCGGGAGGAGCAGCGCAAGCGTCTCCGCCCGGAGGGCATGGCGCAGTACCGGGAGCTGACCGACGGGTTCGAGGACCTTGACCGGGATCCGTTCGTCGAGCCCGGTTTCACCCGGGACCCGGTGGTCGAGGAGACCACCGTGGTGATCGTGGGTGGTGGCTTCGCCGGCATGCTGACCGCGATCCACCTCGCCAAGCACGGCATCACCGACGTCCGCATCGTCGAGAAGGCGGGTGACTTCGGTGGCACCTGGTACTGGAACCGGTACCCGGGCTGCATGTGCGACGTCGAGTCGTACGTGTACCTGCCGCTCCTCGAGGAGACCGGCTTCATGCCCACCGAGCGGTACGCCAGCGCCACGGAG
>Ga0080006_1149398_pt1 | contig 17047 bp, 12 predicted proteins | sample RS3BMetagenome_FD_69209 | JGI IMG/M metagenome (GOLD analysis project Ga0080006, IMG submission 69209) | Ferric oxide microbial mat and aquatic microbial communities from Rainbow Spring, Yellowstone National Park, USA - RS3B (SPADES... ... | reverse complement strand
CGGGTCAGCACCCCGACCGAGACGAGGTCGGACAGCCGCCGGTCCGATGCAGGCTTCCTCCAACCACCACGGGGCACAGCGACAAACTACATCATTGTGACCTTAACTGAACGGTATTGCGCCTAGCCCTCAACTGAACGGCATTGAGGCTAACGATCGCGTGCTCCCGCTCCAAGCTCCTCGATCCGTACAGGTCCGGCGAGAGCGGATCGAATGTAGGTGGCGCGAAACCGTGCCCGACCGCTAGGACGAGGCGGTCGGGGACGGGCGGCGGGCGCCCTCGGGGCCGGTGTAGAGCCCGTCGGGGAGATCGGTGGGATCGGCCACGATCGCCTCGAGGAGCTCGAGCAGCGCCAGGGTGGGTGCCGACGGCAGGCCACGGCTCCGCTGGGCGACGCCCACCCGACGGCGGGGGAGGCCCGCCACCGCCAGCGGGCGGAACTGCCGCCGGAGGAAGGAGGGGATGGCGGTGGCCGGCAGGATGGCCGGCCCCAGCCCCTCGAAGACCAGCGAGGCGATCAGCCGTAGCCCGTCGATCTGGGCGATGGGCGCCAGGTCGATGCCGGAGGGTCGGAGGGCGACGTCGAGCTCGTCCCGGAAGATGGTACCGGGCACCGGGAGGATGAGGCGGAGGCCGGACAGGTCGGCCAGCGACAGGGCCCGCTCCTCGGCTGCCAGGGGATGGTCGGCGGGCACCACCAGCATCAGGTCCTCCTCGAAGAGGAGGCGCGACACGAGGTCCTTGCCGGGTACCGGGAGGTTGAGCACGGCCAGGTCGAGGAGCCCACCCGCCAGCTGCGGCTCCAGGCCGGTGGTGGTGCCCTCCACGATGACCAGTTGGAGGTTGGGGTGGCGGGCGGCGGCCCGCTCGAGGAGCTGGGGGACCAGCCAGCGGGCCGTGGTCCCGATCATCCCGATGCGGACCGTGCCGGTCACCTCGTCCTGGCAGGCGGCCACGTCGGAGACCAGGGCGTCGAGCTCGTTGAGGATCCGGCGGCCCCGGGCCACCACCGCCTCGCCCTCCTCGGTCAGCCGCCCGTTGCTTCGGTCGATCAACGGGGCACCGAGCTCGCGCTCGAGCCGGGCCACGTGGGCCGAGACGTTGGACTGCACCGTGCCGAGGTGGTCGGCGGCCGCCGAGAACGTCCCGTGGTCATTGATGGCCACCAGGGCCTGGAGGTGCCGGAGTTCCATCGCTCCAGAAGATAGCAGATATCGAAAAAAACTGTTTGACTGATTGCTTGCAAGAGTTCACAATGGATCTCAGACCACAGGGATCAGGAACCCCCCTCCGTTCCTTGTCGTGTCAGTGTGAAGGGATCGCCCTCCCCCCCGGCGGTCCCTTCACCGCGTCCGGGGACAATTCGGCGCCCGGGCGGTTCCCGGCGCTCCCACCGGGCCGCCGGCCCGTTCGCCACCCCCGCCCCGTCGGACGCCCAGTAGCGTAGGACCATGCCCCACGGCCCCGGCGCGGTGTTCATCGACCTCGACCGCACCCTGCTCGGCTCGGCGAGCGGACCGGTCATCCAGCAGGTCCTGGTGGCCGAAGGGGTGCTCGAGGAGGGGAAGCACCTCCCGGGCGACCAGCTCATGTACGCCTTCTACAACCGCTTCGGCGAGTCCGCCGCCTTCATGGGGCTGGCTCGGGCCGCCGCCCGCGTGATGCGGAACCGGTCGGCGGCTGCCACCCGCCGGGCCGGGGAGCGGGCGGTGGCCCCCCTGCTCGGGATGGTGCAGCCCTGGGCCCTCGAGGCGCTCGACGAGCACCGTCGCCAGGGGCGCCGGCTGGTGCTGGCCACCACCTCCCCCCACGACCTGGTGGACCCGCTGTCGGCGGCGCTCGGCTTCGACGGCACCATCGCCACCCGGTACGAGGAGGCCGAGGGCCGCTACACCGGGCGCCTGGTCGGCGGGTTCGTCTGGGGGACCGGCAAGCGGCGGGAGGTCAAGCGATGGGCGGAGGAGCACGGTATCGACCTGACCACGTCCCACGCCTACTCCGACAGCTTCTACGACCTGCCGCTGCTGTCAGCGGTGGGCCACCCCCACCCGCTCAACGCCGACCCGCGGCTGGCCCTGGTGGCGGTGGCCCGCCGTTGGCCGCTGGAGAACTGGGACCGCCCCCCCGGCATCCCCTCCCTCCTCGGCCTGGAGCCCTACCACCTGGCCCGCCTCCTCTTCCGCCCCGAGGCGTTCCCGTACGCCCGCTTCCGCCTCGACGGGATCGACAACATCCCGAAGGACGGACCGGTGCTGCTGGCCGCCAACCACCGCAGCTACTTCGACGTGGCGGCCATCGGGGTGGTGGCCGCCCGGCTGAACCGGCCGGTCCGGTTCATGGCCAAACGCGAGCTCTTCGACGCCCCGGTGGTGGGACAGCTGGCCCGGGCCCTGGGCGGCATCATGGTCGACCGCGAGAGCCGGTCGTCCGAGCCGATGCGCCAGGCGGCCGCCGCGCTCCGGGCCGGCGAGCTGGTGATCGTGCTGCCCCAGGGGACCATCCCACGGGGGAAGGCGTTCTTCGACCCGGTCCTGGTCGGCAAGACCGGCGCCGCCCGCCTGGCCGCCGAGACGGGGGCCACCCTCGTCCCCCTCGGGGTCTGGGGGACCGAGGCGGTCTGGCCCCGGTCGTCGAAGGTGCCGAACATGACGAACCTGCTCCATCCACCGACGGTCTCCGTCACCGTCGGCGAGCCACTGGTCGTCGGGGGGACCGACGCGGTGGCCGACACCGGGCGGCTGATGGCCGCCATCGCCGCCCTCCTGCCGGAGGCGTCGAGGACGGTGCACGAACCCACTGCGGAAGAGCTGGCCCGCACCCGGCCCTCGGCGTGACGATCCGGCCCACCGCCCGGCCGGTGTCGTCCCGCGCCTCGGCGGCGGTGCTGGCCGCCCGGGCCGTCAATGGCCTGTCGCGACTGCTGGGCCGCGGCAGCGGCACCGTCATCGGTGGGCGGGCCGGGTTGGCCGTCGACCCCTCGCTCCTCACCGAGCTGGGCCGCCATCGGCGGGTGGTGCTGGTGACCGGCACCAACGGCAAGACCACCACCACCGGGATGATGGTGGCGGCCCTCACCGACGGCGACGGCGCCGTGGCCACCAACGGGACGGGCTCCAACATGCCGGCCGGCCACGTGGCCGCCCTGATCGGGACCCCCCACGCCGATACCGCGGTGCTCGAGGTCGACGAGGGCTACCTGGGCCACCTCATCGAGGAGGTCCACCCGTCGGCGGTGGTGCTCCTCAACCTGTCGCGTGACCAGCTCGACCGGATCGCCGAGGTCCGGATGCTGGTGGACCGGTGGCGGGCCGCCCTGGCCGGCCTCGGACCGGCCGGCGGCGGCGGTGCCGGGACCGTAGTGGTGGCCAACGCCGACGACCCGATGGTGACCTGGGCGGCCGGTCCGGCCCCCGACGTGCGCTGGGTGGGTGCCGGTCAGGTCTGGCACGAGGACGCCGTGGGCTGCCCGTCGTGCGGGGGGCGCATCGAGTTCGACGACGACGGTGACTGGCACTGCGACACCTGCGACTTCGCCCGACCCGAGCGGTCCGCCTGGATCGACGGCGGCGAGTTGGTGCTGGCCGACGACGGCCGGCTGCCGCTCGACATCGGCCTCCCGGGGCGGTTCAACCGGGCCAACGCCGCCATGGTGGCGGTGGCGGCGGCCGCCCTTCCGCCGCGCCCCGGCCGTCCGGCGGTGACGGTGGCCACCGCCCTCGACCGGCTGTCCCGCCTCGGGGAGGTGGCCGGCCGGTTCTCCACCGTCCGGCGCCGGGGAACCGATGTGCGGCTGCTGCTGGCCAAGAACCCGGCCGGGTGGACGGCCATCTTCGACCTGCTCGACGAGTCGGACCCCGGCTCCCCGGTGGTGCTGTCGGTCAACGCCCGGGTGGCCGACGGCTACGACCCGAGCTGGCTGTGGGACGTGCCGTTCGAGCGGCTGGCCGGCCGGACGGTGGTGGCCGCCGGTGAACGCTGCCGAGACCTGGCCGTGCGCCTGCGCTACGCGGAAGTGGACCATCAGACGGTGGCGGATCCGCTCGAGGCCATCGACGCCGCCGTGCCGGGGAGGGACACCGGCCGCCCGGCGCCGCCGGTGGAGTTCCTCGGCAACTACACGGCCTTCGCCACGCTGCGGAGCCGGCTGTGAGCGCCCCGGCCGTCCGCCGCCGGACCCTCACCGTGGTCGTCGTCTACCCCGACCTCCTCGGCACCTACGGCGACGGGGGCAACGGGCTGGTCCTGGCCCGCCGGGCCCGGTGGCGGGGAATCGACGCCACCCTGATCCAGGCCGACTCCGGCCGGCCGCTCCCGCGGGGCGACCTCTACTGCCTCGGCGGCGGCGAGGACGGCCCCCAGGTCCGGGCGGCCACGTCCCTGATCGGGGAGGGGACCCTGGCGCGGGCCGTCGACGACGGGGCCGTGGTCCTGGCGGTTTGCGCCGGCTTCCAGCTGGTCGGCCGCAGCTTCCCCGACGCCGCCGACCGGCCCCACGAGGGTCTCGGCCTGCTGGACGTCACCACCCGGAAGGGCGGCCTCCGCCGGGCGGTGGGGGAGCTGGTCGCCGACATCGACGCCGGGGCACCCCGGGGGCGCGACGGCACCCCCCTGCCCCGGCTGACCGGATTCGAGAACCACGGCGGGGTCACCACCCTCGGACCCGAGGCCCGGCCGCTGGCCCGGGTGGTGTCGGGTGTGGGGAACGGGGCCGGCGACGGCACCGAGGGGGCGTGGGCGGGCCGGGTGGTCGGCACCTACCTCCACGGTCCGGTGCTGGCCCGCAACGTGGCGCTGGCCGACCTGCTCCTCGGGTGGGCCCTGGGCGACGGGGGTACCGAGCTCCTGGCACCCCTGGACGACCACGAGGAGGACGCCCTGCGGGCCGAGCGCCTGGCGGCGGCGCCGGCCTCGGGCCGCGCCCGGGGGGCGGGCCGGCGGACGGCGGTGCGCTGAGCGCCGGGGCCGGCCATCCGACGGGGCGGACGCGCTACCGGGCGGTGCGGGGCCAGTCGGGGGCGTCGTCCCCGGCGTTGTCGGCGGTGGTGGTGGGCAGCGCCCACGACCGGCGCCAGGCGGGCAGGTCCGGTCCCTGCAGCGGCGGCGTGGTGCCCCGCACGGCCCGCTTCCGGGCCGTCCACCAGTCGGTGGAGGTCTCGTCGGCCAGGGTGGCCACCGCCGTCTCGATGCGGGCGCCGAGGGTTCGGGCGTGCTCGCCCTCCTCCGGCCACAGGGGGGTGCCGAAGGTCACCGTGGTCCGGGTGCGGGTGATGCCCTGGCCCCCCTTGGGGAGGATGTGCCGGGTACCGTCGAGGTGGACCGGCACCACCGGCCGGCCGGTCCGGGCCGACAGGTAGGCCGCCCCGCCCCGGAACTCCTGGGCCCACCCGTCGGGGGAGCGGCCCCCCTCGGGGAAGATGATCAGGCTCCACCCGTCCTCGATCAGCTCGGCGGCCAGCCGGGCGGAACGCCGGTTGACCTTGTTGCGCTCGATGGGGATGGCGTTCAGCGAGAAGGCGAAGAAGTCCGCCTTCCACCGGCGGTCGAAGAAGTAGTCGGCCGCAGCCGCCACCACCGTCCGGTGGCGGAAGGCCAGCGGCAGGCAGCTGAGCAGCAGGGGGGTGTCGATGTGGCTGGCGTGGTTGGCGGCGAAGATCACCGGGGCCTCGATGGCCTCGAGCTCCTCGGTGCCCCGCAGCAGCGGCGAGGCGATCACCTTGGCCAGCGGCCGGGTCACGTTGTCGAGCAGCATGGCGCGGGCCAGGCGGACCGGGTACCGGCGCGACCAGGCGGTGTCGTACTCGACGCCGAGGTCGGTCTCGGGGGCGGGGCGGGGCACGCCGCCGGGCCACGACGGGGCGGCCATCGGGAAGCGGCGGCGGCCCGCCCGGGCGGCCAGCCCGCCGGGGGAGAGGCGGGCCAGGGCGGCACGGCCCCCGGTGCCCAGTGCGGCATCGGCTCGCACGGCCCGGGTCGACAGCAGCGATCGGGACGACCCCCGCCGGGTGGTCACTGCACGTCCGACATCAGGATCGGCGGCGTGTGCACATGGGTGAGGCTGGGCGACGGCCCGACGACGTCGGTGGCCATCTCCAGGGCGTCGGCCATGGTGGAGGCGGCCCGGAAGCCCAAGCGGTGGACGGCGGCCGGATCGCCGCCCACGATGATCACCCCACCGAGGTGCTGGAGGGCGTGGGCGCACCAGTACCACATGTAGAACGGGTGGACCCCGTGGTAGGCGTGGCCGGTCCGGTAGAGGTGGATGTACCAGGGGTCGGTGGCGAACGACTCCTCGAACCCCTTGGCCACCTCGACCGGGTCGGTCGTCTCGCTCAGGACCTGTTCGAAGAAGTCGATGTAGCTGGGGTGGTGGACGGGGTTGAACTCCCACGGCGTCGGGTGGCTCATGATGACCACCCCGCCTTCGCGGACCAGTGGCTTGCCCCGGTACATATTGAAGAAGTAGCCCAGCCCCAGGCAGGCCACCAGGATGGGGTTGAGGATGGAGTTGACGTTGTAGGGGCTGATGTAGGGGAGGCCCATGGTCAGGATGTCGGTCTGGCCCTCCACCACCACCCCCTGCTGCTTCCAGACGTTCTCGGTGGTCACGGCATGGACGGCCTCCACCTCGCCGGCCTGCACCGAGGTCATCCGGTGAGGGGCCTTGACCGAGTGGAAGAGCTGGCGGGCGTACCGGGCCGGTGTGCGGTCGAGGGCCTTGGAGGAGCCGACGAAGGCCATCCGGTCGCGGAGGCCCCACTCCCACTCCCGCTTCTGGAGGAAGTCGAACGCCGGCGGGAAGGTGTCGTTGTTGAGGGTGGTCTCGATCTGGAAGACCTTCACCCCGCGGTCGGCGATGAGCTTCCCCATGCGCCAGTTGGCCGAGTGGAGCTCGGAGTGGTGCTGGTCCATGAACGAGCGGCTGCGCTGCATGGTCTGGGGGTTGTGGTGGTGGCGGAGGCTCTTGTAGCTGGCCAGCCCGGTGGCCACGCTCTTGTGGCCGCCGTCCATGGCGACCAGGTTGATGTTGACGTAGACGAGGAGGTCCGATTCGGCCGCCCGCCGGTTGATCTCCACGTCCTCCCCCTGGTCGGTGAGTCCCAGGTGGACCAGGGCGGTGGGGTCCTCGGCGTCGTGCTGGGTCAGCAGCCCGTTGGGGGCGAAGGCGTCGTAGATCCGGTCGCCCACCGCGTGCCGGAGTTCGGCCTCGGTCATGCGGCGGTGGAGGGCCAGCGCCACGATCAGTTCGACATCGTCCACCCCGGCCTCGGCGGCCATGTCCAGGACCTGCTCGATGACCAGCTGGCGGATGTCGGGGCGCTCCATGGGGGGCAGCGGCAAAGAGATGTCGTCGAAGGCGATGGTCAGCCGCATCCCCGGGAACAGCAGCGCCGGCAGGGGCTCGCGGTCGCCCAGCGGGTTCCGCAGGGCGTGGCGGATGGCCGCCTGCGGGTCGGTCAGCGGGTCGAGCGGCTCGGGGGCGTAGATCACCCGGCTGCCCTCGGGGAGCTTCTCGAGCCGGAACCGCTCACCGTGCCAGAACAGGGTGGGGGGGGTGGAGCGGTCGACGTCGAGCACGAATCCGGGCCTGGGGCTCATCGGGTGCGTCCTTTCCGGTTGCGGAGATCGAAGGCCACCTTGACGGCGCCTCGGGGTCCGGCGGCACCGGCATGGGCCACGGCCTCCTCGTAGCGCTCGAGGGGATAGGTGGCCGAGACGAGCGAGCCGAGACCGGCCGGACCGACCAGGTCGATGGCCACCTCGAAGGTGCGCCTCGGGGCGCCGTCGGGCCCGGCGGGCGGCTCGACGCCGTAGGCGTAGGCGCCCACCAGCGTCAGCTCGCGGTGCCAGAGCGGTGCGAGGTCGAGGGCGACCTTGGCCGGCATGCCGACGACCACCACCCGCCCGCGGGGACGGACCATGGCGAGGGCCTGGGTCAGCGAGTCCGCCGAGCCCACGCAGTCGAAGACGACGTCGGCGCCGCCGGTGAGCCGGCCGCCCAGGACGAGGGACCCGGACCGCCGGCGCACCGCCCGGGCGAGCTGTCCGGGGGGCACCACGTCGTCGGCGCCGAGCTCCCCGGCCAGGCGGCGCTGGGTGGGGTACTTGGCACCGACCACCACCGTGCAGGGGGTGGTCGGCCGGACCACGTGGTGGAGGGCGGCCACCAGGGTGAGTCCGAGGGTGCCGGCCCCGATCACCGCCACCGTGTCGCCGGTCGCCACGCCCCCCGACAGGGCGGCGTGCACGGCGCAGGCGGTCGGCTCCACCATCACCGCGTCCTCGTCGGAGAGCGAGTCGGGCACGGCGTGGAGCTGGGAGGCGTGGGCCACCAGGCCGGCCGCCGACCAGCCGCCACCGGTGTCGGCGCAGAAGCCGGTCTGGAGCCCGGGGGCCAGCTGTCCGAAGGCGGTGTGCTCGCAGAGACCGGTCCGGCCGTGGCGGCACTCGTCGCAGGCCGGGTCGATGTGCCGGGGCGCGCAGCCCAGCACCGGCTCGACGACCGCCCGGGTCCCCGGCGGCAGCGGGATGCCGGCCCGGTCGGTACCACCGTCGTCGAGGATGCCGACCACCTCGTGGCCGGGGACGAACGGGAAGCTGACGATGTCCTCGAAGTAGCGCGAGCTGCGGCCGTCCATCAGCGACAGGTCCGATCCGCAGATGCCGGCCAGCACGGGCCGCAGGTGCGACCAGTCGTCGGCCGGGAGCTCCGGCGGCTCAGCGTCGAGCAGCTGTAGCGGCCCCACGCCGGCCCCGCGCCCGGAGCCGAGGAGCGAGGCCACCCGGGCGGCGGCGAACCGGGGGAGGTTGCGCTCGAAGACCAGGGCCTTCATCGGACGTCCCGGCCGGCCGGCCGTCGGGCCGCACCCTGGAGGGCGGCGGCGCTGGTGGTGCCGCGGCGGCCGGCGCCCCTGGTGTCGAGCGGACCCAGCGGCAGCAGGCGCGGCGACCCGCCGGCCGCCTTCTCCCAGTGCTCCACGTGCCAGCCCCGGCGGCGGGCGATGGCGGCCAGCTTGGTCTCGGGGTTGACGGCCACCGGAAAGCCGACGGCCTCGAGCATCGGCAGGTCGCTGGCGGAGTCGGCGTAGGCCATCGACTCGGACAGCTCGAGCCCCTCGGCCGCCGCGTAGTCGGCCAGGACCAGCGCCCGGGCCTCCCCGATGGGCGGCAGCTCGTCGAGGCGACCGGTGAACCTGCCGTCCTCCTGGCCGAGCCGGGCGCAGACGATCTCGTCGAAGAGCGGCCGCAACGGCTCGACGACCACGTCGAGGGCGCCGGTGATCAGGACGGTGCGGTGACCGAGCTGGCGGTGCCGCCGCACCCGGGCGAAGGCCGCCGGGAAGGACTTGGGGAGGAGCTGGTCGAAGAAGAGCTCCCAGCCGTCGTCGTAGAGGCGGCCGGCCGGGGCGCCCTCGTAGCGGCGATAGAAGGAGCGGAGGAAGTCGCCCCGGTCGCGGCGGTCGAGGGCGAGCAGGGACGGGGCCTCCCGGACCAGGTCGGCGACGAAGGCGGCCCGCTCGCCGGCCGGGAGGTGGCGCGAGGCCAACCAGGCGTAGGCATCGACCACGTTGGACGCCAGCAGCGTGTTCTCGAGGTCGAAGGCGGCCAGATGTCGGTCGGGGGAGAGGATCGCCTTGAGCGCCCGCTCCTTGCGACTCGGCTGCACCGACCGCCCCGGGCTGGTGCGCACCCGGGCGTGCTCGATGATGGAGGGGAGGTGGATCTCGCGGACGTAGCGGTCCCAGTCCACCTCGCCGGGATCGAGGCAGAAGGACTGCCGGTCGTCGTCGTCCATCCGCTCCCACAGGGCGAGCAGCCGGTCGACCCGGTAGAGGGCCTCGGTCTCGGTGTAGGCGCCGTACAGTTCGACGTAGCCGAGGGCTCGGTCGGCCAGGGCGTGGCGCTCTTCGAGGGCGGCCATCCACGACGCCTGCCGACCCCGGATGGGGAGGGTGCCGACCACCCGCTCGGCCAGGGACATGGCCCTCGATGCCCGGGTGAGCTGCTGCTGGACGCGCCCCCGCCCCGGGAACGACCATTCGGGCACCACGATGGGCTGGCCGTCGGCGTCGTAGAGGGGGCGCTCGAGGAACCACTCGCGGATGAGCTTGACCAGGCGACCGTACTGGAAGGGATTCCGGACCCCGGAGGCGACGTGGTACACCGACGGCCCGGCGTAGGGCGTTCCCTCCTCGGCGTCGAGGAGGGCGGCGCCGGCCACCATGATGATGGTGGCCACCACCAGGTCGACGGGGATGACGTCGGTGACGCCCTCGGGGACGCCGGGGAACTCCTTGAGCAGCCCGCGGGCGTAGGAGATGATGATCGGCTCGGCCATCCGGAACCCCCGGATCCAACCGGGGCGGGGCTCGGCCAGCGCCGACTCGATGATGGAGGGGCGGACGATGGTGATCGGCAGGGTGTCGCCGAACTGCGACACCAGGGCCCGCTCGCCGAGCGCCTTGGTGTAGGGGTAGGCGTCGGGCCAGCCCAACGACTGCGCCCGTACCTTGCCGATCTCGACCATCTGCTGCTTGACCCAGTCATCGCGGAGGCGCTCGGCCCGCTCGGCCAGGAGATGGAGCCCGGCGGCGCCGAGCTCGGACCGGGCCTCCTTGTGGAAGCCGGCGAGGCGCTCGGGACGCCGGGACTCGGCGTCGCTGTCACCGCGCTGCCGGCGGGCGGCGGCCACCTCCGCCTTCCAGTCGACGTCGAGACTGAAGGGGTTGTCGGCCAGGAGCTCCTCCCGGGCCTCGCCCTGGTGGGTGCCGGCCACGTAGGCGGTGGAGACCGGTACGTAGTGGACCGGACCGGGCCGACCCTCGGCGGCGGCCAGGTCCCGGGCCCGCACCATGGCCTCGGCCACCCGGGAGGGGCCGAGCAGGTTGACCTCGACGGCGGCGTCGAGCGGCGAGTCGAAGCTGACCGAGGCGGCGGAGTGGATGACGATGTCGCAGTGCGAGAGCCGGCGGAGGCCGTCGTCGTCGAGGCCCAGACCGTCGGTGCCGACGTCGCCGGCCACCGCCGAGACCCGGCGCACCACCTCGGCGTCGAAGTCGGTGGACTCGTCCCGGAGCCGGTCGAAGCAGTCGTTCTTGAGGATCTCCTTGGCCACCCGCTGCATCGGTGTCGCCCGTCGGGTCGGACGGACGAGCAGTACCACCTCGCTGCCGGGCACGGTACGGAGCAGGCGTTCGACCAGGGCGGTCCCCAGAAAGCCGGTGGCGCCGGTGATGAAGAATCGCCTACCGGCCAGGGCGTCTCGGACGCGGGTCACCGGATCTGTCTACCATATGGTAAGTGAGCAAGTCGACCGCCGTGCCGCCCCGGGGGACCGAGCGGGACCGGCCGCGCCCGGTGCGGCCCGGGGCGACCGCCGACGGGCTCAGCACCTCCCACCGGATCCTCGACGCCGCCCTGGTGTCGTTCGCCCAGCGGGGGTACGAGGCGACCTCGCTCGACGCCCTGGCGGTCGAGTTGCACGTCAGCAAGCAGACCATCCTCTACTGGTTCCCCTCCAAGGAGGTCCTGCTCGGGGCGGTCACCGACCGCAGCGCCGTGGAGCTCTCGGAGGCGCTGGAGACGTCGTTGGCCCGGGCCGGCGAGGGCTGGGCCCGCGTCGAGGCGGTGGTCCGCTCCACCTTCCGGCTGGCGGCCCGGCGCCCGGAGCTGCTGAGGCTGGTGCGCGAGATGGGGCGGCTCGGGCCACCGGCCGCTACCCGGTTCGTCAGCGCCATGGAGCCACTGGTCCGCAGGGCGTCGGCGTTCCTCGAGGCGGAGATGGACGCCGGGCACATGAAGCGGCACGACCCCCGCCTGCTGCTGTTGGCCATCTACTCGACCGTGATCGGCATGCTGACCGAGGTGGAGGTGCTCCGGGCCCTGGGCGAGGAACCGTCGATCCGGTCCCTGGTCCGCCGCCGCGGCGAGATCCTCGACCTGCTGCGCTCGGCACTGCTCACCGAGCACTCGTGACGGACGTCCGGGGACCGGTGTGACGACGGTTGACACCGGCCCGTCGCCGGCCGGCGCCGACCTTCCGGAGCCGCCCGGTCCCCTGCGGGGGCGGCCGTTCGGACGGGAAGGCCATAGGTGGCAGTGGCGCTTCCCCGTCGGCGTGCTCCTGGCCTACCTGGTGCTGGCCGTGCTGGTCTGGAGCCGGGTCTGGATCGGTGGCCATCCGGCGGGGTCGGCCACCTGCGCCTGCGGCGACCCGGCCCAGACCATCTGGTCACTCCGTTGGGTTCCCTACGCCATCGGACACGGCCTCGACCCGTTCTTCTCGGGGTACCTCTTCGCCCCCCACGGGGTGAACCTGCTCGACAACACCAGTGCGCTGCTGCCGTCACTGGTCCTCAGCCCGGTTACCGTCCTGTTCGGCCCGGTCGTCTCCCTGAACGTGGCGGTGACGCTGGCTCCGGCCCTGAACGCCTGGTGCGCCTACGGCGCGCTGCGGCCGTTCACCTCCCGGCGCGCCGCGGCCTTCGCCGGCGGCCTCCTCTACGGTTTCAGCCCCTTCGTGCTGACCAATGCCTTCGTCGGGCATCTACAGTTCGCGGTGCTGGTCTTTCCGCCGTTGCTGTTCATCGTGCTCCACGAGACCGTGGTGCGTCGTCGGTGGTCGACCCGGCGGTCGGCCGTCAGCCTGGCGGCGATCCTAGTCGGGCAGTTCCTGATCGGTACCGAGATGCTGGCCCTGACCCTGCTGGCGGCGGTGGTGGGACTGGTGATCCTGGCCGTGGCCAACCGTTCGACGGCGCGGGCGGTGTTCGACCGTGTGCTCCGACCGGTCGGGTACGGCGTCGGCGCCGCGCTGGTGGTGCTGGCCTGGCCGGTCTGGTTCCTCATCGACGGGCCCCGCCACTTCACCGGCGTGCAGCACCCTGGGATCGCCGACGCCGGTATCTCCATGCTGTCCATCGTCGCCCCGGGCAACGCATCGAAGCCGACCGCCTTCGGGATCTTCGTCGGCTACGCCGGGCCGCAGGGCCCGACGTCCCTGTACCTCGGGGTGGTGATGGTGGTGCTGCTGGTGGCCGGCACCGTCGCCCTCCGGCGACACCCGCCGGTGCGGTGGGCGGCGGCGATGGTCGTGGTCACCACCCTGCTGGCCGGCGGGGCCGTCTACGGGACGGACCTGGAGGCGGCGCCGTCATGGTTTGCCCCGTGGCGCCTGGTGGACCGCCTGCCCCTGCTCGGGGACGCCGGCCCCAGCCACCTGGCCGGCGTCACCATGCTGGTGGTGGCGCTCCTGTTCAGCGTGATCCTCGATAGAGCCGCCGATGGCGCGTCCCGGTGGGTGCGGGGACGCCGGACGATCACCGGGGTGTGGACGCCGCCCGACCTGGCGGGCCCGTGGTCCGTGGTGGCGCTGGCGGTGGTGGCCCTGGCGCCGATCGCCGGCTCGCTCAGCCTGCCGGCTGTCGTGCAGCCGGTGGTGCCGGCCCCGGGGTTCGACGCCGTCCTGGCGACGACGCCGGTGGGCGCCACCCTGCTCCTCTATCCGTTCCCGTCAGCGCTCAACGCCCAGCCCCTGGTGTGGCAGGCCGAGTCCGGTATGGCGTTCAAGCTGGTGGGTGGGTACGGGTTCGCCCCCGGCCCGAACGGGGCCAAGGAGAACGCCGCCAACATCTTCACCGGGTACGGGGCCATGGCCTCCCTCGATGTGGGTCCCAATCCTCTGCCCCTGTCCGACCAGCTGTCGCTCGCCCGGCACCAGGTCGACGGGTCCGGCGTCACCACCACCGTGGTGCTGCCCGTCGGCACCCCGAACCAGTACTCCTACGCGCTCGCCTTCTACACCGCCCTCCTCGGCCGGGCCCCGACGTACGACCCGGGCGGCGACTGGATCTGGCGCGGCCCGGCCGACCGGTTGCCGCCGCTCACGACGACGGTGGCGGTGCTCCGCTTCTGTGCCGCGCTCGGAGCCACGCCGGCGCACCCGATGGCCGTGCCCGCCTGCGTCCTGTCGGCGACCCGGGGCGGTTGACCCGGGGCGGTTGAGCCGGGGCGGTTGAGCGGCCCGCGGGTCGGCCGGGTGTCAGTCCTTGTCGGCAGCGGCCTTGCGCTGGCGGCGGGTGAGCTTCGGCGGCGGAGGGGCGGGGACCGACGGCTGCTTCGGGGTGTACCGCTTGTTGGGCGTGGGTCCGACTTGGCCCTTGGTGGTCCTCCGGGTCGGTGCCGCCTTGCCCGGTGCCGGGGTGCGGGTGCGCGGGGACGGGTCCGACCGGGCGGCCGTCCGGCCGGGGGGACGGGTGCCGGCCCCCTTGGCCGCTCGTATCCGGGCGGTGATCTCCTTCTGGACCTTGTAGGAACGGTAGAGCAGCCAGACGGCGAGGAGGAAGAAGGGGAGGGCGAGGACGAAGGCGACCTGGGCGAACGAGGCACCGAGGAACAGGGACACGAAACCGAGCGGGGCCCGCCGGCCGAGGATGGTGGCCCCGATCAGCAGGGCGGTCCCGACCAGGCCGATGACGAAGACGGTCTGGGGGGACAGCTGCCCCTTGGCGGCCTTGAAGTGGCCGAAGAGGACGAAGACCGAGACGGCCAGGGCCAGACCGGAGGCTCCGAAGGAGAACCGCTTCTCGCGGTCGTCGATGCGGTCGATGGACCACTTGGTGGGGATCGGGGCGTCGTCCGACGGCTCCCCTTCGTCGTGCTCGTCGCGTTCACCGGACGTCGTGGCCATCGCAGGAAGGCTACCGGCCCATGCACCGGGCCCGGCACCCGGGCCTCCGGCCGGGTCAGACGTCGGCGATCACCAGCCGGAGCCCCAGGTTGTCCGCCGGGTCGATCGTCCAGAGTCCCGCCGTTGCGGCGCCGGCGAGGCCGGGAAGATCGGCGGCGGCCGGGTGGATGTCACGGAGCGAGGCGGCGGCCTCGCTGGCCAGGAACGCGTGGTGGAGCCGCCCGGCGCGGGCTCCGAGCCATTCGGCGAGGGCCGGCGCCGGGTCGGCTGGGGCCGGGGCGACCAGGCGTACCGCCAGGGGGCCGTCCCATCGCAGGTCGATCCACTCCTCGCCGGCATGGACGCCGCGGTCCTCGACGGTGCCGCCCAGCAGGCCGCAGAAGAGGGCGACGGCGGCCCGCAGGTCGGCCACCGCATGGGTCACCCGTTGCAACGAGGCGGCGGCCACCAGACCCCCGTCGGGCCGGTGCCGTCGCTCGGTGGGGAAGTTGTCGGGGGCGGGGCTCGTCCACTCGCCCTCGGCCTGGGCGAGCTGGACCACGATGCCGTGGGCCTGTCGGGGGTGGATGAAGGCCTCCATCCACTCCGGGTCCTGGAGATCGACCCCGATGGGTTCGTACCCGGCCCGGCGGGCCGCGGCGATGGCTGCCTCGAGGTCGGGCACCTTGAAGGTGAGGTGGTGCGGCCCCGGGCCCGAATGCTCCAGAAAGCGGGCGAGGAAGTCGTTCACCCCGGGGTCGTAGGGCATCAGGACCTCGATGCGTGCCCGGTTGGCGAACCGGAGCTGCCCGGGGGCGAAGCCGGGCCCGGGACCGCCGGAGTTCCAGACCGCCCCCAGCTCGGTGGCGTAGCGGGGCCAGGCGTCGAGCCAGTCGGGTACGGCATGGGCCACGTGGTCGAGGACGACTCCGTCGAGGGAGGGCACGGTCATGGCCCAACACTGCTCGCCCCGGGCACCGATTGTCGAGACGGGCAGGTGGTGGGCGTGGCGCCGTCGCCGCGTCGGGCGGAGGGGTCGGGTCGGGCCCACATGGCGAGGCGCGCCGACCCTCGGGCTACGATGTCCCCCTCACCGCTCGAGAGCCCTGGGCTGTCGGGTCTGACGGGCGCTTAGCTCAGTTGGTTAGAGCGCAGCCTTCACACGGCTGAGGTCGGAGGTTCGAGTCCTCTAGCGCCCACCAACCCGGACGGCGCGCGAACCGCATCGTCCGACTGGGGGTCCCGAGCCAGAGGAACCCGGAAGACCGGCTGGATGGCCTGCCGGCTGTCCACCCGGATCTCGTGGATCAGGGCCTGCAACAGGGTCTTGACCGTGGCCGGCGATCCCTCGGCCACCGCCTGGTTGACCCGCTCCCGGAGGGCCGCCAGCTGCTCGGGACTGGCACAGGCGAGGTCGACGTCATCGATCTCGTCGGCCACCTTCTGGCGTCGGGCCCGCAGGGCGGTCGCTTGGGCGGCGAGTGACTTCACCCTCTCCCCGCAGACGACCTCGGGCATCGAGCCGGTTTCTAAGGCCCGGAGGTAGCGGTCGATACCGGCTTCGATCTTGGTCAGCTCGGCATCGAGAGCCGACAGCTCGCCCTCTTTCCTTGTGCGTCCACTGAGGGCCTTCTCGTGGGCCTCGGCGACCGCCCGGGTGAAGAGGTCGGAGTCCTCGTAGGCGGCGAGGAGGGCGGCCACCACGGCGTCGTCCAGGGCCTCGGCCGGGAGCCGGTCGGCGTCGCAGGTCGTCGTCCCGTAGCGCTGGCGTCCACCGCAGGTGTAGTAGCGGTAGGTGGTGTTCCGACCCGTCGCCCGGGTGCCGGTGAAGTGCCGCCCGCAGCCGTTGCAGACCACCAGGCCGGTCAACAGGTAGTCGGAGCCGGCGGTCGCCCGCTTGGAGCTGTCATCACCCCGTTCAATCAGGATGGTCTGGGCGGTGTCGAACAGAGGTCGTTCCACGAGCGGGGGATGGGATCCCTCCGTCCAGTTGTCCCCGTAGTGGACCAGGCCGAGGTAGGTGCGGTTCCGGAGCACCGCCAGGACCGTCTTGTGGGACCACGGCTTGCCCGAGCGGGTGGTGAGCCCGGCCTCGAGGACCCAGTTGGCGATGGAATGGGCACCGAGGTGCTGGTTGGCGTAGAGGTCGAAGATGACCGGGAGCAGCGGGGCCTCATCCTCGTCGGCGATCAGGCGTCCTTCGCCCTTGACCGCCCGGTAGCCGAAGGGTTCATGACCTCCGCACCAGCCCCCGAGGGAGGCCTTGCGCTCCATGCCGGCGATCACCCGGTCGATGATGGTGGCCCGCTCGAACTCGGCGAACACCCCGAGCATCTGGACCATCATCCGGCCGGCCGCAGACGTGGTGTCGAATGGCTCGG
>Ga0080006_1173832_pt1 | contig 17068 bp, 13 predicted proteins | sample RS3BMetagenome_FD_69209 | JGI IMG/M metagenome (GOLD analysis project Ga0080006, IMG submission 69209) | Ferric oxide microbial mat and aquatic microbial communities from Rainbow Spring, Yellowstone National Park, USA - RS3B (SPADES... ... | reverse complement strand
CTGCCCGTCAACGCGGCTGCGTTCGCCATTCATTCACAGGTCCATGCAGCTCGACCCGATGTCGTTGCGGCGGCTCACGCGCATTCGCTGTACGGGAAAGCGTGGGCCAGCTTGGGGCGGCCTCTGGACCCCATCACCCAGGATGCCTGCGCCTTCTTCGAAGATCACGCCGTCTTTGATGACTATACGGGTGTCGTGTACGATCTCGAGGAAGGACGGCGAATTGGGCAAGCGCTTGGGGACCGCAAAGCCGTCATCTTGCGCAATCACGGTCTGCTCACAGTCGGTCAGACGGTGGACGCAGCGGCCTGGTTTTTTATCACCATGGAGCGATCCTGCCAGGCGCAACTCCTGGCGGAGGTCGCTGGCCAACCCGTCCTCATCGATCCCGAGTACGCACGCATGACGCGTGGTCAAGTGGGTTCCCACCTGGCCGGTTGGTTCTCCTTTGCCCCGCTTTATGCGCGCATCGTACGCGAACAGCCCGATCTTCTCGACTGATAACCTCAGCACAAAGAAGCTGGGGAGGCCAAGTCAGACCCGCTTACGGGTCCGTTTGGCTGCTCCAGCTCATCCTTGACACGGGGGCGTTTGCCGTGGCGCGTGCTCTACAACAATCCCGCCTGAGCCCACACTTTATCAAATCCCCGTCGCGAACGCTCGAGCAGCACGTTCACCTCAGATGCAGGAGGGGTCTTGGTCAACACCTCTTGCGACACGGCACCACTATAACCGGTTGCCCCCAGCGCGCCCAAGAAACCGGCAAGGTCGATCACACCCTCACCCGGGTAGAGACGATCGTCATCGACCACGTCTGCGACAGCCACGTCAGGGGCATCGTTGAGATGAACATGTACGATACTGGCGGCCGACAAAGTTCGCAAATCGGCTACTGAACCCGACGTGGTATACCAGTGATAGGAATCCAACAACAACCCGACGTGTGGGTCCCCGATCGCGTCAATCCAGTCCAATGTGGCCGGAAGGTCCCAGATGAATGGGTGCTTCCACGCAGTCCGCAGGTGATGCGGACCCACATACTCCAAGCCGAGACGAATTCCGTAAGCCCCCAGCATCTGGGCGCATGTGCGCAAGCGCCGAGTCGCCACAGCCATAAAATGAGCCGGATTCCAGTCTGTCGACGGCAAGACATAGGTGCAACAAGTCTGGCAGCCCACACTGGCTGCTGCCTCTGCATCGACGGCCAGCCGCGGTAACCCCGCGCGAAACTCCTCCTCACTCGCTCGCCACTCGACTGGCAATCCGATCGATCCGATCTCGACGCCTCGCTCGGAAAGGGCGGTCACAACGCTTTCCAGGCCATCGAGAGCAAGCCATTGGCTGATTTCGGATCCGCTTGCATCGACACTCTGAAAGCCATAGTCAGACGCCAACCGCGAAAATTCATTCAGGTCTCCGCCATAGCCCAACCCCGCACGCGTCAACCCACGTTTCATGTCGCCATCCCTCTCTCACAATGTTCATAAGTAAAATATCCCACACCATACGGTCGAATTGCAAAAATGACCGGCTGGACTCTGACCCTTCCTGAGAGGGAGTAGTCCAACCGGTCGCCACGCCTGACATCCCGCGAAAACAAACTCCTGTCAAGCGCGCGCCTTCGCCCCCTTGCGAAGACGTGTTGCGAGTAGCGCCATCCCCACGATAGGAAATAGCCCTGCCCAAGACACCTCGGGCATCTGTCCTATCGTGTCTGCCATGCCCAAACGCAGGTGTGAATCAGTGATGTGTACTGCACCGGTTGTGGAAGTTTGCGAGGGCAAGTGCAATGGCACCGTGGCGTGTGCCGCCAAAGCCAATGTACCGGCCGCCCCGAGCACCGCAAGCGCTGAGGAAAACCCGATCGGTCGCTTCATCTGGACCCCCCAGTTCAGAGAGAAGAACAGTTCGACTCCCCCATGGTAATATTATCAGAAGTGCATGTAAACGCAATGGGAAGAGGAGGACGTGACAATTATGCTTCTGGAAGCTAAGGTAGCGATCATTACAGGCGGGGCCAGTGGAATCGGGCGGGCGACCGCTGTCAAATTCGCCCGGGAAGGTGCCAGCGTGGTCGTCGCTGATCGCGATGTTCACGGTGGCGAAGAGACCGTTCGCCTCGTGACAACAGCAGGCGGCAACGCTACATTTGTCGAAACCGACGTAACGCAGTACACACAGGTGGCCACTGCGGTGGATCACGCAGTCAACGCCTATGGAACGCTCGACATCATGTTCAACAATGCTGGAATCGGGCGCTACAAACCCCTGCTTGAACACGAGCCAGAAGATTTCGACGTCGTCGTCCGCGTGAATCAGTACGGCGTCTACTATGGCATTCTCGCAGCCGCCCGAAAGATGAAGGCGCTTGGAGTCAGAGGGACGATTATCAATACAGCCTCCGTCTTCTCATTGGTCGCGAGCCCCGGAGTCATCGGCTACCACGCCGCAAAAGGTGCCGTCAAAATGATGACGCAGGCGGCAGCCTTGGAACTTGGCGCCTATGGCATTCAAGTGATCGCCATCGCGCCTGGCGGAGTCGACACGCCGATCATCCAAGGCTATAAGGACATGGGACTCGCAGACCGAATGGGTCGCCAACACATGCGCGGCAAATTGCAGACACCCGAACAGATTGCCAATGTCGTCGCCCTTTTGGCCTCGCCGGATGCGGATGCCATCAACGGGAGTGTCGTCATGGTCGACGACGGCTTCGCCGAGTGGAAGTGACGTGATCCGCGGTAGCGGGTGACGGGTGACGGGTGACGGGGGACAACGCACCGATGCGCCCCCCAGTCCGGCCCCCCGGTCCGGCCCCCCGGTCCCCAGCGGACAAGTATGAGCGCTGAGATTGCTCAGTTGCTCCTAACTCGACTACACGCACTCCATGACAAAGCGAAAGGTAACGGCATGGATCCAAGGACAGGGACCCGCTGTCGTCCACACCCCGATCGCGCTACGGACCGCGACCGTAGCCCGATGCCGCGACTTGAGTCCTGATCAGGAAGGCGAGTCGCCAAATTGCCACCACTTTTGACACTAAATCGAGTGGGTGCCCGCCGGAGCGACGGTGGGCACCTATAAAGATCCTGATTATAGATAAAATGAAGTTATCGATATTTTTTAAGTATTAAAATCCCAAAAAAATCACGGTAGATAGCCCGTTTGAGATTGATTTTGAAGAGGGTGATGCCGATTAGTGTCATCCGTCGGCGCTTTTTTCGCCATTGCTCTTCGGACGGAACACATCGGAGCTTCGGATTCTTCATCAAAGAGCATTGGCAACGGTCGCCGTGACTGAAGCCTCCCCACGGTCAACTGCGGACACCGGGACCGCAGATGCGATCTGAGATCGGCGATGGGCGGGTGCCTCACGCCCCCCGCCAATCGCGCAACGTCTCGGCTCAGTGCCCCTTACGCGTCCGCCGACGGGCTGCTGTCCACGCCGCAAAGCCGGCGAGCCCAAGTAGCGGCAATGCCCCGGCATAAGGCACCTCCGGCATGTTGCCAACCATGGGTGTCGAATAGGACAACTCATCCAGTGTGTTGGTGTTGTCATCCGTGAAGTAGACCACCAGGTGACCGGTGGCATCTGTCGTCGCCGCCAAGCCAAAGAGCGCGCCCGCCGGGCCGGAATCGACCGACTCCTCTGCGACCGGACTTGCCATGGTTCCCGGTTGGGTGGGCAACGCCAGCTCGACAATGTCGTTATTGCCCTGATTCGCGACAATCAAGTCTCCGTTGATCGGGTTTAGGGCCAAACCCACCGGCGCGTTCAAATCTCCGTTCTGATAGACCAGTCGGCCCATCCCTTGATTCATGGTGCTCGGACCCGTCCACGAAAATGCGCGAATCGAGTTGTCGGCGGTGTCCGTCACATAGAGCGTGTCTGATGTGGCATCCCACACCATGCCCTGCGGACCTTGAATGTTGTTCGCATTCGTACCGGACGACGCCAGTCCACTGCCAATCACGTCAAACTTTGTGGAGGTGGCAAAGGAGCTGGAGTTAAAGCCGTACATCGCGGCCACCGTGCCATTTTGCGCGCCAGTGACAAAGAACGCGGCAGGCACGGTTTGTGATTGTCCGCCCATCATATAGGTGTATCCAGGCGCGAATGCCTGTCCCCACGGCCCCTGCACGGCTGGACCAGTCATGATCGATCCGCCAGCAAATTCCGTCCCCTGGCTATTGACCACCTGCACATTGCCATCCGATCCCTGCTGCCCAAAGTTGGCGATCCACAGCGGTCCCTTGGGTGAGAAGACCATCGCGGCCGGACCGTTGGCACCGCTGAAAAATGTCACCGGTTTGCCGTTCACGATCTGCTCAATCGTCGTACCGGCTCCGTTGGTCCCGGCCTGATTTGAAAAGTTCGAAACAAAGATCCCGCCGCTTGGGCTAATCGCCACCGCATAGGGGTTGCTGTCCCCGTTGGCGGGGTCGACCGTGCTCGAAACCGTGCTCACCGTGAGGCCAGCAATCGTCGTTCCAGCGGTCGTGTCCGCCATGGCACCGCTTGCCATCATGCCAGTCAAGGCGAGTGCCACCGCCGCGGCGGACGCCATCTGTGTGTTCCGTTTCATTCGTGATCCCCCCTGAATGTTTGTCCCCAGTTGTATCTACGTCAGGAAGAGATCTTCGGTTTTGGGCAGGCCTCCGTCCGCGAGGATTCGCACACCGGTCTGGTCACATCCCAAACTCGCAAGAGGGGTGAGACGGGGACATCGGGTCACCCGGCTTTACACAAAATCCGTGCGCTGGCAAGAGGATAATCGTTTCGCAAGGCGAAGTTATTCCACTTGGAGATTTTCTCTTGGAGATTTTCTCTTGCCGATTTGCCGATTTTTAAGGAGAGGGCGTTTTGACATGACAGATGTTCTGGACGAAGTACACGATTTGCTGCCGCAACACATTGCCAAGTTGGCACTGAATGTCTCACCCCAGCCGCATTGGCTCGATGCCACGCATTTTTGGTTTCGCTATGAGGTTTGGCAGGAGGATGGCAGCCGAGGTCACGTATTCAAGGTCGTGCACACGGAAACTGGCGACTCGAGTCCGGCATTTGACCACGAGCGCCTGGCCCGTGCCCTCACGGCGGCCCAGCGACGGGCTGAAAGACGCGCGAATCCCACCCCAGTCACGCTCGCCAAAAGCACAACTGGCGACGAGCGCCAAACCGCGAACGTGCACGCGAACGGTGCCGACCGTGCTGCTGAGGTGATCACGGCCACCTCGCTTCCCTTGAACGCCATGGAACTGCTTGGTGAAACGCTCCTCTTTACGGCGCATGGAAATCGATGGGATTGGAACTTGCGCACTTCCCGTCTTACCCGCGCCCGTATCCGCGATTATGCCGAGCCGCATGAGGTGTTATCGCCCGACGGAAGCCATGCGGCTTTTTTACGAGGTGCCAATCTCTACGTGCGGTCCCTGACAACGGGCGCAACAACCGCGCTGACTATGGATGGCCGGCGCCACTTCGCGTACGCGGGGCGGCCCGACTTCTACGGTGCCAAGACGGTCGACGAGATCCGCGGAACAAAACCGTCACCCCAGGTGATTTGGTCGCCGGACTCGACGCGGTTGCTCACGCATCGGCTCGACCAGCGCCGCGTGCGTCAACTCCCGGTCATGCAGTACGTACCCGAGCCAGAAGCTGGCATGCCGATTCCGGCACGGATGCGTCAAGTGCGCTATCCTCTGCCGGGCGATTCTGAACTGCCGATCGTTCACCATCTGATCCTCGGCCTCGATGGCTCCCGGGTCGATGTCTCGGAAACGCTGGAGCTGGCGAACACAGACGCGCTGATCGGGCCGCACTGGCAAAACATCTGGTGGGCTGAAGATGGGGCGCACGCCTATTTCTTGCACCCGGACAGAGGTTGTCGAGCGATGCGGTTTTGTGAGATCGACACCCAAACTGGCTCGGTGCGAACGGTGTGGCGTGATGAGGCAGGCACTTTTCTCGATCAGGACATGCGCGCTCGTCCCAGCCGTATCCCGGACGTGCGGGTGCAATCATCGCGCGGCACCTTTGTCATCGCCTCGCAGCGCGATGGCTGGTACCATCTGTATCGGCATGATCTGGCGACGGGTCGCTGCCTGAATGCCGTCACCCACGGCAACTGGGTCACTGCGGAGTTACTCCATGTCGATGAAGTGGCGCAGGTCGCCTATATTATAGGGGCTGGACGCGAGGCCGGACGCGATCCCTACCTTCATCACGTATACCGGGTATCGCTCGACGGAGACCGCTATGAGTTGATTACACCGGAAGATGCCGAACATGAGGTCCATATGTCGCCCGCTGGCCAGACGTTTGTGGACACGTGGTCGCGACTCGATCAGCCCCCAGTATCTGTGTTGCGGCGGTGCGACGGCACGATCATCGCCCAGTTGGCGGAGGCGGACGTCACTCGCCTCTACGCCGCCGGATACCAGTGTCCACAACCCTTTGTCGTCCGCGCCGAGGACGGGCTGACCGAACTGCACGGGATCCTGATTCCTCCGGCCAACTGCCAGCCTGGCCAAAAGGCCCCCGTCATCGAGTATGAATACGGCGGACCGCAAACGACGATCGTTCCCCACGGGTTCACGGTTCGGGCCTCTATGGGCGACCGTGCGGTGTACGGCCAAGCCTTGGCGCAACTGGGGTTTGCCGTCATTCTCCTCGATGGCCGAGGAACCCCTGGCCGCTCCAAAGCCTTTCACGATGTCAGTTCCGACGATCTCGGTGGAGCCGCAGGTCTTGCCGATCACCCTTGCGCCTTGCGGCAATTGGCAAACCAGTTCCCTTGGTTAGACCTTGGGCGGGTTGGGATGTACGGATTTTCCGGCGGCGGCTATGGTTCGGCACGGGCCATCATGACCTATCCCAATGTATACAAGGTCGCGGTCGCGTGCTGCGGCGATCACGATAACCGACTCTACGACACGACGTGGTGGGATCGCTATATGGGGGCAGGTCCGGTCGACGAGGGGCGGCCACAGGACAATCAATCCTTGGCGCATCAACTTGAGGGCAAGCTTCTGCTCATGCATGGTGACATTGACGACAATGTCCACCCGAGCCTTACGATGCGTCTCGTGGACGCCCTGATTCGGGCGCAACGCGATTTTGACATGCTGTTGTTACCTAATCGCGGGCACGCCCTCAGCTATGACCCGTATGTGATTCGCCGCACCATCGAGTACTTCTGCCGCCATCTGAGAGATGGAGTGGTGTAGCTCTGCGGGACGGAATGAGGCCCGGGGAGGAGCGCGTTGCTCACCCCCCGGGCCTCAGGTGAGCCCTCCAGGACGTCCACGCGGATTGTGCCCCTCTGGCACCCTTTTTAGCGGGGCCATGCACCGTCACATCCCTTGCGGGGTCTACGGGACAGACTTGACGAAAACTTGCCTGGACTGCGTGACCCTACGAAAATGTGCTCAGCACCCCAAGAGCCAAGACCGGGATGATCAGCCACAGATATTTGAACAACACCTTGCGCGACATGCGATGCGGTTCGTACGGTGCATCGTTATCTGGCGCGTCGCGATAGCGATGCGTGAGTGCGACAAGCAAGCCTACCATGCCAAACATCACAATGAACGCCAGAATCATTCCTCTCACAACCACAGAAACCCCTCCCGGTCGTCAAACACTTCAACTTACATAAAACAGATACAATTGCCATAGTCTCGCGAACGTTTTTGCGGTATTGTAGTCTTAGCGTAGCATGATGATATCGGATCTGACTAGAACTTTAACGATCTCAGTCGCGACATTTGCTTGACATCGTACGTTTCGATCCGACATGAAACAGGATGAGGTGAGTCGAATTGACAAAGCGCATACGCAAATCGTCTGCCTGGATTGCCGCCTTAGCTCTGACAGTGGGCACAGGGATCGCACCTGTGTCGATGGCCGCGGCAGCGACCTACCCCACATCCCAAAAAGCAATTCAGTTGAACGGCTCAGACCTCTATCAGCCGTTTGGCTTTGCCTTTCACGGTACGACCTATATGCCCATCTGGTATGTGATGCAACTGGCGGATGCGTTGCACATCGATAATCACTGGAACGGAACCACCCGCGTCTGGAGTTTCACGGATGCGAGCTATCAAGGTCCGACCGTGTCGAATGCAAAGCCAAGCCTCGCCACGATGCAAATTACAGTCAACGGGCATACTGTCTTCAGTGGATTGCCGAGGATTGTATACCCGGACCCCAAAAACGGCAGACTCACGAGCTTCATCCCCGTCTATTTTATCATGCAGGTCTTCAAGCGCATCGGCATTGGCAATACGTGGGATGGCACGACGTGGTCTGTGAACTCGGCGACTTTGCTTAGCGGTGGCGGGGCGACTGGCGGATCCACTGGGTCGTCTGGCTCGGGCGCGACAACTGGCGCAAGCGGGGGAACTGGCAGCGGTGGCACGACCACTACCGGGAGCAGTAACGGTTCCGGAACAGGCACTGGAAGCACTGCTGGCAGTGGCACCGGCACAGGGTCAACTGGCGGAAGCTCGAACTCGACAAGCGGGAACTCCAATTCGACAACCGCAAATCCCCCCCTCGTGTCGGACCTGTCCAACCAGTCTTGGATCGGTCCCGTCGGCCAGGATGGCCTGCCGCAGCTCGAAGGGCAAACGGTGCCCACGGTCGCCTTGCAAAACCAGGCTACCAATGACAGTGCCTATTGGTCACGCGCCAGCGAGTCGTTTTTTGTCTCAGCGCAAACGGCCAACCCATCCGCTTCCTCGGGCGCAAACACGTCCTTTGTGCAGGCCAGCCCCGGCCAAAAGCTATACCTGTTCGCCTACGACAACGCGAAAAGCATTACCCCCGATCAGACTACGTGGGCCGTGAACAGCCCAGACGCCAGCATCACGACAGACACGCAAGACACGTGGACCGGTTCGAACAACAACATCCAGCAGACGCTGGGGTATTTCACGGCATCGACGCCCGGAATTTACACGGTTCAGGCCATCGACAACGGACAGTACAGCGTGCCCCTGGTGATCGAAATCGGGCTATCCAGCCTGCATTCACTTCCGTTTGCCCTGCCTGTGCAGGATACAGGAATCCTGCCCTTGCCCACCGACCTGCCGACCGTTCAACCACAAACGAACAGCAACGTCACGTATAACCAGTACCCGGCCGAGGGCAACTGGATTCCTGTTTCAGGTTCGGTCAGTGGTGTCAAGACGATTACCGTGGTGTTGAATGGAACCACTAGTGCGGCGGAGTGGGATTATCGACTACCCGTCGACAGTTCCGGTCACTTCTCGGCCCTGCTTGAATCGCCGTTTACAGGCGACGTGAGCGTATCTTTGGTACCAAACTATCTGACCTTGATGACCAATTCGTCGTCGGCGAACTTTACGTATCCGATCGATTACGACCTGTCGGTGTCTGGAACGACGCCTTCGACACAACTTGAGTCGCTGCTGCCATCATCCGCCATTGACTACAACGCCTATCCACAATTCACAACGATGGCGGACACGCTTCTAGAAAACAGCCCTAGCCTCGACACGGCGATCGCCGCGATGAACAACTATGCCTCCGCCGACATCACCTACAACGAGGCGGAGGATCAACCGGGAGCCAAGTATGTTTTTCAGGATGCCATGGCCACCTGGAACGCCCGCCTCGGCGTGTGCGAGAACATCGCGCAATTGACGGCCGCCTTGATGCGTTCCGTGGGGATCCCAGTGCAGACAGTGGGCGGCTACGCGAACAGTTCCTGGACCAAGCCGAACTACAGTGACACCAATCCAAGCGATGCGCACGAGTGGTTGCAAGTGTGGAACGGATCCAATTGGCAGATCATGGACCCGACGTGGACAGCCATATCGGACAGTAACGGACTGGCGTATGGAATCACAAGCGAGTTTTCTACCGACACGACAAGTATTGCGGCCACGCACGCTGCACAAACCGATCAGATCGGAACGACCATGAGTCAGCGCAAGCGCTGAGGAGGTCTTGACGATGACATTATGGCCCTTTTCCCGGCATGAGCATGAGCGCATCCTGTCAGTCGGCTGTCCCTATGAAACGGGAGCTCAGTGGCCGGATACGGCGTTTTCTCGCACAGAACAGTCGCAGTATCCGGATCGCGGTCAACTGACGGATGGACACACGGCCTCTACAGCTGTGAAGGACCCTGGCTGGACTGGCTTTTTGCGTCAGGGAGGGCGATTTGTCCGCATCGATCTCGGCGGCCTTCGACACGTGACGTCTGTCGAGATCGGCTGCCTGCAAAGTGGACCGGCGGGAATCCTCCCGCCGGTCTGCGTGTTTGTCTATGCCTCACAAGATGGCCAAGCATGGCATCGCGTCGGGCGTGAGTGCGAGCATGCGACGTGGTACCTCGAACCTCCGCAAAGGCGACAGTTCGTCATTGCAGCCAACGTCAACGCGCGATTTGTTAGAATTCAGATTACGGCGCGGGTATACGTGTTTCTCGACGAGTGCACAGTTCGCGGCCAGGAACAACCTGCGGCGCAATCTCAAGCGATGCAGGGCCCCGCACTTACGGATCTCGTCGGGAACGGATTCCTTGTCGATCTCGAGGCTCTGGACATGACAGAGCTGGTTCCAGACGGATTCACTTCTACTGATCGCAACAACCAAGCCCAAGCCTCAGGGCGTGGTATAGCCAGTTTCGGCGAGACAGCCCACGACATCACGCACGGGGCCTGGCTACAATCGAGCGACGAACACGCCGGAGGGATTCACCACATGCTCCTCATCTACTCCGGATCTGCTGACGCGAACAGCGCCTGGGTGCAGGGAGACTTCCTCCCCTTGCTTCAGTACGAGCCTTCCGAATCCGGAACGGCGGCACCCCTCTTTGACAGCTTCTTGTTCACGCCTCACGGCAAACTTGAGACATCCGCTGTAGCTTGGGTACAGTGGCTGGACGATCTCTTTGCAAAGGGGCGCCAGTTGCACGCCCTAGACGCAGACGCGGCAGCCATGGCGGCCGAGCGCCCCATTCGGGTCGTTCTCGCTTTGCCGGGGACGATCTCCAGTCCCCGAGACTTCGGGCAACTCGACAGCACAGAACCGCACTTGCATTTTGATCCTGCAGCGACGGGTCAGTCCGATGCCGTGATCGACAAGCGGAGAGCCCTTGCATGGCTTGTGCATTCGCTCGCGTCTCGTTTTCGCCTGCAGGGATTTGCTCACCTTGAACTGGCAGGGCTGTACTGGCAGCCCGAATCGCAGAACCTCAAGGACCCGTATGACGAGTGGTTGATTCGTGAGATCGCAGAAACAGTACACGGTCACGGATTGCGGTTGTATTGGATTCCATTCTACGGCGCCGCCGGCATCACCCATGCTCATGCACTGGGATTCGACGCCGTCCTGATTCAACCCGGCGCTGCGTTTCACTGGGAGATCGACGCGCCATCCCGTCTTCAGGCGGCCGCGCGTCAAGCCCAATATTACAACATGGGGATCGAGATCGAGATGCACTGGGACATCATCCACCCCTCAGACGCAGGACGCCGTGCGACCGCCCTCGCGCTTTACAAGGAATACCTGTCCGAAGCGTCTCGATGTGGATATGACGGCGAGGTTTGCAAAGCCTACTACGCCAACGCCAAGACGCTCCTGCAAGCGGCCCGCAGTCCCGTGCCTGCACTCCGCGAAGCATATGAGCTCACGGCCCGCTTTATTCTCGACAGCGGCGGTCACCAGGACGCGTGTTCAGAGAGGCTCTGATACAATCGTATCGAGCGCCAGTTCCGCCATCGCGCCAAAGGTGGTCTGGCGCTCTGTGGCTGTGGTCGCCTCGCCCGTAATCAGGTGATCACTGACGGTAAGAATCGAGAGCGCCCGAGCACCAAACCCGGCTGAGAGCGTGTACAGAGCACTGGTTTCCATCTCGACGGCCAAGACCCCGTAGCGCGTCAACCGCTTCATCGCATCAGACTCGTCATTGTAGAAGAGATCCGCCGTATAGACGCCTCCTGCATGACAGGAAAGAGCACGCTCGTGCGCCAAGTCAGCGGCCCGACGAAGCAGCGAAAAATCGGCGATGGGCGCAAAATCAACAGACCCGAACCGCGTGCGGTTTGTCCCCGAGTCCGTAGACGCCGACACCGCAAGGATGACATCGCGAACCTTCACCCACTCCTGCATGGCTCCACACGTCCCCACGCGCATCACGGTGCGCACGCCATAGGTGGCCAACAGCTCTTGCACATAGATGGAGATCGAGGGTACGCCCATGCCCGTGCCCTGTACTGACACGCGACTGCCCTTGTAAAGTCCGGTGTATCCGAACATCCCCCTGACCTCGTTGTAGCACGTCGGCCGTTCCAGATAGGTCTCAGCGATGAACTTGGCCCGCAACGGGTCCCCTGGCAACAAAACGCGGTCCGCAATGGCACCCTCTGGCGCGCTGATATGAATACTCACTGTCTTCCCCCACCCCTCTTTGCCCAGTCATTGCGTCGACACGATGCAATCGGCTAAACGCGCGGCCGCTTCACAGCGAGTGATGAGTGATCCACCCTGTCGTCCATGCTACGACACCCACTGCCAGTAGGCAACCCCATCCGCACGACACCTCGTCCACGCCTTCTCATCCCTTGGCGTGATCGTCACCCCTTTGTCACACGCCCACTTGGAAAGGAATTCATAACCTTCGCAAATCGGGGAACATTGAAAACATCAAATTTCCCGCTGAGGTGAGCAGCATTGAAACGTGCCCTAACCGCCAGTCTCGCACTGTGCCTCCCTCTCGTGCTGGGCGGTTGCCAGCCGCTCCAGGATATGTCTGCGACCGCGATTCGACCCACTCCGCACGCTGCAAAGGCCCCGACGCGAACGACGCCGGCCACAACAGACGTGATCGTACAGAGCAGTCAAGACGATCCAGGAACCCGGCACGTGTTTTTGCAAGTGATTCCGGCCACCGCGATGGCAACAGGCGAGAATGTGATCGACACGGCCACGCAAACCGGGATCGCGAACTACGTTGCCGCCCGCTTTGCGCACGACTCCGTACAATCGGTCACCTTAATTTACCCCAACCACAGGGTGACTTTCCCCCTGTCGCAGTCACCGGTCGCACCAAGAGTCGGGCCCGCTGCCCGCCCCATCCCCATCCCGCCACCCGGCGTGACGATGGACCCCGATGTCCGACCCTTGGCTGGACCGGCCGCCTTGCCGCAAACCAAGTTCCATGCGCTGATGTCGGTGGCGGACAGTAAACTGGGCACCCCATATATCTGGGGGCACAACGAAGATCGTGGACAGTATGGATTTGACTGTAGCAACTTCACCTCTTACGTGTACGATCACGCCCTCGGCTACAAATTCAGCGGGGCCAGCCAAGTGCAGTACCATGCGGTCGGTGTCCCGGTGCCCAAGCAGACAATGCAGCCAGGTGACCTTCTCGTCTTTTTGCACGGCGCTCACGTCGGAATCTACATCGGCCATAACGAAATGATTGAGGAAGGTGGAGGGCTCGGACACGTCGGGTTTCTGTCGATTGGACCGACGAGCTACTGGGGCAAACACCTCACCGTCGTCAAACGCATGTACTAGTCCAGCGCCATATCACGTGGACGGAGGGACCACTTTGAAAGACTGGCATGACAACGGTGAAGGCACCCGTGGGCTGAACAAGGTGATCAACATTACGATCCTGACGATCGTATTGTCGCTCGTCATCGGAGGGCTGCTGTGGTGGGTGGACGCGTACATCCTGCACACCTAGACAAAAGGGGTTGACTGTCCATGATCACACGCAGGCGACGAAACTATTACATTGGCATCGCGATCCTCGTTCTGGTGGCTCTCCTCGTCTTACTCTATGCATTTCACCGGATCCTCGAGTGATCCCGCCGATACTGCATGACTCTATCCCAGAGGAGGGGCTACTTCCATGAACGGCAATCAGCAGTTTCTCGTGTTGAATCCAGCCGGACCCGTAGCGCGGATCGAGTTGCACCTGATTGTCGTCTCCATCATTCTGGTGCTCATCATCGTCATCCCCGTGATGGTGCTCTTGGCGTACATCACGCGCCGATATCGCGACCATCCGGATAACACGGCCCCCTATATGCCGGAGTGGTCAGAGAGTAAGGTTCTAGAGATCATTTGGTGGGGAATCCCGGTGGCCATCGTCGGTATTCTTGGCGTGTACACGGTCTATGACACCTTTGCCTTGGTGCGCCCCCCTATGAAAAGTGCATCCCCGCTCACCGTGCAGGTGACGTCGCTGAACTGGAAGTGGTTATTTCAATACCCCGGCCAAGGCATCGCAACCGTCAATGAGGTGGACATTCCCGCCAATCGTCCCGTGCAGTTTGTCATTACCGCAAACTCGCCGATGAATGGCTTCTGGGTGCCACAGCTCGGCGGCCAGGAATACGCGATGCCGGGCATGGCGATGCAGCTGTGGCTCGAGGCGGACAAGCCGGGCATCTTTTACGGACACGGCGGCAATTTCACGGGGCGCGGCTACGCCAAGATGGCCTTTCACGTGGTGTCCCGCCCGCAACGCGACTTCGACCGCTGGGTAAAGCTAGTCAAGCGGTCGTCGCCTGCTCTCACGCAGTCGGGTTATGCGCAGTTGGTCAGCACACAGTCGAACACACCGACCCTGCTCTTCTCGTCCTACCCGGCGGGCTCGTTCGAGCGCACCATCCGACACCAAGGCGGCATGTACATGCAACGGGACCTGTCCATCATCAACGCGGACCGGTAAACGCAAACGTTGGCGCGAGAGCGCCTTGCTACAGTTGATACCGAAAGTAGAGGAGACTGACCTATGCTTCCGCACTATTGGCCTACCTTGGTCACGGGCGATCCGCTGATCTATGGCGCCGACGCATCGATCGGCCTCGTCAGTATCGCGATTGTTTTCGTGCTCACCTACTATAAAAAGTGGGGCTGGCTGTGGCGTGAATGGCTCACAACAGTGGACCACAAAAAAATCGGCATCCTGTACCTGATCGCCGCTTTACTCATGCTCTTTCGCGGCGGCGTCGACGCCTTGCTCATGCGCACACAACTCTCGCGCCCCAACCTGCATTTTCTGGCGGCCGATCACTACGATCAGATTTTCACGACACACGGAACGATCATGATTCTGTTTGTCGCGATGCCACTGATCTTCGCGATGTTCAACATCGTGGTGCCACTTCAGATCGGCGCACGCGATGTGGCGTATCCCTATCTCAACGCGATCAGCTTCTGGATGTTCTTCTTTGGCGCGCTGCTGCTGAACATCTCGTTTGTCATAGGCGGTTCGCCTGACGCAGGATGGGTCAGTTACGCGCCGCTGACAGAGAATCAGTTTGACCATGGCCCCGGCGAGAATTTCTACATCATGGCCCTGCAAATCACGGGGATCGGCAGTATGGCCACAGGCATCAACTTCATCATCACGATTCTGCGGATGCGCGCCCCGGGCATGACGTTGATGCGCATGCCACTGTTCACGTGGTCGGCACTCTCCGCCAGCATCGTCGTCATCTACGCCTTCCCAGCCTTGACCGTCGCTCTCGGGCTGCTGCTCATCGATCGCGTCGCAGGCGCTCACTTTTTCAGCATGGACCACGGCGGCAATCCGATGATGTACGCAAACCTGTTTTGGATTTGGGGACATCCCGAGGTGTACATCGTGATCTTGCCCGCATTTGGCGTGCTCAACGAAGTGTTTCCAGCCTTCTCCGGCAAACGCATCTTTGGCTATTCGACCATGGTGGCCTCTTTCATGGCGATCACCATCGTGAGCTTCTTGTTGTGGGCTCACCACTTCTTCACCATGGGGGCTGGACCCGGCGTCAACGCCTTCTTTGCCTTGGCTTCCATGGCCATAGGCATTCCAACCGGTGTCAAGGTGTTCAACTGGATGTTCACCATGTACCGCGGACGGGTGCGCATGCCCATGCCGATGCGCTGGGCCGTCGGCTTCATCCCGAACTTTGTCGTCGGCGGTGCCACCGGGGTCATGCTTGCCGCCGCGCCCGGAGACTATCAGTACCACAACAGCTACTTTCTCATCGCGCACTTTCACCAAGTGCTCATCGGTGGCACGATCTACGGCATGTTCGCCGGGATGTACTTCTGGTGGCCCAAAATGTTCGGATTTTTGCTCGAAGAACGGATTGGTCGGCTTGCTTTTTGGCTCTGGAACGTCGGTTTCTACGTCACCTTTTTCCCGCAGTACCTACTCGGTCTGATGGGCATGACGCGGCGAATCTACACCTATCCAGCCGGAATGGGATGGAGTTCGCTCAATTTGCTCTCGACCGTCGGCGCCGTGACTATGGGACTCGGCTTCCTGTTCATCGTCTGGAACATTCTCTACAGCGTCATGCACCGTTCCGAGTTGCGCGACGTGACGGGGGATCCCTGGAACGCCCGTTCGTTGGAGTGGTCCCTGCCGTCTCCCGCCCCACACTATAACTTCGCGGTGATTCCGACGATCACACGCCGCGACGAGTGGTGGGAAATCAAGAAGTACGGGCGCACGGAAGACTTCCGGCCGCAACCCGGCGAGATTCAGGACATCCACATGCCCAATAACTCCGGACGCCCATTTCTCTTCTCAGTCTCGTTTTTCGTCGTCGGACTCGGATTTGTGTTCGAATGGTATGCAGTCGTGATTCTCGGTTTCGCCGGCGTGCTGGCGATTATGCTGCATCGCTCCCAAGAGGTCGACGTCGGTCACCAGATTCCGGCGGACGAGATTCGCCACGAAGAAATCGCACTCGGGAGGCTCTAAGCCATGGCCATCACCAAGGAAGACGCGTGGGGGATTCAGGCTCGCAGCCAGACGGCGGGATCGACCCATGATGAAAATGAGTTGCGCGTGGCCGGTTTCTGGGTCTTTCTCGCCACAGACATGATTCTCTTCGCCTGCTTGTTTGCCACCTACATTGTCTTGCGCGGCAACACCGATGGCGGACCGGGTCCGCACCAACTCTTCGATGTCACCGGTTTCACTGAAGAGACCTTCATCCTGTTGACCAGCAGTTTCACATGTGGTCTCGCCACGAATGTCATGCACGAGGGCCGACGTCGCGCTCTGGCAGGCTGGTT